>SMVB01322239.1_pt1 | contig 28175 bp, 28 predicted proteins | sample 2456461 | NCBI WGS metagenome assembly SMVB01 (sample SAMN11095934, study PRJNA526329) | marine sediment metagenome | biome: Marine sediment; feature: Surficial sediment; material: Deep marine sediment; isolation source: Hadal surficial sediment | place: Pacific Ocean | collected 2014-05 | depth... | reverse complement strand
GTTGTCGTGGGAGAGGGAATAGCCTCTACGGTTCCTTGTTCCATCACAGTCTTTCAAAACGTTCCATTGGGAACAGAAAGCCAGACACTGCCTTTGGCCTGAGATTCTTGCGCCAACCCCACGAGGCGGCCACACAGAGAGGCCTCCTGCAGATTGCGTTCTTTTTCTTGTGAATTTCCATTGACCGCTTCGAGAAAGCCGGTGATGATTCCGCCAAACCAATCAGGATGATGAGAGCCATCTGATAGCGCAGGGTGACAGTGCCATCGTTGTTCACTGTCCTGCTGCCTTGATGGAGTGAACATGATCCATTCACCCTCAATCACAAGAGAGCCCTGCGTCCCTTGTAGCTCTACACGATTGCTTCGTTCATCCGAAGCCCATGTGAGGAAAATCTCTCCTTTTGCAGTGGGAAATTCAAGCCAGATGGTTGCGGTATCCTCGGTTGCCCATTGTGCATGTCGTCGGGTTTCGAGTTTGGCCCGGAGACGAGTGGGGATTTGCGCCAACCAACTATGGAGAACGTACAGGGCATGCCACCCATGATCAACGAGCACTCCACCTCCTGCCATAGCGGGATCAACTCTCCAATTGTCTCCTTGAGGGTCGCCTGCAATGGCTGGTTTGGTTCGAAAGGTTTGCCACGTACATTCTTGAATCTCACCAATCACTCCGGATTGAAGCAGTTGACGGACCTTTTGAATAATGGGCGCTTGATGCCAATTATGAACCGTGTACAGAACCCGTTTCTTTTGAGCCGCAAGATTGACCAATTCATCAAGATCACCTATCCGAGTGATGAGCGGTTTTTCGCAGAGAACATGCAGATCATGATTGAGAGCCTTTTTGATTATTTCAGCATGTGTGCCAGGCGGGGTGCAGATATCGACAAAGTCCAATTGCTCGGTGCCCAAAAGCTCCTCAAGAGAATCGTACCAATGTGCCTGAGGAAGACAATCGGCTAGATGGCTTTTCCTATCGGCACATGCGTCGGTCGCAGCGACAATATGAGCCTCATCTTGCTCTAACCATCCGGGCACATGCCCATGAACAGCCACGTTGCCCAGGCCGATCATCGCTCCTCGCTTCATGTCCATGCTAATCCAGGCCCCATTCCTTCGCCATAGCTGCCATGGCCTCATCCAGGATGGCTAACCCTTCCAAGGCCGTATCGTTATCAATGGTTAAGGGAGGATTGATCCGGATAACCGGCGAATAACTCATCGACACAAGACCTCGTCGTAGGCATTGGTGGAAAAGGGAAAGCGTGATTTCCTTTGAAAGAGGTTCCTTTGTCTTCTGATCCTTGACGAGTTCTAACCCCAGCATCAGACCTTTCCCGCGGACATCACCGATAAACCGGTATTTCTCCTTCATTGATTGAAGTTTTTCCAACATGACCGCACCCACCTGTGCGGAATTGTCAACAAGGTTTTCTTTGACAATGATTTCCAGGGAAGCGAGGCCTGCTGCCGATGCAAAAGGATTTCCTCCGTAACTCGACGAGCTTCCGCTTGGATTGGCAAATGGTTTGGCTTTTGAAAGACTGTCGGTGGAAATGAGGCCGCTCATTGGAAAGCCCCCACCGATTCCTTTTCCAACCGTTATGACATCAGGAACGATGTCTTGGTGATTACAGCCCCACATGGATCCTGAGCGGCCAAACCCGGTTAACATTTCATCAACAATGAGAAGAGCGTCATTCTCTTTGGCAATGCTCTGGACGGCATTGAGAAAACCATCCGGGGGGATGACGTTGCCGGCTGTGCCTTGAATGGGCTCCACGATAATGGCGGCAATCTGGCCTTGAGTCTGATACTTGATGACCTGCCGCAGGTGGTCGGCGCAGGCTATTCCACAGTCGGGATACCGCAAGTCCCATGGGCATCGATAACAATTGGCATAGGGTGAGGAATACAGGCCTGGCATAAACGGTCCGAGTTGGTGCTTGAAGTCATCTCCGAGAAGTCCAAGGACCCCGCCGGTTTTTCCATGAAATCCACCCCAGAATCCGATAAATTCAAAATCTCGTGTGACGGATTTGGCGAGTCGAAAGGCTGCCTCAACCGCTTCTGAGCCTCCCGAGTACAATTGAATGCGAGTGAGGCCTTCGGGAGCGAGGGAGGCGAGAAGTTTCAGGAATTTGGCACGGGTTTTCGTTGTGAAGCTCCCAAATGTCAAATTTTCCATCTGCTGTTTTAATGTTGCGATATAATGTGGATGGCAGTGCCCGATACTCCCCACTCCGATTCCCGCAATAAAATCAATATACTCATTCCCATCTTCATCAATTAATGTGCAGTTTCGGCCTTGAGCCATGGCGAGCTGTGAATGTAAAGCGAAAGACTGAAGCCCTGGCGCAATATGTTCTTGCTCCATGTCAAAGAGTTCTTGTGAGCGTGGTCCTGGTAATGTGTAGTTTTTCATCATATCCATCATGAATGAGAGGTGAAACGTTGGAATAGGTACGAGGCAATCTGTTCTGAGGCTTCATCCCGGTACAGTGCGAAGCTGGGCCAGGCATTGACATCAATAATCCACGGTTCCCCTGTTTCGGTAATGACCGCGTCACCGCCGTAGATGTCAAGGCCGAGGGCAGAGGCGGCGCGTTGAGCCATGAAGGCCAGGGCCTCCTGGTTAAAGGGGAATCCTTGCACCTCCTGGTTTTTGTGATAAAAAGACCGAAACCAGGGTGATGTCCCATTCAGGTGCCTGAAATCACCAATACCATAAAATTTAATGAGATCACCGGGAATATGATTCTGGATCACGGCATGGGTGATTCCTCGTTCAGCCATGGTGTGCAGAACCTCTTCAGCTTGGGTGTCGTTGGTGGCAAACACGACATCTCCATCCTGCGTATTGTGAACATCAGCTCGTTTGACCCAAGTGGGTTTCGAGATGTCCACGGCCTTCCCCTCTGTTGGAACAATGACGCTGTTGGGGAAAGTAACTTCGTGTTGTTGAAACAGAGAAATCATTCGCGTTCGATATGTATTAAATACTGCGGCAGGGGAGTTGACGAGAGACGTTCCCTCTTTCTCCCATGCGAGAAATTGATTCAGGATATGCGTTTGTTCGCACATGAAAAACACACATGCGGGTCTTTCCTCCAGATCAGGGAAAATTTCTTCAGGAGTTTTGAGGCAATTCTGAAATCCTTTTGCCTCAAGATGTTTCCCGGTGAGACGAAATATTTCAGCATCATCAAATTCCCGTCCGGGACTATGGGCTTGTTCGCGAAAGACTCCCCAACAGATTTCACCGTTCATGACGTCTCACTTTATTTTCTTCATGTGGAAGTTTGATGAATGTCCAGCGCCTCGGCGAGTTTGACATCCTCATCCCGATCGACATCGATCACTGTTTCAATCTGAATGCCATATGTGGGGATACCTTTGCTGACAAGCCAAGCAAGAAACTCACGGAGTCTGTTCAGTTCTTTTGGAATTGAACATTTCCGGAATGATTCAGGGACAACGTATAATCCCGCTGTGACAACGTTACCGGAATCCCCCCCCAAATTCGTGACCGTTCCATCCTCATTCATGTTGACCCATAGGGGCCGCTCATCCGCGACAAAGGGAGTGACGGCGAGAAGTAATGCTTCAGGCGGGAAGGATTCAATAGCTTGAACGAATGTGAGGAAATCCGGCTGAGGGCAAAATGCATCAACAGTTGAAATGATCGCACGGCCGCTCCCAAGCCGTGAAGCAACCTTCTGGAAACTTTCAAGGGAAGATGCGGTGGTTTTCACGAGAATCCGGACGTCAAGTTGGGGAAATTGTGAACGGATCCAACTTTTGCAGGAGCTGTCCTCTTCATTGAAAATAATTGTCAGCGATTGTATGCCGGCAGCGAGATAATTCCGGATCACATGTTCAATTAACGGTTTCCCGCCAATTGGAACCAGTGGCTTTGGCAGTGACCATCCATCTCTGCGAAGTCGAGTGCCCTGACCGGCAGCGATAATTCCACCACATTGTATTGAGTGTGCGTTCACAGAAGCCATTTTCCCGCTTCTTCTAATGTATGAATGACGGGGTCTCCCGGGCAACAAGGCTCGCCTCTTTGTTCAGGTGCCTTCGGTGTCAGCCAAATATGCGCCATCCCAATATTCCGTGCTCCCGCCATGTCTCGATGAAGAGAATCTCCTATAAAGACGGCCTGAGCTGGAGAGCTGTGTAATGTCGTCAAGGCAGCAGAGAAAATGTCAGGGTCAGGTTTGGTATAGCCGACTGTTGTCGAATCAATCATCTCACCGAAGAATGGAGCTAAACCAACATCGTGACAGACTGTCGCAAGGTTTCCATAGAAATTCGAAACAATGCCTAATCTGTAGTGATGACTCAGTTCCGTTAAGAACGTTACATTGGTTGATATCTGGTCTTGTGCTTCCTGTAGGAAATTCCCGGAAATTTTTTGAGACAACATACCGTTGGCTATGCCCAAGGCTTGCAAGAGGCGTTGAACGAGAAGCTCAACTGTTTGCTGAAAAGATAAACCGGGGGAGATCGTGCCGACCAGTGAGTCATCAGCTTGATAAAAAGCCTGAGTCAACTCTTCATTCGGTCTTTGTACCCCTTCCCTTTGGAGAATGGCAAGCATCCGTTCTTTCCAGGGAATGCCATTTGCATCCAATGTTCCTCCGAAGTCAAATAGCACAGCGTTGGTTGCTGAAGTGATGAGGCTTGCGGTCATTGATTCGTTGTCTCGTCCCTGCTATTGGGAATGATGGGGGCAGATTGTCTCAGCATTCCTGCTTGTTGACGCAGGAGGACCAAGAGTCCAGGGATGAGCCAAAGGATTTCACGCCCCCGCCGTACAAGGCTATAGGCCACTCCCTGGGCGGCTGGAAGGCCGAACAAAAGAAAGACACCAACCCGAACCCCTTCAGCACTGCCGACCCGGCCGGGTATAAAGAAAATCAAATTATTGAGAATCATGGCCAATGCTTCAATTGATATGGCTGTCGGCCATCCAGATTCTGGCGCAAGAAGCCGTAAGACGAGATACGTTTCAATCAGTCCACCACACCAACCAAGAAAACACCATCCGACCGCTGCCAAAAACCTTCTACTTGCTTGTTGATAGAAAGATTGAATCCGGCTATCTAAGTTGTCTGCTTGGGATTGGTACTGAGTGAGGCGGTTGGAAAGCCATTTAACCCTAGCAATCTTTTGGATAAGAGGTCCATAGGCTCCCCTTTTTAACACACGGGTGACAAACAGAAGACTTCCACCCATTCCTGTCAACACGGTTATGGCAATGAGTTGGACAGAGACAGGTAAATTAAAAGACATGAAACAGATGGCGACGCCAAGAACTAAAAAAATCCATTGACCGACCAGCTCGGCATGCTTATGAATGGTGATGGACGTCAGAGCTTGTCCAACACCCATACTGTCGCGTAACAGGTGGGCTTTTAATGGTTCTCCGGCAAAGTTGGCTGATGGAACCAGGTAGTTGATTGAATCGCCAGCGAGATAAATACTGAATAGCCTCCAGGGCTTTGATGGCAGGAGCTCAGGATCAATGAGGATCCACCATCCGGCAAAAAAGAATAGTTGTGCAACAAGAAATAATGCCACAAACCCCGGGAACCACCAACCGATAGCAGCGAGATTTGCTTCAATCGCGGGTCGTCCAACCTCCCAAAGAATCCATATTAGCATCGCAATGCCGGCCATAAACAATCCGAGACTTCCTAGCCGTTTGAGGGTATGACGATTCAACATGCGAGTTGGTTCCTCAGATATTCAATCTTTTAAGAGGAGGAAGTGGATTGTCCATTGAGAGAGAAGAGAGGTGAAAGGTTTGAGGCGTCTCAGTGAATTTTCTATTTGGAGCCAGGGTGCGCGTAGGAATTTTCCCGTTTAAACGCGGAAGGATCCGTTTATGGGAAGTCTGTTATGGACTGAGATGTCTGTGAGACTTCAGAGTTGGATGATTGTGATTCTCCCTTTGCGCTTATGGGTAAATCTGATTCTGGTTTATGTTGTTGAGCGACATCTTCAATTAGGCTCTTGATTGTCTTCTCATTCTTCGAATTCATCAAAAATGGTTGCATCATAAAGGTCCTCTGTCGGTATGTGTCCATCATGAATCTTGAATCTTCGATTTTGAAGATAGGCTTCACGGGTGAAAATATAGCTGTCTAGAGCCATGTCGTCACGGATTTGTAGTGCCTCATCCACCCGGCTTCGCTTATCAATGATTCCAAGGGCTACAACGGGAGCAATAAAGGTCACTCCCCCCACGAGCACCGGCAAGGACACATAAAAAAAGATATTCGTAATGACGCTTGAACCGTTATCTAAAATATCTCGACTTGTCGTTGGCCCGATAAGAGGCGGATCCAGGTAGGGTCCGTTCCCTACTCCCCATACGGCCAGTGTTTGGCCAAAATCCTCGTGATGTTCTTCAAATCCAAAAACGGTACCGGCATCGAAGAGGCCACCGACCCCTAGCGTCGTGTTGATAAGAAATCTGCCAGTATCTGAAAGTCCTTGTTTGAACTTCCCTTGTAAAAAGTCGTTAAGAACAACATTCGGGTACCCCAGGTTATCGTAAAAGTTCGTGACGGTGAGACGGAAATTCGGATGTGTATTTTCCAGGTAGCTGTCAACGATAGGATTGAGAAAAACTCGATCCAACATATTGTTGAAGTTATGGGTGTGCCGATTGATGTTCTCAAGGGGGTCATAGGTTTCGTTTGGGGATTGATTGTGCGCACATCCGATGACCGGCATACACATGCACACAACAATAAGCCAAGCCCCTATGAGATCAGATTTCTTAGGCATAGGTACTAAGACCCTGGGGAATAGTAGAAACTCATTATGACTGGAGAATGTTTATGGCGAAAATGAAAGGTCAATGGGAATTGGCATACCGTCCAATTTGGTCCTCAATTTTCGCCGTGAGGGGAGAGAACCCATCTGATTTTAGAATACTGGTATATTCTGCTCTTCGAACAGCTAAATCGCTGACTCCATCCACGATAATGTTAATGATTCGCCAGTTTTTCTTGTCATGGCGGAGCAAATAGTTAAATTGAACTTTTTCTCCGTCTGACTTAGTCAGAATGGTTTCCACTAACATTTTTCCTCTGGGGAGTGTCTTTTGGGCGATAATTGAAAATGTTTCCCCGTGATAGCCGTCAAAACGATCAGCATAGGTGGCAATACTTAACTGTGTGAATATAGCCACAAACGACATTTTTTGTTCGTCGTCAAATGTTTTCCAGTATTTTCCTACCGTGACTTTCGCGATAAATGGCAGGTCGTGACTCTTTGTCACAATCTGTTCAAGAAGTTGGTACCGGTGGTCATAATCCAACTGATTCCCCTGCTTCATCACCGAAAGAAGGGAATGTTGTAACTGTTCTACCACCTGTGATGGCTGGGAGCTTTCGGCAAGTGCACAGAGAACTAACCATGTGACAAATAAGCCTGCCACTACTTTCCAATTTGATATCATTACCAGTTGTGAATTTTTCGAGCTGCCACGTCCTAAAGGGGAATGACGATGGGTTTTATTACCTGGGAGCACGCAAAAATTTATTTCCTAATAGCATATTTGAATGAATTCTTCCCTAACATTCCTCAAATTTTAAGTTGCAATGGCCATTACAGTCAATAAACTCAATGATTTCAGTAAACAGAATTGCAAAGGAAATTATAACTACTCAGGTGGATAGATTGAAGGCCGAAGGTTTTCAGGTGCCAATCATGTGTGATCATCCAACATTTCGAGTATGATGAGTGATAGTCTTAAGCCTTTATACTCCTATCATGTCCGAAAGCCAACTCCGGGTTCAGACTCATTTCATAGTGGAAGAGAGTATGGCTTGTATTTTTCAAGATAATCTTTTAGGATATTTTACTGTGTCCATGCCGGTACGCATTTGTTTCTTTATGCCTGTACGTATTATTGAATCACCGCTTTTGTAAAAACTCCCTTTCCAAAAGCCAATCGTAGCCACTCGGTTTCATGAAGTCACCCTTTCCACAATAGTATTACTCTACTTGCTTGGTAGACTCTACGGTATCACGAGGGGATGCTGCCGATGCCTTGAGCAGTCGATAATATACGGAGATTACAGATCATGCCATCCCATAAGCCCCCCTTATCCCGTAGCGGAAAAACGGAATTCATCCGGATGATACGCTATAAAAGCGAAAACCAAATTGGCGTCTTGTCGGATTTTGTGTCCGCCATCGCAGGTCAAGGCGGTAGTATTGGTGATGTGACCACACGCAAACTTGGAAAATTTTACATCTGGCGAGACGTCACCATTATTGCCAATGACCGAGAACATTTCGAGCGCATCCTCAAGGCTATCCAGGCATTAGAGAAGACTGTCGTTGAGCAAGTTATTGATGAAGTGCTTGAACGACATCAAGGTGGAAAGATCAAGATGGAGCTCAACCACCCGATTGAAACTATCAACGACATGCGGGCCGTCTATACGCCAGGTGTTGCGGATGTGTGCCGACTCATTCAGCAATACCCGTCCGAGGCGTACAATTACACCTGGATTCACCGCACTGTCGCTCTCCTGACCAATGGAAGCCGGACCTTGGGGTTGGGGAACATCGGCCCTTTGGCTGCCATGCCGGTGATGGAAGGCAAGGCCGCGCTGTTTAGAAAATTTACCGGCTATAACATGGTTCCGATTCCGATCGATACCACAGATCCGCAAGAATTTATCGATACCGCCATCCGGATCTCGGTAGGATTCGGGGCGATCCATTTGGAGGATATTTCTGCGCCGGAATGCTTTGAAATTGAAACCGCATTAGTGAAGCAACTGAATATTCCTGTCATGCATGATGACCAATATGGAACTGCCGTGGTCTGCTTGGCCGCAGTGATCAATGCCTGTCGTCTTGTCAAAGGTGATCTGAAGACAGTGCAGATCGGTCAAATCGGACTCGGGGCAGCCGGGAGCGCCATTGCCCGGCTGATTATGGCCTATACGAATCGCAACGTGTGGTGTTGTGACAAGAATCCTGCTGCGGTTGATCGTCTCGACGTGTTTCGTCAGAACAGTGCGACTTTGGAAGAGGTGATGGCGCGCTGCGATGTTGTCATTTCAACAACCGGCGTGGAGGGATTAATCGCTCCCTCAATGGTGAAACAGAGCCAAATAATTTTGGCGCTGACAAATCCTGTTCCGGAAATCACAGAGGAGCAAGCGATGAAAGCCGGGGCCGCCTTCTACTCTGATGGACGCTACGTCAATAACTTATTGGCTTACCCCGGCATTTTCAAAGGGGCTCTAGAAACACGTTCGACAAAGATCAACGACCCGATGCTGCTTGCCGCCGTTCAGGCCATCGTCGATTCCACCCCCGAAGGGGAAGTTGTGCCTAGTGCGTTGGACCCTACGGTTCATCGAGCGGTGACCAAGGCCGTTGCGAAAGCCGCGATGGCGAGCGGTGTGGCCCGAAAGCATCTTGACGACGAATATTTCGATATTGAGGAAAAGACGTAGGCAAGTAAAGTGAATAGTGAGTAGTGAAGAGTCAGGAGTGAGTAGGAAGAGAGAAGCCAAGATCCCGGATATTTTCTATGCTTGCTCCTGACTCCTGACTCTTCACTCTTCACTCTTCACTTCTTACTGACTTCTCACTTTCCACTTCATCTCCAACTGAAAAGACACAATGATGTATACCTCTTTTGACCCATCTCCTCTAGGGGATTCAATATCCCATGACTCTTCCATTAAGGCGAGTGAACATGTGGAAAATTCCCAAACTGTTGTGACTCATGCGAATCATTTGCAAGAACACTCGGTGTTTCCACAATGTAATAATGGACAGACCAGACCTCCCACCATCTTTGTGGTGTTCGGCGCCCAGGGGGATTTGACCAAGCGAAAACTCATTCCGGCTCTATATAACCTGGCGTTCAGTCAGCATCTTCCTCAAGAATTTGCCATCCTCGGGGTAGACGTTGTTCCGATGAATACAGAGGATTTTCGTGAAAAAATCAGTCGAGATCTCCAGGACTTGTCGTCGCGGCCCATAGATGCAACGATCAGAGAATGGCTACTTGATCGTCTGCATTACCTGTCTGGGGATTTTCGTGATCCTCGCACGTACGAACGTCTTCAGGCCTTGCTCACACAATTAAACGACGAGTATGGCACCCGGGGCAATTATCTGTATTACCTGGCGACCGCGCCCACATTTTTTTCTGAGATCGTCCAGAGACTTGGCGCGCAAGGATTAGTGGAGCGTCGAAAAGAATATTTTCGCCGAGTCGTTATTGAGAAGCCCTTTGGCCATGATTTATCTTCGGCCCGATTAATGAATCAAGATTTGCAGGAGGTCTTGGACGAAAGCCAGATTTACCGCATTGATCATTATTTGGGGAAAGAAACAGTCCAAAATATTTTAGTGTTTCGATTTGCCAATTGTATCTTTGAACCGATCTGGAACCATCAGTACATTGACCATGTTCAAATAACCGTTGCGGAATCGATAGGGGTGGAGCATCGTGGAGCCTATTATGAAAGTGCCGGAGCCCTGCGCGACATGGTACCCAATCATCTCTTGCAAATTTTGTCGTTTGTGGCGATGGAACCACCCAATACATTTGATCCTGAAGCGGTCCGCGATGAAAAAGCCAAGGTTCTCCGCGCTATTCAGCCGATGAATCCAACGGACGTCTTGCAGTCGACTGTCGCTGGACAATATGAGGCCGGATCGGTCGATAATCAAAGTGTTCTCGCGTATCGATCAGAGGCGAATGTCGATCCTGCGTCCTTGAAAGAAACATTCGCGGCGATGACCTTGAGTATTGAGAGCTGGCGCTGGAAAGGCGTGCCGTTTTATCTGCGAACAGGCAAACGATTAAAACGGCGGGCCACCGAAGTTGTGATTCAGTTTAAATCCGCGCCCCTCATGCTGTTTTCCAAGACGTCGGTTAATCAGTTAGCACCGAATGTGCTGGTCATTCGCATTCAACCGGACGAAGGCATTTCTTTAAGTTTTGGAGCCAAAATCCCAGGTCCAAAGGTCCAGGTGGGCACCGTCGATATGGATTTTCAATATGCGCAATATTTTGGTGATGCGCCTAGCACGGGCTATGAAACCCTGTTACATGATGTGATGGCCGGGGACGCTACATTGTTTCAACGAAGTGATATTGTGGAGGCGGGTTGGAATATCGTCGATCCAATCGTGAAAGTCTGGGAGAGTCTGGGTCCGCATGCCGTTTATCCCTATGTGGCGGGAACCTGGGGTCCGTTGGCTGCCAATTCTCTGTTGGCGAAAGACGGACGGATGTGGCATAACCACAATTAGTGAGAAGTGAGAAGTGAGAAGTGAGGAAGAAGAGAGAAGTAAAAAATCTGGATATTTTTTATTCTTGCTCCTCACTCCTCACTTTTCTCCTCATTTGTATTTCAACCCCATCCTCCATGCAGATTCACCATTTGATGTTTCTGGGTCAGGATCGTGAAATTCAAATAACTGTTTGATCAGTATCAGGCCGGACAGGGCTTCGATGAGATGTTCGAATCTCCAGATTCTGTCAGGCCTCATTATCAGCGTTTGTGTGAACGGCTACAGGCCCTTCTTCTCACAGATGTGGAATGGAGACGGCATCAAGCTGACCAAGCCTTCCTGCGCCAAGGTATTACATTTACGGTCTATGGTGATGCTGAACAAACAGAGCGAATTTTTCCCTTTGATCTCCTGCCACGCATTATTCCTAACACCGAATGGCGTACGATAGAATACGGTCTCCAACAACGAGTTCGAGCCCTCAATGATTTTCTGTTGGATATTTACGGGGAGCAAAAGATCCTCAAGGATCAGGTTGTGCCTCGTGAATTGGTTGAGAGTTCTATTCACTTTCAACGAGAGATGGTTGGCTTTCGTCCAACGAAAGACATTTATCTTCATATTGGAGGCATTGACCTCATTCGGGATGAACAGGGGACCTACCTTGTTTTAGAAGATAATCTTCGAACGCCATCCGGCATTTCTTATGTCTTAGAAAATCGCATGGTGATGAAGCAAGTCTTTCCGAATCTGTTCTCCGATATGCGGGTTCGTCCCGTGGACCATTATCCTGCCCAGTTGCTGGAAAATCTTAAGTTTCTTGCGCCACTGTCCCGGGAACATCCCATCGTGGTCTTGTTGACTCCAGGCGTCTTTAACTCAGCCTATTTTGAGCATTCCTTTCTCTCGTTACAAATGGGCATTCCCCTTGTTGAAGGGCGGGATCTGATTGTGGAGTCAGATCGGGTGTATATGAAAACGACGCATGGGTTGGAGCAGGTTGATGTGATTTACCGTAGGGTGGATGATGCCTATCTTGATCCGGAAGTCTTCAAAAGTGAATCTACGTTGGGTGTGCCTGGGCTTATCCGGGCTTACCGGGCCGGCAATGTGGCGTTGGCGAACGGCATTGGAACAGGGATCGCCGATGACAAAGCCATCTATGCCTATGTTCCGAAGATGATTGAATTTTACTTGAGCGAGCGCCCCCTTATTCCCAACGTTCCCACGTATTTATGCGATAATCCGCAGGATCGACAATATGTCCTCGACAATCTTTCTTCCCTCGTTGTCAAGACAGTGCATGGATCGGGTGGGTACGGGATGCTTATGGGACCTGGATCCTCGACTACCGAGCAGGACGAGTTTCGACAAAAAATTCAAGCCAATCCCAGGGACTTTATTGCACAGCCTGTGGTGACGTTGTCTCAACATCCGTGCATGATCGATGGGGATGGGGTGCCCGGGCTTGTAGGTCGGCATGTCGATCTTCGACCCTTTGTTCTTTGGGGAGCCGATATTACGGTTTCGTTAGGAGGATTGACTCGAGTGGCCCTTCGCGAGGGGTCTTTGATCGTGAATTCCTCTCAGGGAGGCGGGAGTAAAGATACGTGGGTACTGTACGGGGACGAATAGACATGCTCAGTCGGACGGCTGAATCGTTTTTTTGGATGGGACGCTATATCGAGCGAGCCGAGTATACGGCTCGTTTTACCAATGTCCATTATTCTCATCTGACGGAAATCGCCAGTCAGGATGATCAGGTTGACACTTGGAAACAATATTTGGAGGGAACGGGCGACTATCTCGTGTTTCAGAATTTGTATGATCGGGTGAGTACCGGATCGGTTCTGGAGTTTTTAACGGTTTCCCAGCACAATCCCAATTCCCTGGTGAATCTCATTTCTGCAGCCCGGTCAAATGCACGAGGGATTCAAGATCAGTTATCGAGTGAAATCTGGCATTGCATTAATGATTTTTACCTGAGCCTCAAAGGGAAATCCGACGCGGATCTTTGGACCGATACGCACAATTTTCTCCGACATGTTTGCACGACCTCGTATACTCTCGATGGCGTATTCGGGAGCACGATGACTCATGATGAAGGATGGAATTTTTATCGTCTTGGGAAAAATATGGAACGGGGCAGCCGGACCGCTCGATTGCTCGATCAGCCGATTCTCAGTCAACCCGCGACCGAAACGCGAGGCATTTCCGAATATCACCGGTGTCTGGCCATTTTGAAGGCCGCCAGTGCGTTGGAAGCCTATCGGAAATTTTATTCAGCCCAACTTGTTCCCAAAAAAATTGTCCAGTTTCTGCTCGTCCATAATAAATTTCCCCGCTCCGTCCGATTTACGACGACGCTGAATTGTCGGTTACTCGAACGTTTATCCAGCCCGAATCGACGTCCTGAAACCCGACGGGCTGAACGGTTGGCCGGGCAACTGTCGGCAGATCTTGAGTTCGGGAGCTTGGAGGAAGTCTATAAAACGGGTTTGTCAGATTTTCTTAGTCAGGTGATTACCCAACTCGATAAGCTCACGAATTTGGTGGGGACAGCCTTTTTCGGTGCATCGGGGTATGCTGAGCTCCCTACATCTGACGTGGCTCCTGCGCGAAGACCTGTTATTCACTCGTTTGAGCCGGCTCAACGAATGGTCAAAGCGATTCTCTTAGCCCGTCACCAATTTCATTACGCGTATTCTGCACCCATTTCGCAAGTCACCACCATTGTGCGTTTGGTTCCTCCCCAGCATTACGGAAGACAACGGCGTCTTGACTTGCGTTGGCATGTGGAACCTCCGGCCAATTATCGGCATTTCACCGATGCCTTTGGAAATTTAGTCTGGCAACTGGATCATGCCCATATCGAAAAGGAAATACAATGTACGGTCGAGATGCGCATCGAGACACAAGCCAAATATCAACATGACGACCAGTTGGTTTTTCAAGGTGTGACATCTCAGGAATCGGATTGTACCGTCAAGCCGACGGAATTATCCCAATTGACCAGGCTGGTGGATAATTCAGATTCTCTTTACCACATTGTTCGACGAGCAAAAGAGCGAGGCTTGAATCCCCTTGAGTTAACTGCGTCGTTGATGAATCAAGTGTTTGCACATATGCGCTACCAACCCGGGGAAACTGATGTGGGGACCACCGCCTCTCAAGCCTTCGCACTTGGCGTGGGCGTTTGCCAGGATTATGCGCATATCCTCTTGTCCTTATGCCGGCAAGCAGGGCTTCCAGCCCGTTACGTGTCCGGATATCTTCCCGGTGAGGGCCAAATGCATGCGTGGGTAGAAGTGTTGTTGCCGTTAGGGCCTAAAGAAATTCCGACTTGGGTGCCGTTTGATCCGACTCATCATTGCCGGTGTGATGAACGATACATTGCCGTGGCCGTAGGGCGGGATTATCAGGATGTGGCTCCAACAAGTGGTCACTACTCGGGAGAATCTTCTAACAAACTTCACGCCACGGTTTCGGTGACGTTGGAAAGCCATGGAGCCGGCGAGGTTGGGTTAACCCCCCAAATGATGCTTCAGGAAACTACTACCTCTGATCAAATCCAAGAACAGTAATGGATTTTTCAATCAGGATATGCGTCCCTCGCGTAAATATGTCTGTCATCGTGTCACACAATAGGCCCTGACTTCAACAAAGTTGCAACTGATCTTAGGAAAACGAATGATCATTGGACTTAAGAAAATGGACATAGCCTCAAAGACTCACCTTATCGCCTGCCATGAATGCGATCTTCTTCATCGGATTCACCCGTTACGTGAGGGAGAACAGGCCAAGTGTTCGAGATGCGGAGCGGGGTTGTGGGCAAAAAAAAGGGATAGTTTTGAGCATACCATTCTCCTTACCGTGACGAGCCTCATTCTGTTTGTCCTGGCGAATGTTTTTCCATTTATGACGTTTGAATTGCATGGCCGTGTTCAAACCAGTCATTTGTCCACTGGAGTGGTGGAGTTTTTTGATCGGGGCATGTGGGAATTAGGGCTCCTTGTTCTGGCGGCTAGCATTCTGTTCCCATTCCTGAAAATCATCGGGATGCTGTATGTGCTTGTGCCGTTGGAAAGGAATAGGCGACCCTGGAAAGCCGCGCCGGTTTTTCGTGTGGTCGCGCAATTTCAAACATGGGCCATGATGGATGTGTATTTGCTTGGGGTGATTGTTGCCGTCATTAAGTTGGCTGATTTGGCGACGCTGGTCCCCGGTGTGGCCATCTATTCTTTTGGAGCCTTGATCCTCACCTTGGCGGCGGCTGATTCTGCTCTTGACCCGCATGCGGTCTGGGAAAAAATGGAAGATCTTCGATGATGGGAGCCTTCACCACTGCAGCCCAGGCGTCGCTCATGAGTTGCCATGCCTGTCATCAACTCAGTCGAATGCCCGCCGGGCTTGCCAACGGCGCTGCGATCTGTCCTCGCTGCGAGGCGCATATCCATGTAAGGAAACCCAATAGCATTTCCCGCACATGGGCGCTGTTGATTGCTGCCTACATTCTGTATATTCCCGCCAACCTGCTTCCAATCATGACGGTGATTTCGTTTGGAAAAGGGGAGGCCGATACGATTCTCAGCGGGGTGAAGGAACTGATTCATGCAGACATGTGGCCTATTGCCTTGCTGGTGTTCTTCGCGAGCATTATTGTTCCTGTGACGAAGCTTTTATCGCTGACCTACCTTTTATTGTCTGTCCAATATCAGTCACAATGGCGACCGCGAGAGCGAACGGTGTTATATCGAATCACCGAGGTGGTCGGCCGATGGTCCATGCTTGACATTTTCATGATTTCCATTTTAATTGCCTTGGTGAAACTTGAGGCCGTGGCTACGATCGAACCGGGCATGGGAGCCATCTCGTTTGCCGCCGTCGTCATTATTACCATGTTTGCGGCCATGGGGTTCGATCCGCGGCTTATCTGGGATAACATAAAGGAGCAACGATGAAAGACGAGGATCCGCAAAATGTCGATGTAGAAGCGTTGCCAGAAATTGTGGTACAGAAAAAGGGTGGGTTCTCAATCGTATGGATTATCCCCATCGTCGCTGCCCTCGTTGGAGGATGGCTCGCCTACAAAACGATCAGCGAAAAAGGCCCCACGATTACCATTACCTTCGAAAATGGGGCAGGACTAGAGGCCGGAAAGACCAAGATTAAATATAAATCGGTTGAGATTGGAACAGTCAAAAGCGTGGATTTAAATCCTGACCTCTCTGGCGTGGTCGTCACCGCCGAACTCAGCAAACCTTCTGAGAAGCACCTCACGGAAAATACCACGTTTTGGGTCGTTCGGCCCCGGATCGGGTTAGGTGGCATTTCGGGGCTTGAGACTTTAGTGTCCGGTGACTATATCGCCATTGATCCCAGGCCCGGAACCTCCTCGACCACAACATTCACCGGGCTTGAGAAACCACCGGGGGTGACGAGAGATGAAGAGGGAGCGAAATTCCAATTGCGTGCAGAGAATCTGGGATCGAGTAGTCCCGGTGCCCCAATCTTCTATCATGACTTCCAGGTCGGACGAATCTTAGACACAAGATTGCAAGAAGATGGCATGGGGGTGGTGGTCGATATTTTTATTGAAGCCCCGCATCATCTCCGTGTACGAGATACCAGCCGTTTTTGGCAGGTAAGCGGATTTGAAATATCGGTGGATGCTGAGGGCCTGGATGTAAAAATGGCCTCCCTGGCCTCCCTCCTAGCAGGTGGAATTGCGTTTGATACCCCGGTCACAGCAGGCGGATCCCCGGAGCCGAGCAAGCCAGGAACGGTGTTTACGATTTTCAAAAATTTCGCCAGTATTAAAGAAGAAAAATATGTAGTGAAGCGTAATTTTTTGGTCTATTTCGATGGGTCAGTCCGAGGGTTGAGTGTGGGGGCTCCCGTTGAATTTCAAGGAATCAAAATTGGGTCGGTGGCTGATATTGCCATACAGTTTGATCCCGAAAACCTTAAGATTCAGATCCCTGTGCTTTTGGAGCTCGAACCCGACCGTATTGCACCGACAAAGGTGGCCGAGAAAATGACTCCAGGTGTCGTCATGAAAAAATTTATTGAACGGGGAATGAGAGCCCAGCTACAGATGGGAAGTTTACTGACAGGTCAGCTATTCGTCGAATTGGCCTTTCATCCTAATCTTCCACAAAAGTCGCTCATTATGACGGGTAAGTATCCAGAGATTCCAGCCGTGCCAGCGACGATGGACCAATTGCGGCGGACCATCACCGATGTGATGGCCGAGATACGAAGGATGCCGCTTGATAAAATTGCCGAAGAGCTGTTAGAGACTCTTGAAGGAGCCAACCGTCTTGTGAATGCTCCTGAACTCGATGAGGCAGTTCGGAACCTAAACGCGACATTGCACAATGTAGAAAAAATGACGCATGGCGTCGATCAAAAAGTGGATGAACTGACAACAAGCATAGAAAAAACCCTGGCATCGGTCCGGGAAACACTTGAGGTTGCTGATCCAAATTCGCCGGCTGCTGTGAATTTCAATAGTGCCTTGCAGGAGCTGGCTGCGGCGGCACGGTCTATCAGGATATTGGCTGAGTATCTCGAACAACATCCTGAGTCGTTAGTACATGGGAAAACAGGTGAATGAAAGGAATAAGACGATGATGAGAGGTGTCCTTGGTCTCGGTGTGGCGACCGTCTGTCTGTTGAATCTCTGGGGATGCGCCAATACACAACCCACACATTTTTACCTGTTACGGGCAATGGATTCTGCAACACATTCTGTGATGGTAGAAACACAAAAGCCCGGTGTGTCGTTGGGGCTTGGTCCGATAAGTTTCCCCAAATATTTAGATCGCCCGCACATCGTCACCAGACTCAGTTCCCATGAAATCGATCTGGCCGAATTTCACAAATGGGCTGAACCTCTGAAGGATAATGTGATCAATGTTCTTAACGAAAATCTTTCGGCCCTTCTTTCTACTGATCGAATTGTACAGTATCCATGGAAGCGGTCGAATCCTCCCGAGTATCAATTGTCACTGGACGTCATTCAATTGGACGGCAAGAAACATCAAGAAGCTGTGCTCAAAGTTCGATGGACTTTGGTCGGGAACAAAGGAAAAAGAATTCTTCAAAAAAAGACCAGCCAGTTCTCTGAAATATTACGAGGTTCGGACTATGAAGATCTTGTTGAAGCGATGAGCCGAATGTTGGCTTCGTTAGCTCGAGAAATCGCCGATATCATCAATGTCCCTTCCCCCACGAATTCTTAAACCTCAACGCGGCAGTTGAGCGCGAAAAAGCTGTGCAAGTCATTGATGTGCTATAGGGAATTTAAAAATTGCGTGATCAAGCTACTGTTTTTAGGTTGAAACCTACGTTGAGCGATTCTTATAGCTGAGCTGTGCGAATGACAGGGTGGAGTGAAAAACGCAAGCAGACCTGTTTGGTCTGTCGAGGCTTTTTGCATATCTTGGGCACGCAAGAGAATGATGCAGGACGATAATTCTTTAGAGAGAGCTAATACCGAAATCTGATGCCGTGGCTTGGAGGGTTCCTGCTTGAGAGATTTCGTCAAAGTTATTTATGGGCAAGCCCTTAGCGTGACCAATCTTCAATGTGCAGGTCAGGCACTCGGGCGAATTCCCGTCGATTCTTGGTTACGAATATGGCTCCAATGCTTCGGGCGTGAGCAGCGATGAGGAGGTCCATATTGCCAATGATTGTGCCCTTTTTCTGAAGGTGGGCTCGAATGAGAGCATAATGCTCGGCTGCGGATTCATCCCAGGGGTAGATTGAGACTAAGGACATGAACTGTTGAAGTTGTTCGCGACGATTGTCCTGTGTTTTTGTGGGGCTCAGTGCAATTCCAAAACAGAGTTCACCATACACAACTGTAGAGATGCCGATCTCTTGTGTCTGCTGGAGTTTTTTCTGGCTAGCGGGTGAATGATGCCGTAGCACGTCAATGCAGAAATTGGTGTCAAGGAAATGCATTACGGCTTGTTCCGTTCTTGAGGTGGCGCATTGTCTCGTGTTGCCAAGTAATCTTCGCCAAAGGCGCTGGGTAGTTGGAAAAACGCATCCCAAGAAAAAGGTATGGGTGATAAGATCACATCCTTGCCTTGTTTCCGCACATACACATGTTTCCCAGAAAATCGACATTCCTTCGGTAGTCGCACGGCTTGACTTCGACCATTTTGGAAAAGTTTAGCCGTCATGGTCTTTTTCATAACGCCCTCCTTTTAGCTTAAATAAGTATATATCAAACAATATATACCAAATTTTGCAAAGGTTCAAGGAGCATTGATGATGGCAAGATTGGTTCTGGAACTGGGACATGCAAGCCGGTAATTTTCTATTTCGGCTCTGACCTCTTCCGGGGGATTGTGTTGAGGACGATCATTTTTCAGGTGGAGGGAGGGCTAATACCGAAATCTGATGCTGTGGCGTGAAAAGCCTCTGTCTGGTCAGCCTCTCGCAGGCTTTTTGTTAAAAGGCCAGGGTTTCCTGTGGCATCTTGTAGAACGACGACTTGCATGCCGATTTTGCAGGCATCCAGAACCGTCTGTTTGAGGCAATCTTGTGTTGCAGGCCCTAAGACAAACAGTGTCTTCACGTTCAGATCCTCAAGCCGCTCGGCAAGGCTGCTCCCTTCAAAACCTGATCTGGCATCTTTCTTGGGATCGGTGCCTTTTGAAATGACCATCATTCCCGGTGGCATGACCAAATCTGAATGAAATTGGGCGCCTCGTGATCCTTGGACGCAATGGGTCGGCCACGGTCCTCCCTGTTCGGAAAAAGAAGAATGATTCGGAGGGTGCCAGTCACGTGTGGCGAGAATCGGCCATCCCTGTCGGCTGAAATGTTTGATGTAGGTGTTGATGACTGGAACCAGATTAGGGCCCTCTGGCATGCCCATGGCCCCTCCCGGAAAAAAATCATTTTGGGGATCGACAAGGAGGAGGGCTGAATGCCGGTCAGGTTGAGGAATTGATGATTGACCAGAAGGCTCGTCTTTAGAGAGTTTCATGTGTAGAAAATTCAAGTCCTAAGCTAAGTGAGTTATCGGGGCACCATGTCCGTAATCGTCAGCAGAAATCCCTGAAAAATTAAGATGGATTCCCGATAAAAGATGTCGGGAATGACGGAGACGAGTGATCTCATTTTAGGCCACAATCTCTGTTCCGATGCCTTTGTCGGTGAAAATTTCTAATAAGACTGCATGCGGCACACGTCCATCAATAATGTGAGCTTTTTGTACGCCTCCTTGAAGGGCGGTGAGGCAGGCGTGAACTTTGGGCAACATGCCTTCGCTGATGATTTTCTTTTTCACCATCTGTTCCATGACTTTCCGTGATAGCGTTGAGACATGATGGTTGCTGGCATTGCGAATGCCTTTCACATCACTCAACATGAGCAGCTTCTCGGCTTGAATCGCGGCAGCTAAACTCCCGGCCACCATGTCGGCATTGATGTTATGGGTTTTCCCTTTCGCGTCTACGCCTATGGGGGCGATGACCGGAATCAAATTGGCATTTTGCAGGGTGAGTAATAACTCACGATTCACATGATTCACTTCCCCCACCAGCCCGTAGTTTTCCGATTGCAGTGCATCCGTTGATCCACTATAGCGATGCAATAAACTCTTGGGATTAAAGGGTTTGGTGGTGAACAGTTGGCCGTCTTTCCCTGTGAGCCCCAAGGCCTTTCCTCCATGCTGATTGAGAAGCGCCACAATTTCTTTATTGATCTTTCCGCCTAACACCATTTCCACCACTTCCATGGTGGGCTCGTCGGTGACTCGCACGCCATGAATGAATTTGGCTTCGATGCCAAGGGTGTCCAACATCTTATTGATTTGCGGTCCGCCTCCATGGACGATAATGGGATTGAGTCCCACATATTTCAATAACACGACATCCTCGGCGAACCCTTCTTTGAGTTCTTCATCAATCATGGCATGACCGCCGTATTTAATAACGATGGTTTTTCCCGCAAAATTACGAATATATGGAAGGGCTTCGATGAGGATGTCGGCTTTTTTGATGAGTCTGTTCATGGGTCTGATGCGTTATAAAATGAACCGGCTGAGATCTTGATCTTTCACGATGTTTTGTAAGTGATCTTTCACGTATTGCGCGTCGATGGTGACATTTTTCTCTGGAAGATCCTGGGCTTCAAATGACACATCTTCCAGTAAGCGTTCGACGATGGTGAAGAGGCGGCGGGCACCAATGTTTTCGGTGCGGTCGTTGACCTCCACAGCCGTGGCCGCAATTTCTTCAATTCCATCTTGCGTGAAGTCTAGCTCGATGCCTTCTGTTCCTAGAAGGGCGTAATACTGCTTGATTAACGCATTTTTGGGTTCCGTGAGGATACGGATTAAATCATCTTTGGTGAGAGGTTCCAGTTCGACGCGAATGGGGAACCGGCCTTGTAATTCCGGTATCAGGTCTGAAGGTTTGGCGGCGTGAAAGGCGCCGGCGGCAATAAATAAAATATGATCGGTTTTGACAGGACCATGTTTGGTGTTGACCGTGCACCCTTCTACAATCGGTAGCAGGTCACGTTGGACACCTTCCCGTGAAATGTCCGGACCCTGGTGGTTTTCTTTGCCGGCAATTTTATCAATTTCGTCCAGAAACACGATGCCGGATTGTTCGGTGCGCGAAATGGCTTCCTTGGTGACTTCTTCCATGTCGATCAGTTTTTGCGCTTCTTCATGCGTGAAAAATTTCAAGGCTTCTGAAACCTTCATGCGCCGGTCTTTTTTTCTTCCCGGCATCATTCCGCCAAGCATTTCTCGAAGGTTGTTCTCCATGTCTTCCATGCCGCCGATATTGGAGATGATGCCAATCGGCAATCCTCCTCGTTCTTTGACCTCCACTTCGACCATGCGTTCGTCGAGTGTCCCTTTTTGTAATTGAGTTCGGAGCTTGGCGCGTGTGGATTCTTGCGGGTCAGGCTGTGTCTTTGCGGGAGAGTCGGAATTGTCCTCCTTGTCTTCTTCGCCGGGTGTATGTGTTGAAGGCGTTGGAGAACGGGGGAGAAGAATGTCGAGTACGCGATCTTCGGCCAATTCTTCAGCCTTGTGTTGGACCGTTTCTAGATAGATGGTTTTGACCTGGTTGACGGAAATGTCTGTCAGATCCCGGATGAGCGATTCCACATCCCGACCCACATAACCCACTTCTGTAAATTTTGAGGCCTCTATTTTGATGAAAGGGGCATCAGCGAGTTTAGAGACTCGACGGGAAATTTCCGTTTTCCCTACCCCTGTGGGGCCGATCATAATGATATTTTTCGGGACAATTTCCTCCCGGAGTTCCGGGCTGAGTTGTTGGCGGCGCCATCGATTGCGGAGCGCGATGGCAACCATCCGTTTGGCATCTTTTTGTCCAATGACGTAACGGTCGAGTTCTTCCACGATTTGACGTGGTGTCAGGGAATCGATTTTCGGGGTCGAAGGGGTTGAGTGCTGTTCCATATGTTATTTCGATAACTCCTCAATGACGATGTTCTGGTTGGTATAAATATCGATGCTTCCGGCGATGTGCATGCTTTGCTCGACGATGGCCTTTGGCTCAAGGGACGTTTGAGCCAGCAGGGCTCGTGCAGCCGCTAATGCATATGGTCCTCCTGAGCCAATGGCTAGAATACCATCTTCAGGTTCGATAACATCACCTGTGCCGGAAATGATGAAGGAATGTTCATGGTTTGCAACGGCGAGTAAGGCTTCAAGTTTCCGTAGCATTCGATCTGTTCGCCAGTCTTTGGCCAGTTCGACGGCTGCCCGGGTTAATTTCCCCCGATATTCTTCTAGCTTGGCCTCAAATTTTTCAAACAGGGTAAACGCATCCGCCGTGGCTCCGGCAAAGCCTGCGAGGATTTGATTCTGATACATTTTGCGAACTTTCAAGGCATTGCTTTTCATGATGGTGGTGCCGACGGTCACCTGACCGTCACAGCCCATGGCGACGAGGGACTCTTTACGCACACAAAGAATAGTGGTGGAACGTATGATCATGTTTTCAGATTATCTCCTTCTGATGCTGCCGTGAGGGATGAGCCTGACCGGGGATGGGCTCGATCATACACCGCCATCAGTTGATCGGTTGCGACATGGGTGTATTGTTGTGTGGTGACTAACGAGGCATGTCCTAATAATTCTTGAATGGCACGTAAGTCAGCGCCTTCATCCAATAAATGTGTAGCAAAGGAATGTCGCAGCACGTGTGGAGTCACGGATTTTTGAAATCGGTTCCCTGCCCGTTGTTTGATTATACGTTCCACGCTCCGGGTTGTTAAGCGTCCTCCCCGCACATTTAAAAATAATGGTTGAGGGGTGGAATGTGGAAGAGGTTCAGAGCTGTTGTTTTCACATTTTGTTTTGAGGGGAGGCTTTTGGCGTTGATAATTTCGTATGGCATCGGCAGCGATGTGTCCGATTGGAACACTGCGTTCTTTTTTCCCCTTTCCGCGCAATCGAATGAATTGCGTGTCAAGATCGACATGGTCCACGTTCAATCCAACTAATTCCGACACGCGTGCCCCACTTGCATAGAGGGTTTCCAAGATAGCCTGATTTCTGGACTCGGTCCATGTTTGGGAAGATGGTGAATCTAGCAGCGTGGCGGCTTCATCTTTGGTCAATACGGTAGGCAGACGTGTTCCCAGCCGGGGAGAACGAACGGCTGCCGCTGGATTGTGATCGATGCGTCCTTCTTCAAGTAAAAATCGGAAAAAGCTTTTGAGACAGGCCAGTTTTCGGGCAAGGGACGTTTTTTTTAACCCCTGATCGTTCAAATACTTCAGGTAAGATCGAATATGCAGGATATCAATGGTACTGGGTGTTGGGTCTGCTTTGGTTTGAAAAAACCGTTGTTGGATGTGCGTGAGGAACTGGTGCAAATCGGACTGGTAGTTTCGGTGGGTTTCACGAGACGCTCCGCGTTCCACTTGCAGGTAGAGTATGAAGGCTGAGATCTCGTCATTCATGATGAAAGCCCTGATTGCGCCATCCATGATTGGAAGTCGGATAGGGCTCGTTCTTGAATGGCTTGCCGTTTTTTTTGCTTGTCTCGAATAGGTGTCTCGAGGGGAGGAAATAAGCCGAAATTGGTGTTGATGGGTTGAAAATGTTTTGGTTCACAGGTCGTGATGTAGTGGAGAAGAGCGCCATGTGCTGTGGTTGGTGGAGGTGTGATAGGCCGCCGTCCTGATAGCAGGCGGGCGGCATTCAGGCCAGCTAAACCTCCACTGGCCGCTGCCTCCACATAGCCTTCAACGCCGACCAATTGTCCGGCAAAAAACACGTTCGAATATTTCTTTAATTGCAGGGTATCCTTTAAGAGGATGGGTACATTAATAAAGGTGTTGCGATGGATGCTTCCGCAGCGGAAGAACTCAGCCTGTTCTAACCCGGGAATCATGCGAAAGACTCTTTTTTGTTCTGGATAGGTGAGTTTGGTTTGGAAGCCCACCAGGTTATAGCAGGATCTGTGATGATTTTCTGCTCGTAATTGCAATACGGCGTAAGGTCGTGTTCCGGTTTTGGGATCAATGAGTCCGACGGGTTTCATGGGTCCGAAGGCCAGAGTTTGCCGGCCACGGTCGGCCATGACTTCAACGGGTAAGCATCCTTCAAAATAGGGAATGTTTTCAAATGACTTGGGTTGAACACGATCAGCTTGGATGAGGGCATCATAGAATTGATTATAGGTTTCCTTGTCCATGGGACAATTGAGATAATCTGCCGTGCCTTTGTCGTAACGCGACGCCCGAAAGATTCGGTCCATGTTGAGTGAGTCGGTGTCGACAATAGGAGAAATCGCATCAAAAAAATACAGGTTTTTTGATCGCGTGAGCTGAATGATGGCTTCAGATAATTTTGGTGAGGTTAATGGTCCTGTGGCGATGATGCATATGGCATCCTCTGGAATATCGTGAATTTCCTCACGAAGGATTTGCACATTAGGGTGAGCCGTCAGTATTTGCGTGATCTTTTGGGCAAATTGGTCTCGGTCCACCGCTAACGCGGTTCCGGCTGGAATCGCGACTGTATCGGCGACGTTGATGATCAAAGAGTTAAGCTGCCGCATTTCTTGCTTGAGGATGCCAGGCGCGCTGCGAGGGTCATTCGATCCTAAAGAATTGGAGCACACGATTTCGGCGAGTTGCTCGGTTTTATGAGCGGCGGTTTCTGTTTTGGGCCGCATTTCATAGAGTGTGACTGTGGCTCCATGATTGGCTGCCTGCCATGCGGCTTCGGAGCCGGCGAGGCCGCCTCCAATGATAACAAGGTCTTGTCTCATGATTGTCTCGGGATGCAAGGGTTCAGGATGCCAAGAAAATACCTTTTGGCTTCAATTCTAGGAATCACAAAAAAAGGTTTCAACCTTCACATGAGATACATAAGCCCGTCAAGGCTTGAATCACTTGCTGATGACAATTGCTTGTACTTCCCACGACACCATGCAGATTGCGATATTCACTGGTACCATATTGGATAGGGTTCCCATGACTATCCGTAAAGCACCCGCCGGCTCCACGTAAAATGGCTTCAGGAGCACAGGCATCCCAGACTTTGGTGTAAGGCCCGGGTTCAACGTAGAGATCTGCTCCGCCTTGAGCGATAAAGCCTATTTTTAACCCTACGCTTCCCATGGGCTGTTCTTCTTGAATATTGAGTGATTGTTTAATCGCTGTGAGATGTGGTGAGCGATGGGACCGGGAGGCCACCAGAGTGAGCGTGGAAGAGCATTTGGCTTGTGTGGCCTTCAAGGGATGTTGTTCACCCTGCTGCTCCATCCAGGCTTCCTGATCGGTGATACCGACAAAGAGTTGATCGCGGGTGGGCCAATACACGATTCCCAACTGAGCCCGGGCATGGAGTGTCAGCCCGATCATGACTGAGAATTCACCATTGCGGGAAATAAATTCCTTCGTTCCATCCAGGGGATCAACGTACCATACGCGATCAGTCGTTTGGGCTTCTACTGGTAACGGGCTTTCTTCTGCTATGATTCCATCTTGCGGGAAATGGGACGCTAGGCCTTCGACAATGATGGTGTTGGCTTCTTTGTCCGCGTCAGTGACTGGATCATTGGGGCCTTTGTAGGAGATGACAAAATCTTGTTCATAGATCGTCATGATGCGACGGCCAGCTTGTCTGGCCAGGTGTGAGGCGATTTTTATTTCATGAGACCAATCTGACATACTACTCCTTTATAAAGAAAGCTTTTTTGTGTGAAGGAAGAGAGTCAAGAGAGTGCATCCTCATCGTTTAGACAAAAAAACGATTGAAGACGGGTAGAGATCATGCTTCGTATTGCCATATTTGTTGCGCTGCTCATCATGATTCTGGTGGCGATGTATTTCCCCAAATTTCGGCGAACGTTGGGTGTGACGCTTGTTGTCTTGATTGGGGCGATCGGAGTCATTATTTGGCAGGATATACAAGAGCGAGATTTAGAGTTTGAGCGGATTTCCTTAGAACAGGCGAAACTTTCACATATGCAGGTTCACGCAGGCTTGAATACTCGATCATTTGTCGTGGGTGGACGTATTCAAAATGTTGCGCGGTATTATACCATATTTGCGATGATGCTTCAGGCCACGATAAAGGATTGTGAAGGTACAGCCTGTAGAATCGTTGGACAAGAGAAGGTCATTATTCCAATGAAAGTCCCACCCGATCAATCTCGTGATTTTTCAGTGACTATTCCATTTTCGGGAATTCCCAAAGTAAAAGGGGAAGCCGTGTGGGAATATGAAATCTTACTGGTACGAGCTCGGTAGTCTAAGACTGATGCGAAAATTGACAATATTTATGAGGGCTTCACTTTCTGTGGCTCATGGGCTTTATTCATTATTTCTAGGGCCAAAGACTCACCGGTTTCTTCCCGAAAAGTCTAAAATACTGGAAGGGCTGGGTCTTTTTCGGCATTGAGAATTGCTTCGTATCTCAGTACTATAAGCCATATCGAATTCAACCAAGGGCTTTTTTGTGTTAATTCCTGAAGAATGGAGATCTGACGTACGATGACCACATCATATAAGGTGATGCCAGGCCCCGAACATTATTTACCTCCTTCAGCGTCTTCGATGGGTATTCGGTTGCCCGACCCTGGGCAAGCGCACATTCACGGCACAATTGTTCCAGAAGAAGAGGCCATGGAGCAGGCTGCCCGGCAGTTTCTTTCTGCCAAAGTCCCAACCATTTTCCCTGGTCCCCTGGTTTTGTGGGCATGGAATGAGAAGGCGGCAAAAAAAGCGAAAGCTGTACGCCATCTTTACGAAACAATTAAGGAATGTGTGGATTCAAAAGTGCAGCAAGCCATGCTTATTCCCATGCCGGATTATCGTCCTAAGTATCCAAAGATCAATCCGGAAGTGGAAATTAACCCGAATCATCCTAATCTCACCATTTGGCATAATAAAATTGATGTCTGCATGTTTGTCGGGGTGCATTGTCATCAAGCCAATCTCTCTCTCAAAATTATTCGAGGAGGGACGAGCTGTTACACTGTGGCCATGTGTGCTCAAGCGGGTCATGAGGATGCCATGCTTTCGTTTCGAGATGCCACCGCTGAAAAAATAGATAGGTTGGCTGATTGGATTCAGAAATTGAAGGGGTCGGTCGCCCCACCAGTGTAAACGATCTTGTTGATAGAGGCTCTATCGTAAGCCAGAGTCATAGAGTACAATGTAAGTAGATAGTAAGCGTTTTCGTGACAAATTACTCCACCTGAAGCATTCATAAGGAGGTCTTGACATGGCCACTCAAGCTTCGTTTATAGGACAAAAGAATAAAAAAGACCAGGTATACACTGACCCGTGGAAGATGATGCATGAGGCGGAAAGAACGCCAACATTTTTTACTGGGAGTGAAATTAT
>SMVB01063129.1_pt1 | contig 28198 bp, 25 predicted proteins | sample 2456461 | NCBI WGS metagenome assembly SMVB01 (sample SAMN11095934, study PRJNA526329) | marine sediment metagenome | biome: Marine sediment; feature: Surficial sediment; material: Deep marine sediment; isolation source: Hadal surficial sediment | place: Pacific Ocean | collected 2014-05 | depth... | reverse complement strand
GTCACATCTTGGCGGCCCTCCACGTCCCTGGCGTTGTTGCGCTTCCTCGAAATACTCCCGGTATTCCTCGTTCAGCGCGCCTAGCCAGGAACGCGGATGACTTGCCAAGCTATAACGCGGATTTCTGCAACGAAGCACTAGACGGATGTTACGAAGTCATCGAGTGACTTGCGACCGATGTCGGGGACCTCGGCGTCAGCGGCGGGAAAGCCGACGACGAGCAGCAGAAACGGGCGCTCGTTGGCGGGCCGGCCGAGGATCTTGTTGAGGAATCCCATCGGGCTCGGCGTGTGGGTGAGGGTCGCGAGGCCGGCGTGATGCAGGGCCGTGATGAGAATCCCGCTCGCCAGGCCGACCGATTCGATGGCGTAGTAGTGCTTCATGGGGGTGCCATCCGGGGAGGTGCCCGAGTTCTGCACGAAGATCGCGATGAGCAGCGGGGCGGTCTCGAGAAACGGCTTGTTGGAATCGGTTCCCAGCGGCTCGAGCACCGCGAGCCACTCCTTGGGCGCGCGATGCTCGTAGAACTCACGCTCCTCGACCTCGGCGGCTTCGCGGATCTGCCGCTTGATGTCCGGATCGGTGACGACGACGAAATGCCATGGTTGCAGGTTGGCGCCGCTCGGCGCCGTGCCGGCGGCGCGCAAGCAATCGTCGATGACGGCGCGGTCTACGGGTCGATCCGAGAACTCCCGCACCGTGCGCCGCCGATTCACCTGCTGATAGAACTCGGCGGCCCGCGTGCGCATCTCGTCGGCCGGGTACTCGTGATAGGTGCTCAAGGGCACGAACTTTTCTCTGCTCACGTCGGGCTCGCTGTCTCGTTTATCACGGTTCAAGCCCACACGGCAAGCAAGCCCATGAAGGCGATACCGAGGACGATGAGGGAGAACTTCAACAGCTTGTCTTCAGCGATCGACAGCTCCTCATCGATGATGTCGAGCACGGCGACGTAGATGAACGTCCCCGCGGCCAGGGCGTCGAAGGCGCCCTCGATGAGGGTCGCCGTGTTTCCGCTCAGTGCCGCCGCGGCGATCGACCCCATGAGCAGGCCCAGGGGTGTCATGAGCACGAACAGCGACAGGATTTTCTTCTGCTGCCGGGGACCGGTGCCGGCGGTGTGCAGGCTCACCATCAACGCGAATGCGGCGGAGCCCTTGTGGAACAGGATCGCGAGCAGGATGACGATCGACGTCGAGACATGAGTCTCCAGCCCCAGCGAGGTGCCGGCGATGATCGAATGAACCGACAGAATGATCGTCAAGACGTACGGCGAGGCGCTGCCTTCGTTGCTCGCTCGTTCCTCGAGATCGTGGTGGCTGAACATGACGCGGTCGATCAGCAAGAGCAGCGCCAGCCCCATGGTGGCGAGAAGCCCGGCGAGCGGGTAGTCGGTGACCGCCGCCAGCTTCTCGGCGCCGTCGGGCAACAGGTGAATGAACCCGGCGCCGAGGAAGACGCCGCCGGCGAACGCGTTGCCGAGCGAAAAGAACCTGCGGCTGTTCTCGAATCGCTGCGCGACGATCGGGATGGCGCCGCCGATGAGACCCACCGCGATGATCGCGAACGCCGACAGGATCTTGATGGTCAGCAGATCCATCGCTTTAGCTCCGGTTCCCGGATAGGAGACCCATCATGCTTTCACCAGCAGCAGGAGGGCGTTGAGATACGCGGGCAAGGGGCCGGATCATCGCAATGTCTCACCCTGCGGCGCGCTCATCGACATCACGGCGATCAAGCTGACCACCGCCATCGCGATCAGATAGTAGGCCGGCGTCGCCACGTTGCCGGTTCGCGCGATCATCCACGTGCAGACCAGCGGGGCGGTGCCGCCGAAAAGCGCCAGCGAGATGTTGTAGCCGATCGCGACGCCGCTGAAACGTGTCTTGGTGGGAAACATCTCCACCATCGCCGCGGGTCCCGGCCCGAAGATTCCGGCCATCAGCACGGCGAACACGATTTGCGCTCCGAGCGCCGGGAGCATCGCACCGTGATCGGTGACGACGAACAGGGGATAGGCGACGACGATGAAGCCGACGAGCGACGCGCCGAGCACGCGCTTGCGGCCGAGGATGTCGGAGGCGAGGCCGCCGAGCGGGACCAAGACGACGAGGAGTCCCATGGCGATCGTGTTGACGAGCAGCGCGTGGGGCACCGGCGGTTGCACGATCGTGCCCATGTAGATCGGCCACCACACGAACAACATGTAGAAGCCGCCACCTTGCATGACGACCAGGGTGGCGACGTGGAAGATCTGCCGCGGGTGTCGTCGCAGGGCTTCCAAGACCGGGTTTTTTGCCACTTCGCCGGCCGCTTCGAGCTTCTCGAAGTCCGGCGACTCGCTCATCCCCTCCCGCATCCAGAGCCCGAAGGCGCCGATTAGGAAACCGGCCAGGAAGGGCAGCCGCCAGCCCCAGGAGTTCAAGCTCGCCGGATCGAGAGTCGCGTGCATCACGGTGGCGAGAAGCGAGCCGATCATGATGCCGCCGACCGCTGAAAAAAGAGTCCACGAGCCGTACAGGCCACGCCTTTTCGGCGGTGCGATCTCGGTGATGAACGAGATCGAGCCGATGAGCTCTCCGCCGACCGACACGCCCTGGATGAGTCGCAGCGCCACCAGGCCGATCGATGCCCAGATGCCGATGCTGGCGTATGTCGGCAGCAGGCCGACGAGCGTCGTGGGGATCGCCATCATCACGACGGAAAGCTGCAACGCTCGTTTGCGGCCCACGCGGTCGCCGATCTGGCCGAAGATCACACCGCCGAGCGGCCGCATCATGTAGCCGGCGGCGAACACCCCGAACGCGGCGATCAGGGAGGAGAGTCTGTCTTCCGTGGGGAAGAACTGCGCCCCGATGATCGGCGCGAAGAACCCGTAGACGGCGAAGTCGTACCACTCCAGGACGTTGCCGATGACGCCGCCGATGGTGTTGCGCCTCAGATGGATCGACTTTGCGGCGATCTCCTTACTCATGTCCTGCCCACTTTGAAAGACGCTCGCTATGGCCGGGCGCTGAAAAGCTCGCGGGAGTTTCTCAGTACGCTGCTAGACGCCGGGATACTACCGATTGGCGGCACGGTGCGCTACGAACGCGAACCACCCCTTCCGGATTGTCCGACGGGTTGTAGCCGCGCTGATCGATTACCGCGTAGTGGATCTGGACGCCGTTGCTGTTGGCGTAGCCGTGCTCGACGCGGTCGTAGAGGTCTTGGCGTGGTCATCGTGATCGCCGGCGTCGGGCTCGGCTGGAGCATGTATGTCTGGTCGAGGCCGTTCGGATCCTTCCTGGCGTTGATTCTGACGTTCTTGGTGTTGCTTTCAGGAGCGATGTTCTGGATGTGCCCGCGCCGTGGTTCGTCCCTATCTCCAGAGCCGCCGGTGAAGGGCGCGCTGGTCGACCGGTGCGGCGCCCGTCCGGATTAGGCAGCGCGGCGGCCGCCCCGCCCTTCCCCTTGACACTCTACAAGAGTCCTCTTATTCTCTTGTAGGACATCTAGAGGAAGGGCAGCCGCGCACGGCCGTCAGAAACGAGAGAACCGATGACCAAAGCAAAGTCAGACCTGCTCCAGGGGACGCTGGACATGCTGATTCTCAGGACTCTGGCGTCGGGCGCCAGCCACGGCTGGGGTATCGGGCAGCGCATCCAGGAGATCTCCGAGGACGTGCTGCAGGTCAACCAGGGATCGCTGTATCCGGCGCTGCACCGCCTCGAGGAGCAGGGCTGGATCCAGTCGGAATGGGGCACGTCGGAGAACAACCGGCGCGCCAAGTACTATTTGCTGACCGGCAGCGGGAAGACCCAGCTGGCCGAAGAGGCCGCGAACTGGGGCCGGCTCTCCGGCGCGGTCGAGCGGGTGATGCAGACCGCGTAGGACACCGGAGCCGGAACGCTCCGGCTTCCGATGTCGATGGGCAACGAGCTCGGCTCCCCCGAGGACACGCCAGATGAGCTTCTTCGAGAACCTGACACAGGACATCCGTTTCGGCATCCGCACGCTGGGCAAGAACCCGGGGTTCACCGTCATCGCGATCGTCACGCTGGCGCTCGGGATCGGCGCCAACACGGCGATCTTCAGCGTCATCAACGGCGTCTTGCTGCGCCCGCTTCCGTACACCGACGGCAGCGAGCTCGTCTTGCTGCGCCAGAACGCGCCGGGTCGGGGCATCGATCAGATGAGCCTGTCGATTCCCGAGGTGATGGACTATCGGGCCCAGATGTCGAGCCTCGACGGCGTCGTCGAGTATCACTCGATGTCGTTCACGCTCCTCAATCAAGGCGAGCCCGATCGGGTCCTGACCGGTGTCGTGTCGCACAACTTCTTCGAAGTCCTCGGCGTCAAGCCGATCCACGGCCGGACGTTCTTGCCCGCGGATGACGAGATCGGAACCGAAGCCGTCTTGATCCTCAGCCACGAGTACTGGCAACAGCGCTTCGGCGGCGACCCCGGCATCGTCGGGCAGGTCTTCGAGATGAACGACAAGCCCCACACCGTCGTCGGCATCCTGCCGCCGGTGCCGCAGTACCCGCGGTACAACGATGTCTACATGCCGACGGTGGCCTGTCCGTTCCGCGGTCGAGCCCAGCTCACGATTCACGAGAATCGCCGCGCCTTCCCGGCGCTCACCGCGTTCGGGCGGGTCAAGGCCGGCCGCAGCATGGAGGACGTCGGCGTCGAGATGGCAATGGTGGCAGGACGCTTCTCGCAGGATCACCCGACGGTGTATGCGCCGGAGCTCGAGTTCGGCACCTTCACCGTGCCGTTGTTCGAGGAGCTGACCCGCGATGCCCGACCGATGCTGATGATCCTGCTGGCGACCTCCGGCCTGGTTCTCTTGACCGCCTGCGCCAACGTCGCCAACTTGATGGTGTCGCGCATGATGCGCCGGGAGCGCGAGTTCGCCGTGCGCGCCGCCATGGGCGCGGGGCGTGGCAGGCTGATCCGCCAGCTACTGACCGAGAGCGTGATTCTCTCCGGGGCCGGCGGTCTTCTCGGATTGATCTTCGCCTCCCAGGGTCTACAGATGTTGACCTCTTTCGTGGCGCAGTTCACGCCGCGAACACAATCGATCGTCATCGACGGCTGGGTGCTGGCGTTCACGCTCGGTGTCGCCACGGTTACCGGTTTGGCCTTCGGCGTGATGCCGGCGCTGTCGTCGCGCCACGAGCTGGTCGCGTCGCTGAAGGACGGCAGCGGGCAGAGCAGCGACAGCGGTGGGAGCCAGCGTCTGCGGAGCGGCTTGATCGTCGCCCAGGTCGCGGTTTCGTTCGTCTTGCTGATCGGCGCCGGCTTGCTGATCACCAGTTTCTTGCGGCTCAGCCGGGTCGACCCGGGCTTCAGCCCCGAGCGTGTCCTCACCGCCGAGGTGGTTCCGAGCTTTTCGAAGTCGAGCGAAGATGTGGCGGCGATGTTCAACGCTATGCTCGACGATCTGTCGGGGCGGCCCGGCATCGTCGCGGCGGCGGTCGCCAGCAACTTTCCGTTGTCCGGTTCCCTCCCCATGATGACGCGCATCCGGATCGAGGGGCAGGAATACGAAGATCGGAGTGCCCAGCCGACCTTCGACATGCGGGTCGTGTCGCGCGACTATTTCGAGACCACCGGCATTCCACTGATGCTCGGTCGCACGTTCGAGCGTACTGACCAGCGGGACTCTGCCGCGGTCAGCGTCGTCAGCGAGGCCTTTGTAAAGCATCACTTCCCCGACACCAACCCGATCGGCAAGCGGGTGTCGTGGGGTAACGGCGACGATTGGATCGAGATCGTCGGCGTCGTCGCCGACGTCCGCGACTACGGGCTCGACCGCGAGTTCTCCGAGGTCATGTATCAGCCGTTCGACCAGCAGCCGATGGGCGGCCAGGTCTTGGTGCGCACCACCGGAGATCCGATGCAGATCGCTGCTGTGGTTCGGGAGGCGGTGCATCGCTTCGATCCCGAGCAGCCGGTGGAAAATTTTCAGACGATGGAGACGTTGCAGGCGGCCTCGATCGCGACCCCACGGGTCACCGCTCTCCTTTTGGGGCTGTTCGGCGGCCTCGCGTTGGTGATCACGGTCGCCGGTATCACCGGCGTCGTGGCCACTTCAGTGAGCCAGCGCAGCAACGAATTCGGCATCCGCATGGCGCTCGGCGCGCAGGCGAGCGAGGTCATGGGCATGGTCCTGAAGCAGGGACTGATGCTGGTCGGTGCCGGTGTCGCCCTCGGCCTCGTCGGCGCTCTGTTGTTCGGCCGTATCCTGGAAGGATTGTTGTTCGAGACCGAAACGACCGACCCGTTGACGTTTCTTGCCGTCGCGGTGGTATTTCTCGGCGTCACACTGGCGGCGTGCTGGATCCCGGCTCGTCGTGCCACCCGTGTGGACCCGATCGTCGCGCTCAAGGCGGACTGACACCGTGTCGTTCATTCGGAAGCTGCGCCGGCGGCTCCGGTCGCTGGTCGACCGAGAAGCGCTCGACGCTCGCCATGGTGCTGCGCCAGGGGATCTCGATGGTGCGCGTGGGGCTCGCCATCCGGCCGGCTCCACGAATATTTACAATAAGCGAAATAATCATAAAGCTATGAATGTCAACCGCAACGGGTACAGACGGGATCATCTGAAGAGCTCATGAGCTATGTGACACGATCGCTCAGTCGTCGTGACCTGCTGCTGCGCTCGGCCGGTTGCGGTGCCCACGTCCTCGGGGCGCTTGCCGTGGCCCCGACACTCCTCCGCACCCGGTTCGCGGCGCAGGAAGTCGGCCGCGTGGTGAGCGCCGAGCCCTTCGCCCGCCTCGAGGAGCTCGGCGAGGGGATCTGGGCGCTTGTTTCTACGCCGCTGCAAGGGCGGACGACGATATCGAACGGCGGCATCATTGCCGGTAGTGATGGCGTGCTCCTCATCGAGGGGTTCATGTCGATCGCGGGCGCCCAGTGGATGGCCGCCAGGGCGGTGGAGCTCACGGGCCGGCGCCCGACCCACGTGGTGCTCACCCACTTTCACGCTGATCACTCGACCGGGCTCCCCGGCTACCGCAATGACGACGAGGTGCCGTTGATCGTGCACACGCCGAAGACGCGCGAACTGCTGGCGGCGTCGTTGAGCGGCGGAAACGAGAGCGGGGCGGACTCGCCGCTGTCGGTGCTTTCCGATGAGGCTCTCGTTCCGGACGACGGCGATCGACTCGACATCGACCTCGGTGGTCGGACGGTCGGGATAACGGCGCGGGCAGGCCATACGCCGAGCGACCTTACGGTGCGGGCGGAGGACCCGGGCGTCGTGTTCTGCGGTGATCTGGTGTGGAACGACATGTTCCCCAACTACGTCGACGCCATCCCGACCCGACTATGGACCGCCTGCAACGAATTGCTTACCGACCGGGACGCCCTCTACGTGCCGGGCCACGGGTCGGTCGGCGACTACGACGACGCGCGCCGCTTCCTCGCCGTCATCGAGAATGTCGGTGAGGCGGCGCGGGCGGCTTTCGAGGCTGGAACCCCGGCGACGGAGGCGGCGGCCGAGTACACCTTGCCCGAGAGCCTGGGCGAGTGGTTCATGTTCTCGCCGCTCTACTACGAGGTTGCGTTCACCGCCTGGCAGCGCGAGCTTTCCGGCTGAAACCCCGCTCAGGACGCGGCCAGCGCTGCGACGAACCTCTCGATATCGGCGCGATTGTTGTAGTAGTGCACCGACACCCTGATTCCCGCACCGCGCGTCGAAACGATGATGCCTTCGGCCCGCAGGCGCGCCACCACTTCACTCGGGTCCTGCGCCGCCGCGACGGTGATCCCTGACAGGTGCCCTTCATCGCGGGTCGAGAGCACGCCGATGCCGGCGGCGTCGAGCCTTTCGTGCAGATAGCGCGCCAGTTCGACGATCCGTGCGGCGATCCGGTCGATGCCGATTTCGGCGACCAGATCGAGCGAGGCGCCGAGTGCGAAGATGCCGGGGAACGGCGGGTGACCCTGCTCGAGTGCTTGGGCGCCGGGGGTCAGATCCAGCGAGTCATAGACGAGGGCATAGGGGTCGCGGGCGCTGCGCCAGCCCACCATCGGGTAGCGCTCGGGCGTCAGGAATCGGTCGCTGACGTACACCGCGCCGATGCTGTATCCGGACGTCGCCCACTTGTAGGCGGAAAACGACAGGAAGTCGGCGTGGTTTGCCGCCACGTCGATCGGGAAGGCGCCGAGCCCCTGGGTGGCGTCAACCACGAACGCCAGCTCCCGCTCGCGACAGAAGACGCCGAGGCGCTCGAGGTCGTTGCGAAACCCGAACTTGTACTGCACGAAGCTCACCGCGAGCACGGCGGTCTGCTCCGAAGCCGCGGCTTCGAGGGCATCGATCTCGAGGGTGCCGTCCGGAGCGGTCGCTACGAAGTCGACGTCGTAGCCGAGCTGTAGGAAGGGCAGCGTGCACGAAGGAAATTCGTCGACCACCGCCAGCACACGGCCGTCGCCGCGCAACATGTGGGCCGCCACGTTGAGGCCGGTCGACGCGTTTGCCGTGAACGCCACGTTGGCCGGCGCGGCGTTGAGGAAGCGAGCCAGCTTGCCGCGCACCCGCTCAACCTGCTCGAGCCACGCGTCCCAGTGGATGTCCCCGTCTTCGAGCGACTGGTCGTAGTAGGCTCGACCCGCCGCGGCGGAACGCTCAGACAACGGCCCGCCACCTGCGGTGTTCAGGTAGACGGTCTTGTCGACCGAGGGAAAGAGTGCTCGAGCTTCTCGCCAGTCCATTGTCGCGGATGGTAGCAGGGCGCCGTTTCAGCCTCGCGACGAAGGGCGTTGCGACATGCGGGCTGGCGATCTTGCTGGTGGCGACGTTCGCCGGCCCCGTCGTTGTCGCCGCCGTAGTCGCCGGCTCCCCGGTCGTCGCTGGCCCCGCCGCTGCCTCGCAGAGCGACTGGATTCAGCTCTTCAACGGCCACGACCTGGCCGGGTGGACGCCGAAGATCACCGGCTTTGATCTCGGGGAGAACTTCGGCGACACGTTCCGGGTCGAAGACGGGTTGCTCAAGGTCGTCTACGACCAATACGACGACTTCGACGGCCGCTTCGGTCACCTGTTCTACGAGGCGCCATTCTCTCACTACCTCCTGCGCATCGAGTATCGCTTCGTCGGCGAACAGGCGCCCGGCGGACCCGACTGGGCGATCCGGAACAGCGGCGTGATGATCCACGGCGAGCCGGCGGAGGCTATGTCGAAGGACCAGGACTTCCCCGTCGCCATCGAGGTGCAGTTTCTCGGCGGCACGGGCAGCGGCGAGCGCCCTACCGCGAACCTGTGCACTCCGGGGACCAACGTGGTGATGGAGGCACAGCTCATCACGCGCCATTGCACCGACGCGGCGGCACCGACGTACCATGGCGACCAGTGGGTCACGGTCGAAGTGGAGGTGCGCGGCAACGACGTCATCCGCCACATCATCGACGGCGAGGTCGTCCTCGAGTACCACCAGCCGCAGCTCGACGTTCGCGAGCCGCACTCGCGGGAGCTCGCCGAGGCCTCCGGTGGCCTCATGCTCGGCGGCGGATCGATCTCGCTGCAATCCGAGAGCCACCCGATCGACTTCCGTACGGTCGAGCTGCGGCGTCTCGACCAGGACGCCCGGACCCCACCCAATGGGGGTCGTCACCGACCGCAACGCCCCTAGCCCGCATATCTCAACGCCCTCCTGCTGCGGGCGCGGCGAACCGCGCGTCTACCGCGTTGCGCTTGGTCGGGCACCATAACGGCTTCGCGGGCCGGGTGTCGAATCGACGCGGATTCCGCCGCTGCTTACTGCCGGACCGCGGTCCCGGTCAACTCGAAGTGCCCGTCGCGCAACAGCGGCCCTGAGCCGACGAAGGCGCGGGCCGGGAAGTGGTCGTCGAAGTAGGTGCGGTAGATGTCGTTGAAGGTCTCGTAGAGCGTCAGGTCGGGGCAGAAGACCTGCACCGAGACCAGGTCGTCCATGCTCATCCCGACCCGCTCGAGGCGGTCCTTCATGCTGTCGAGGACGATGCGAATCTCTTCCTCGACGTCGTCGGGCACCATTCCGGTTTCCGGATCGACGCCGATCGCGCCGGCCAGATACACCGTGTTACCGGCAACCACCATGTTGCTGTAGGGGTTGTTGTCAGCGCGTCCGGGGTTGTTCAAGTATTGCGGCGCTGCGTCCTGGGCGGCACCGACCGCGGCCAGTGTGACGACCAACAACAGCATGGTGGGGACGATCAGGGCAGCGGACCTCTTCATGGTCTCTCCTCGGTTCTCGGCGTTCGCCGGGGGATCTGGTGAGAGCGGGAGCTTAGCCCGGATATCTCAACGGGTCACGAAGCGAGCGGGCCCGGGACCGTGTCGTACACCGCACTCGTCCCGCTCATCGTCTGTGGCGGCCTGCTCGTCGCCATGGCGCTGGCTTTGCCTCGGGCCCTGCGCGCGACGGAGCGGCGCACGGTCGCCGACACAGTGGTCAGCCCGCAGAGCGGCTCAGTGTGCGGTCGTGACGATGATCGCCGGCATGATGGCGGCGACCATGACGGCCGCCTGCATCGCTTGGATGGCCTCCTTCGCGGCCCGTCCCATGACCTCGCCGTTGACGATCTGCTCGATGCGTCGTTTGCGCCCGCGCAGCTCCTTCTTGTCGAAGACGACCTTGAGGATGTCGGCGTTGTTGGCCAGCGAGATGAGCACCACGGTGCGCGGGTCGACGTCGCGGTTGTCGGTGAAAATCGCGTCGCGCAGGCGGTCGATGATCTCGTTTTCCGGCCGCGGGTCGGTCTCCGGGTAGATCCTGCGGCTGAAGACGATCAGGATCGTGCCCTCTTCTTCGCGCAAGATGCCGCGGTCGCAAAGCCGCTCGGCCACCCGGTGCTTGAGGTTCTTGATGCCGGCGAACTTGCTCACCCAATGGTCGAGTCCACGCGGTTTGGAGTCGGCGATTTTGTCGAGGCACTCGTCGAGCAGGGGAGCGCCGGTGCGCTTCTTGTCGAGCACCTTGGCGGGCTTTTTGCGCCCGCTCTCGTCGATGCCGATGCGGCCGCGCATCATCAGCTCCGAGAGAATCGCCCCGGCAACGGCGTATTGGTACATCGTTCCGCCGGCGATCGTGCCCTTTTCGTCTTGCAGGGCGAGCAGCATGACCTCTTCGTGCAGCGGCAGGCGGTCTCGTTCGATCATGGTCGTTCCTCGGCGGGAGTGTGGCTCGGTTTCGTGATCTGACCCTATTGTGCCGGACAGCGCGTTCTTCTGCGCGGGGCCATGGGAAGCGGATGTTGGGGGACTAAAGTTCGGGCCGGGCCGAGGGAGCGGGCATGAATCGTCCGGATCGGGCTACTGCCCCGACGTCTGCCGCCGCAACATCTCGAGCCAGTTAAGCACGACGATGATGCGCTCTTCGCGGTCGTTACCCACCGCGGCGGAAGATGCGCTCGACATGACGAAGATGGTGCGCTCGTCGTCGTCGTAGCTGTCGAACGACGGACCCCAGAAATTTTGCAGCCCGGAGCCAAGGAAGGGCAGCTCCTCTTGAGGCAGGACGCGCACGTCCTCGCCGAGCTCGGTGGCGACGCAATAGAGCGTTCGTTCGACGTTGTAGCAGATCGCGCTCCCGTCGGGGGTCCACCCGGCGTCGTTACCGCGGCCCGTCGAAGCCTTCCGCCCGGCCCCCTCGGCGTCGAGCCGGCGCATCCAGACCTCACCCTCGCCGGAACGGCTATTGGTGTAGGCGAGCCACTCGCCATCCGGCGACAATGCGGCGCTCCACTCGTGTTCTCTCCCGCCGAACAAGAGGCGCGGCTCACCCCCACCCGGCTCGGCCGATACCACCCAGATGTCATCGCCGGTGTCCCTGTCCCTGTTCGCTCCGCCATGGACTTCGTCGGTGTACACCAGCTCGCCGTCCTCCGTGACGGCGCTCACGTTTTGATCGCCTTCTTTGACAAGAACCGCCTCAGGGGCAGCGGAGAGGTCGACGATTTGGCGATAGATGTTGCTCGAACCGTCATCGCCCGTCGCCGTAAAATAGATGTACGTGCCGTCGGGCGACCACACGGGTGCGAATGGATCACCCTGGTCGACGAATTGCTGGAACGCTTGCTGGACGGGGTCGTACAGGTACAGTGCCTGGGAACCGTCGCTACGCCGTACGACAACAATCACCCGTCGGCCGTTGGGCTCGACGCGCGCCGCCCGGATCACTCCTTCGGACGCCGGGCTACGCTGAACCTCGGTGCCGTCGTCGGCGTCGAGGACGTAGCCGGCCGGCGTGTAGGTTGGTCGCGCGCCTGAGATACCCAGCGGATGCAGCTCGCCGCTCTCCAGGTCCACCGCCGCGACCGAGCGTTGCGCCGTGCCGACCTCCTCGGGCGCGCCCCCGGCGGCATTCACCCGCCATATGGTCGTTTCGTCGACGAAATAGATGTTGTTGTCGTCACCCCAGGCGGGCGCCTGATTGCAGGTGGACTTCACCAGCGACAAGGCGGTTCCGCCGTCGAGCTGGAGCTTGTTGATCTGCCCTTTGGCAAAGAACGTCAGCCACTGGCCGTTCGGCGAGAAAGCCGGCGGCCGAGCGCCTTCGGAGCCGCTGATACGTTCCGACACCGGATCGTCCATGCGTCACCGAAAGAGCCACTGCGTGCCGGTGTTATCGACTGCGGCGTAGACGACCGTGTTGCCGTCGGGGGCGATGCTGTTGAGGCCCGCGGCCGAGCTGATGCGGGCGTCGTCCGGCAGCTTGATGTCGAAGATCATCATCGCGGGTTCCGGCGTGCCCGGCAGCGCCCGGCCGCCGATCACGCCGCCGACGGCCGCAATCGCGACCAACGCCGTCGCCACTAGCGCCGCGGGCAGCAGACTTACGCGACGACCCTTACCGGTCGTCGCTGCGTCGGCCCGCGTGGGGCTCATCGCCGCGGTGCCCGACTCGACCGCCGCGGCCAGGTTCTTGAGATCGACGGTCAGATCGTCGGCATGCTGGTAGCGGGCGCTCGGATCCTTGGCGAGGCACTTGGCGAGGATGCGCTCGAGCTCCGCCGGCAGGCCGGGCTTGATCTCGTGCACCGGCTGCGGCTCGGTGCGGGCGATGGCGTGGAGCGTGTCGAGTACCGTGGCGCCGGTGAACGCCCGCTTGCCGGCGACCATCTCGTAGAGCAGGCAGCCGAAGGCGAACAGGTCGGCGCGGTGGTCGATGTTCTCGAGGCCCTCGACCTGCTCGGGGGCCATGTAGCCGGCGGTGCCCATGACCTGTCCGGCGCCGGTGCCGAGCATGGTCGGCGACATCGACATGCGGGAGGCTGGCATCGTGGCTTCGGTGAGCTTGGCGAGGCCGAAGTCGAGGACCTTGGCGTGGCCGTCCCGGGTGATGAACACGTTGTCGGGCTTGAGGTCGCGGTGGATGATGCCGGCGGCGTGGGCGGCGCCCAGCGCCGAGGCGATCTCGCGGCCGAGGACGAGTGCGTTGGCGATCGGCAGCGCGCCTCTTTCGAGGGGTACTCGCAGCGTGTCGCCCTCGAGATACTCCTGGACGATGTAATGGACGCCGGCGGCCGGCAATGCCGCTGTCGCTTCGAGGTTCGGATCGGTCTTTGCATCTTCCGCTGTCGGCGGATCTTCGGCGGCAGTGGCGCCCTCGGCGAAGCCGACGTCGTGGACGACGGCGATGTGGGGGTGGTTGAGCGCTGCCGCCGCCTTGGCCTCCTGCTCGAACCGCGCCAGGCGTTCCGGGTCGGCGGCGAATTCCTCGGGCAGTACCTTGATCGCCACCTTGCGGCCGAGGCGCGTGTCCTCCGCCAGGTAGACGTCACCCATGCCGCCTGATCCGAGCGGCTCGAGGATCCGGTATGGACCTAGCGAGCTTCCAACCATCTCAATAGGGCGTCGTCGATGTCGGGGCAAGGGAAGAGCTGGTCACGAGGCCGCAATGTAGCCGACTTTGTACAAAACAAGACAACGGGGCGCGGGCGGTCAACGGGCCCAACGCAGCGGCACGCCGTAAGGCTCGAACTGCGGATCTGCGGTCAGCAGGACGAGTCGCTCGAGAATCGCCTGGCTGATCAGCAGGCGGTCGAAGGGATCTCGATGGTGGCTCGGAAGCTCGGCGACGTGCAACGCGTGGCTGTGTGTTACATGCAGCGCCGCGGTGCCGCTGATCTGCATCCGGCTGGGGACGTACGCTGCCGGTGGCTCGGGCAGCGGCAGCTTTCCGAGCCGATACTTGATGGCGATCTCCCAGGAGCTCGCCGCCGACAGCAGCAGCTCGTTGTCGGGATCCTCGATCATTTGCCGGGTTTCGCTGGAAAAACGATCCGGGTCGACCTGCATCCACAGCCAGCAGTGGGTATCGAGGAGGATCCTCACGCCTCGAACGCCTCGATGATCTCTTCGGGGAGAGGTGCGTCGAAATCATCCGGGACTTCGAACCGTCCCCTGTCCTTGCCGAGGACGCGGTGCGTTGGCGGTCCCACGGGTACTAGCCGAGCGATCGGTTCGCCGCCCCGCGCGATGATGATCTCTTCCCCGGCGCTCACCCGGCGCAGCAAGCGGGACAGGTGCGTCTTCGCTTCATGAACTCCCACGGTCGTCGGCATGGAAGGCAGTATAGACTAAGTCCATGACTAAGTCACTGGCATGGTGGGAGGAGCCATCGATCAGGTGGACGTATCCGTTCGCGAGGTGAAGATCACGCGGTGCCGACGATGTCGCAGACGTCGATGCTCTGCTCCGGAAAAGCCTCGGGAGCGATGGTCTCGCCCGGCTCGCATCGTTCGCGGTGCCGGTAGCCTTCCGGTGAAGGATCCCGAAACACTTCCACCGCAAGGCTCGCGACATCCACCACCCAAAGCTCGCGGACGCCGCAGCGGGCGTACAAGGACGCTTTGATGCCCCGGTCGTAGCGATGGGAGGTGTGCGCCACCTCGACGAGCAACAGGACGTCGTCGGCACCGGGATGACGGTGCCGGTAATGATCATCGCGCGGTTTCAACAAGCAAAAGTCGGGCTGCGGCTCGTTGAAATCGTCGAGGCGCACGGGGTTCTGCACGGCGGCCACGACGCGATCGCCCAGCCTGGCGGTGAAGATGGCGTTGAGCGCGTTGACGCCACCGGCGTGATCGGTGCTGATCGGCGTCATCTCGACGATGTCGCCGTCGATGAGCTCGACGCGCTCGTCCTCGCCGAGGATTCCGACCTCGCCGAGATGCTCGAACTCGTCGGCAGTGAAGCGCCGGCGGGTGGGCGCGGCAGTGGGCGCTTGCATCCTGAGGCTCCCGGTTGGCTGGTCCGATGCTCGTTCATGATATCGCTCGCGGCAGGGGTCGCGTAAGCTGCGGGCGGCGCACCCCCTTTCGTCAACATGAGACGTCCACGGCGGAGCGCGTTTCGGCGCCAACGACATGAGACGGCCACGGCGGAGCTCGTTTCCAAGCCGTCGACGATGGTTGGACATCCGGCTACTATTCGGATCCCCGCTACCTTGTGGAGGTTCGCCTCCGTGCCGTGCAAGCCCAGGGAGTTTTCCGATGAGATCCGCCCGCTTCGCCGCCGTGCTCGCCGTCCTCTTGACGTCGGCTGCCGTCTTCCTTCCCAGCGTCGGCGTCGTTTCGCTCGCGACCGGTGTCGCATACGCCGAGGGCAGCGCTGTTCCCCAAGCACCCCAGCTGACCTCCGATATGCTCGGCGGCCTGCGCCTGCGCAGCATCGGTCCGGCATTGATGAGCGGTCGCTTCGTGGACATCGAGGGCATCGCATCGGATCCGTTCATGTTCTACGTCGCCTCGGCGACCGGCGGGGTCTTCCGCACCCGTAACAACGGTGTCACCTGGGAGGCGGTGTTCGAGAACGAGGCGACGCACTCGGTCGGCGACATCGCGGTGTTTCAGCCGAACCCGGACATCATCTGGGTGGGCACCGGCGAGCGCGCCAACCGGCAGAGCTCGGGGTGGGGCGATGGGGTGTACAAATCGACCGACGCCGGGGCGACGTGGACCAACGTCGGTTTGCGCGACAGCCTGCACATCGGCCGTATCGTCACCCATCCGAGCGACCCCGACACCGTTTGGGTGGCGGCTGCAGGGCATCTCTGGGGGCCAAACGAGGAGCGCGGTCTGTACAAGACCTCGGACGGTGGCGCCACGTGGGAGCGGCTTCTGTACATCGACGAGAACACCGGCGTCATCGACGTCGCGATCCACCCGTCGGACACCGACACCATCTGGGCGGCGGCCTACCAGCGCCAGCGCAAGGCGTTCGGCTTCGACGGTGGCGGCGCCGGTAGCGGCTTGTACAAATCCACCGATGGTGGTCAGACGTGGGAAAAGCACAACGGTCGCGGCGAGCTCCCCGAGGGCGACTACGGGCGCATCGGCATCTCGATCTACGCCGGCGATCCCGACATCGTCTACGTGTCGATCGAGCAGGGCTACGAGTACTCGGCGTCGACGACCTACGACATCGTTGGCGGGGGCACGTACCGGACCTTGGATGGTGGTGAGACCTGGGAGTTTCGTAGCGACTGGAACCCCCGACCGATGTACGCGTCGCAGCCGCTCGTCGATCCCACCGACCCCGAGCGCATCTACATGCAGAACTCGTTCAGCGTCTCGGAGGACGGCGGACTCACCTTCCGCCGAATCCCGCAGACGGTGCACGGCGACGACCGCTTCCTGTGGATCGACCCGACCGACTCGCGCCACCTCATCAAGGCGTCGGACGGCGCCATCGCCATCTCCTACGACCGCGGCGACACCTGGCTGTTCGTCGAGGCCCTGCCGGTGAGCCAGTTCTATCGCGTCGGCGTCGACATGAGCCAGCCCTACAACGTCGTCGGCGGCCTGCAGGACAACGGTAGCTGGATCGGGCCGAGCGCCACTTATCGCTCCGAGGGCATCCTCAACGAGGACTGGCGGCGCACCGGCGGTGGTGACGGCTTTTTCAATATCATCGATCCCAACGACCCGAACATCCTCTATAACTCCAGCCAGTACCTCGGCATGCAGAAGCTCGACCTGAGCAGCGGCCAGACCAAGTCGATCCGGCCGGCCAACGACCAGGGTTACCTGGGGGGGCGGCGCAACTGGACCGTCTGGGGGCAGGACAGGGCGACGCCGACGCTCGGCAACAACATGGCGCCGGCCAACTGGGACGCGCCTATCGAGATGTCGCCGCACGACTCGAGCGTCATCTATGCGGGCACCAACGAGCTGTGGAAGAGCACCGACGGCGGCGAGTCTTGGGCGTCGCTCGGCGATCTGACCAGCCGCGTTGACCGCGCCGAGCTGCCGATCATGGGGCAGTATCCGACCCGCGAGACCCTGTCGCTCGACGACGGTGTGCCGTACTACCCGACGCTCAGCTACATCGCCGAGTCGCCGCTGCGCGTCGGCCTGTTGTACGTCGGCGCCGACGATGGCATGTTCCACGTCTCGCTGGACGGCGGCGAGACCTTCGACAACATCACGGACAATTTCCCGGGGTTGCCGGACAACGCCTGGGTCAACGGCATCGAGCCCAGCAGCTTCGATGAGGGCACGGTGTACGCGGTGTTCGACAACCACCGTTCCGACGACTACGAAAATCACATCTACAAGTCGATCGACTACGGCCAAACGTGGGTATCGATCGTCGGCGACATGCCGGCGCGCCGCGTCGCCCGCGCGATCAAGGAAGATCCCCGCAACCCGAATCTGTTGTACGTGGCGGCGGAGCTCGGCTTCTGGATCTCGATCGACGGCGGCGCCCACTGGGTCGAGTTGAAGAACAACATGCCGACGCTGCCGTTCAACGATTTCGTCATCCACCCGCGCGACAACGACCTGGTGCTCGGCAGCCACGGCCGCGGCGTCTGGATCCTCGACAAGATCTCGGCTCTTCAGGAGCTCACACCGGAAGTGATGGCGATGCCGGGACACCTGTTCTCGATGGAAACGGCGCAGCAGGTTCGTCGTCGGAGCACCATTTGTTGCCCCGGCAACAACATTTTCTACGGCGAGAATCCGCCGCTCGGTGGTCTCATCGACTACTGGGTTCGGGATGAGGGCGCGGAGGTGAGCATCAAGATCCTGGACGCCGCCGGTGCGGAAGTCCGGACGCTGGAAGCGACGCGGGACCGCGGCATCAACCGTGTCGTCTGGGATCTGCGGCACGCGCGATTCGGGCCGGCAGCCGGCGCCGTTGGCGGTCAAGGTGGCGGCGGTGGCGGCGGTGGCGGCGAAGGTGGTGGCCGAGCCCGCGATAGCGCTGGTGGCCGTGGCGGCGGTGGCGGTGGCCGCGGTGGCAGACGTGGCAGCGGCGGCAGCTTGCAGGGGCCTCTGGTCGTTCCCGGCGCCTACACGGTCATGCTCGAGGTGGCGGGGACGCGCTCCGAGCAGCCCCTCGAGGTGCGTGAGGATCCGCGCTTGAACGTCGGGGTCGGGGAACGTCGCGCCTGGACCGGGACGCTGTTGCGTATCGGCCGGCTGTGGGAGGGCGGCGATGAGCTGATGCGCGAGGTCGTGGCGTTCGACGATGGTCTCGGCGACGACGCCGATGCCGACGTAGCGGCCGAGTCGGCCGAGCTCGTTCGTATCACCGGCGAGCTGCAGCGCCGTATCCGCTCGCTGTACGGTGGCGTCTCCGGTTGGGTCGGCGGTCCGACCGCTGATCAGCAGTCGCAGATACAGTTTTTCAGCGAGTTGGTCGAAGAAATTCGCGGCCGTTTCGAGGCCCTCAGCGGGGCCGCCGAGGCGGCGGGTTGGGTTAAGCTGCGGGCGTGACCGAACCCGTATCGAAAGCCGCGATCACGCTCTGCATGCTGACCCGCAACGAGGAGGACCGCGTCACGGCGTCGCTCGGCGCGGTACGCGATCACGTCGGCCGCATGGTCGTCGTCGACGCGGACAGCGACGATCGTACCCGCGAGCTCGCCGAGGAGGCCGGCGCCGAGGTTTTCGTGCGGCCGTGGGAAGGGTTCGTTGCGGCGCGACGGTACCTGATGTCGCTGGCGGAATCGCCGTGGATCCTGATGATCGACGCCGACGAAGTAATCGAGCCGGGCCTGTGGGACGAGCTCGAAGCACTCGGCTTCCCCGACTGCCGTGCCGACGGCTTGCAGATGCGACGGCGCACGGTGTACGGCGGGAGGAAGCTGCGCCGTGTCTTTCAACCCGACTGGAAGACGGCCCTCGTGCGGACCGATCGCGCCTACTTCGAAGACCGTTCGGTGCACGAGGCGCTGAAGGTCAACGGTTCCGTCGAGCGTTTGCGCACCGAGATCCTGCATTCGAGCTTTCGTTCCGCCGACGATCAATACGCACGGATTCGGACCTACGCCCGGCTCGCAGCGCAGGACCTTGCCGCCCAGGGCAAGCGGGCGGGCGTGGCCAACCTGTGGCTGCGGCCCGCCTGGAGGTGGTTCGCGGACCTCATCCTCCAGGGCGGCATCGTCGACGGGTCGCTGGGGGTGACGATGGCGAACCGATCGGCATATGGGGTGCACCTGCGTTACCGCTACCTGCGCGAGATGAATGGGCGTTTTTGATCGACCCCGCGTCGTTAGCCCGCATGCCTCAACGGTCTGCTGCCGCGGGTGGGGAGGGGGTTGAGACATGCGGGCCAAGGTGCTGGCGTGGGCGGTGCTGCTCGGCCTCATCGGCTGGGTCGCGATCTCCTACGCGGAGGGCGGCATCGTGGGTCTCATGCTGCGCCCCGGCCTGGCGGCCGCGGACAAGCTCGACCTACTGAGCGAGTTCTTCGAAGGGCTCGGTGTTTTCGCGCCCCTGGCGTACGTTGCCCTTGTTACGGTCGAAGTCGTTGTGGCGCCGATTCCGGGGGCCATCCTCTACGCCCCCGCAGGCGTTATCTTCGGCGGTTTCTGGGGCGGTGTTTTTTCGCTCGTCGGTAACGTTCTCGGCGCCGCGGTGTCGTTCGTCCTGATGCGCGTGCTCGGGCGCTCCGTCTTCGAGCGCTTCGTCGAACGCGAGCATCTGGAGCGTTTCGAGCGGCGCGTCTCTGACCACGGGGCGCTCGTCGTGTTTCTCTTGCGCGTCAATCCGTTGACCTCGTCGGACATCGTTTCCTACGCCGCCGGCGCGACGTCGATGCCGATGTCCAGGCTCCTGGTGGGTACGACGCTGGGGATGGCGCCGCTGTGTTTCGCGCAGGCCTATCTCGCCGAGAGTCTGCTGATCGTCTTCCCGCGGTTGATTTACCCGCTGCTGTTCGCCGGCCTGGCGTACGCCGTCGTGTTCGTCTGGGTCATCAAGAAGACGCTGGGACGCGCCGAGGGTAGCGCGCCACGCTGATTCCTCGCGCTCGCACGGCCCTCGAGCTGATCAGGAAATCTCGAGACGGAATCCTACGAAAACAGGCGGTTCCCTCGCGTGGCGGGACACGGGTGCCTTCGTCGCCGCCACGGTCGTGTTGTGGGCCGGGTTCCTGACCGAGCGTCTCGCCGTTCTGGGGTGGGTGAAGTACTTCCACGAGAACATGCAGTTGAAGTACGGTTTCATGTCGACGGGACGGCCGGCAACGACATCAAGGCCAAGTCGACGCCCGCAAAGGCGCCGGGTCGATCTTCTCGTCCAGGGAACAGCTATTCTCGGCGGGGTCGAGGTGATGTCGGCCGAATCGCCGTGAGCCGGGTCGAGGTGGGGCCGGTCGAGTAGCCGTCAGCCGGGCGATCGGGGATCAGCCGTCGTAGCGCAGCGCCTCCATCGGATCGATCCTGGTGGCGCGCCGGGCCGGAACCCAGATCGCCATCAGAGCGACGAACAGAAACACCAGCGTCGCGATGATCAGCGTCATCGGGTCGGTGGGCTCGATCCCGTAGAGCATTGATTCCAGCAGCCGCGTCAGCGCCAGGGAGCCGGCGATACCGATGACCAACCCGACGACCGCGAGCGCCATCCCCCGGCCGACCACCTGTTGCAGGATCTCACCGGCCTGGGCGCCGAGGGCTCGCCGAATGGCGGTCTCCCGAATACCCTGCTGCACCGAGTACGACAGCAGACCGTAGATCCCCACCGCCGCGAGCACCACCGCCAGCGCGGCGAAGGCCGACACGAGAGCCGCGTAGAAGCGCGGCTCGGCCACGGAGCTCGCGATCTGGTCGAGCATCGTGGCGGCGCGGAACAGGGGCACCTCGGGGTCGATCTGCGCCATCCGGGAGCGAACCGCTGGAAGCACGGTGAGCGGCGCCGGTGTGGTTCGGACCAGGAACTCGGGCGAGCGGAACAGGGCCGGGATGAGTTCCGCGGGAGCCTGGGTCAGCGGCAGGAAGACTTCAGCGGACGACGTCGGGTCGACTCCGGCGGTGCGGACGTCGGCGACTATCCCGATGATCTCCAGCTCCTGGCGGCCCATGAACGGGAACGAGCGCCCGACCGGTTCTTCGTCTGGAAAGATCGCCTGCGCCGCCGATTCGTTCACCACCGCCACCGGGAGTCCGCCGGCACGATCGTCGCGGGTGAAGAATCGACCCGCGACCAGGCCCATGCGCATGGTCTCGAAGTAGCTCGTCTCGACCACCCGGATCCCGAAGATCGTCGGTGGTACGTCGGGTCGCTCGGGGTTGTCAGAGAACGCCATGCCGATGCGGACGTTGGTCTCGCGGGTGGGCGGAACGCTGGCCAGCGTGACCCCCTCGACCCCGGGGATGAGCTCGAGCGCGGCGATGGATTCGTCGAAGAAATTCCGGTACGCGTCGGCGCCGGCGTACCGCGTCTGCGGCATCTGCAGGCTGACGCTCAAGATGTTCTCCGGGTCGTAGCCGGGATCGACCGCGGCCAGCCGCACGAAGCTTGAGACCAGGAGCCCGGCACCGACCAGCAAGATGACCGAGAGCGCCACTTCCACGGTAACCAGCACCTTGCGGAACACGTCGCGGCCGAGTGCGCGGGCGGCGCCGTCGCTCGGCCCGTCCTGTTTCAGGGCGCGGGTCAAATCGAGGGCGGCGGCGCCGCGCGCCGGCATGAGGCTGAACAAGACTCCGGTGAGCATGGATACGGCGACGGTGAAGCCGAGCGCCCAGCCGTCGAGGGTGGCGTTCTGCAGGCGGGGAATGAAGTCCGCGCCGATCGAACGCAGGAACCCCAGCCCGGCCGCGGTCAATGCGAGCCCCAGCGCGCCACCGAGCCCGGCCAGCACCAGGCCTTCGACCAGCAGAAGCCGGACGAGCTGCAGCTTTCCGGCGCCGAGCGCCGAGCGTACGGCCGTTTCCTTGCTGCGGCCGGCGGAGCGCGCCAGCACCAGGTTGGCGACATTGGCGCAGGCGATCAGCAGCACGAAGCCGACTGCGCCCATCAATAGAGTCAACGATGAGCGCACCGGCCCGACGAGCGCGTCTTGCAACACGATGAGGTCGACATAGGCGCGGTCGTCCGGGCCTCTCTCGTCTCGGATGCCGCGCAATATCGAGGTGCCTTCCTCGATGGCGGGAGCGAGCTCCATGCCGTCCGCGAGGCGGCCGACCATTTGGCTCCAGAGCTCGATATGGGGCTCGGGGCCCCCACCGCCGCCGGCGTCCGGCCCGCCGCGGCTGCCACCCGGCCCGCCGCGGCGACCGCCACCACCCGCTCCGGCTCGCCGTACGTCGCGTTCCTCCCGAACCTCCCGAACCTGCTGCGCAGCTTGCCGCACCAGCGCCCCGTCTTCACCCGCGCCCATCGGTTGAATAATCATCGGTACCCAGTACTCGACGCCCGGATCGGGAAAGTCGAACGCCGGGGGCATGATCCCGACGACGGTGCGCGAGCGATCGTCAAGCCGGAGCTGCTGCCCGACCAGTCCGGGATCGCCGCCGAAATAGCGTTGCCAGGCGCGGCTCGACAGCAGGATGACGTTGTCGTTGCCCGGCGTTTCCTCGTCGGCGGTGAAGGTCCGTCCCTCGGCCGCGTCGACGCCGAGCAGACGGAAGAGGGTGGGCGAGACAGCGGATCCAGTGAGACGAATGGGCTCGTCTCTTCCGGTCAGGGTGGCGGCCTGCTCCGAGTACATCGCGATGTCGGAGAAAGCACGGCCATTCTCCCGCCAGGCGAGGAACAGCCGCTGCGACGCGATGCTGCTGTTGCGCTCCATCTCCATCTCCGGATCGGTCTCGGCGACCTGAACGATGCGGTCGGGATCGTGATAGGGGAGCGGTTGCAGGAGGACGCCGTTGACGACGCTGAAGATCGTCGTGGTGGCGCCGATACCGAGGCCGAGGGTCAGGATGACGACCGCCGTGAAAGCGGGGGACTTGGCGAGGCCGCGAACGGCGAAACGCAGATCCTGCAATAAGGTGCCCACGATTACCTCCGGGATGGATGAGTTCGAGTGTTGGGAACGACCAGGGTGGCGGGGGCCGCTGACGGCGATGCTGAATACGTCGGCGAAACAGCGCAGCGTCGCCCGTAGCCGTCCGCCGGTCCGCAGGCGGAGGCGAAACAGCTCCTCGATGTCGCCCTCGACCGCTTCGAGGCATGAATCGGCGCAGACACGACGCAGGAACCAGCGGGCGAGCGCCGGCGGCTTGGCCGTTTCGCCAACCGGCCGATTCGAGCGGTAGGGAGCGGCGTTTCGGCTCACGGCTTGTCCTCCACTACGAGGCTCCACATCTCTTCGCGGTCGGCGCGCATGGTTTCGAGGGCCCGTACACCGATATCGGTGATCTTGAAGAAGCGCTTGCGGCGGCCGCCGCGCTCGTGGGTGGCACCGCCGACCCGGGACTTCAGGTGGCGCTTGCGCTCCAGCCGGTCGAGCGCCGCGTAGACGGCGCCGATGGTGGCGCCGCGCCCGATTGATTCCGCGAGCCGCTGCTGGATGGTCACGCCGTAGGCGTCCTTGCCCAGCCCGTATGCGGCCAGAAGCACGACCTCCTCGAACTCGCCGAGCCGTTCGCCTTTCATGGAAATCCCTCTGTGGTGGAGCTTGCGGAGTCGCCCTTCATGATGAAGACGCTCGAGGCGCGCAAAAAGTCTATTTATTCTACATACACGAATGAAGAATAAATCGCTAGACGTCGTGTTCCAGCGAGCCGAGGTCGGTGACCTCGGGGGCGTGGTTTTCGGCGCGCAGGAATTTCATCAGGTCGTCGGCGCTGATCGCAGTCGTCATCGAGTTGTCCAGCGGGTGAAAGTTGACCCGGTCGAAGTCCAACACGCCGAGATCGACCACCACCTGCACCCGCCGCTGCTTATCGTTGATCATCGCGAACGGCGTCACCGCGCCGGCGATCACGCCGAGGTACCGAGTCAGACGATCGGCGCTGCTGAACGAAAAGCGCCCGGCGCCGAGATGGCGGGCCAGCGCTTTGAGGTCGATGAGCCGGTCCTCCAGGCTGACCACCAGCCACATGGCGCCCTTCTTGTTGCGCAGGAAGAGGTTCTTCGTGTGGGCCCCGTCGAGCTCGCCGCGTAACGACTTGGCCTCCTCGACCGTGAAGACGGGGTCGTGGTGGATCGTGTTGTGGACGATCTCGAGCTCGTCGAGGCGACGGAACAAATCGTCGGGTGTCGCGGCAAGACTGCCGTCATCGAGTTCCAGGTCGGTGGTGTTCATTTCGCGACTTTTCGGTTCCCCGTCTCGCGGCGTTCAGCTCTACCGCGCAGCGATTATTCCATCCGGAAGGGGGGCGGTGCGCCCGATAGGGAGAGCAATCCGGACGTGCTCCCCGAGACTTGCGTTGGGGCCCTCCAGCGGCAACGCTACCAGGATGAGCGAAGCTACGACGTCTCGATCCCGGTCCGATATCACGGTGGCGGCGGACGATGTCTTCTCGATCCTCGGCGCCAACATCCTCGTCGACGGATTTCACCTCGTCGTCGACCTCGAGAAGTCGCACGGCTCGTACATGGTCGACGCGCTGCAAGGCAAGGAGTACCTCGACTGCTACTCCTATTTTGCCTCGTTGCCGATCGGCCATAACCACCCGAAGATGCGCGACGATGGCTTCCGCGACGCGCTCATGCGCGTGGCGTCGACCAACCCGGCGAACAGCGACGTGTACACGCGCGAGTTCGCCGCCTTCGTCCAGATTTTTCGCGAGGTCGCGGCGCCCGCGGAATTTCGTTACTTGTTCTTCGTCGCCGGCGGCGCGCTGGCGGTCGAGAACGCCCTGAAGGTGGCTTTCGACTGGAAACGGCAGAAAAACCGCGCCGCGGGGATCGAAGGGGGTGGCGACAAGATCCTGCACTTTCGCGAAGCGTTCCACGGACGCAGTGGTTACACGATGTCGCTGACCAACACCGATCCGGCGAAGACGGACGATTTTCCGCAGTTCGACTGGCCGCGGGTGACCAACCCGAAGCTGCACTTCCCGATCGACGAGCACGAGGCCGCGGCTGCCGAGGCCGGCTCCGTGGCCGAAATCGAGGCCGCCTTCGACGCCGACCCGAACGGCATCGCGGCGATCATTCTCGAGCCCATCCAGGGTGAGGGCGGCGACAATCACTTCCGGCCAGAGTTCCTGCAGCAGCTCCGCCGCATCGCCGACGAGCGCGAGGCGATGTTGATCTTCGACGAGGTGCAGACCGGCGTCGGTCTCACCGGCACCATGTGGGCGTTTCAGCAGCTCGGCATGACACCCGACATCGTCGCCTTCGGCAAGAAGACGCAGGTCTGCGGCATCATGAGCACCAACCGCGTCGATGACATCGACACCAACGTCTTTCATGTGTCGAGCCGCATCAACTCGACGTGGGGCGGCAACCTCGTCGACATGGTGCGCGCGGCGCGCTACCTGCAGATCATCGAGGAAGACGGCCTGGTCGAGAACGCCGCCCGCGTCGGCGAGATCTTCCTCGGCGAGCTCCTCGCCCTTCAAGAGACATTCGACGCTGTCACCAACGTCCGAGGTCGTGGGCTCATGCTGGCCTTTGACCTTCCCGATGGCGCCCGGCGGGACACGTTGCGCGATCACTGCTGGGAAACCGGGTTGGCGACGCTGGCTTGTGGCGAGCGCTCGGTCCGATTCCGCCCGAGCCTGACGTTCAGCGCCGAGGATGTCGGCAACGCCGTGGAGCTGGTGCGCGACGCCCTCGCCGAGCCCGCAGCAGGAGGGCGTTGAGATATTCGGGCTAGGCGCCGGCGCGACCGGGGGGGTGAGCGAGTGTCGCCTAACCCTCGGGTGCCTGGGTGAACATCCCGTCGATGATGATGATGTCGGACTCGAACGGTTGGTTGACCCACGGGGTCGGAGGGGTCGGACCGGTGGAGCCGTCGCGACCGAGGCTCGTCAGGTTGTAGGTATCGCCGTCGGTGGCGTAGGTGAACGCGTTACCCCAGCCGTCGTCGACAACGGCGACCTGGAGGTATTCGCCGCCCACGAGATTGGTAAGGGCCGGGGCATACACCTGCAGGTCGACTTTGTAGGTGCCGTTGGCGATTACCAGGCTGTGCATGTCGGCCATGGTGCGCCGCTGCTTGGAACGATCGATCGCGTTCATCAGCACGGGCACAGCGATGGCCGCGATGATACCGATGATCCCGACGACGATCAGCAGCTCGATGAGCGAGAAGCCTTGTTCGGTTTGTCGACGCATCTTGTTTCTTTCCTACAGACCAGTTCCCCGTGCCTGGGCACGCTGCCCGGTAGCAAGGGAACGAAATTTCGAAGCCCCATTACAAGCCCTGACGACGCAAATGTTATGTCATTGGCCATATAGTGATCAATAGCAATCAGGGCTGACTATTCTAGCGGCGAAACATGCTGAAGTTGCTTTCGTCAACGACCCTCTGCTCCGGTGATCACGGTGCCGATGCCCTTTTCCCGCAGCATGCTGTTGAACGCCGCCAGGTCGCCCTCGCGGAGTTCTCTGATCCGCGCCATGTAGGTTCCGAGGTTTTCCTTATACATCTCGTGCACGGCGCGGTGGGCGTCGGCGGGGGCGAAATCGTGCCCGGAGATGTAGCCCGACAGACTGGCGACCTTGGCGTATAGCTGGCGCGGATAGCGCAGGTTGTCCTGGCCGCCGACGAGGCGCAGATCGGTGAGGTTCATCTCGATGTCGATGATCTTCTCGTCAAGCGTCGTGATCCGATCGTTGATCTCGCCGAAATCGTCGCGGTCACGCAGCAGGGTGCGCAGCTCGTAGAGCTGTGAGCGTACCAACTCGGCCTCGTTGATCATGCCGGCGATATCGTTCTGGTTGTCGCGCAGCTCGATCATCATCTGGAGCTGCTCGTTGATCCCGGCCTCCGAGCCCATCGAGGCCGGGTCCATGAGCAGCGTGAGGGTTTGTTCCCGGCTCGCCTCGTCATTGACCTTCAGGCGCACCGTGTAGGTGCCCGGCGGCGCCGTCGGGGTCACCGGGCGGCCGTCGCCGGGGCTGCGGGTACCGTTCTCGCTGAGGGTGACGTGCGGGTGACCGAGCGGCTTGGTGCGCATCACGGCGCGTTCCGATGATTCGTAGCGCATGTTCCAGTAGGTTCGGTTGAGTCCCGGCCGGGCCGGGGCGTTGCGGATCGTGCGCACCACGTCGCCGCCGGCGTCGAGGATCTCGATCGTGACTCGGGTGCGACGGCCGCCGCCGCGGCTCGGGTCCATCTCCTCGGCGAGCGTTCCGGTATTCCCGGGTATCCCCATCTCCTGGCTCGCGGTCGACCCCTCGGCTTCACCTTCGCCTGTCGCCGCCTCGGCTTCACCCTGGGCTGCGGCGCCCGCCATTTCCTCGCTGAGCCAATAGCTGATCGATGCCCCGGGGGTAGGGTTGCGGCCGGCGGCCGGATCCTGGCCGGACATCGGGCTGCCGACGCTGTGGAAGCGGTAGGCGTCGCGGGGCGCGAACAGGTGGACGTCGGCGGCGCGGATCGCGTCGGTCATCTGCTGCAGCGGCGTGATGTCGTCCATGATCCAGAAGCCACGGCCGTAGGTCCCGATCACCAGGTCGTTGAAGTGCGGCTGAATGGTGAGCCAGTGGGCCGGGGCGTGCGGCAAGTTGCTCTGCAGCGATTCCCAGGTGCCGCCGTCGTCGAAGCTGACGTACACGGCGTTGGCGGTGCCGGCGAACAGCAGGCCCGGGGTGTGCGGGTCTTCGCGGATCACATGGGTATAGGAGAGCGGGCTCGCTGGAATAGCGCCGTCGGATAGCACCTGCGCGTACTCAAAGCCGGCCCCCATTGCCGGTGTTCCCGAGTGTCCGTCGATGCGCGTCCAGCTCGCCCCGAAGTCCGTCGTCTTGTACAGGTAGGGCTCGAAAATGCCGATCTGGTGCGTATCGATCGCCACGTAGGCGGTGCCGGCGGCGTGGTTCGACGGTTCGATGTTCGAGACGGTGCCGAGTGGCGGCAGCT
>SMVB01169969.1_pt1 | contig 28264 bp, 28 predicted proteins | sample 2456461 | NCBI WGS metagenome assembly SMVB01 (sample SAMN11095934, study PRJNA526329) | marine sediment metagenome | biome: Marine sediment; feature: Surficial sediment; material: Deep marine sediment; isolation source: Hadal surficial sediment | place: Pacific Ocean | collected 2014-05 | depth... | reverse complement strand
TATGAGTTCCACTGCCGCATCGTTTTCATCCTGTTCGCTTCGAATGAGCCCTAGAAGATGAACAGCATCGGGATTGTCTGGCTCACTGACCAGGATTTCCTGGTAAATAGTCTCCGCAGCAGAAAAATCAGCCTTGAGCTGCAAGTTCATTGCAGTATTTAATCTATCCAAAGTTGACTCAGGCATCTGTTACTCTTCTTACCGTTCTAATCAGTCGTTCTTAATCAGGCGAGCTCATCTGTCCAATCGAACCTACGACTATGCTGGCAGTGTAAGATTCACCATCGCTGGTATGAATCCTGATATCAAAAGTGTCCTTTTCAACCAGATCCTTTTTGAGCTCCGACAGCATAATATGCAAGCCTCCGGGTTTCAGAACAATAGATTCACCGGGCGGAATCCGTAACTCATCGACATGACGCATTTTCATCATGCCATTTTCAATAACGGACCTGTGAATCATCGCCATACCGGCTACTTCGCTGGTAATTCGCTGTACAGACAAATCTTTATCACCCTTGTTTTCAAATTGACCATAGATCACCGCCGAAGGAGCACCAGGTACCATCTGCCTCGACCAACCCTGGCCAAACTCCAGTCCTTCCGCCATGACAATATGGCAGAAAGATATAAACAACATGCCTATAAATCGAGCCGGCACACGTGCTCCATCAGTTTACTTTGAACTTGAGTATACCATCAGGAACCGGAGCCTGGCCTTTGTGATCACTTCTCACAGAACTTCTAAGCCAAAGAATCAAAGTAGGGATGCCGGTAGCCATAATCCTGTAGTATTCAATATTTCGATTCAGTGGTAACGATTGGCGGGCAATAGTTAACGGACAATAGAAGTGGAAAACTTGCTGGCAACGCCAGGCCTGAAAAAAAGGTTCTTGAACAAGAAGACCCTGGAAAAGAAACCTATGCAACAAATCAATCTGGAACATTTCCTCGAACTGGATTTACCATTCTTTGAACCAAAAAATGTAAGCAGAGGTGGTTGGAGTGGCGTTTCAAGAGTCGACTGGAGTGGCCAGGTCTACTTCGTCAAGCGCCAGGTTAACTATGCATATCGAGAAGCCCGCAGACTGTTCCTGCGGACACCAACACTTCGGCGTGAATACAAGAACACGCTGCGCCTGAATAAAATCAATATCCCTACTCCCGAAATCGTGATCTACGCGGAAGACGGACCTAACGCCATGCTGGTGACACGAGAACTAACCGGATACATCGATCTGAATACATACCTTCCGGCAGCAGCACCTGATCAGCGATCGAAAATGCTGGCAAGTCTTTTGGATATCGTCATCTGCATGCACCAGAGCGGTTACAGACATGGCTGCCTATATCCAAAGCACATCATGGTCGAGGAACAAAACCCCACCAATATCGCGCTCATCGATCTCGAAAAAATGAAATATTCGCCGCTAAAAAAATCGAACGCTGTTCGGGATATTTGCCAGTTAATCAGGCAGACTGAAAGCTGGTCGGATTCAGACGTGAAAGAAATCCGCGACAGGTACGAACTTCAATTTCAAGGTTTTACAATGGAACTGGACCGGCGACTTGAGTACAAGACTCCCGCATAATCATTTCCTTTTCGGTCTTGCTACCAGCTCTCCCTGACAATTAGGACACTGATTCTCCATCTCTGCAGTGCAAGTTGCGCAAAACGTACATTCAAAACTAAGGATACAAACCTCATCCTGCCAGCCAATAGATTCTTCACATTTCTCACATTGTTCTCGCATTTCTAGAGCCAAAGTCATCCCCCATCCTATTCCTGGAGCTTACACTTTTAATCAACGGTGGTTCGAATCAACACGTTGCCAAAGTAAATTAGACAGGCCAGCCAGACGTGTATATCTTTTGCATCTGCAGGGAGTAATTCTTCACATGTCCAACATCTACAACTTGTTTCGAGAGCGTTCAAAAGACGGGGGCGACTTTCTAAGAGCTGCGGATGGCTCTGTTATATCGACTTACCAGGACGTCGAAGAACGCAGCGCTCAATATGCAAACCGACTAACAAATCTCGGGCTACAAAAGGGTGACCGGGTCATGGTGCAGGTTGAAAAATCCGCAGAATGCCTCCTGTTTTATTTTGGCTGTCTCAGGGCCGGTTTAATCTACCTGCCGCTCAATACGGCTTATCAGGCCGATGAGCTTGAATATTTTGTCGGCAATGCCACTCCAAAATTGATTGTTTGCTCTCCAGGGCAAAAGGAATTGTTCTCATCCCTCAGCACGGCCACCGTCAGCACACTTTTACCAGAAGGGGGAGACTCCGCCTTCGATCATCTCGGAGGAGAACCAAAAAGCTTCAAGACAACAAAATGCAGCAAAAATGATATCGCTGTGATTCTTTATACATCCGGCACTACCGGTCAACCCAAAGGCGCGATGATTACTCATAGTAATCTCGCCACAAATGGTCTTGCACTACACAAAGCATGGGGTTGGCAGGCAAATGACGTCATGCTGCATGCTCTGCCAATATTCCATATTCACGGTCTTTTCGTTGCGACACACCTGGCTGTACTCAATGCCAGCCCGATTATTTTCCTGGAAAAGTTTGACCCTGCAGAGGTCATTCGGCTTCTGCCCTCCACCACCGTCTACATGGGCGTGCCCACTAATTATGTAAGATTGCTTGCCAACAAGGATTTAACAATCTCCACCTGCAGCAACATGCGGCTTTTTACTTCTGGTTCCGCGCCGTTGCTATCGCGAACCTTTTCAGAATTTGAGTCCAGATCCGGCCATTCCATCGTTGAAAGATACGGCATGACTGAAACTGGCATGAATACCAGCAACCCGCTTGAAGGCCCCCGTAAGCCAGGTACAGTAGGCCTCCCGCTACCCGGGGTTTCTTGCAGGATTGTTGATAGCAATGGGTCCGAGCTGGACAACAACCAGACCGGGGACTTGCTGGTCAAGGGTGAGAATGTCTTCAAAGGTTACTGGCAGATGCCAGAAAAGACTCGTGAAGAATTTACCGAAGAGGGTTACTTCAAAACAGGCGATCTGGTCATGCGTGACGATGACGGCTATATCTCCATCGTCGGGCGCAGCAAAGATATGATTATCACCGGCGGTTTCAACGTATATCCCCGGGAGATAGAGGACGTTATTGACCGGATGGAAGGTGTTGCTGAATCCGCGGTCATCGGTCTTGAGCACGGTGATTTTGGCGAGGCGGTGACAGCAGTCATCGTAAAGACAGCTGATTCACATCTGGATGAGCAATCCACCATCGCACATCTGAAAACCACACTGGCCAATTTTAAAGTGCCCAAACAAATTATTTTCGTTGAATTCTTGCCTAGAAATACCATGGGCAAGGTCCAGAAAAACCTTCTTCGAGAAAATTATAAACAAGGACGGTAAAAATCTAGCCCCGCGTGTTATTATTCACTCAACCTTGTGAGCGTTAATTCACGCCATTCCTCGTGAGAAATAGTTCAATGTCGTCAGATTTATGCAGGTTAGGAATACTGGCTTCTCACCGCGGAACAAATTTCCAGGCAATTATCGACGCCTGCCAGAAAGGCACCCTGCAAGCTGAAATCGCCGTGGCGATCAGCAACAACAGCAGATCGGTTTCACTCGAGCGCGCAAGATCCGCCAGCATTCCAGCTATTCATCTTTCCGGTAAAACACACCCGCAAAATGAAGATCTCGACCAGATGATCCTCACAACCCTGCAGTCCCACCAGGTAGACCTGGTAGTGACAGTAGGTTATATGAAGAAGCTGGGCTCAAAAACCCTTGAATACTTTCAGGGAAGGGTGATCAATATTCATCCTTCACTGCTGCCAAAATACGGTGGGCTGGGCATGCATGGCTTGAATATTCATAAGGCTGTCCTGGATGCCGAGGATTCAGAAACCGGCATCACGATCCACCATGTGGATACCGGTTACGATACGGGTGAGATCATTTCCCAGCTAAGGGTTACTGTAGAACCCTCAGATACTCCTGAGACTCTAGCCACCCGGATACTGATCCATGAACACGAATTCCTGATTCAAACTCTCGAAGAAATCATATGCAGCCAACAAAAGACAATCCCCCAACAGAGAATATAAGAGAGCGAGATGCCCGGGCACCTATCGCTTTAATGACATGTGAATCCGGCAGGTCTTTCGCCGAATCTGTCGCAACACATATGGGAATAGAATTAGTGCCCACCGTGGAAACGTGGTTCGCATGCGGGGAAGGCAAAATCGAAATCCGGGCCAATGTACGCGGCCATGATGTCTACATCTTCCAGTCTCCTGTTGGTGCCCAGGATTCACATTCCATTTATGATCGATTCATCATGCTTCTCCACGCGATTGAAGCCGCAGCACTGTCGGATGCGCAATATATCACTGCGATCATTCCTTATTATCCAGGAGCAAGGCAGGACAAGCGCAAAGGCAGAACCCGGGAAGGAATCAGCGCGGGGTTGTTCGCGAGAATGCTTCAAAGCGCTGGCGTTGACCGGGTTGTCACCACGGAGATACACAATGATGCCATCGCTGGTATGTTTAACCCGGCCTTGACCCATCTTGAAAATGTATTTCTCACCCGTCGATTCGCCCAATGGCTGGAATCCAGAGGTCTGACAGGTGACGTCGTTGTCTCCCCCGACGTTGGCTACCTTGAGCGGGCAAGAGCCTATGCCGAGGAACTCAAAGTCGGCCTTGCTGCGCTCTCCAAGGAAAGAGATTATTCAACTCCAAACCAGGTAATGCAGTCCACACTAATTGGAGATGTCGAGGATCGTAACGTCCTGCTTGTTGACGACATCATTGATGCTGCCAGCTCAGTCGTCGCATCGGTTGATGAACTGAAAAACCGTGGAGCTTTGAATATCATCGTTGCCTGTATACATCCATTACTGTCCGGTCCTGCCTGGGAGCGGCTACACAGGATTAAGGCGCGATCCGTTAAGGAGAACTGGGATTTTCAGGTGGTAGGAACCAATACGGTTGTCCACGAAAATGCACCTGACTGGTATCACTCCTACCGGATTGACAAACTACTCGCTGCCATTCTCGAGAAGATCAATTCCCGCGGAAGCGTCACAGGTGTCCAGAATCAGAGGGAACAGACCGACTCCTAGAACTTGACTTGCAGGACGATAAGTCTATCCTTGCCACATGAAAAAGCGATACAACAACAGGCAATCAATAATTATTAGCATTATTCACTATTCAACGGTGGGTTGATGCTTGTTTGACACGAAACAAAAAACCCGCCAAAACCGGCGGGTTTTTTGTTTTCAGGGTTTAATTATTTGCACAGCTGATTCTATCCGCTAATCGAGCAGTTACTACTCGACTAAATTTGTTATTAAACAGGAAACATTGTGGCCACTGAGTCCAATCATGGAAGCGCCAAACCGGGAAACGACAATTTTTCGTTTCTGGCAGCCGAGCATGCCGTGCTCGCTTTTTGGAAAGAGTCTCGTATATTCCAGAAGTCACTGGAACAAACAGAGCATTGCGCTCCTTATATCTTTTATGACGGCCCCCCGTTTGCAACGGGTCTTCCTCACCATGGGCACCTTGTCACATCTACCATCAAGGATGTCGTTCCGAGATACTTCACGATGACGGGTCACCATGTCCAGCGAAGGTTTGGCTGGGATTGTCATGGTCTGCCGATTGAGCACGAAATAGACAAGAAACTCGGCATGTCCTCACAAGAAGCCGTCGAGAAATTCGGCATCAAAGGTTACAACGATGAATGCAGAAGTATCGTGCAGCGTTACACCTCCGAATGGGAGAAAACCATTACCCGGATCGGGCGCTGGGTAGATTTCGAAAACGATTACAAGACCATGGATCCCTGGTATATGGAATCCGTCTGGTGGGTCGTTAAACAACTCTGGGAAAAAGGTCTGATCTATCGTGGAGAAAAGGTTGTCCCCTTCTCGACCGCGCTAGGGACCGTGTTATCCAACTTCGAAATTGCATCTAACTACCAGGATGTTCAGGACCCTTCCGTTACCGTGTTGTTCAAACTCGACAATGAAGATTCGCTTCACGAATCATGGATCGCTGCCTGGACAACAACTCCCTGGACCCTACCCTCCAACCTTGCTTTATGTGTTGGTGACGATATTGATTACGTCAAAGTCCATGATGCTGAGATTGATAAAAATATCATCATCGCAAAGGAAAGACTTGAACAGGTCGGTAAAGGCAGGCAACTCGAGGTGATTGAAGAATTCAAAGGCAAGTCCCTTGTAGGCAAGAGCTACCAGCCGATTTTCCCCTATTTTGCGGATCTGAAAAGCGAGGGTGCCTTCACGATCCTTTCCGATGATTACGTTTCAACTGAAAGTGGTACCGGAGTCGTGCATCAGGCCCCGGCATTTGGTGAAGATGACTTTCGAATTTTCAAAAAAGCCAACATCAATGCAATCGTTTGTCCAGTGGATATGAGCGGTAAATTTACAGACGAAGTAACTGACTTTGCCGGTCTACATGTCAAAGACGCGGACAAGCACATCATCCGGCGCCTCAAGGAAGATGGCAGCCTGTACAACCAAGAAGTCATCAATCACAGCTATCCCTTCTGCCCGCGCTCTGATACTCCTATCATCTACCGGACCATTGATTCCTGGTATGTGAAGGTTGAACAGATGAGAGAAGACCTTGCCAGATCCAACGACAACATTAACTGGATTCCGGAACATATTAAAAGTGGCCGCATGGGGAATTGGCTAGACGGGGCTATCGACTGGGCGATCTCGAGAAATCGATACTGGGGGACGCCACTGCCCATATGGATAAACGATGTTACCGGTAGCCAGATTTGCATCGGTTCCATTGAAGAGCTAAAGCGCTACACAGGAATCACCATCGATGACCTGCACCGCGAAATTGTAGATCCGCTGACATTTTCCATCGACGGTGAAGAAGGTGTCTACCGCAGGATTGAAGAAGTACTCGATTGCTGGTTTGAGTCAGGCGCAATGCCCTATGCCCAATTGCATTACCCTTTTGAAAATGAGGCTCTCTTCGAGGAGGGCTTCCCGGCCGAGTTTATCGCAGAAGGTCTTGATCAAACCCGTGGCTGGTTCTACACCTTAATTGTTCTGGGTACTGCTTTGTATGGAAAGCAGCCGTTTAAAAATGTCATCGTTAACGGCATCGTTATGGCAGAAGATGGCAAAAAGATGTCAAAACGATTGCGCAACTACACACCACCTGATGACCTCATGGAAACCTATGGCGCCGATGCACTAAGACTGTACCTGATCAATTCTGGGCTGGTCCGTGCGGAAGAACAACGTTTCACGGATGACGCCGTTAAGGACATGGTTCGAAGAGCCTTGTTGCCCTGGCTAAATGCCTTCAAATTCTTGAATACCTATGCCGAAATTGACGGCTGGAGCCTGGACGCAAAGGCAGCTGAATCTGAAAACATCACAGATCAATGGATCCTGTCCCGATTGCAGTCGTTAAAAGCCAACATTGCAACCGAGATGGAGAGCTACCACTTATACAATGTCGTGCCAGCCCTGTTCGAATTTATTGAAGACTTGACCAACTGGTACATCCGCCTGAATCGCTCACGATTCTGGTCAGAAGGAATGACCGAGGACAAGAGTAATGCCTACACAACTCTCTACACTGCAATCTATGAATTGAGCCTTAGCATGGCGCCGTTTGCTCCTTTCCTTGCCGAAACAATTTTCCAGGAGCTTAAAAAATTTAGTGCTGTGGAACTACCAGAATCTGTTCATTTGTGCAGCTACCCTGAAGCAGATAATTTTAGGCTCAAACCATTGCTTGAAACTGCTGTCACCCGAATGCAGCACATTATCCTTCTCGGCCGACAAAAGCGAAACCAGGAAAAAGTGAAGACCAAGATCCCCCTCTCAAGGTTAACGGTTGTTCACAAGGACACTGAACTTCTCGATGAGATTGCGCGTCTGGGTGACTACATCAAATCTGAGCTCAACGTTAAGGTTGTTGATTACTCTGTGGATGAAGATCAGTACATTACTCTTTATGCAAAGCCAAATTCACCTGTACTGGGTAAGCGATTTGGCAAGAAGTTCAAGGATTTCAAACAGAAGATCGAAGCACTGGATGCCGGTACGATTAATACATTCCAGGAAACGGAAGAAATGGAGATAGATGGCGAAACGCTTCAAATTGACGACATTCTCGTCTTCAGGGAAGCCCGTGAGGGAACTAACACCATTTCTGATCGGTTTATATCAATCGACCTCGACTGCCAGTTAAATGATTCGCTGATTCAGGAAGGACTCGCTCGTGAAGTCATCAGCAGGATCCAAAAGTCTCGCAAGGATACAGGATTCAACGTGGTGGACAGGATCAATGTTCAGGTATCCGGGTCCGCTGAATTAATGTCGGCAATAGTCGAGCATGAATCTCACATCATGAAAGAAACGCTGGCTATCAACATCGAATACACAAACGATAAACAGCTTCCCCTGTCATTTCAGATTGACGAATATACGCTTCAGATGTCAATTCACCGAGTCGGCTAGGCCAGATTTTTTGCTCTGTTTATTATGGCTGAATTAACACTCTCAAGGAGCCCATCTACATTAAAGGGCTTCTTGATAAAGTAAGCATCCGGATCATTACTGATATTTTTCACAACGTGTTCTTCATGGTATCCACTAATTAGCAGAACAGGTGTATTAAGACCCTGGCTTCGAATCTGCGCATACACTTCTGTGCCTGACATTTTTGGCATGCTGCAGTCAAGGACAAAAATGACGTAAGCTTCTCCCTTTTCAGATATTTGTTTGGTTGCCTCTTTTCCATTTTCAACCGTCTCAAGGTGGAAACCGTCACTCTCCAGGATAGATGCGATCAGGCTCCTGATCCGTGGATCATCTTCCGCCAGAAGAATCAGACCCTTGGTATCTACTGCAGCACCGATATTCCCAAATCTGGTTCTAACATCTACATCGGTATAGGATACGACGGGAAAGTAGGCTGAAAATTCAGAGCCTTCACCCTCGCTGGAATCCACGTGCATGAATCCCTTATGCTGTCTGACAATTCCCAGAAGTGACGATAAACCTAAACCTTTCTTTGACTTTTTGTCAGAGTAAAAGGGGTCGAAAATCTTTCCGAACTCTGACGCATTCATGCCATGGCCGGAGTCTTTAACTTTCAAATACAGGTAGACACCTTCATCCAGTTCTGTTGTAAAAAAACTATCCCGCAGGAAGGCGTCATCAACTTCTGTAATTCCCGTGGCTATCTCAATCACGCCAGGATTATCTTCGATTGCATCAACGCCATTGGCCACAAGGTTCATCAGGACCTGGCCCAGCTGCACCTGATCCCCTTTCATGGCAGGCAATGATCTTGAGATCTTCTGAACGAGGCGAATTTTGCGCGGCACTATTGAATTAATAAGGCTCGACATGTTGTCAACGACCCGGGAAATATCCAGCGACGCAAATTCAATCGCTCCCTTCCCTGCATAGGTAAGCATCTGGGAAGTCAGGTCAGCAGCCTGTCTCGCACCTGACATGACCATATAGAGATCTTTTCTTATATCGCTTTCCGCTGGCAATTTCTTCATTGCCAGGCTCGTGTAACCAAGAATACTCGTTAACATATTGTTGAAATCATGTGCAATTCCACCAGCCATGACTCCCAGACTTTCAAGTTTTTGTGCCTGAGTGAACTGGAGCGCTAACCTCCGGTTTTCAAGTTCGTACTCTTCCAAACGCGTGCTCTGACTATCCAGGCTGCGGATGACTCGTTCAGATACGGACATCACCAATACTGCACCGACCAGTGTCAGAACAATTGAATTGTAAAAATAGGCCATCACAAATAGGACTGATTCCTGTCCAATCAATGGCAATACCAGTTTCAGAGCAATATGCAGGACAATCAATCCTGCGAGCCAGGTATTAGCATTAGATGGCTCTTTCTTTTTGGACAATAAGTAATAGACGCCGGTCACCAGAAGCACAACAGACGGCATTTCCACAACAACCCATATAAACGGATTAAATACACCGGTCACTGCAACAGAGAAGTTCAAGCCGAGATAAACCAACACGCAACCCAGAACCAGTTTCAATGGAACCTTTCTCTCCAACAGGTGCGCAATACATACCAGGAGCAAAGCGGCAAAGATAATCTTTGCAATGCCGCCTATTACAAATGGGAAAGAATACGAAGTAAGCAAAGTCCCCATCAGAAATGATAGTTGGCTAAACATTTCCGCCGCCAGGGCGAATGCACCAAACTTAAGGTAGGAATACCTGAGCTTGTTAAAATAGTACGCAAGACTAAGCAACAAAATCAAGTCAAAGAACAGGATAAAGGAGAAAGAATAGAACAGGTTCAGTTGCTGGGGATCCATAGGTTTCCACAATGGTTGGACTAGTGAATTTTCTACTCCAATGAGGAAAAATGCAACGTGCGGCCAGCATCTCTCCCAATCCGCTATTCCCGGCGATTCTTATCTAGGGAACCTCTGATTAAGAGGATATTTCTGTCAGGGCAAGGAAGATTCGCACGCAGGGAATTTGTTAACATGCTGTAAGTTAACAAATTTCTGAGTACGAATCGGACGCGGCCATGGCGGGAATAGTGATGCGGCATACCGACCTTAATCAGACGTTCCCCTAGCAATCAATCTGAGATACTTAATGTATCCACCAACGACAAACAAAGGGCTCCACCAGCATGGATGAACTTCTAAACAGCTCGCTTGTAACAATCGCCAATGCAATCCGCTCAAAACAAGTCAAGTCAAAGCAAGTCGTGACAGGTTTTCTCAATCGAATCGAGAAGGTAAATGGTGAACTCAACGCGCTTGTCTTTCCTATGGCGGAACAAGCATTAAAGCTGGCAGATAGAGCGGATAGCGAATTACAGAACGGAAAACTGCTCGGAGTGCTGCATGGCGTTCCAATTACCATCAAAGACAGCCTCGACACCAGGGACGCCATCACTACCTGGGGAACCCTGGGTAGGCAGGATTTCAGGCCGGGACATGATGCAACCTGTGTTCATCGTCTCCGGAATGAAGGAGCCATCATTCTAGGTAAAACCAATACACCAGAATTCACGCTGTCTTTTCAAACAGATAATCTCGTTTACGGTCGAACCAGCAATCCTTACAACACAGATCTTACGCCAGGGGGAAGTAGCGGAGGCGCGGCAGCGATCATCGCGGCAGGTGCATCACCTCTTGATATTGGCACTGACACCGGTGGCAGTATTCGATTACCAGCCCATTTTACGGGAATCACTGGAATCAAACCGACTTCCGGTCGGGTACCCTGTACGGGTAACGCACTGCCATCAACCGGGATGATAGCTCCCTTGTCTCAACCCGGACCGATGGCGAGATACGTGGACGATCTGACATTTATCCTGAAAATAATTTCTGGCCCAGATCTCCTTGATCCCCACGCTGTTGAGGCGCCGTGGCATGATCCCAATGCTGTAGATGTGAATTCGTTGAAAATTGGCTATCACACAGACAACGGTATTAGCACTCCTTGCCCTGATATCATCAACACGATCAAAAATGTCATTGAATTGCTGGCTGACAACGGGCTTTCTGCGACCGAAGCCAGGCCCACGGGTATTGAGATGGCGGGGTTTATCATGTCAAAAGTGTTTTCTGCGGATTCCGGCGAAATGCTCGAGGCTTTGCTCGAGGACTGTCGAACCGAAACACCTTCCCCTACGCTATTGAAAAATATGGTGCCAGCTGCCGGAGAGTTAGGTGCAAAGGAGTTTGCTCAAGTTCTACACCTCTGGCACAACTACCAGAGTTCAATGTTGGGCTATTTTAACGATTTTGATATTCTGCTCAGCCCCGTAAACGCCCGAACCGCGATAAAACATGGTGAACCGGAGGAAATGGAAGACTACACCTATACCAGCGCCTATAACCTGACAGGCTGGCCCGCAACCGTCATCAGGGCTGGTACAGATGAACATGGCCTACCCATCGGCGTCCAGATAATTGCCCGCCCCTATCGTGAGGACCATTCCCTGGCACTTGCTCTCTGGCTTGAACTGCGCCTGGGGTCGTTTTCGCCGCCAGGTATCAATGCGTTTAGCTAACAGCTACGGTATAAACCAACTGTTCATTGATTACGTCCAATTAAACGTATGCTTTCAACGCGCGTGAGCACCGCATTATCGCGCTAGACTAGAAACCATGTGGCTCTATCAGTAAGCTACGCAACCCAATACTTGATTCTGAATGATGGCGAAATTCAATATGACACATACTATGACAGGGCTAACGAGACTTGGTGGTTTTTTATTAGTCATCATCAGCATACAGGTCAAAGCAATCGATCTGAGTGAGGTCTATGATCGCTCGGTACAGAATGATCCGCAACTCGGAGCGGCGAGTGCTCTGTATAAGTCCCAGAGCGAAATTGTAAGTCAAACCCGCGCAGGCATACTTCCATTTGTATCAGTTGCAGGCAGCACCGCTGACCATCGCCGCCGAAATCCCGGCAGAGACACAGGATTAGATACTGATCCGTCGAGCCCGACTTTTGGTGAATTCGTGACCCTACCGGGTACTCCAGCAACACAGAGGTTCAATACACACAGCTGGCAGGCAACGTTAAACCAACCGGTATTCCGACTCGATCGCTGGTATCAATTTCAACAATCAAAAAATATTGAGGCGCAGGCGCTTGCACAATTTGCAGCAGATCAACAGGATTTGATAGTCCGGGTCACCGAGGCATATCTAAACATTCTGGAATCACAAGATGCCCTGAGTGCTTCAAATGCAGAACGAGATGCAGTTGGCAGGCAGCTGGAACAGGTTCAGCAACGATTCGATGTTGGCCTGGTTGCTATCACGGATGTTCTTGAGTCCACCGCTGCATACGATTCCTCGACGGTAAATGTGATTGAGGCTGAAGGCGCTCAATCCATTAGTTTTGAACCAATGCTGCGTTTAACAGGTGAGCGGGTCAGTACAGTATCTTCACTATCGGGAGATTTTCCGGTGAAGGCTCCTGACCCCATGGATGAAGATGCATGGGTTCAAATTGCTCTTAAGCAAAACTACACGTTGATTGCCGCAGGAGAGGGAGTGAGGGTCGCTGAAAGACAAATCCAGATTTCGAAGTCAGGTTACCTGCCGACCATAGACGCACAGGTATCATGGTCTCATAGCGTAAGCGGTGGCGGTGGATTCTTTGGTTCCAAAGTCGATGACCGGGTGATGGGCCTACAGATGAATATCCCTATCTATACAGGTGGGGCAGTACAATCTCAAGTGCGACAGTCTGGTTACCAATTGGAACAGGCACAGGAAAACTATGACCTGGTTCAACGTACCGTGGTTGAAAACACAAGAAGTTTATATACTGCCATTATTACCGATGTAGCCAGGGTTCGTGCACGACTCCGGGGAATCGAGTCGAGCGAAGCAGCCGTGGACGCTACCCAGACAGGTTACGAAGTGGGCACTCGAAATATCGTTGATGTATTGCTGGCTCAACAGAGGTTGTATCTGTCGCAATTTCAATACGCCAGCGCTCGTTATCGATACATCAGGGATACGCTTTTTCTAAAACAGATAGTCGGCTCATTAAGCCCTGATGATATTTATGCATTGAATGAATACATTGTAGGTAGAGAGACTATCGATCGAATCACACCGACGACCAGGTAATCTCGACAGATAAAAAATATCCAACAGGGAACTGTTGACCCTACACTGAATCGAACTCCACGGTGATGGAGAAAACTATGCACTTCAAATGGCTGGCAGTCATTATAATTTTTTCTATAACTGGCGGAGTAATTTTCGCAACCAGCCAGAATGAATCGAGTGGGTCACCTGCTGGTTTGAAACCGGATACCAGTGATTTTCTCACTGACGACGAGAGCAATAACATCGCTGTATTCAGCGAAATAAGTCCCTCCGTTGTATTTGTAACGAATACCCAACTTCGCCGCCAGAGATTTTCGCTTAATGTGATGGAGATCCCCAGGGGGAGCGGCACGGGCTTCGTCTGGGATGAGAGCGGTCTGATTGTTACCAATTTTCATGTTATCTATGGCGCAAACAGAATCATCATCACCTTGCAATCAGGAAAGAGCTACGATGCAGAAGTCGTCGGAACCTCGCCTGAAAAAGACATTGCACTCCTTCGTATTGATGCACCTGATGAAAATCTCAAGGCAATTCCTCTGGGTGATTCAAGCACCCTGGCGGTAGGCCGAAAGGTTCTCGCCATCGGCAATCCGTTCGCCCTGGATACAACTTTGACGGTTGGTGTCGTCAGCGCATTGGGCCGGGAAATCAAATCCATCAGCAATCGCACGATCAAAAATGTGATACAAACTGATGCAGCAATAAATCCTGGCAACTCCGGGGGACCCCTGCTCGATTCGATGGGCCGCCTGGTGGGGGTTAATACCGCAATATACAGTCCTACCGGGGCCAACGCAGGAATTGGATTCGCCATCCCCATCAACACCATCAAAGCAACCATCCCTCAGTTACTCGAGTATGGGCGACTCTATCGGCCCGTTCTCGGCATCGAAACCCTGACCGACTACTGGGCGAAACGCCTCAGGGTGAAAGGCGTGGCCGTTCTATCGGTAAAGCCTGGCTACCCAGCCCATGAGGCAGGCATGATCGGAGTTCGAGAAGATCGTCGCGGAAATATTCACCTGGGTGATGTGATAATCGCGATTGATGATGAACCCGTGACAAATGAAGACACACTGGCAGCATTACTGGAACAGAGGAAGTCAGGTGATATAGTTAATGTCACGACTCTGAAAGATGAAAAAATTTATGTTTATCAGGTAACTCTGGAGGCACCGGATGCTTGATCACGGATTTAAAAAACTCAATATAAGAATAACTGGACCATAAGCCTAAACAAAATGTTTTTGTCCTCACTAACCGAATCTCAAAAAGAGACATTTTTTTGTCTTGCGCACAATGTTGTCGTTTCCGATGGCGAATTAACGGTGGGCGAGCAGGTTATGATGGAAGAAATGCGCCGCGAAATGGGCCTGGATGATGATCTGGAACCTCACTATGTTGACACGCAGGGAATGGAACACATATTTGAATCCAGGCGAGCGCGTATCATCGTGCTGATTTCCCTGATTAGGTTGGGATATGCTGATGGTGCATTTGAAATAGAAGAACAGAGCTTTCTTAAGGTGCTCTGCAAGTTATTTGAAATAGATGATGCCGAATTTATCCTGGTTGAGAACTGGGTTCGTCGATTAATCGCACTCGAAAGTGAAGCAAACGATTTCCTATGAAAGGGAACGTCTGATTAAGGTCGGTATGCCGCATCGCTATTTACACCATGATGGCGTCAATATCGTACTCAAATATTTGTTAACTTCCAACATGTTAACAAATTTCCACCGTGTGCCTCTTCCTTCTCTTAAAGAATAGTCCTGACAAAAATATCCATTTAATCAGAGGTTCCATGGGATGACCCACCTGACAAGAATTTGCCTCGGCCTGATCTTCATCTCTTCACTTGCTGCCTGTGTTAGTTCACCAACAGCTGACAAGCATTCTTCTGAGAAATTGCTTGCCGAACCTCCTCCAGGCTGGAACCTGATATACCGCCTGAACAACATCACTTCACGCCTTTCAGAATTTGTTCCACGGAGTGAATCATCTTCCGACTGGTCAACAAAATTGTCATTCGAATCTTTTCTTGAACTTGCATCGATTGACCCTATCGAGGTGCTTCTCACCGAAGTGGAACAAGACAAGAAGCGATGCAATTCCGTTCAGCATTTCAACCTGTACTCGGGCCTGGAAAATAGCTATCCCTCCTCCGTACGGCTATTTCTGTGTGGAGAAGTTCAGGAGACACAGACAGGTGAGGTGAAGATGATCAAAGCGATACAGGGTAATGACTATCTTTACATCATTTCTATCGTAAAAAAAATAGAGCTGTTCGAACCAGGCCAGGCGCAATTCACGGAAAAAGACATTGCTGCCTGGTCGACTTATCTTCGTGGTATCTCTCTTTGTGACAACGGGGATGAAGCGCATAGTTGCCCGCAGACAGTTAAGGAATAGAAAGAGCAGATGCTCACCCCAATCCGGGTGATTGCCGCTGGATGATCGTCATATTAGTGTCAGAAAATATCTGGCATGTCGCCTTCCCTAAATGACATTCTCTACGCCCTCTTACCTGGGACCTGTTTACTCTGCGATGCAAAGACCAATAGAACTATGGACCTCTGCATTGATTGTGAAAACGAGCTGCCCTGGCTGGATAATGTCTGCTCAATTTGCAGCCACCCTTTACCTCAGGGAGAATCCATCTGCGGAAAGTGTGTTGTGGCAACTCCGCTTTACTCGCGTTGTCACAGTGCCTTCATTTATCAGTACCCGGTAGATAAACTCATACTGAATTTCAAGCAGCACCGGAATCTATTGACGGGCAACCTGTTGGCGACCCTGCTGGCCAATTCGTTATCTCCCAGTCACCGGCCACCAGACCTGTTGATACCCATGCCGCTACACAAACGTGCATTGAAGGCACGGGGATTTAACCAGTCAGCTGAAATAGCAAGGATTCTATCTAAGCGCTTGAAGATTCCAATGGAATTAAAATTGTGCAGGCGAGTCATTGATACGGTGGAACAAAAATCATTGTCCGTGGCTGATAGAATTAGAAATATTAAAGGTGCCTTCTCCCTCGAACAAGACTTATCCGGGGAGCGTGTGGGAATTGTAGATGACGTAGTCACGACCGGTGCATCCGTCAATGAACTCACGAGGATTATTATGGCAAATGGAGCAAGATCGGTTGAAGTTTATTGCCTGGCCAGGACACCTTTATAACCTGATAGTTGACCTACCTGTGGTAAAGTTGACTCGCGTACTTCCGATTTTCAGTATAATTTTTTTTGGATTTGTCTCAATGGATTGGCAACAGATCGACCTAAGCAACGAATTTACTCCTGGGACCAGCCCGCCGGACAAGTACGACGCAAGTTTTCATATCGTCATATCCGATGATGAAATCCTTACCATTGATGGTGTTTACCCCTGGAGACCTTTAGATCAGGACGAATGGCGCTGGTTGGGACTGGAGATGATAGAGAGCCACTACCTCGGAAGCATTGGCAACACTCCTCTTTTTGTCGTTGAGGTTGACCCCGAAGCCGATGAACCCGAAGGCTACGAATTTGCAACGCTATGGTCCTTCCTGGATCAAGTGGACCAGCAAATTTTCTATCTTGTTGGCCGCGCAAAACAGGTCGTGGAATGGCATCGTAACCATCACCATTGCGGCCAGTGCGGAAAAGTCACCATGACTTCAACCTTCGACCGTTCACGTAAATGTCAGGAATGTAATCTGATGTTCTATCCAAGGTTGTCTCCATCGATCATTGTATGTGTGAACCGTGGCGAGGAAATTCTGCTGGCAAAAAACGCCCATGCACGTGGCAACTTCTACAGCACGCTCGCAGGCTTTGTGGAGCCGGGCGAATCCATTGAAGAAACCGTGCACCGTGAAGTGCTCGAAGAAGTCGGCGTAAAGGTCAAAAACCTAAAATACTTTGGCAGCCAATCCTGGCCATTTCCTAACTCTCTAATGCTCGGCTTTCACGCTGAATATGAGAGTGGTGAGATTGTTGTCCAGGAAGAAGAGATAGCTGATGCCCAGTGGTTTCATTACACAAATCTGCCGAGCCGGCCAGCGATGGTTTCAATTTCCGGCTGGCTGATAAATGATTTCATTAAGAAAGCTGAAAAAAACCAAACTCAGATTCAGGGCTAGCCCTCGTGCTTTATCTACGGTTTCAGATGATTTGTCTCGCAATATTTGTCAGTCAACCTGCTAGCCCAGAGACTCTCAACATTGCAGTGGCATCTAACTTCAAGACTACACTTGAAAAGCTTATTGAATCACAAGACTTTAAGTCTGGTCATGAGTTCACGATTAGCTCCGGATCAACAGGCTCCCTGTACACACAAATTATCAACGGCGCTCCATTTGATATCTTCCTGGCAGCCGATAAAACGCGGCCTTTGCAACTGGAACAAAACCAGTTGATCAAGACAGGAAGCAGGAAGACATATGCCATAGGGCAGCTGGTTCTCTGGGTACCCGGGGCAATCTCTCCGATAACGGACAAATACCTGAACCTGTTCACTGGAAACCTGGCCATTGCCAACCCGAAGATCGCGCCTTATGGCCTGGCAGCACAAAGCCTGTTACGGGTTCTGGATATAAACGGGCCACGAGTCGTCACCGGAGAAAACATCGCCCAGGCATATCAATTTGTTTATACGGGTAATGCCCAGGCTGGACTCGTCGCTCTGCCACAAATTCTTGACCAGGCTATTGAGCCCTCTCTTTACTGGCAGGTTCCCCAGCAATATTACGAACCCATTGAACAACAGATGGTAATACTGCATTCATCCCCGGCCAGCATTGATTTTGCAATCTACATGTCATCAGAAACAGCCAGAAACATCATCACTACCAGCGGCTACCAGGTACCAGGAATTCCTCATGGATCCTGATTTAATATCACTGGTAATTACCTTAAAGCTTGCGTTGATCACTACCATGGTCCTGTTTATCATCGGCACACCCCTGGCCTGGTGGTTAGCGAGGACAGATCATTTGGCGCGAATTTTTATCGAACCACTTGTAGCGCTGCCGATTGTACTTCCACCGACCGTACTCGGTTTCTATTTCCTGATCCTGTTCTCGCCCAATAATCCGGTAGGCCAGTTATGGTACTCATTAACTGGGCATACCCTTTCATTTTCTTTTCAGGGGCTGGTCATCGGCTCCGTTATCTATTCACTTCCATTTTATGTTCAGCCACTGCAGGTGGCCTTTGAAAGCGTCAGGCAGGAGTTCCTGGATGCAGCTGCCACCCTGGGAGCAGGTCCGGCAGATCGGTTCTTTAACATCGTTGCTCCGATGAGCAGGCGTGGTTTTGTAGTAGCCGGAACACTCGCCTTTGCGCACACAGTCGGTGAGTTTGGCATCGTACTAATGATAGGTGGAAACATTCCGGGTGAAACCCGGGTACTGTCAATTGCACTCTATGATCACGTCGAATCCCTGCAGTATGACAAGGCACATCTGCTCGCTGTTGGGTTATTGATTTTTTCATTCTCACTACTGTTTGTCGTTTATTTCCTGAATAGCCGATGGCAAACAGATCACGCGATGGAACGATAAAGTGATCGCTCTAAAAGCCAGAATCAACCGGCCCTCGGGCTTCACGCTCGATGTGAATCTAGAGATTAAACCCAACGGGATAACAGCACTTTATGGTCCATCGGGATCGGGAAAATCCACGATCTTGAAACTGCTTGCCGGACTTGAACGTGGCGGTAAAGACGATCACATTGAACTGACCAGTGAGGGAACTACCTGGCAGAACAGCAATACATTCCTGGCCCCAGAGAAACGAAAAATAGGATTTGTTTTTCAACAGCCACAACTGTTTCCACATCTGAATGTGGACGGCAACCTGCAATTCGCCAGGAAGCGCCAGCATGTAAAAAACGGCCTGGATCTGGAACAGATCATCAACTGGCTGGACCTGACTTCCCTGCTCGCAAAAAAAGTAAACCAGCTATCAGGTGGTGAAGCCCAGAGAGTCGCCATCGCCAGAGTACTCTTGAATGGAACAAAATGTATTCTGATGGATGAACCTCTCGGCTCCATTGACAGTTCTGCCCGGTCACGAATTCTGCCTTACCTGGATAGGCTTCATAAAAATCTGAACATTCCAATTGTTTATGTCAGCCACTCGTTTGAAGAAATTACTCATCTCGCAGACTATCTCTATGTGCTAGATAGCGGCCGGATAAAATTCGAAGGGCCAATGATAGCGTTGAGTTCTTCACTTGAACTCAGTGCCGGTGAGGGTGATTTGGCCGCTACAATCATCGAATGCACGGTTGAACATTATGATGATGAATACGGGTTGACTGAACTAGGCTTCGAGGGATCTACTATTTTTGTTAATGCTAACAATCCAAGACCCGGTGACTCCGTCAGGGTGAGAATTCCCGCAAGGGACGTAAGCCTTGTCTTATCTAGACCCATAGACACCAGCATCTTGAATGTTCTTGAGGTAGAGGTAGACTCTTTTTCAGAAAATCATGGGCCCAGTGTACTGGTGAAACTGAAACGGAAACAACAATTCATACTTGCCAGAATTACACGGAAGTCCCTCGACAGTTTAAATTTACAACCAGGACAACATGTCTATGCACAGATCAAGAGTGTTGCCCTGATAAACGACAGTACCAGTCAATGACAGATAATTCAGAAGGGCAACACCCATTCTCTCAACTTACACCAGATATTGTCATGGATGCAGTGGAGAGTCTCGGGTTTCATTGTGATGCGAGAATTCTTGCGCTCAACAGCTATGAAAACCGTGTCTACCAGATAGGCATTGAAGACTCTGAACCGGTCATCGGTAAATTTTACCGACCGGATCGATGGAGTGATGAAGAGATTATCGAAGAACATGAATTTACCCGTGAGCTCTTCGACGAAGAAATTTCAGTCGTCGCACCCCTGGCGCCACAGGGCAACAAGACTCTGTATCAGTTCAACCAGTTTCGCTTCACGCTCTACCCACGAAAAGGCGGCCGTGCACCAGAACTCGATGACATGAACTGCGTGAAAATACTCGGGCGATTTATTGGCAGGATTCACAGCGTTGGTGGCAGGTCCTCATTTAACCATCGCCGGAAAATCTCGATTGATGAATATGGTTTCGACGGCAGAACCTTCTTACTTGAGAACAATTTTATCCCGGCTGACCTCTTGCCTGCCTATGAATCGGTTAGCGAAGGACTCCTTGCTGATCTGGACAAGGTCATCAGCGCAATCCCCTATCGCAGCATTCGTCTTCACGGAGATTGTCATATGGGCAACGTTTTGTGGCGCGACGAAACACCTCATTTTGTTGATTTTGACGATGCAAGGTCAGGTCCTGCAATCCAGGATCTCTGGATGATGTTATCTGGCGATGCTGCAAGCCAATCGCTGCAGATGTCCAGCATTTTAGAGGGGTATCGGGACTTTTCAGATTTCGACTATAGTGAACTCAGGCTGATCGAACCTCTTCGGACACTTAGAATGATGTACCACGCGGCCTGGCTGGCAAGGCGCTGGGATGATCCTGCTTTCCCGAGGGCATTTCCATTTTTTAACACGGAACGGTATTGGTCTGATCACATTCTGGAACTAAGGGAACAGTGGTCCAAGCTTAACGAGCCTACCCTGCAAATCTACGACTGAACCTCGTGCCGACTTAACACCGGATTGGCGTACATTTTTAACCATTGATCACGTGCGCCAACCTCAACGTTGTTTAACCGCTGCTCAAATTCTACTGCTTCAATTGAGGCAACACTTTCTTTAATACTATTCCAGACATCCTTATATCTGGCCTCCTCAATCAACGAAAGCGCCCAATAGTTGATCGGAAACAATTCGAAATTACTGATAATCTGACGATCCAGCTCAGCTGCCACGCCTTCTGGAGAATCGAAAGATCCCTCTAGTACTTCACCCAGCCTGAGTACAACATGGCCTTTGAAACCGCCAAGACCTTCAACCAGGCTTAGTAAATCTTCACCCTCAGCCTTTCGGTATTCACCGGTCGCTGCAAGCGAAGCAAGTTCTCTGGCCTTTACTGCATCGCAAGGATCAAACTCATAAGCCAGGGACATGGGAATAATATTAAATTCTGCAATCGACTCGGAAAATTCTCGCTTACGCCCATTCTTTTTCCGGGTACAGAGAGTCAACATTTTAATGACCGCAGTATCAGTTTTATCAACTCCATCTTTTGCTCGACCCTCACTCTGTGCTATCCAGATGGAATTACCTTCTTTTAGAGATGAGAAGATGTATTCCGAGGACTGCATTAACGCCGCGTACTGTTTTTTCTTTCCTTCGACCGCTCGTTTGATGAAGAAGCTTTTATTGAGTTTCATCAGATCAGTTGCAAATTGACGCTGTATTAAATTATCGCCAACCGCAATACGAACCGTGTCAAATCCGGAGTGGTAAAGCGCATAGTCCAGTAACATGGAATCTCCAGCTATATCACGATGGTTGCTGATGAAGATGTAGCTTTTCTCTTTACTTAGATTCTCGAAACCCTCGTATCTAAATAGGGTAATCGAACTATCGACGATTCTTGAAACATTCCTCTCAACCACCTGTTGAAAGGCATCGATGGAACTAACATGACCCAATTCCCTTCGCAGGTATCGGGAAACAAGGTGATGAACGATCCATGGGAAGAAGCGATGTACCAGTGGGAGCCGCCAACGGCCAATGAATCGAATGAAGTCCTCATCCACTATCAGGCGGCTGATGACGCTTGAGACCTCACCATCCTCATAAGGTCTTATGTCTTCGAATGAATTCATGGAGTTAAGTTTATCTGACAATCAGGAAAGTTCCGACGCCAATTAACAAAACAAAAACAAATCGGCGAACCAGCCGATCCGGCAAAAGATGGACATACCTCCCTGTTATCATCGTAACGACAACCACCACAGGAATCGATATAGCCGCCATTGCCAGTACCTCCAGATTAATATGTCCGGCGAATCCAACGACCATGGTTCGCCACAATGTCGATATCGCAAAGATGGCGAGCAATGTGGACCTGATGACATTGAGCTCTATCGGCTGCCGATACATGAAATAGGCTAGTGGAGCACCGCCCGCACTGTAGAGCCCCGCTATCAATCCGCCCAGCCCACCACAGAATGCAATGTTCTGGCGTGACGAACGCGCTTTATATGGTGCAGGTGCAATCATCAAAGAAACACCGGCAACAATAATGACAATGCCCAGGAGTATCCGTAATGCATTGCTGTATTGATCAGAGAGGTAATCCAACAAAACCACTCCGCCAATCAGAACGGGAACCAGCCCAAGAGAAATCCATTTCAAATAATGACGATCAATATGTCGGTGATTGTGGCGAAGAGCGATGAGCGTGTTTGACAATGAAATGAAGCTGACGACCGCAGCAGAAAAACTGATATCCGCAATATTGAAAGCGGTGACACCGGCGATGACAATCAGTCCCATGGCGAATCCGGTGATTGTCTGCACAGATGCGCCAAGAGCCACAAGGGCAAAAAACAGTAATGTGTTAATCTCAAACACTCGATATTCTCGATTGTCATTGCAAAGTAGCAGGATAACTCATATGCGGATCAACCCCCGAAACTCTACCCCGGAACTGGCGATGGGCGCTAACCAATGCTCTGGATAAAGACCGCTCACATTCTTTTTGTTATGGCCTGGATGGCTGGCGTTTTCTATCTGCCTCGAATTCTGGTGCACTATGTCGAGGGGAAAACAGCTGGAGAGGGTACTAGCCGGTTGGTAACCATGGCAGAGAAACTTTTCAGATTTTCAGCACTAATGGGCCTCATCGCCATGATTCTGGGTACATGGTTATGGTTAGGTTACGGCATTACCGGCAACTGGCTGATGGCGAAACTTGCCCTCGTTGGATTACTGATCGCATACCAGATTCAGTGCCTTCGATACATTGGCCAAATGCGCAGGGACGAAATGATCAAGAGTTCACTTTTCTTTCGAATTTTCAACGAATCTGCCCTGGTGATCGTCATCCCTATTTTAATTATGGTGACTGTGAAACCGTTCTGAGTTAAACAGGAGCGACAGGTTTATCCATGACTCCCGTATGAATGCTTAACAAACCAATATTCGGTTGGTTTGACCTTAGTTAAATTGAGAAAGGATAATGATCATGTTAAATCTGAGTATAAAAATAATTTCAGTAATATTTATTATCGGCATTTGCTCAACCGCACTTGCGGGCCGACATGGCAATAAAGCAATAACACACCTTGATACGGATGGCGATGGGCTGGTGAGCTTTGATGAATTCCGGCCGCGAAATGACAAGGCCAGTCGGATGCTGGAGCATGCTGACTTTGATGATGATGGCGCTATCACCCTGGATGAAATGCAACAGGCACGAGATCAAAAGGCAGCCGCCAAGAAGCAGGAAATGGAAGCACGCATGGCTGCCAAAGCCGAGAAGATGGCCCAGACATTCCTGGAAATGGACACAGATGACAGCGGCTCAGTAACCCCGGAAGAAATCCGCCGGCATATGTTTAATGAAATAGATGACAACCAGGATGGATATCTATCGGCGGATGAATTTAATCAACACATGCAGGAAATGCGCCGCCATCACGGCCAAAGTGGCCACAGACGTAGTGGTTGGGATGATCATCAGGGTTGACCATGAACCCAACTAGTCAACCGTGAGAGTGGATGAGTCAGATCTTGTTAAAAAATCTGTCGAGGGAGACCAATTGGCTTATCAACAGTTACTCGATCAACATCTACCCCCGGTATCAAGTTTTGTGATGAGAATGATGGCAAACTCAGCGGAAGCTGACGATATAATTCAGGAAACGTTCATTCGGCTGTGGACTCATGGCGGCAAATTCGACCCTGGAAAGGCAAAGCTGACAACCTGGCTGCACAATATTGCACACAACTTGTGCATAGACCATTTTCGAAAGTTCAACCGCCTGGTTGACGGATTCACCGCTGAAGAAGCATCAAATCAACCGGGACCGGAAGAAAATTATATACAGCAAGATTTGAACACCAGTGTACAGGAAGCAATGATGAGCCTTCCTGAAAGACAGCGAAGCGCAATTATCATGTGCCACTACCAGGGTCTTTCGAACAAGGATGCAGCTACGATACTTGATGTTTCAGTAGATGCCCTGGAGTCGTTAATGGCACGCGGAAGAAGAAAGCTTAAACAACTACTCCTGGCAGATGGAGAAATGTCATGAACATTGAGCGATTTCACAAAATACTGGAGGCCTATGGTACTCGTGAGGGAAACTGGCCATCGGCTGATAGACGAGACGCACAACAATTTATCGAGGAGGATGCGCAAGGCCTGCAGCTTCTACAGAAATATCGCCAGCTAGATATCCGGCTGGATGAATATATACCACGCTATTCTCCTGCCATCAGGAACAGTATTCTCGAAAATTTAGCAGCTTCACCGATGGACTCATTCATCAACTGGTTGATTCCTGAACTAAGATCCGAATTCTGGCGGCCGCTCGTGGCAGGTGCACTCCCTTTGGTAATTGGCATCGTCATCGGCACAAGTGCATGGATTAGCTTACCGGATCTATATAACACAGGCCAGAGCGACAGCTGGGAGACTGAAGAAGTCTTTCTGCTGGCGTTTGATGAATCACAGATTGCGATGGAGGTGAGCAATGACTAAAAGCAGGGTATTCAATATTGTTCTGGTTTGCTCAATTTCCCTGAATCTACTGATAGTCGGCGCGATAATAGGTCGAGTCGCATTCCACTCCTTTATGGGTCCACCACCACTGAACTGGATGATGAAAGATCTAGATGAAGAAACCCGGGATAGAATGCGGACAAATTTCAAGGATCGAGCCAGCATTGTGGCACCCCTGCGCAAGGAAATACGGGCCGCCAGGGAAGAATTCAAAGCACTGCTCAAAGAGAAAGAGCTTGACGAGAAAGCATCACGCGCAGCACTCGAACGTTTGCGAGAAGCATCAATGCAGTACACGTCAACCCTGCACGAACAAATGGTATCGATGTTAAAGGATCTTGAGCCAGAGCAAAGAATGAGAGTGTCCAGGTTCATGATGCGCCCACACCCCCGGCCATCGCTTCATTCACTGCCTCATTCACTACCTGAGAAGCCAGTCAGTCGGCTGAAATCAACAGACTAGGCCGCGTGATTCCAGCAATGGTGCCTATTCGCTATGGCTACAGATATAATTGGCCGGTGAAGCAAAAGATTCAGACATCACTGACACGGCTATTCAATGACGCTTTCAATTCGCTTGGAGAAGACAGTTTAAGCACTGCTTTTGACCCCAAGTGGCGGTCGATGAGTGAAACCCATCAAACCGTAGATCGAACATTCTGGCGACCGGCAGCACAACCTGAGCCCGTAGACTTTTCGGGGCTCGCCAATGCAGTTGCGCAAACCATCCACCCGGATATTTGCACCTTCTATGGCAGCTTCTGGGCCGGACATCTCGAGGCGACAAGTAGCGAAGGCCATGTGAGCCTGATCCAGCTCTGGAATCAGGAAGATTTTGATAGATTGGTGTCAAACCTTATTGGGCATTTCATGGCCAAGCAAAAGATCAGTCAGCCCTTCACGGTTTTTTTCGCCAACACTGATCTCGACTCTGAACTTTTCTTGAGCATCGACAACAGCACGGGAAAAATCCTGCTGGAGGAACCCGGAAAACCCCCGGTTCGAGAGGTAGAATTGGATATCGCCACATTTCTTGATCGATTAACTCCAGTTAAGAGTGAACCTGGAATATACTAGCGAACTTGTTTTTAAAGTAATCCAGCACATGGAAACAATCACCCTGGCGCCAATTAAAAAAATTTCGGGAGAAGTCGCCCTCCCCGGATCAAAAAGTCTTTCCAACAGGGCATTGCTTTTGTCAGCCCTGGCTTTCGGTCAAACCAGCCTGACTAATCTTCTAAGGAGCGATGATACGGAGAGAATGGTGACGGCTCTGCGTCAACTGGGGGTCAATATTGAACTCAACGAAAACTGGTCTGAGTGCACTGTGACGGGTACGGGCGGGCTATTCGCCGCACCGGCTCAACGTTCCTTTTTCCTTGGCAATGCCGGGACCGCACTTCGACCTCTCACCTGTATCCTCGCTTTAATCCCCGGGGAATACAAAATCGATGGTGATCAATACATGCGCGAACGCCCAATTGAACATCTCGGGGATGCGTTGATTCAGCTCGGAGCCAGAGTTCACTACGACGAGATGCACGGCTACCCTCCACTCACCATAAGTGGTGGGCATATCTTAGGTGGCAAGGTAACGATACCTGGCAATATTTCCAGCCAGTTCCTGACCTCACTGTTATTAAGCCTCCCACTGGCTGCGCAAGACAGCTCCATCAAGGTAATTGGTGAGCAGGTATCAAAACCTTATCTCAAGATTACTCTCGATGTTATGAAGCAATTTGGTGTGACCGCAAGCCACAGGGATTTCCAGACATTCGAAATACCAGGGCGACAACAGTACCAATCACCCGGGTCATACATGATTGAAGGCGACGCATCGTCCGCTTCCTACTTCTTTGGTGCCGCAGCCATTGGTGGTGATATCCGCGTAACCGGTCTCGGCAGTCATTCTGTTCAGGGGGATATTGCTTTTGTAGACGTCATGGAACAGATGGGTGCCTCAGTTAACATAAGCGAAAAGTGGATTGAGGTCTCAAGTGGGCCACTTCATGGCATCGATATTGACCTTAACCACATACCCGATGCGGCAATGACTGTGGCCACGGTTGCCCTATTCGCGAGTGGTAAAACTCGGATACGTAATATATATAACTGGAGAGTCAAGGAAACAGACCGCCTGCACGCCATGGCCACTGAACTTCGCAAACTGGGCGCCATCGTCGAAACCGGCGATGATTACATTGTGATAGATCCACCTGAAGATCTAAAATCCGTGTCGATTGATACTTACGGAGATCATCGGGTAGCCATGGCATTCTCCCTGGCCGCATTGGGAAACAAGGAAATAACCATCAACGACCCCGGTTGTACTCGCAAGACATTTCCCAATTATTTTGAAGTGCTGGAATCAGTTTCCGGTCACTAACCGCCAGTTAAGTGAATCCATGAGCCTTTCTTCAACTGACCTGAATCGATACCACGCCAGATTATCGGTGTTATTACTCGCCATCCTTTATTCAGGCGCTCTATATGCGCAAGCTGAGGACCGCGACTCTGGGCAATGGACCCTGCGAAAAGAAAAAGATGGCATCGTTATCTACGCTCGCCCTGTCAGCGGATCAAAATATGAAGAATTCAAGGGGGTAGTAGAGCTTGATGCCACGCAGGCAAGCGCATTGGCACTCCTGGAAGATGCTGGCTCATGCACCGAATGGTTACATCGATGTGAATCAAGCGTTATCCTGAAACGGGTTGATGAACAACAGCGTTATGTTTACCAGATTAGCAACCTGCCTTTCCCCGCAGCAACAAGAGACTCCATTATTCATGCTACGGTTATGCAGCAGGATGCCGACACCATTCGGGTAGTTCTGGAATCTGAACCCGAATACATTGAGGAAACCAAATATGTCCGCATAAGGGTCGCAAAAGGTCACTATCTGATTAGGAAACTTGGCGAG
>SMVB01395398.1_pt1 | contig 28336 bp, 29 predicted proteins | sample 2456461 | NCBI WGS metagenome assembly SMVB01 (sample SAMN11095934, study PRJNA526329) | marine sediment metagenome | biome: Marine sediment; feature: Surficial sediment; material: Deep marine sediment; isolation source: Hadal surficial sediment | place: Pacific Ocean | collected 2014-05 | depth... | reverse complement strand
TCGGCACGGTCATGGTGCTCAGCGTGATCGGGATCATTTACGGAGCATGGGTCGCTGCTGTTCAACCGGATGCGAAGAAGCTTGTCGCCTATACGTCGATTGCCCATCTGGGCTTCGTGATGATGGGCGTGTTTTCCTTGACCGCTGAGTCTGTCGAGGGTGCGATACTGCAGATGGTTAATCACGGGATATCGACAGGCGCGCTGTTCCTGCTGATTGGAATGTTGTACGAGCGAAGACATACACGGTTGATAGCGGAGTTCGGAGGCATTGCGAAGGCCATGCCGGTGTTCGCGACGAGTTTCGTGCTGGTTGCGTTGAGCTCGATAGGACTACCCGGGACGAACGGTTTCGTCGGGGAGTTCTTGATCCTAATCGGAACCTTCCGTCAGCATCCCGTGGCGGCGGTCCTGGCCACGACCGGCGTGATTTTCGCGGCCGCGTATATGCTTCCGATGGTGCAACGCGTTCTGTTCGGACCCGTCACCGATGATGCGAACGCAAACCTGACCGATCTGAGCGGACGGGAGCGTTCAGTGCTGGCGCCGATGCTGTTGCTGATCATTGTCATCGGCGTGTACCCGGGTCCGTTATTGCGCCGCACTGAGGCATCAGTCAGCGCATTGATCGAGCAGGTAGAGAAGCGGGCGCAGCAGGCGCCTGTGACTATGCATCCTGGGGTCGAGCGGTTGGATCGTCTACCGATCCTCCATATTGATGCGGTGCCGGAGGACGTGCGATGATCCTCGATTTCAGCTCCCAGCTCCACTATGTGTGGGCATTGTTACCCGAGGTCATCCTGGCCGTCACCGGTCTGACTATCCTCACAGTCGATGTTTTCCAGCGGGGTGCCCGTTCGGAGCCGAGCGGAGCCTGGGTTCCGATCGCAGCGGTAGGCGGCACTCTGACTGCCGGTGCTGCCACATTGCTCCAACTTGGATTTGAATCGCCGCTGAACATGTCGATGGTCGCAGTGGATGAGTTCCGTATTGCTCTGACACTGGTGATCCTTGCTGCAACAATCCTGTCTGTTCTGTTCGGAACGGATTATCTCGAGCGACGTGGGCTGGCAGTCGGAGAGTATTACTTCCTGTTGCTGATGGCGGCGATCGGAATGACGCTGCTGACAGCCGCACGCGATCTGATCGTAGTATTCGTCGCCATCGAGTTGATGTCGATCTCGTTATACGTGCTGGCGGGGTTTGACCGATCGGATAAGCGATCCGCAGAAGCCGCGCTCAAATATTTTCTCATCGGAGCGTTCGCAAGCGCTTTTCTGCTGTATGGCATAGCCCTGCTCTACGGCGCCTCGGGAAGCACGAACCTGAGTATCGTGGCCTCCGAGATTGCTGCAGGGACGGCCAGCGGCAACACCCTGCTATACGGTGGTGTTGCACTCCTGATCATCGGATTCGGGTTCAAGATTTCCGCAGTTCCATTTCACATGTGGACCCCCGATGTATATCAGGGGGCACCCCCGCCAGTTACGGGATTCATGGCAGCGGGAGTGAAAGCGGCGGCGTTCGCTTCTTTGTTGCGTATTGTTGCGATTGGGCTGGCACCGGCCCAGCCCGCCTGGCACGGCATCGTCTGGTGGCTGGCTGTGCTGACGATGATAGTCCCGAATTTGATCGCCCTGCAGCAGGATGACGTCAAGCGTATGCTGGCGTATTCTTCGATCGCCCATGCGGGCTATCTAATGGTTGGGCTCGTAGCGGGTTCTGCTCTCGGATATTCAGCCTCCGTATTCTACCTGGGTGTATATGCCGTCATGACGATTGGGGCGTTCGCGGTAGTTTCCGTCATCGGAGACGATCCCGGTAGCTCAGCCAGCATTGCAGGATTTCGTGGGCTCGGCTGGAGTCGCCCGCTGCTCGCCGGGTTGCTGGTAGTGTGCCTTCTCTCGCTGGCGGGGTTTCCACCGACGGGCGGGTTCATCGGCAAGCTCTATTTGTTGAGGGCAGCCATGGCAGCAGGGGAAGTTCCTCTCGCCATCCTTCTCGTCGTCACGAGTTTTATTTCCTATTATTACTACTTGCGGGTAATCTGGAAAATGTACTTCGAAGAGGCGCCAGAGGGAGCCGTGCTGCCGCCAGTGCCTGGCCGTGGCTTTCGCCTCGCAGGAGTAATCACGGTCTTGGCCATCTTCATGGCAGGGATCTGGCCGGGCCCGGCGGTAAATGCAACCGATGCCGCAGGTGCCAGCCTGGTTCAAGAGGCACGGGTGATCGGCAACGAGACCCTTCCGATCCAACCTCCTGAATCCGGCAGTCCCACGGCCCGCTGATCAGCGGCGCATCAGGCTCCGGTTCGACAAGTTTGTGACATTCATTTCCACCGGGGTAGCATGAACGTTTCAAGCACGATCTTCAGGGAATACGACATACGTGGAGTCGTCGGTGACGATCTCACTGCGGACGTGGCATTTGGTGTCGGACGAGCCTATGCCACCCGATGGCGACAGGAAACCGGAAGGGCTACTGGACACGTTGCCGTCGGTCACGATAATCGTCCCAGTTCGCCGGCGTTGGCGAAAGCGATGTGCGATGGCCTCAATGCCTCGGGTCTCGACGTTACCCTGCTCGATACGGTGCCTACACCGACCCTGTATTACGCTACGGTAGTGCTGGAGACGGACGGTGGGATTCAAATTACGGGTTCTCACAATCCGCCCGAGTACAACGGCATCAAAATGGTCGTCGATGGAGGATCAGTGTACGGAGAAGCGATCCAGGACTTGCGGATACTCCTGGAGACCGAGGCATACGTCGATGGAACGGGGAGTACGTCGCATGCTGCCATACTCGAACGTTACGCGCGGGAGATCGGAGAACGTGCTCGCGTGGACGGTCCTGTCAAAATCGTGCTCGATTGCGGTAACGGAACGGGGAGCGTGATCGCTCCGGAGGCATTGAGAGCGGCCGGAATCGAAGTCTTGTGTCTGTATTGTGAGTCCGATGGGACATTCCCCAATCATCATCCCGATCCCACAGTAGATGAAAACCTTGTAGACCTCATTGCCATGGTTCGCGAGTCGGGAGCTGATCTCGGCATAGGCCTGGACGGCGACGCGGACCGGATCGGTGCCGTGGATGGCGATGGTCGAATCGTGCGAGGTGACCATCTGCTGCTTCTTTATGCACTCGATGTGCTCCCGGATCATCCAGGCGCGGAAATCGTTTTCGACGTCAAGTGTTCACAGGCACTTCCGGAGATGATCGAGGCAGCGGGTGGTGTGCCCATCATGTGGAAGACGGGACATTCGTTGATCAAGGAGCGGATGAAGCAGGGCGGGTCCCCGGTATCCGGTGAGATGAGTGGACACATCTGCTTTGCGGACCGGTTCTACGGGTTCGACGATGCCATCTATGCAGCAGCCCGTCTGGCTCAGATGGTCCAGCGGCGCGGTCGTAGTCTGGCGGATCTGGCCCGCGACATTCCGGCCTACCCGTCGACACCGGAAGTCAGGGTAGACTGCCCTGAAGAGAAAAAATTCGCGGTCGTCGAAAAGATCGTCAGACGATACAAGCAGTCTCATGACATCATTGATATCGATGGGGCCAGGATTCTATTCGAGGATGGTTGGGCTCTGGTGAGAGCCAGCAATACGCAACCCGTGATCGTGGTGCGGTTCGAGTCACGGACGCAGGAAGGTCTCGAGCGAATTCGCAACGAGATCGCGGGAGTGCTCGCGGCTGAAGGTGTAAGCGTACCCGAATTGTCCGGAAACGCGTAATGGGGGTTGTCAGGACGATTGTAGTAGCGATCGGCGGCAACGCGCTTTCGCCCTTCGGCGAGTCTGCGTCCATCCACAATCAATTTCGACATACGCGGGAAAGCCTGCTCGCGATCGTTCGACTCGCAATCGACGGTTGGCGCATAGCCATCGTGCATGGCAATGGGCCCCAGGTCGGCAACGCACTGGTCCGGAACGAAGCCGGGCGGGACCTGGTTGAACCGCTGCCCCTTGGTGTGCTTGTCGCCGGGACGGTCGGCTGGATCGGTTATATGATCCAGCAGTCTCTCGGGAACGAACTGGCACGGGTCAACTGCAAGCGCAGGGTAGTGACGGTGGTCTGTCAGGCGCGAGTGGACATCAACGATCCGGAGCTTCGCAAGGCGACGAAATTCGTCGGGCGGGCGTTGAGCGAACAGGCCGCCGCGCGGTTGCGGGCGATCGGAGAATGCGTGGAGGAAGATGGTAACGGAATCCTCAGGCGGCGCGTTGCGAGTCCAATTCCCGTGGAGATTGTGGAGTCGCGCGTGGTTGCAGACCTTGTGCGAGCGGGCGATATCGTCATCGCAGCCGGCGGCGGCGGGATTCCTGTCTACTCGGATGGTAGTCTTGGTCTCGAAGGAGTGGATGCCGTAGTCGACAAGGACCGGGCTGCGGCGATCCTGGCACGGGATATTGAGGCTGACATGCTCGTAATCCTCACTGATGTGGATGCCGTCTATACGGGTTGGGGAACTGAGAGTCCAAGGCGACTCAAACGGCTCACGACCTCGGAGGCCCTGGCTCTGTTGGCCGGCGATGAGCTCGGGGCCGGTAGCATGAAGCCCAAGCTAGAGGCGGCAACCAGCTTTGTGCTGGGCGGTGGTTCGAGAGCCGTAATCGCGGCACTTGAGAATGGACCCGCGGCGGTAGCGGGTGAAAGCGGTACCCAGATCGTACCTGACGCGCCGGACGACAAGGCGCAGAACTCAGTCTGAGGACCTCATGAACATTCACGAATATCAAGCGAAGGAAATCCTGCGCGAACATGGGATCCCCGTGCCACCCGGTGAGGTGGCCCGGACCCCTGAGGAGGCCGAGCGTCTCGCACGCGAGATTGGTGGCATGACGGTCGTCAAGGCCCAGGTACATACCGGAGGTCGGGGCAAGGCCGGAGGCGTAAAGCTGGCGGCGGACGCCACGGCAACCAGGGAGGCTGCCGCTGCGATCCTGGGCATGGAGATCAATGGACTCACGGTGGATCGAGTCCTGGTGACGCCGGCGGTCGACATAGTCTCCGAGGCGTATGTAGGCATCATTCTGGATCGAGTTTCGCAGTGTCCCGTGTTCATGGTGTCGGCCGAGGGTGGCGTAGACATCGAAGAAGTCGCAAAGATCAACCCTGGCGCCATCACACGCGTCGCAGTCGATCCACGATATGGGCTTCTCCCTCATCAGGCGATGGCGCTGGCATTCTCCCTCTACTCTGACCTCAAACTCGCGCGTCAGGCCGGTCGAATCATTACGGGTCTGTATGACGCCTACATCGCTGCCGGCGCGACACTGGCCGAAATAAACCCGTTGATTGTGAATGAGGCTGGTGAGGTCCTCGCGATCGACGCGAAAATGAACATCGATGACAACGCACTGTTCCGGATGCCTGAAATTGAGGCGATGCGCGATCTGGAATCGGAGGATCCAGCAGAAACACGTGCGCGGGATGCAGGATTGAGTTACGTGCAACTAGACGGCAACGTCGGCTGTTGCGTGAATGGGGCTGGTCTGGCCATGGCCACAATGGACCTCGTCAAGTACTACGGGGGCAGCCCTGCCAACTTCCTCGATATCGGCGGTTCTTCGAATCCCGACAAAGTAGTGACGGCGCTGGAGATCATAACGGCAGACCCCAATGTGAAATCGATCCTGTTCAACATCTTCGGAGGGATTACGCGGTGTGACGATGTCGCCAACGGCATTGTCGAGGCGACGAAACGCATAGAACTCGACATGCCGATTACAATTCGGTTGACTGGTACCAACGAAGAGCAGGCGGTCGAGATTTTGAGGAATAATGGGTTTACGGCAATGACCGACATGGACGAAGTCGTGAAGCGGGGTGTCGAGTTGGCTGCCTCTGCAGGGGTGGCGACGAAATGAGCATCCTGATCGATGCGTCGACTCGGCTGGTCGTCCAGGGAATTACGGGACGAGACGGATCATTTCATACACTGCAGATGATAGAGTATGGGACTCAGGTCGTAGCCGGCGTGACGCCCGGCAAAGGCGGACAGAAGTTTTCGGACAAGGTCCCCGTGTTTGATACGGTGGCAGAAGCCGTCGAACAGACAGGTGCGAATACGAGCGTCATTTATGTGCCCGCGCGGTTCGCGGCGGACGCCATGTTCGAGGCAGCGGATGCCGGTGTGGAATTGATCGTCTGCATTACAGAGGGCGTCCCGGTTGGCGATATGACCCGGGTCTTGCCGTATGTGGCCGATAAAGGTGTCCGGCTCTTGGGTCCTAATTGTCCGGGTCTGATCACGCCGGACGTCAGCAAAGTCGGCATTCTACCGGGTCAGATAGTTACGCCTGGAAAAATCGGGGTGGTCAGCCGTTCAGGTACGTTGACGTACGAAGTAGTGTACCAGCTGACGCGTGCCGGCCTGGGGCAGTCTACCTGCATAGGCATCGGCGGGGATCCCTTGATCGGTACAGATTTCGTAGACTGTCTTGGTGCGTTCGAAGAAGACGATGATACGATAGCGGTAGCACTAATGGGAGAGATTGGTGGTACTGACGAACAAGTCGCAGCGGAATTCGTCCGTGATTGCATGACGAAGCCCGTCGTCGGATTCATTGCCGGACAGACAGCCCCCCCTGGACGACGCATGGGACATGCGGGAGCGATTATCTCAGGGTCTGAGGGTACGGCGATCGAGAAAATGCGTGCTTTCGAGGCCTGCGGCATCGCTGTGGCAAAGCGGCCCGCCGACTTCGTTCAGCTCCTTCAGGAACGAATTTGAGGATTATCGACATGGCAGGCATCTATACACTGACAATCGTCAAGCCGGATGCATTTGGTTCGGGGAAGGCGGGAAACATCCTCGCCCACCTTGAAGCCGAGGGATTCCAACTCGTAGCTGCCCGTGTGATCCATCTGCGAAAATCGCAGGCGGAGAAGTTCTACACGGTTCACAGGGATCGACCGTTCTTTGACTCTCTGGTAGGGTTCATGACCTCAGGGCGATGCATGCCGATGCTGCTGAAGCGCGACGATGCCGTAGCGCATTTGAGACTGGTGATCGGAGCAACGGATCCTGCGGAGGCAGACAAAGGGACCCTTCGAGCACAGTATGCAGAGAGCAAGGAGCGCAATGCGATCCATGCTTCTGATTCAGATGCCAATGCCCGTATTGAATCCGCCTTTTTCTTCGAGGGTACTGAGCTTCTGTGAGCGGACGGAACATGGTGCCCGGATCCCCTCTGGAATGATTGACAGAGTACGTATCCAGTGGTATGGATAAAGGCTTGCTGGCAATTTTGATACCGCGACCTCGTCCTGGCGCAGGTTACATTGCCTGGGTCGGGACGATCCCGCTCGACGAGGAGTGGGGGAGTGACGAGGTGGAGTTCGGTGATCAGCCGAGCGCCGAGGTGCGGGCGGTTGAATCCGAGAGCGGTGGGGTTCATCTGACCGGGAAGGTGTCGGCCACGTTTCTGGTAAGATGTCGTCGATGCCTGGTTCGCCAGTCGGGCGCGATGGAGACGACGATCGACATCCGGTTCGAGCCCGACATCGATTCGTGGGACGAAGCCCCGGGTCTGTATGCGCTGGACAATCGGTTGGAAGAGCTTGATCTGCTGCCTGCATTGCGCGAGGAGTTGCTGCTGGCACTGCCGAGTTACCCCGTGTGCCGGCCGGATTGCAGGGGATTGTGTGCAGTCTGCGGGACGGATTTGAACGAAGGCACATGCAATTGTTTGAGGGTGGATAAGGACCCGCGTTGGGAAGCACTCCGCAAGAATACGGAGGACGATTCCAAGGCCGACGATGGCGACGATACTCAGGAAGGTTGACGATGGCAGTACCTAAGCGAAGGACCTCGAAGCAGCGCAAGCGTAAGCGGCGCGGAGGCCAACAGAATGAACAATCCCCGTCCACGCAGAGTTGCCCGCGTTGCGGTGACCCGCGTCGGCCCCACCGAGTTTGTCCCGGTTGTGGGTATTATGGGGAGCGAGAAGTAATCCGGGTCGAAGAGTTCTAACGACGGATTCTCGCCCGGCTACCGGCCGGAATCACACACGGACGGGTCGATGAGCAAGCGCATTGCACTGATGTTGCCGGGGCAGGGTTCCCAATACGTCGGAATGGGCGCCGAACTCGTTGCCGGGGATCCCACCATCCAACGTCTCTATGAGGAGGCGGATGAGATCCTCGGCTACTCGCTCAGTCGTGTGTGCCACCAGGGCCCGGAAGACGAGCTTCGTCGTACCGAAAACGCCCAACCAGCAATTCTACTGCACAGTTATGCCGTATGGCGTTCTATGCCGGCCGAGATTCGTGCGTCGGTTGTGGTGGCTGCCGGACATTCTCTCGGTGAGTTCAGCGCCTGGCTCGCAGCAGGAAGTTTTACGTTCCCTGATGCGCTGCGAACGGTTCGACGGCGGGGAGAGCTAATGGCGATCGCTGGTAAGGAACGCCCCGGGACCATGGCCGCCGTACTCGGGCTGGCTCCTGAAGTTGTCGCCGATACTTGCACAGCTGTTACGGCAGGTATCTGTGTGCCGGCGAATTTCAACGCGCCGGGCCAGGTCGTAATCAGCGGGGATGAACGTGGCGTACGTGCGGCTTCCGCGGCTGCACTGGAAGCGGGAGCGCGAAAAGTCGTCCCCCTGAGTGTCAGTGGGGCGTTTCACTCGCCGTTGATGAGAACGGCTCGCCTCGGCTTGCAAGCCACACTGGCAGACATCGAGCTGGCAGATCCGAAGTTTCCCGTCGTCGCAAACGCGTCTGCCGAACCTGTCACGGATGAGGTGACGGGTCGTGCTTTGCTGATCGAGCAGTTGACCTCTCCTGTGCGGTGGGTAGAATCCATCAGTAAGATGGAGTCGTTCGAACCAGATCTGTGGATTGAACTTGGACCTGGCGCAGTCCTGACGGGACTCCTGAGACGAATCGAGCGCCGGCGTCCGGTTGCAAGGGCCGACAGTCCAGCGGAAATCAAGACTCTCGTGGAGGCGTTCGATGGCTGAGTTGGACGGACAGGTTGCAATCGTTACTGGCTCCTCACGAGGGATTGGTCTCGCGATCGCAGCCGCACTTTCTGATGCAGGGGCACGAGTCGCGTGCATAGCCCGTGGCCTGGACGGAGCGGTTGCCGCCGCCAACGGACTCTCGGGGGAAGCCCGTGGGTACGCATGTGATGTCACGGACCCCGATGCCTGCATCGCATCGGTGAAGCAGATTGAAAGCGAGCTCGGTCCGGTCGATATCCTCGTCAATAATGCGGGGATTACGAGGGATAATGTCCTCGTGCGTCTCAAGGACGACGATTGGACGAGCGTGCTCGATACCAACCTTCGGGGAGCATTCAACTTCACGCGGGCAGTAGCGCGCGGGATGATGAAGCGGCGAGGAGGCCGCATCGTCAATATTTCCAGCGTCGTAGGCTTGACTGGGAACCGTGGTCAGGCCAACTATGCCGCCTCGAAGGCCGGGCTCATCGGGTTATCGAAGTCTGTGGCTCTGGAGCTGGCTTCCAGGGGTGTACTCGTGAATGTCGTTGCTCCTGGATTCATTAATACTGACATGACGGCGGAACTGGGCGATGCCACTCGGGATGAGCTCGCAGAACAGATTCCACTTGGCCGTATTGGAGACTCGGGCGACATAGCTGGAGTCGTTCGGTTCCTCGTAGGACCGGCGTCGGCCTACATGACGGGACAGGTTCTGGTTGTTGATGGTGGCATGGTAATGCACGGCTGAAGCAACGGGCCGTACCACAACTCACAGGAGCTACAGAGAATGTCGGATACTGCGGATAAGGTACGCGAAATTATCGCCGACGAACTCGGTGTAGAGCTCGAGAAAGTCACAGACGAGGCGTCGTTTGTGGAAGATCTGGGTGCGGACTCCCTCGACACGGTCGAACTGGTTATGCGTTTCGAAGAGGAATTCGAAGTGGAAATCCCAGACCAGGACGCTGAGAATATGCAGACGGTCGGCAACGCAATCGAGTATCTCAGCAAGCATCAGAACTGACTTGCCGGGGCATTGCGGAAATCTGCGATGACTGGATCTCGCCGTCGCGTCGTTGTCACCGGTATGGGCTTGATTACGCCGCTGGGTCTCGCCGTCGAGGACACCTGGGCGGCGTTGCTTGCGGGTAAGAGTGGGGCGGGGCCGGTCACGCTATTCGATGCTACCGACCAACACGTCCAGTTCGCTTGCGAGGTAAAGGGGTTCGATCCCGAGCTGTATATGGATCGCAAGGAAGCGCGGCGATCGGATCGCTTCCTGCAGTTCGCCGTCGCCGCGGCTGACGAGGCGGTCCGGCAGGCTGGGCTGGAGGGTATGGGGCCAGACGCACCGTCCGATCGAACCGGGGTGATCGTCGGCAGCGGAATCGGTGGATTGTCGACGCTCGAAGAACAACACAGCAAGTTGCTCGAACAGGGTCCGAAGCGAGTCTCGCCGTTCTTCATCCCGATGTTCATCGCTGACATGGCCGCCGGAATGATATCTATGCGCTATGGTTCTCGTGGGCCTAACTACGCCACAGTCTCCGCGTGCGCCTCCAGTGCGCATGCCGTGGGCCTTGCCCTTCGATCGATTCGCAATGGCGAAGCAGATGTAATGATTGCCGGTGGAACCGAGGCCACAGTGACTCCGCTTTGCATGGCCGGATTCGCGTCGATGAAGGCGCTGTCCAGGAGGAACGATTCGCCTGAGACAGCGTCGCGCCCTTTTGATGCGACACGGGACGGGTTTGTTGTCGGCGAAGGTGCCGGAATACTCGTGCTAGAGTCCGCCGAACATGCGCTGGCTCGGGGCGCCACAATCCTGGGTGAGATAGCTGGATTCGGACAAAGCGCGGATGCCTACCATATGACGGCCCCGGTGCCTGGGGGCACCGGGGCACAATTGGCGATGCGAGATGCCCTGGCAGATGCAGGTGTGGGTCTGGACGACGTTCAGTACGTGAACGCACACGGTACATCCACGCCGGCCAACGACCTGACGGAGACGGCTGCGCTCAAGGAATTGTTCGGTGAGCACGCTGCAGACCTGGTAATCAGCTCCACCAAGTCGATGACGGGTCATACACTGGGTGCGGCGGGCGCCATTGAGGCAGCGATTTGCCTTCTGGCGTGTGAGCGAGGCCGGATTCCCCCGACAATCAACTACCAGACTCCGGACCCGGAGTGTGATCTGTTCTATGCTCCGAACGAGGCGGTGGACCGTGACGTGAAGGTGGCACTGTCCAACTCGTTTGGATTTGGTGGGCACAATGTCGCAATCGTGACGCGTCGTTGGGAGAACGAGTGAGCCGCGTACTCGTTGTAATGGGTTCTGATTCCGACCTGTCGGTAATGCAGGAGGGCGTCGATATTCTCACAGATGCGGGCGTGGATGTCGAGGTCGTCGTCAGCAGTGCGCACAGAGATCCGGAGAGGACGGCGCAGTTGGCTTGCACGGCGGTTGAGCAGGGATTTGCCGTTGTGATCTGCGGTGCTGGCCTCTCGGCCGCCCTGCCGGGTGTCATAGCCTCGCATACGTCGCTGCCTGTGATCGGTGTCCCGGTTTCGGCTGGTACCCTGGGCGGTCTCGACGCCCTCCTGTCCATGGCGCAGATGCCATCTGGAGTGCCGGTGGCTACCGTGGGTATCGACAATTCAAGCAACGCTGCGCACCTGGCCCTGCGTATCCTCGGGAGGGCCGCGCCGGCCGCATAGGCCGTCGCGACTAGCTCCAGATGCGTGTCGGAGCCGGGTACGATTCGCATCGCTTTTCGGACTCCCGGCCACTCGTGCTGGGTGGTATCATGATCCCGGACGTTCCAGGCCTGTCCGGTCACTCCGATGGTGATGCGGTTCTTCATGCCATTACAGACGCGTTGCTGGGCGCTGCTTCCCTGGGCAGCATCGGTCAGCGCTTTCCAGACGACGACCCGACTTATGCCGGCGCGGATTCTGCCTTGCTCCTGGAAGAAGCGATGGCGATGCTGGGCGAAGCGGGGTTCCACGTCGTGAATGCGGACGTCACGGTCATTGCAGAAATTCCCAGGATTCAGCCACATGCCAAGTCCATGGAGGAGAGAATCGCCGGCCTGTTGGGGGTGAGTATTCGCGATGTCTGCGTGAAGGGTAAGACCAACGAAGGCATGGGTTGGATTGGCAGGGAGGAGGGGCTCGCCGTTATGGCCGCTGTGCTGATTGATCGGGATCATGAACTGGATCCCCCGGACGTGATCCGCCAGGACCGCTGAATCCATGGTCGAGCGTCTCGAAGCACTGCTTGGGCTGATAGCTGGCATACCAGTGGAAGTGGCTTATGTACTCGTTGGCGTGGGAGCGGCCATCGAGAACGTATTCCCCCCCGTACCTTCCGATCTCGTCGTGCTGGCGGGTGGGATTCTCGCTGAGAGGGGATTCCTGCGGGCGGATATCGTCTTCCTGGTCGCATGGCTCAGCAACCTTGCCCTCGCGCTGGGCGTTTATCTGGCCGCGTATCGGTACGGGGCGGGATTATTCTCGACAAGGTGGGGACATTGGCTCCTGCGCCCGGCGCAGCTGCAGCGCATGTCGGAGTTCTACGAAGAGTACGGCACGATCACAGTTCTCGTGAGTCGTTTCTTTCCGGTGTTCCGAGTCCTCGTGCCGGCGTTTGCGGGGATCAGTCGCCTGGGATTCTGGCGCACGGCAATCCCGTTGATGATCGCTTCGGCGGCATGGTATGGACTGTTGATCTGGGCCGGTGCTTTCTTTTCGAGAAACCTGCCTCGCCTCCTGGCGCCCTTGAGTACGGTGAATACTACCGTAGCAGTCGTGGCTGCCGGCTTCGGTATCGTGTTGGGTTTGTTGTGGTGGCGAACGAGGCACCTTGCCCCTGACGAAGAGGTAGGCGAGTGATGTCGGGATCGGTCGAGCGCGAAGGGGAGTTTCGCCTCGAAGAGTTCGCGGAGTACCTGCGGTTTGAGCGACGGCGTGCTCCCAGCACGGTATCCGCCTACCTGAGGGATTGTCGACGCATGGTGGCTAGCGTCGGGAAGGCCAGCAAATTCACTCCTGACTCGCTCGAGCTCATCGACTTGCGTGATCACCTCGCTGCACTTTCGGATCAGGGTCTTTCGGCTCGGTCCTTGGCCCGCAATAGATCTTCCCTGCGTACATATTTCCGATTTCTGGTCGCAGAGGGGCACGTAGGGACCGATCCGACCGAAGGGCTCGACGCTCCGCCTCAGGGACGCTCGTTGCCCCACGTGATGAGCTATGATCAGGTGCTGGCCGTACTGGCCGCGATACCTATCGAGGATCCAAAGGCACTGCGTGACAGGGCGATGTTGGAAGTACTGTATGCCAGTGGTGTTAGGATATCGGAACTAACGGGACTTCGAGTGCGGGATCTGCGCCTGGATGAAGGGTTGGCGGTCGTGCAAGGAAAGGGAGAGCGGCAACGCTTCGTACCACTTGGCGGGAGTGCAGTCCGCGCATTGCAGCGATACCTTCGAGAGGCGCGCCCGGATCAGGATCGGGGTCACTCCAATGGAGCGGTCTTCCTCAACCATCACGGCCGACGACTCAGTCGAACCGGGGCCTGGAAGATTGTTCGGCGTCATGTAGACGCGGCTCGGGCTGCCGGGACACGCCTTGGTATTGTCACACCCCATACTTTCAGGCACTCCTTTGCCACACACCTTCTGGAGAATGGAGCGGGGCTTGCAGCTGTCCAGGAAATGTTGGGTCATGCCGACATTTCCACCACGCAGATTTATACGCATGTCGACCGCTCATTTCTGCTCGAAGAGCACCGCCGATACCATCCCAGAGGCTGACGGAACATGAGCCATCTTTCCCGGGTGTTTCAGTTGTTGCGGAACAGGCAGAGTGTTCGGGGTTTCGAGGATCGGGCGGTGCCCGCCAGCTCGCTCGCTCGCATCCTGGACTGTGGTTGCTATGCACCGTCAGCCAAAGAGGGGCAACCGTGGAGATACGTGGTTGTCCAGGATCCGCTCACACGGCATCGTCTGGCCGCCGAAGCATTTCACAGTCCGCTGGTGCGTTCGGCACCCACACTGATCGTGGCCTGCGCCAGGGTTCATTCGCATGTAAGTGGACATGGCCGGGCAAGCCATCCGGTTGATGTTGCTGCGGGCGTACAGAGTATGGCGCTTGCGGCGGCTGATATGGGTCTCGCGGCCGTGTGGATCACCGGGTACCGTGAACCGGCGGTCCAGACGATTCTGGGCATACCGGACGATGTCCCCGTCGTGGCAATGTTGGCAATCGGATATCCGGACGGATTCCGTTCGCTGCCGGAGCGGAGACCGGAGCGGGAAGCGATAGCCTGGGAACAATGGGGAGAGGAGTTGAGCTGGTGAAGTTCCCTCGAGTGATGCTGGCAGTCGGATTACTGATTCTTGTGTCTGGACCGGCCTACGGGCAGCAGATCCGATTCGATCCTCGGCCCGACTGGCCGGCCGAGCGTCGCTTCGCGGACTTCCTTGAGGCCGACCGGTACGTGATCATTTCATCAGACACGGTATTTCGGGCGTCCGATCGAATCGACTCCGATCTTCTCGTGCTCGAAGCGGATGTCCATATTGAGGGAGAGGTTACGGGAGACATCGCAGTAGTAGGTGGCGACCTGTTCCTGAGGCCTGGAGCTCGTGTCGCCGGCCAGGTGCTGGTGCTTGGGGGTGGTTATTATTCGTCTCAGCGGGCGGAGGTCGGCGGTCTGCTTACCTACCTACCCAACGACAAGTATGAGGTGCGTCAGGGAGATGCTGAGATCCGTATCCAACCCGTGGGTGAGCTTCTCGAGACCCTTACCCTGCACGGCCTTTCGGGTCTCGGGTTTCCGACCTATCAGCGAGTGGACGGTTGGACTTTCAGTCTCGGGGCGACAGTTCGACACACGGGGTGGAACTGGCATCCGTCTCTCGAAGGCCATGTACGGCTAAAAACCGATCGAGGGCAGTTCGAGGGCACGATCCGCCAGACCTGGTATCCATCGGCGGGTCTTCGATTTGGAGTCGAAGCTGAGCGCGTGACGCGTACCAACGAGGGTTGGGTGCGCGGCGATATCTCGAACACACTCTCATTGCTGTTTGCCGGTGATGATTTTCGCAACTATTATAAAGCGGATCGAGTTGCGTTCTTTCTTCGAGGCAGTGAAACGGCGCGGTGGTCTCCAATTCTTGAGGTGGAATGGGAAAAAGCGCGCAGTTTGAACGCATCGGACCGTTTCGTTCTGTTCGCCGGAGATGACACGGAGCCGAATCCCGGCATTGACAGGGGAGAAGTCTGGACCGTCAAACTGGGAACAGCCGTTCGGCGTCGGACGTCGGCTACATCTCTGAACGCGGCGGCAACCATTGAGGTGGCTGATTCTTCCCTTGCCGGCGAATTCACGTATGTCATCGGAGAGGTCCATGGGTATTGGAAGGGACCGGGCTTCGCTGGACACGCTATGGAGGCTTCCTTGTTCCTGAAGGGCGATCTGTCTGGTGCATCTCCCCGGCAGCGCTGGACGGCCGTTGGGGGACGAACCACGCTCCCGACGATCCCGGTGCTGTCCGAGCGGGGGAGTCGGCTGGCTTTTGGGCAGATTACTTACCTCGTTCCATGGGAGCGAGTCCGCATCGGCATGCTGGGGGCTCCGAGGATGTTTCTCCGTGTTGCGACAGGAGCGGGGTGGGGTGAAGGAGCCAGAGCGATGTTTGAAACGAACCTGATTTCCGGATTCAGGGTGTCCTTTCTTGAGCTGGGTGTGGCAGTTGATCCCAGCCAAAGCGATCTGGATACCGTGGTCTACGGCCTGGTCCGATTTCCCGGAGATCTGTGATGGGTGCGCGTGGGCGACGTTCCTGCACACGCTTTGACACCAGCTTCCGCCGCCCATTACGTTACGGAGCGTGTACGGACCGACTTTGAGACCCGCAATGCGCATCTGATGACCGTCCTCTGCGTTCTACCAGCGAGGATAGGTAGCCTGCGTATCCCCAGAAAACCCCTGCAGATTATTGCCGGCCGGCCGCTCATCGAATGGACGTGGCTACGGGCACTGTCTGTGCCGTGTGTGGATCGAGTGGTGGTCGCGACCGACAGTGACGAAATCGCCTCTGTCGTGTGCTCATTCGGTGGCGAGGCATGCCTGACTTCGAGCTCCCATGCCTCGGGCACGGATCGGGTCGCAGAGGTACTTGGAGGAGAATGGGGCAGGGGGGCAGAAATTGTAGTGAATTTTCAGGCCGACGAACCGTTTCTTCCTGCCGAAGCGGTGTGTGAGGCGGTTGACGCTGTGCGGAATGGTGCAGCCGTCGCGACGCTCGCGACGCCGATTCTCGATTTCGACGAGTGGCAGTCGCTGGCAATCGTAAAGGTTGCGCGGGCCGCGGATGGGCGGGCGCTCTACTTCAGCCGGGCCGCGATACCGAATTTACGAGCGGGCGCTCCACGGTTTCCGGATACGGAGCGCGTATGGTTGCGCCATATCGGGCTATATGCCTACACCGTCGATGCGCTTGAGAGGTGGGTCAGCTTGCCGGAATCTGCCCTTGAAAAAGTGGAGCAACTCGAGCAGTTGCGGGCTCTGGAAGCCGGCATGGAGATCAACGTACAGGTGGTGGAGGCGCCAGACGCAGGCATAGACGTGTCGCCGGACTTGGAGCGGGCCGAGCGTCTGCTGAGCACTGGATACAAGAACTTGTATGGGAAACAGGAGTCACATGTCTGACCAGCCGGCGGGGGACACCCGGTTTATCTTCGTGACGGGGGGCGTGGTGTCCTCCCTGGGAAAGGGTATTGCCGCGGCCTCGATCGGGCGGCTGCTGGTAGAGCGCGGTCTGTCCGTCACGATCCAGAAATTCGATCCGTATATCAATGTAGATCCGGGCACGATGTCTCCGTTCCAGCACGGAGAGGTATACGTGACGGACGATGGTGCAGAGACGGATTTGGATCTGGGTCATTACGAGCGATTTGTCGACGTATCATTGTCGCAATTGAATAACGTGACGACCGGTCGAATTTACCAGAACATCATTACCAAGGAACGGCGCGGAGACTACCTCGGCGCCACGGTGCAGGTCGTGCCGCACGTTACCGACGAGATCAAGTCCTATATCCGCCGATTGGCCGAGGATTATGATGTCGTGATCACGGAAGTCGGGGGTACGGTCGGTGACATCGAGTCATTGCCGTTCCTGGAAGCCCTTCGCCAGTTTCGCCAGGATGTAGGCCGCGGGCGGTCCCTGTTCGTCCACCTCACGCTCGTACCCTACCTCGCGGCGGCTGGCGAGCTCAAGACCAAGCCGACCCAGCACTCCGTTCGTGAGTTGATGCAGATCGGGATTCAGCCGGACGTGCTTATCTGCCGAACGGAATGGCCACTGGCCGAAGACATCCGTCGGAAGATTTCGCGATTCTGCAACGTGGAATTGCGGAACGTGATCGAGTCCCGAGACCTTGATTCCATTTACGAAGTTCCGTTGCGGTACCATGAACAAGGACTCGATTCGGCAATCGTCGATCTCCTGGGGCTCGAGACCAGGGAACCGGACCTGTCCGCGTGGCAGTCCATCGTGGATCGGATCAACAATCCTTCCAACGGGGCCGTTCGAATCGCGGTCGTCGGCAAGTACACTTCTCTCGTCGATTCCTACAAGTCGATACAAGAGGCCCTGATTCATGGTGGGATTGCGCACGATACTGGCGTCAACATCGACTGGCTGTCGTCCGAGGCACTCGACAGCTCGGCTTCGAACGCTCTCGACCGCTACGACGGCCTGTTGATTCCCGGCGGATTCGGTGGTCGGGGCATCTCGGGTATGGTGGATACGGTCAGGCTATTGCGAGAAACAAGAGTTCCATTCCTGGGCATCTGTCTCGGGCTGCAATGTGCAGTCATCGAATTTGCTCGCAATGTATGCGGCCTGGACGGAGCCGATTCATCGGAATTCGAGCCGGCCTCGCCGCATCGCGTCATCTCCCTGCTCGACTCGCAGTTGAAGGTGACGGACAAGGGCGGCACGATGCGTCTTGGCGCATATCCATGTCGGCTGGAGCCGGGAAGCCGTGTGATGGAAATCTACGGGGAAACAGAAATCTCAGAGCGCCATCGGCATCGCTATGAGCTCAACAACGAATACCGGGACCGGCTGTCTGAGGCCGGACTCCGGTTGAGCGGCACCTCACCCGACGGTGGTCTGGTCGAGATCATCGAGCTGTCGGATCATCCGTTCTTTATCGCCACGCAATTTCACCCTGAACTCAAGTCGCGACCGACCAGGCCCCACCCCCTGTTTGCGGCATTCGTCGGGGCCGCGATTCAACGCAGAGAGGGACGAGAAAGCGATTTGAGCAAATCCGAGCAGCGAGCTGAGCCCATTGAGCAGCAACCGGCCAGCACGCGATGAACGGTCGTGGGGCATTGTTCTCTACCGACAGATTTCTGTTGATCGCAGGGCCCTGTGTTCTCGAGTCGGCTGATCTGAACCTCAGGGTTGCGCGGCATGTTCGGGAGGTCGCGGAGGCCACCGGAGTTCTGGCCATATTCAAGGCTTCATTCGACAAGGCAAATCGGACGAGCCTGTCATCACCGCGGGGTCCGGGCCTGGCGGCAGGAGTGGCCGAGTTGGCTCGGATTCGAGACGAAACAGGCCTTCCGGTACTCACGGACGTCCACGAGACACACCAGGTAGAGATGCTGGCCGGGGCGGTTGATGCTCTGCAAATTCCGGCATTCCTGTGTCGCCAGACTGATCTCCTGACTGCTGCTGGCGGAAGTGGCCTGCCGGTAAATATCAAGAAGGGCCAATGGATGGCCCCAGAGGAAATGCGTCATCCTGCTGAGAAAGTGCGGGCTGCCGGCGGGAAGGATATCGCGGTGACCGAGCGAGGTACTTCTTTCGGCTACGGTCGATGGGTGGTCGACATGCGCGGTTTCGGCATCATGCGCGAGGTGTGCGCCTGTCCGGTGTTGTTCGATGCCACTCATTCCGTGCAGCTGCCAGCGGCTGGTTCCGATGGCCTGGCGAGTGGTGGGGAGCCGATGCATATCGAGACCCTGGCTCGGGCTGCTGTTGCGGCCGGGGCGAACGGCTTGTTTGTGGAAGTACATCCAGATCCCGCCAGTGCACTCTCGGACGGTCCGAACATGCTGCCGCTTGACCGCCTGGAGTCGCTGGTTAGCGGACTTCTGCTAGTGCGCCAGGCGGTAAGCCCGGAGCTGAGCCTGTGAATGAGGTCTTGACCATTCCTGCGGAGCTTGCCACACGCATCCGGGTAGTGGTCCTGGACGCAGACGGAGTACTTACCAACGGAGGGATCTACGTTGCGGACGGAGAGGGAAGCCCTTTCGAAGCCAGGAAATTCCACGTGCGCGACGGCGTGGGACTGATGATGCTCCAACGTGCCGGGCTCGAGGTCGCGATCGTGTCAGGAAAGGTATCGGCAGCAGTTCGGGCGCGAGCAGAGGACCTGGGGATCGCGGAGATTCATCAAGTGAGTCCATACGACAAACTGCCGATCGTCGAATCGGTAATACATCGTGCAGGGGCCGACTGGGAACAGACAGCTTACATGGGTGACGATCTGGCGGATCTCCCCGTTCTCCGAACGGTCGCTCTTCCGGCTACCGTGCCGGGTGCAGCGACAGAAGTGGCGGATGCGGCCGCTTGGGTCAGTTCGGTGGCTGGTGGCGAGGGGGCTGTCCGCGAATTTGCGGAAGCCTTGCTGAGGGCTCGTGGGGAATGGGATGACCTCGTTGAAGCGTACGTAGCCGAGTGTTTCAAGCGGTGGGATCCGGTGCCAGGTGGCTGACCGAAACGGCGTGGCAATTGACGACGACAGTATTCTCGCGCGCGGCCGGGAAGTCCTGCGGATAGAGAGTGCCAGCGTGGATGCCCTCATGAGGCATCTCGGCGATGACTTCATCGCGGCCGTGCGGCTGATCTTCAAACTTAATGGTCGCCTCGTCGTAACCGGGATGGGAAAGTCGGGCGTTGTGGCGCGTAAGCTTGCGTCTACGTTTTCGTCCACGGGAACCCCATCTGTTTTTCTGCATCCCGCCGAAGGAATTCATGGTGATCTCGGTATGCTGGTGGCCGGAGACGCGATGATGATACTCTCGAAGAGCGGCGAGTCAGACGAAATCGCGGCCCTCATGCCCACGATCCGACGCCTTCAGCTTCCGATCGTCGCAATGACTTCGGTTCGCTCGTCGCGGTTGGCACGAGACGCGGATATCGTCCTGGACATCGGCGTCGAAGTCGAGGCCTGTCCGCTGGATCTCGCGCCGACTGCGAGCAGCACCGCGTCGCTCGCGATGGGTGATGCTCTGGCCATGGCACTTGCCGAGTTACGGGACTTTACGGCGGAGGACTTCGCTCGACTCCACCCGGGCGGCGAATTGGGACGGCGGCTCACGTGGCTCGTGCAGGACGTGATGGTTACGGGTACCGATTCGGTACCGCGACTTCGCCCTGACGATCTTCTCTCAGTCGCAACACACGAGATCGCCCATCGGCGTGGAACCGTGCCTGTGCTCGATGATGGCGAGCGTGTGATAGGAGTCCTCACCGCAGGCGACCTTACTCGACTTGCTGCGGAGCATTCGGACTTTCTCACAAGGCGGGTAGATGAGGCGATGAACCCGTCGCCCCATACGATCGCGTCTGATGCCATGGCAACCGATGCCGCGGCCTGCTTGCGTCGTCACGGAATCATGGCGCTGCCGGTAGTGTCCTCGGACGGCGAACTTCTTGGAATCGTTCATCTACATGATCTACTGAAGGCGGGGATCGCTTGAGTCGGCAGGATCGGCCTTCTTCGCTACTCCTCCTGCTGACTCTATGGGCAAGCGTGTCGGCTTGCGGAGACCCTGAAGCGGCGACGGGTGAGGCGCCTTCCGTATTTGCCGATGGTGCGGATCAAGTAATGTTCGGTGTCGAACACTATATGACCCTGGACGGGATTCGCCGGGGGAAGGTGCTTGCCGACACAGCCTACACGTACGAAGAGGCGTCCGTCGTCGATTTCCGCCGGCTGCAGATCGAATTCTTTGACGATTCTGGAAACAGCCGCGGGACGCTGACTTCGAATACGGGGAAGTACGACCCGGAGTCCGGTGACATGACTGTGTACGGAGACGTCGTGCTGGATGGGCGCATGCAAGGCAGCATACCCGCCCGCCTCGAGACAGACTCCCTGGCGTTCGAGGCCGAGAGCGACAAATTGACGACGGACGCCAGTTGGATCCTTACCCATGGAGACGGCACAGTCGAGCGCGGAGTGGGTCTCGTTACGGATCCGGCTCTCGAGAATATCGAGACGCATGACTGGAGCATTTCGCGGCCGAACGTCGAGGTGCCGATGTGATGTGTCTGCCAGGGTTCCGGAAGCTGTCATTTATTGCATGTGCGGCTGCTGTCGGGCTACTCGCGGTCGCGCGTCCGGCACAGTCGCAGGGTTCACGATGTTCGCTGAGAATCCAGGCACCATCGAGAAGCTCAGTCGGCGTACCGGACAGTGAAGGTGCTTATACGACATACCTGGGCGGCGGAAAAGTGACGCTATGGTGCGGTGACGCTGTGATGACGGGAGACAGTGCCGTGCACTACGAGACGGAGGAGCGCGCCGAGATGATCGGCAACGTGGTCTATCGGGATACGACGCGATCCCTCGACGCCGACCACCTAACGTACTTCGAAGCCAGTGATCAGGTTGTCGCGGTGGGAGACGTGCGTCTCGTGCGGCTTGCTACGGGCGCACAGCTCGACGGCCCACATGTAAGCTTCTTCCGTGCGGCGGCGGCCGAGAGTCGATCCATAGCGAAGGATCGGCCTAGAATGACCATGCCGGCGGCGCAGCCGGATGGGGAACCGATCATAGTCGACTCGGATGTGGCGGAGTTTGTCGGAAACGAAAACGCGTTTGCCTGGGGGAACGTCTTAATAAGCCGATCGGATTTTCGTGCGACGGCCGATAGTGCACGGTTCAACCCGGGGGAGGTGCGGTTGTATGGCAATCCGGTAGTCACGTCACACGGACTGAGTCTAGCAGGCGACAGCATCGTGACCACGTTTGCGGACGGGGATCTCGACCTGGTCCATGCACTGGGTAACGCCCGCGCTACGGGAGAGGATCTCATTCTCCAATCGTCCGAGATCCTGATCGACAGCGGACCCGAATACATCGATCGTGCCTGGGCGTTTGGCGCAGGACGATCGCTAGGGGCAATGGGTCGCTTTCTGATTTCCGGGGATTCCCTTGACTTCGCATTTGTGGGCGGTGAGATCGATTCGGTTACCTCTGTGGGAGATGCGCGATCATTTCAAATGAACGAAGGGCCTGCTCCGAACGGTGATCTCAGCGAGCCGGAGGCCACGATTACCGGAGGCGCTGACTGGCTGGTGGGCGACACCATCAGGGCCTGGTTCGAAGAAGGATCGATGGATTCTGAACCGGACCGACGTCAAATCCGTCAACTTCTCGCGCGAGGATCGGCTCGTTCACTGTTCAGCGGTGTGAGGGACTCCACGGCTACAGCCCAACAATCGCGCAATTATCTGCTGGGATCCTCGATCGACATCCTATTCGTGGCTGGGGAACCTGATGAAGTCGTCGCCGACCATGCCATCGGCGTTTTCCTGGAGCCGTCGTCGACCCGCCAGGAGCCCCCCTCACGTGAGTAGCGTGTTGCGGGCAGAGGGACTCGTGCGCCGGTTTGGTCGCCGGCGAGTCGTAGATGAAGTCGATATCGAGGTGCGACAGGGAGAGATCGTCGGACTTCTTGGTCCGAACGGGGCGGGAAAGACGACGACATTCTACATGATCGTCGGATTGCTCGAGGCCAACGCGGGTCGGGTCACTCTTGATGGCCAGGACCTTACAAAGATTCCGATGTATCGCCGGGCGCGAGCCGGTATTGGTTACCTTTCCCAGGAACCATCGATCTTCCGCCGGCTTACTGTCGAGCAGAACATCCTTGCCATCCTCGAGACTTTGAAACTCACGAGAAAGGAGCAAAGACGAAGGCTCGACGAATTGCTCGATGAATTGTCGATCGGGCACCTGCGAAAACACAAGGCATATTCTCTGTCGGGCGGTGAGCGACGACGACTGGAAATCACACGGGCGCTCGTTACGCAGCCGAAGTTCATGCTTCTTGACGAGCCGTTCGCTGGAGTCGACCCGATAGCCGTCGATGACATCCAGAGGATCGTTGCCGGTCTGCGCGATCGGGGGCTGGGCGTGCTGATCACGGACCACAATGTCCGCGAAACCCTGTCAATCACGGACCGAGCGTATTTGATGTTCAAGGGCCGAATCCACATCGAGGGACCCGCGAGTCGACTCGTGGAAGATCCCGAGGCCAGAAAGCTCTATCTGGGGATGGACTTTCAGCTCTGAACACAGCCGCTACTCCCGAGCACGCGAGCGTACTGGCCCATTTTGGTACGGGGCTTGCACACGTTCCAGCAAGGGATGTGCCAAACCCTCGCCCGGTAGTGCGCAAACCCCTTATATTCAATAGTGTTCTACGACGGGCAGGTATGACTCGCATCGAAACGGGGCTATGAGCGATTCTCGGTGGGGACTCGGGCAGAGTCTCGGAATGCGGCAGGAAATGAAAATCAATCCACGCCTCTATCAGGCGATGGATTTGCTGTATATGCCCCTCCTGGATCTCCAGCAGCACTTAAAGCAGGAACTTCTCGTCAACCCATTTCTTGAATTCACCGACCTCGAGGACGAGTTGGAGGAGGAGAAGAAGGAAGAGGAAGAGAAGGACGAGGACGAGATGGACTGGGAGGAAATCCTGCTGAATGGGTTCGATGTAGGCGGTCGCCGCAGTCAATACGAAGAGCGTGAGGCGTTCCTGCCGACGCCGGACATCCCTCCGGATTTGTGGCAGCATCTGCGAGACCAACTCAATCTGCTCACTCTTCAACCTCGACTTCAACTTCTCGGCGAGGAGCTGATTGGCAACATCGACCGAGAGGGATTTCTCAGCTGTACAGTCGATGAAGTCGTTTGGACACTGAACGACCACCTCGCCACCAGCGAGCCGGAGTTGTGGCAAGAGATGGAGGCCTACACCCTGGACGAGGCCGGGCAGACGCTGCGGGTCATTCAGGGATTCTATCCGAGCGGCGTCGGTGCCAGGAATTTGCAGGAAACTCTCCTGATTCAGTTGCGCGAGCGAGGCGAGACGGATGGACTCCCGTATCGCCTCGTGAGTGATCACTTCGAGCAACTCGTAAGCCATCGTTGGAGCGAGTTGTCCAAGGAGCATGGGATTTCGGCGCAAGACGTTCAGGACGCTGCCGACCACATTGCCAAGCTTGATCCGAAACCCGGGCTCAAGTATGCGGATGCGAACGACAACTACATAACGCCCGACCTGATCGTCGAAAAAGTCGATGGCGAGTACCATGTGTTCCACAACGATACTTCGCTACCACGCCTCAGGTTGTCGCGTTCCTACCGCGAAGTCGCGAGGGACAAGAGCAAGTACCACGGTGAGAACAAGGCGTTCATCGCGCAGAAACTCAACAGCGCCCAATGGATGATCCAGGCGATCGAGCAGCGCCGACAAACCATGCTCCGAGTGATGAATTTCATTGTCGATCGCCAGAGGGAATTTTTTGAGAAGGGTGTCGAACACCTGCGCCCGCTGACGCTGCGGGAGGTGGCCGAACACATCGACATGCACGAATCCACTGTGTCGCGGGTGACGAATGACAAGTACGCGCAAACACCCCGTGGTGTGCTGCCGCTGAAGTTCTTTTTCTCCAGTGGACTGTCGACTGACTATGGTGAGGATGTGTCTGCCCGGGGAATCCGAGCACGCATCGAAAAGTTGGTGGGAAACGAAAGCCCGCAAAAACCGCTTACAGACCAGGCGATCGTAGATCGGTTGAAGGCTGAAGGGGTTCAAATCGCCCGGCGGACCGTGGCCAAGTATCGGGACCAGTTGGGAATTCTCTCCGCGCGGATGCGCAAGCGGGTATGACTGGGCCGGATGACACGCGGGTCGCCCCGATTGTCCCGAGCACCGGGCCATCCAGTCACGAGACATCTTCGGCCTTTGCAGTAATCGTCCCGGCTTACAATGAAGCAGCGAACATGCCGGACCTGTTTGCTGAACTTGCGAGTACATTCGACCGATTCTCGCTCGACGGTGAGGTCATCCTCGTGGATGACGGGTCCGATGACGGAACGTCCGACGCGGCTCGAAAGGCAGCTGCCGCGGCTGGACTGAGCCGGGTTTCAGTCCTCCGACATCGTCAGAATCGGGGAAAGACATCAGCCATCATTACGGCTGCCCGTGAGACCGACGCCGATGTACTCGTACTGTTCGACGCCGACCTTCAGCACGCGACGGATGAGATTCCACGGTTTCTCGAAGCGATAGACGGGGGCTACGACCTCGTGGCCGGCCGGAAAATCGGGGACTACTCGAAGCAATTCGTTTCGTCGGTGTACAACCGACTCTCGCGACTTGTGTTCAGGGTGCCGGTGCATGACTTGAATTCCATGAAGGCGTTCCGGCGGTCCGTGCTTTCAGATCTTCGGCTGAGAGAGGACTGGCATCGTTACCTGGTTGTTCTCGCCCACTCGAACGGGTATCGGATTGGCGAGATTGACATCGAATTGCTCCCCCGGCGACATGGGGTCGCCAAGTATTCTGGCCGGACCAGGATTCTAGTGGGATCGCTGGACCTGTTATCGGTCTGGTTTCAGCTCGTGTTCAGTCGGAAACCAATGCTGTTCTTCGGGCTGACGGGCTTCGCACTGTTCGCCCTTGGCGGCATCACCGGGCTGGTGGCTCTCTATCTGCGATTCGTGGTTGGCTCGGGTTTTCGTCCCTTGCTTACACTCGTCCTGTTACTCGTGCTTCTCGGCGGACTGTTGTTCATCGCCGGTTTGATTGCCGAGCTCATAGCAGCGCTGCGGGCTGAAGTTGAGGAGTTGCGGAGGGAAATATCTGATCGTGATCGCCCCCCACGTGCGTCGGACTAAGATCGCGAAGTGAGAGTAGTTCACGTTACGACTGCCTGGCCGCGGTGTAGCGATGACCCGATTACACCGTGGCTAGTTGAACTCCTTCGTCGCCAGACAGACTCGGGCTTGAGAGCAGAAGTCTTCGCTCCGGCATACCGCGGCGGACCAGCGGACGAACATCACGGATTCCCCGTTCATCGGTTCCGCTATGCGCCGGCCCGGCTCGAAACATTGACCCATGACGAGACCGTTCCCGATCGGCTACGCCGTCGACCTGCTTACGGGTTGTTGGTGCCCTCATACCTCGTTGCCGGAATGGCTGCTGCAGCGAGAATGGGTCGAAACGATCCTCCAGACGTCGTGCATGTCCACTGGCCGATGCCGCACGCGCTGTTCGGTGCAGCCATGCGTAGAGCTTCGAATGGTCGTACCGGCATGGTTTGCTCTTACTACAGTGTTGAGCTCAACTGGGTACGTCACCGCTTGCCGCGCGCTGAGCCGCTTCTTCGCTGGACGATTAACTCGGCGGACGCGGTAACGGCGATATCTACGAGTACGGCAGCGGCGATGCAGCCGTATGTAAGCCGGCCAGTATCGGTGATTCCATTTGGGGCGGCTATCGCGGATGACGGCGAACCAGTCGGGCGTGAGGCGTTCACCGGTGGAGAATCAGCCACTATCCTGTTCGTCGGACGACTCGTCGAGCGCAAAGGCGTCGAGGTGCTCATCCGGGCAGTCGGCGAAGTTCGCGCACGGATTCCCGTGAAGCTGCGGATTGTTGGCGCCGGAGAATCCGAGCCGAAGCTTCGTGCAACCGTTCGCGAGTGTGGTCTGGAGCACATGGTCAGTTTTGCTGGTCGTGTAAGCTCCACTGATCTGCGCGGCGAGTATGCGGCTGCCGATGTATTCGTACTACCGGCGGTCCGTGATTCCAAAGGGGATACGGAAGGGCTTGGCGTAGTGCTGCTCGAAGCCATGCGTTTCGAGCGCCCGGTCGTGGCCAGCGACATTGGTGGTATTCCGGACATCGTGAAGCATGAGGCAACGGGTCTTCTATGCACACCAGGAGACCCGAAAAGCCTGGCAGCGGCCATCGGACGATTGGTCGACAGCCCGCAGTTTGCCCGCGATCTTGCCTGCGAGGGACGTCGAGACGTGACCACGCGGTTTGGCTGGGATGTGGTCCTTGAGAAGACATCGCTGGTGTACGAGCGCGTGACACGGATCCGAATGAACTGACTGTATGATCAAGAACTCACGCATCCCGGGCTGGCTCTGGTTCAGCCTGGTAGCCGCCGTAATCACAGCCTGGTTGTATCGGTCTTTTCTGCTCGATGGAGACCTCATGTTGTACGGGCGGGAAATGATTACGCAGGCGTACCAGCTCCGACAGTTCGGCGTAACTGAGATACAATCCGGACGCGGGTTCCCGTTATGGAATCCGTACGTATTCGGCGGGCTCCCGTACCTGGCCATCCTGCCTGGCCCGGTATTCTACCCGACGAGCCTGTTGTACCTGCTCATGCCCCTGTACCGAGCCATCGGCTGGACGTTCGTCATACATACGATGCTGGCCGGTGTATCTGCCTACGCAGCCGCGCGCACACTCAAACTTGACCGCTGGTCGTCGGCCGTCACCGGATTTTCGTTCATGCTTACAGGCTTCGTGATGTCGATGCTGCACGAAGGGCACGACGGGCGAATGTTCACCATGGTGCTCATTCCACTGGCGTTCGCGTTCCTGGAGAAAGGATTGACCAGCCGCAAGCTTGGCTGGTTTCTGGGCATGGGCCTCGTCGTCGCATTGCAGATCTTCACGCCGCATGTGCAACTCATGTACTTCTCGTCCCTGGCACTGTCTCTATACGCAGTCATCCGGATTGCCGGGATGGCCCGTGCCGATGGCCGGACGGCTCTACGTGTAGGCCTTTATCTCGGGGTTGGGTTCCTGTGTGCCGCAGCGATCGGAGCCGTCCAGTTATTGCCAACGTTTCAGATCCTGGACATCGCGGTACGTGGCGGCGGAGAGACGGGCTATGCTTTTGCGTCCTCATGGGCGATGCCGGTGCAGGAGTTGAGTGCCGTATTCCTGCCGGATCTCATTGGTTCTCTTGGCACATACTGGGGCTCGAATCCGTTCAAGCAACACACGGAGTACGTCGGAGTCGTACCAGCCGCGCTAGCCTTAATTGGACTGACACTCGTCCGACGAGACCGCAGGGTAGCGTTGCTTGCAGGACTGGCAGCTCTATGCCTGCTGTTTGCGCTCGGGTCTGCTACCCCGGTACACAGACTGGCGTATTACGTCCTCCCGATGATTCGTCGCCTACGTGCGCCCTCGATGATGATGGGGCCGGCGGCTTTCTTCATCTCGTTGCTCGCCGGGTT
>SMVB01409525.1_pt1 | contig 28342 bp, 24 predicted proteins | sample 2456461 | NCBI WGS metagenome assembly SMVB01 (sample SAMN11095934, study PRJNA526329) | marine sediment metagenome | biome: Marine sediment; feature: Surficial sediment; material: Deep marine sediment; isolation source: Hadal surficial sediment | place: Pacific Ocean | collected 2014-05 | depth... | reverse complement strand
CGTCGGGCGTGTGCTGCACGCACCCGACGGCGAGACGGCGAAGAAGCATCTGCTTGAGCCCGAAACCGACCGTCCGGACGTGGTCATCACCGAGTTGGACATGGAGCCGATGGACGGCGCCCAATTGCTCGCCTGGATTCGCCGGGACGACGAGTCGCCCAATCCGCTCATCCCCGTGATCCTGCTTACCGGCCAGAGCGATCCCAAATTCATCTTCCTGATGCGCGATCTCGGCGTAAACGAGGTGCTGGCCAAGCCGATTACCGCCAGCAACCTGGAGCGGCGGTTGCGCGCCGCGCTGTCGCGCCCGCGCCGCTTCATCGACGCGATCAATTATTGCGAACCGGACCGGCGCCGGCGCGATCTGCCCCATGGCGGGCGCGATCAGCGCGGCCGGCGCGTCCCCGCCGACCGATGACCGCCGCCAACGCCATGCCGCGGGTCCGCCGCCGGATTCTCGAGCTTGAGGATTCGGGCATCCGCATGATCGCCCACCTCGGCATGGGCGATCCCGACGTGATCCCGCTGTGGTTCGGCGAACCCGACATGCCGACGCCCGACTTCATCATCGACGCCAACGACGCCGCGTTGCGCGCCGGCCACACGTTCTACACCCCGAACCTGGGCGTGCCGGAACTGCGCCAGACCCTGGCCGATTACACGTCGCGCCTTTACGGGGTGCCGATGGCCGTGGACCGTATTTCGGTGACCGCGGCCGGCATGAACGCGTTGATGTGCCTCGCCGAGGCGCTGATCGATCCGGGCGACAACATCGTGCTGATCTCCCCCATGTGGCCCAACTTCTTCCGCTGCATCGAGATCATGGACGGAGAGGCCCGCACCGTGCCGCTGCGCGCCAACGCCGGTGGCTGGCGTATCGATCTCGACCAACTTTTCGACGCTTGCGACGCGCGCACCCGCGCCATCTGCGTCAACTCGCCGAGCAATCCGACGGGCTGGATGATGCCGCGCGAGGACCAACAGCGGGTGCTCGACTTCTGCCGCGAGCGCGGCTTGTGGGTGATCGCCGACGAGGTCTATGCCCGCATCGTCTACGACCGGCCGCACGCGCCCTCGTTCCTGGAAATCGCCGCGCCCGACGACCCGGTCATCGTGGTCAACAGCTTCTCGAAATCCTGGGCCATGAGCGGCTGGCGGCTGGGCTGGATCACCGCGCCGGCCGACTTCGCCCCGGTCATGGAAAAACTCATCGAATACAATGTCGCCTCGCCAGGCACGGGAACGCAATACGCCGGCATCGCCGCCGTGCGCGACGGCGAGGATTTCGTCAAGGCCACGGTCGATCGCTACCGCGTGGCGCGCGATACCGTGCATCAGCGCCTGGGCGCCATGCGCCGCGTCCACCTGCCGCCGCCGGAAGCCGCCTTTTATGCCTTCTTCGAAGTTGACGGCATGAGCGACGCGGCGGAATTCGCCAAGGAAATCCTGCTGAAAACCAAGGTCGGCCTGGCGCCGGGCACCGCTTTCGGCGCCGGCGGCGACACTTACCTGCGCATCTGCTACGCCAAATCGCCCGCGCTGCTGGGCGAGGCCCTGGACCGGCTGGCCACGGTCCTCGATTGAGCCGCGCCGTCCCCGTCACGGACGAGTCCGTGAACGAAGCCGGCGCGATCCTGCGCGCGGGCGGCCTGGTGGCGTTTCCCACCGAAACCGTTTACGGCCTGGGCGCCGACGCCACCGACGACCGCGCCGTCGCGCGCATTTTCGAGGCCAAGCGGCGGCCCGAGTTCAACCCATTGATCGTTCACGTGCGTGACACGGACGCGGCGCACGTTCATGCAAACTTTGACAAGCGTTCTCAACAACTTGCTAGACGTTTCTGGCCTGGTGCCTTAACCCTGCTTCTGACCCGCCGCGAAACCTCCAACCTGTCGCTATTGGTCTCCGCCGGGCTGAAAACGGTGGCGTTGCGCTGTCCCGCCCACGGGGTCGCGCAACGCCTGCTCGCGGCCGCCAAGCGGCCCGTGGCCGCGCCCAGCGCCAACCGTTCGGGCCGGATCAGCCCCACCACGGCCCGGCATGTGGCCGACGACCTCGGCGATGCCGTGGACCTGATCCTGGACGGCGGCCCCTGCCCCATCGGCGTTGAATCGACCATCGTCGATGTGACGGGCGAGGCGGCCCTGTTGCTGCGCCCCGGCGGCGTCACCCGCGCGGCCATCGAATCCGAGATCGGACCGCTTGCCACCCCGGATGACGCGGCGGTGCGCGCGCCCGGCATGCTGGCCAGCCATTACGCGCCGCGCGCGCCGCTGCGGCTCAACGCGCAAAACGCCGCGCCGGGCGAGGTCCTGCTTGCCTTCGGCTCCGACGCGCCGGTGAATGCTGTCACCCTAAGCGCAAGCGGCGACCTCGTCGAAGCGGCGGCCAACCTGTTCGCCATGCTGCGCGACCTCGACGACGCGGAACCGCGCGCCATCGCCGTGATGCCGGTGCCGGAGCATGGCCTCGGCGTCGCCATCAACGACCGCTTGGCCCGCGCCGCCGCGCCGCGCGCGTGAGCCTTGCCGGGCTCCCGGCGATGGGATAAATCCGGGAGCGGCGGAACAAAGGGAGGCACGGGCGAGGTGAGCGGCGCGGCGATCACGAAAGCGGACAACGCCTTGGAGCGGATCCGCGCCATTGTCGGCGACAAGGGCGTGACCACGGACGCGGCCGAGATCGCGCCCTTTGTGACCGACGAACGCGGCCGCTACCGCGGCGCCAGCCCGATGCTGGTGCGCCCCGCCACGGCGCAAGACGTCGCCGCCGTGGTGGCGGTGTGCGCCGATAACGCGCTTCCCATCGTACCCCAGGGCGGCAATACCAGCCTGTGCGGCGGCTCCGTGCCCCACGCCGAGGGCGGCGAGATCGTGCTCAACCTGTCGCGCCTCAACCGGATCCGCGATATCGACCCGCTCAATTACACCATGACGGCCGAAGCGGGCTGCGTGCTGGCCGATCTGCAAGCGGCGGCGGAAGAGGCCGACCGGCTGTTTCCGCTCAGCCTCGGCGCCGAGGGGAGCTGCCGCATCGGTGGCAACATCTCGACCAACGCCGGCGGCACCAACGTGCTGCGCTACGGCATGGCGCGGGAGTTGGTGTTGGGCCTCGAGGTGGCGCTGCCCGACGGCACCCTATGGAACGGGCTGCGCGCCTTGCGCAAGGACAATACCGGCTACGACCTCAAGCAGCTTTTCATCGGTGGCGAGGGGACGCTCGGCATCATCACCGCGGCGGTGCTCAAGCTGTTTCCGCGCCCGCGCGACACGCAGACCGCGTGGCTGGCGGTGCGCGACCTCGACGCCGCCCTCGAGCTCCTGGTCCGCGCGCGCGAAGCCAGCGGCGACCGCGTCACCGCCTTCGAGCTGATCACCCGCCGCTGCCTGGATTTCGTGCTCGCCCATACCCCCGGCGCGTCGGACCCGTTGGCCGAACCCCATGACACCTACGTGTTAATCGAGTTCAGCTCGCCCGAGCCGGAATCGGGCCTGCGCCAGGCGATGGAAGGCCTGTTCGCCGCCGCCTTCGAGGACGGGATCGTCGTTGACGGCGTGCTGGCGGAAAGCATGGCGCAAGGCCGGGACCTGTGGCGCCTGCGCGAATCCATCACGGAGTCGCAAAAATTCGAGGGCGGCAGCATCAAGCACGACATCTCGGTGCCGGTCAGCCGGGTGCCGGAATTCGTCCGCCGCGCCACCGAACTGGTCGGGAAGGAACTGCCCGGCTGCCGCCCCCTCGCCTTCGGCCATGTCGGCGACGGCAACGTGCATTTCAACATCAGCCAGCCGGTCGGCGCCGACAAGGCCGCGTTTCTCGCCCAGTGGGAACGGGTCAACCGCCTGGTGCACGACCTGGTGTTCGAAATGAACGGCAGCTTCAGCGCCGAGCACGGCATCGGCCAGCTCAAGCGCGAGGACCTGTTGCGCTACAAGCCCGCGATCGAGGTGGCGTTGATGCGCCGCGTCAAGCAGGCCATCGATCCACAGGGCATCATGAACCCCGGCAAGATTCTGTAGCGCCGGGAGGAGACGGATATGGCAGGCGAATACCGCGCGCCGCTCGACGACATGCGCTTCGTGATGAACGAGCTGATCGACCTCGACGGGCTTGCCGAACTCGACGGCTTCGACATGATCTCGTCTGAGCTGGTCGAACAGGTGCTCGACGAGGCGGGCCGCTTCGCCAGCCAGGTCATCGCGCCGTCCAACCAGCCCGGCGACCGCCAGGGCGCGCGGCTGGTCAACGGCGTGGTGCGCACGCCCGACGGCTTCCCCGAGATTTACCGGCAACATGTTGAAGCCGGCTGGCCGTCGATCGCCGGCGATCCGGAGTACGGCGGCCAGGGCCTGCCGTGGACGGTGAGTTTTGCCGTCGCCGAATTGTGGCAGTCGGCCAACATGTCGCTCGCCGACGGCTGGATGCTGACCCAGGGCGCGGCCGAGGCGATCGCGGCGCACGGCACCGACGAACAGAAGGCCACCTACCTGCCCAAGCTGATTTCCGGGCGGTGGGCCGGCACCATGAACCTGACCGAACCCGGCGCCGGCTCGGACGTGGGCGCGCTGCGCGCCAAGGCGGTGCCGGACGGCAACGGCGCCTGGCGCATCACCGGCACCAAGATATTCATCACCCACGGCGACCAGGACATGTCGGAGAACATCGTCCACCTGGTGCTGGCGCGCACGCCGGACGGCCCGCCCGGGGTGCGCGGCATCTCCCTGTTCCTAGTGCCCAAGCTGATGGTCGAGGCGGACGGCGCCTTGGGCGCCCATAACGACCTCCGCGTGGTCTCGCTGGAACATAAGCTGGGCCACATGGCAAGCCCGACCGCGATGATGTCCTACGGCGACGACGGCGGCGCGGTGGGCACCCTGCTGGGGGCGGAAAACCAGGGCATGGCGTGCATGTTCACCATGATGAACAGCGCCCGCCTCAATGTCGGCGTGCAAGGCCTGGCGATTTCGGAGCGCGCCTATCAGGCGGCGGTGCAATGGGCGCGCGAGCGTGTCCAAGGGCGTGAGCTGGGCGCGACGAGCAAGGACGGTGTCGCGATCATCCGCCATCCCGACGTGCGGCGCATGTTGATGGAAATGCGCGCCCAGACCGAGGCCATGCGCGCGCTGTGCTATTCGGTGGCCGAATCCCTGGATTTGGCTAAGCGCCATCCGGACGCGGAACGGCGCGCCACGGCGCGGGCTTTCGTCGATCTGATGACCCCGGTCGCCAAGGCGTGGTGTACCGACCAGGGCTTCGAGATGGCCTCGGTCGGCATCCAGGTCCATGGCGGCATGGGCTATATCGAGGAAACCGGCGCCGCCCAGCACCTGCGCGACGCGCGCATCACCATGATCTATGAGGGCACCAACGGCATCCAGGCGCTCGACCTGGTGGGGCGCAAGTTGCAACAAGACGGCGGCCAGGCCGCGGCCACGTTGATCGAGGACATGCGCGGTGTCGCCGCGACCCTGGCGGACCAGCCCGGCGACGCCCTGCCCGCGATCGCCCGGCAATTGGCGCCGGCCGTGGACGCGCTTGAGACCGCCACCGAATGGATCCGCGCCACCTTCGCCACCGACCCGGTCACCGCCGCGTCGGGCGCGACCCCTTATTGCCGCATGCTGGGTTTCACGGCGGGCGGTTGGATGCTCGGAAAATCGGCGCTGCGCGCGGCGGCGCGACTGGGCGAAGGCGCCGGCAACGCCGCCTTCCTTCAAGCCAAGATCGACACCGCGCGTTTCTACGCCGATCAATATCTGCCGCTCGCGCGCGCGATGGCGGAACCGGTGATGCGCGGCGGCGATACGGTCATGGCGCTGCCCGAAGAAATGTTCTGATCCCACGGAGAATGGTTGTATGGCTAATCTGTGTCTGAAAACTCTTTGTCTCGCCGCCCTGCTCATGGTTGGTGGCGCGGTTCGGGCCGAGGACGAGCCCCCGCCAAGTTCCTGCACGCTGTTCGTCGATGACATGGCGACGAACGACGCGCGGATAGCCAACGGCTACTTCAATTGGGCACACGGTCACATGCAACGCCACGAACGCTGGAGTCGCGGCGGAGGCGAACCGGCGCGCGACCTCGCCTTCAGCGAAGAGGACGCCGTCACCCATTTCGAAACCATGCTCGCCTATTGCCGCGACAACCCCGACAAGCAACTCGTCGATTCCGTGATGGCCCTTTACCGCGGCCTGCCGGTCGCCGAATAGCGACTGAAAGCCCCCTCCCCCGTCGAGGGGGAGGGGGAAGATTTTCGGGAACCTATCCGCGGGCGCTCGGGTCGCCCGCATAGGTGACGGGGCGGCCCTCGATGGGATAGGCGGGATCGTTGTAGTTGGGCGTTGACGGGTGGCCGGACGCGACCAGGCCGTCGATCAGCGCCTCGTCCGCCAGGGTCCAGCCGTGCTTGGCGATGCCAAGATAATCCTTCATATGCGCCACCGTGCGCGGCCCGACGATGGCCGATGTGACGATCGGATTGACCAGCACCCACTTGATGGCGAATTGGCTTCCGCTCATGCCGCGCTGCTTCGCGTGCGCCACGATTTTTTGCGCCATGACCAGGTTCTCCTCGCGGAATTCGGTCTGCATCATGCGCTTGTCCTTGCGCGCCGCCCGGGTGCCGGCGCCGGGCTTTTGGCCGGGCTTGTACTTGCCGGTCAGCACGCCGCGCGCGGCCGGGCTGTAGGGCGCCACGGCCATGCCGTGGTGGGCGCAAACGGGCAGCACCTCGACTTCCGGTCCGCGGTTGAAGGCGTTGTAGTAGGGCTGGCTGATCACCGGCTTGGCGACGCCCAGTTCCTTGCACAGCCAGACGATTTCGTTGTGGCGCCAGGCGCGGAAATTGCTGATCCCGAAGTAACGCACCTTGCCGGCCGTAATCGCATCGCCGATGGCGCGCACGGACTCGGCCATGTCGGTATGGGGGTCTTCCCGGTGGAAATAGAGGATGTCGACGTGGTCGGTGCCGAGGCGCTTGAGGCTGTCGTCGATGGACTTGTGCATCCAGCGCCGCGACAGGCCATTTTGGTTGGGGTCGTCGCCGCCGAACGCGTTGCCCACCTTGGTCGCCAGAATCCAGTGATGACGGTGCTTCTTGATGATCTTGCCGGTGATCGTCTCGGACTTGCCGAAGGAATAGACGTCGGCGGTGTCGATGAAATTGACGCCCGCGTCGCGCGCCATGTCGGTGATGCGTTGCGACGTGGCGGTGTCGGCGCGCATGCCGAACATCATGGTGCCGAGACAAATCGTCGATACCGATACCCCGCTGCACCCCAGCTTGCGCATTTCCATGGTCTTGCCCCCTGCTCCGCGTTTACTTGAATTCGGCCACGATGGTCATGGCCACATAGCCGTCCGGATCGATTGCCCAGACCTCGCAGCCATTATCCGTCGGTTTTCCTTCGAGAACTAATGGATTGTCGGCGAACAAGGGCCGGCGCGCCCGCGTCGTCGTCGTGGCAAGCTCGGCGTCGGGCGCCTCGCGCCGGATCAGGTCGAGCAGCAGCGAGGCGGTCAGCGGCCCATGCACGATGAGGCCGGGATAGCCCTCCTGCCCGGTCACGTAGGGATGATCGTAATGGATGCGGTGGCCGTTGAAGGTGAGCGCGGAATAGCGGAACAGCATGACCGGATCGGGGGTGAGGACGCGCCGCCACGCGGCGTCGCCGGGGGGCGTCTCGCCGGCCGGCGCCACTTCGCCGGGTTTGGCGGCGGCGCGGTAGACGATATCGTGCCATTCCTCCAGCGCGAGGCCGTTGTCGCCGGAAAAGCTGTACTTGACGGTGACGAAGGCCAGGGCGCCCGCGCGCCCCTGTTTCTCGGTGATGGTCAGGATTTCATCGGTCTTGGCGACGCGCTCGCCGATCGCGATCGGCCGGTGGAACTTGAGCCGGTTGCCGGCCCACATGCGCCGGGGCAATTGGACCGGCGGCAGGAACTCGCCGCGCGCCGCGTGGCCGTCCGGCCCCAGCGCGGACTGGCGCGCCATGTCGCCGAAATAGATCCAGTGCCAGCCCGGCGGCAGCGGATCGCCCTGTTCGGGTGGATCGTCGCGGTCCAACATGGCGGTCATCCCGGCGGCCTCGCGGAACGCGATCACGTCGTGGGTCTGTCGTGTCTTGCCGATCCAACTTTGCAACTCGTCGCCGTCGGTCATGGTCATTGTGAAAACTCCGCTCGGATGGCTTCGGAATGCTCGCCCACGCGTGGCACGGCGCGGTATTCGGGGTGCTCGCCGGCAAAGATCGGCGGCGGCGCGATCACCGTCGCCGGTCCCGACGGGGCGTCGAGGGTGATGGTGCGCAATTGCGGGTGGCGGGCCAGGTCGGCGACATCGTTGAGCGCGCCGCAAGCGAGCCGCGCCGCGCGCAGTCGTTCCATCAGCTCGTCGCGCGGCCAGCGGGCGAAACTGTCGCGCACGATTTCGTCCAGCGCGGCGCGGTTCTCGGCCCGCTTGGACGGCGTCACGAAGCGCGGGTCGGTGGCCACCTCGGGGCGCTCGAAAATCTCGGCGCACAGGTTGCGCCACTCACGCTCGTTCTGGATCGAGATCAGCACCGGCTTGCCGTCGCCGGCCCGGTAGGCGCCGTAGGGCGCGACCGAGGGGTGGTTGAGGCCGAGCCGGGGCGGCGGCGACCCGGTGTGGACCTGGTACAGATACGGCACGGTCATCCAGTCGGCCATGCCGTCGAACAGCGAGACCTTGATGCCCGCGCCCTTGCCGGTACGTTCGCGCTGGTAAAGCGCCTCGAATATGGCGGCCAGCGCGTTCATGCCGGCGGCGATGTCGCACACCGACACGCCGACGCGGCCCGGCCCGTCCGGCGTGCCGGTGACCGCGCACAGGCCGGTCTCGGCCTGGATCAGCAGATCGTAGGCCTTCATGTCGGCATAGGGGCCTTCGTCGCCGTAGCCGGTGATCTCGCAGGTGATCAGTCGCGGATGGCGGGCGCGCAACGCGGCGGGATCGAAGCCGGCCCGCGTGGCGGCGCCCGGCGCCAAATTCAGCAGGAATATGTCGGCCTTGGCCAGCATCCCGTGCAACAGCGCGCCGTCGTCGGCGTCCTTGAAGTCGAGGACGACGGACTCCTTGCCCCGGTTGAGCCACACGAAATAGGCGCTGTCCCCATTCACGACATTATCGTAGGCGCGGGCGAAATCGCCGCCCGGTCGCTCCACCTTGATCACCCGCGCCCCGGCGTCGGCCAAGCGCGACGAGCACAGTGGCGCCGCCACGGCCTGTTCCACGGCGACCACCAGAACACCGTCGAGCGCGGCCATCAGTAGGACCGCGGCAAGCCGAGCACGTGCTGGCCGAGATAGGCGAGGATCAGATTGGTCGAGATCGGGGCGATCTGGTAGAGGCGGGTTTCGCGGAACTTGCGCTCGATATCGTATTCCTCGGCGAAACCGAAGCCGCCGTGGGTTTGCAGGCAGGTATCGGCCGCCGCCCACGCGGCATCGGCGGCCACCATCTTGGCCATGTTGGCTTCCGGACCGCACGGCAGGCCGGCGTCGAACAGGGCGGCGGCCTTGCGCACCATCAGATCGGCGGTCTCGGTCTGGGCGTAGGCGCGCGCGATGGGGAACTGAATGCCCTGGTTCTGGCCGATCGGGCGGCCGAACACTTCGCGTTCCTTGGCGTAGGCCGTGGCCTTGTCGATGAAATAGCGCGCGTCCCCGATACATTCGCCGGAAATCAGAATCCGCTCGGCGTTCATGCCGTCGAGGATATAGCCGAACCCCTCGCCTTCCTCGCCGATCAGGCTGTCGGGCGGGATTCTCAGGTCGTCGAAAAACAGTTCCGTGGTGGCGTGGTTGATCATGGTGCGGATGGGGCGAATGGTGAGCCCGTTGCCCACCGCCTCGCGCATATCGACCAGGAACACCGAGAGGCCGTGGCGGCGCGAGGTCGTTTCCTCCACCGGCGTGGTGCGGGCTAGCAGGATCATCAGGTCGGAATGTTCCGCGCGGCTGATCCACACCTTCTGGCCATTGATCACGTATTCGTTGCCGTCGCGCACCGCCGTGGTCTGAAGCTGGGTGGTGTCGGAGCCGGTGCCGGGTTCCGTCACCGCGAAGGCCTGCAGGCGAAGTTCGCCCCTGGCGATGGCCGGCAGCCAGGTTTGTTTCTGTTCCTTCGAGCCGTGCCTGAGCATCGTGCCCATGGTGTACATCTGGGCGTGGCACGCCGCGCCGTTACAGCCCGAACGGTGGATTTCCTCGAGGATCGCCACGCCGGCGGCCACGGGCAGGCCGCTGCCGCCATAGGCCTCCGGGATCAGGGCGGCGAGATAGCCGGCCTCGGTCAGGGCCTGGACAAAGTCGGAAGGATAAGTCCGTTCGCGGTCCATGCCGCGCCAGTATTCGCCGGGAAACCGGGCGCATAGCGCGCGCACGCCGGCGCGCACGTCGGGAAACGTCTCGCCAAGGGGCACCACGGGGTCGTCGCGCGGCGCGGCTGAGGGATCCTGCATGGGTGGTCCGGCGGCTTTCGGGCATGGACTATGACGGCGGAACGCGTCCGCCGCCACAGTCTATAAAGCCGCCGCCGGCCTCTCAAGACCGGCGTTTCATCGACGCCCGGAAATGGGCGGCGGGATCAGACCACGATATCGACTCCGCCGCGCTCGTCATTGTCGGAGCGGGTGTCCTCGGAGCGCGCGGATTCGCTGACCGGCGCCGCCTCGGGCGCGCTACGGGCGTCCGCCTCGACATCGCGGCCCTCGGTGCGGCTGACCGGCGCGGTCGAGATATCGTTGTTGTTCGCCGCGTCGGCCTTGGCCGAGGCCGCCTGGGCCTCGTTGCGGTCCTGCTTGGCCGCCTGGCGGGCGGATTGATCCTGTTGCGCCGCGTAGGGCGCCGGACCGGAGAAAGCAACTGAAGAGCTATTAACGTCCATAAATTCACCCAAACCTTCGAGGGACCCACTCCCAATCGCGGAACCCCACGCTGGTGACAATAACCAAAACCCCGCCACCCACCTGTGACAGGTGTCACATTCCGGTCCGAACCCGGCAAAAACTGCCGCGCGGGGGCGGAAAAAGACGCCGCCCGGACCCGTCCAACAGGCCCGTGACACCCAAATGTCCCAGCTTTCTTAAGCTTTTCTCAATATTTACCGCGCGCCGGCTACTTGGCCCGATCGTTGCTTTCAACGTCGGGCACGATGAATTTCGGATGGACATGATGGACATTTTCGCGATCGACCTGATGCCTTCGAAAGGCAAATCCGACGCCCCGATGGCTTCCGGTCGCCCCGACGAGACCAAGACGTCGTTCCGCGACTCATTGACCGACGCGCGCGCCGCATCCGACGACAGGCGGCCCGAGACGCCCCGCGAGACGCGTCCCGAGACGCCCCGGGCCGAGGCGCCGACGCGGTCCGCCGAGGCGCCCGCCAATCCGGATACGCCCGCGCAAGACACGGCGGCGAATCGAGAACCCGCCGAACAAGGCCAGGTGCGCGCCGCCGAGGCGACGAATACGGCGCCGGCCAGCCCCGACGCGGCGCCGGCCGCAGTCCGGGAACTGGTCGATCTCAAGCGGAATCTTGGCGCCGCGACGCCCGGTATCGAGAGCGCGGCCGTCGAGACCTTGGTCGCGGCGGCGCGCCAGCTCGGCGCCCCGGTGCTCGATGCCGACGCCCCGACGCCCGATGCGCCATCGCCGCAAACCGCGGCACAACGCCCCGATGTCGATGCGTTGGTTAAGGCGGCCAAGACGCTCGCCGGCACCGATTTCGAGGCCGCGGCGCTGGTCGATATGGCCACCCAGCCTGCCGGCCAGACCCCCGGCCAGACCCATGGCGAGGCGACGGACCTGTCCGGCCAAATCGCCGCTCGGGTGGCGGCGGTCGAAACACCGGCCCCCGTGGCCCCCGTGGCGGGAATCCAGACCGAGACGCCGGCCGCGGTCCCGCCCGCCATTGCGGATGTCGGCGCCGGACATCGCCAGACAGCCACGCCCCCCACGCCGGCCGTTCCCGCCGCTTCCCAAGGCGCGGCGAACCGGAATGTTCCGGTCGCGCCGGATGCGTCGCGCGCCGCGCCGCCGCCGCCGGATACGGCGGAACTTTCCGCTTCCACGGGTCCGGTCCGCGCGCGGGACACGGCGCTTCTGATGGCCAATTCCGATCGCCTGGCCGAGGCGTTGGCCGCCGCCACGAGCGCGCGGCCCGATGCGGTCCGCGAAGCCCTGCCACGCAAGTCAGGCACCATATCGAAGGCCGGCGCGCCCAACGCCAAGCCGGCCGCGGCGCCGACGTCGCCCAGCACGACGCCAACCAGCGCGGTTACCGAGGTCGGCGCGACGGCGCCCGCGGCGCAAGCCCAGAATCGCCTCGCCGACCTGGCCGCGTCGTTTGCCGCCATGTCGATCAATCATCCCGTCGGCGCGGCCAACAAATTCAGCGCCAACCCGGTCTTCATGGATAGCCTGCCGATCAATGGCGTCGCCCCGGTCGGACTCGGTGAGCCCGGCGGCGTGAACACTCTCGCCCCGGCAACCGCCGCGTCGGCGCGGGCCGCCGCCATGGCGGCGCCCGTCGTCGAACAGGTTGCGGTGCGAATCAGCCAGGCGGTGCGCAACGGCGCCAACCGGATCACGGTTCAGCTACACCCGGCCGAACTTGGCCGCATCGAGATCAAGCTGGAGTTGGGCGATTCGGGCCGGCTCAGCGCCACCGTGGTGGTCGACCGCCCGGAAACCCTGGACATGATGCAACGCGACGCGCGCGCCCTGGAACGCGCGCTGCAACAGGCCGGCCTGGACGCCGATTCGGACAGCCTGCAATTCAGTTTGCGCGACGGTGGCGACGACGCGGAGAAGGCGGAATCCGACGGGTTGGATGACGATCCCGGCCAGACCGCCGGGTCCGACGATGACAGGGACGACACCGGCGAGATCACCTTGGCGCAAGGCGTTGCCACGATGCCCCAAGCCGACGGCGGCTTGGACATTCGGGTATAACGGAAAAGGAACGGACCGATGGAAGTTAACACCGTAACCGGCGTCACGAGCGGCGTCGCCGAAACGGCGGCGACCGGCGCGGGCTTTCGTCTGGCCAATACCCTGGGCGATTTCCTGTTATTGCTGACCGTCCAGTTGAAGAACCAGGATCCGCTGGATCCCATGGACAGCGGCGAGTTCACCTCTCAACTGGTGCAGTTCGCCTCGGTCGAGCAGCAGATCAGCCAGAACCGGAACCTGGAGGAATTGATCAAAATCAACCGGATCAATCGCGCCGCCAGCGTGGTTGCGTTCCTCGGCAAGCGCATCGAGGCGACCGGCGACACCACGGTTCTGGCCAACGGCTACGCCGAGTGGAACTACGCCCTTCCGGAGGTCGCCGAGGACGTGACTCTGACCATCACCGACAGCGATGGGGAGACGGTCTTCGAGACCACGGGCGAGGGCGGCATCGGGGCGCACAAATTCGTTTGGGACGGGCTGGATCAATCCGGCGCGCCGCTTCCCGAGGGTCAATACACCCTGACCGTCGCCGCGACCGACGTGGCAGGCGAAGCGATCGTCGCCACCACGACGATCATCGGCCATGTCACCGGCATGGAGACGGTGGACGACGACCTGATCCTTTCGATCGGCGGCATCGGCGTGCCGTTCGACAGGGTGCTTTCGGTGCAACCACCGCTCAAGGACGACAAAACCGCGTCCGATGAGACGATCGTAACGGTCCAGACGGGCTGACGACGCCAAGAAATACAAACGACAGGGTCCCCCGGCCAAAAACCCAGCAGGCGGCCGGATCCGCAACAGAGGAGAGACCAAAATGAGTTTGACAGGCGCACTGTTCACCGGCGTGACCGGGCTGAACGCGCAAAGCCAGCAGATGGCGGCGATTTCGGACAACCTCGCCAATCTCAACACGACCGGCTACAAACGGGTCGTGTCCCGCTTCAGCACCTTGGTCACGGGCTCCAGTTCGGCAAACACGTTCTCGCCGGGCGGCGTGCGGGCCAATCCGACGGCGTTGGTGCGCCAGCAAGGCCTGGTCTCGTCTTCGGAATCGGGCACCGACCTGGCTCTCAGCGGCGCCGGTTTCTTCGTGGTCAACGCGGATTCGAGCAGCGCGGGCACTTTCAATTACACCCGGGCCGGATCGTTTACCCCGGATTTCACCGGCAACCTGCGCAACGCGGCGGGTTACTTCCTGCAAGGCTGGCCCCTGGACGCGAACGGCACCATCCCCGCCTCCAGCGCCGATCTATCGAGCCTGCAGACCATCAACGTCCAGCAGGTCAGTGGCGTCGCCGCCTCCACCACCCAGATCGACATCGGCATGAACCTGGACGCCACCCAGGCGGTCGACGGGGTCTACGCCTTGAACGACGTCTCGGGCGGTGTCGGGACCGCCCAATTCTTCCGCAATTTTTCCATATTCGATTCGCTGGGAACCAAGCACGAAGTTCAGGTCTCCTATGTGAAAACGGGTATCAATGAATGGGCGGTCGAAATTTTTGCCACCACGGCGGCCGATGTGGCGGCCGCGAACGGCCTGCTCGGCTCGGGCCGCGTGGCGTTTAACGGCGACGGCACCCTGGACGCCAACAACACCTTGGGCGTAGCCGCGCCGATCGGCACGGTCAACGTGCTCACCGGCGCGTTGGAAGTCACGCTGAACCCGGTCTGGACCAATGGCGCCCTGCCCAGCACCATCACCCTGGACCTGGGCATCGACGACCAGAACAGCGGCCTGACCCAGTTCGCTTCCAACTTCAACGTGGCTTTCGTCAATCAGAACGGCTCGTTGGTCGGCCAGCTCAACGACATCACCGTCGATTCGGAAGGATTCGTCATCGCGTCATTCAGCAACGGCCAGACGCAACGAATCTTCAAGGTTCCGGTGGCGACCTTCGCCGATCCCAACTCGCTGCGCGCCGAGACGGGCAACGCCTACACCGAGACCGACACCTCGGGCAGCTTCAACCTGCGCGAAGCCGGCACGGGCGGCGCCGCCAACTTGGTTCCCTCGGCCCTGGAAGCCGCCAATGTCGATATCGCCAAGGAATTCACCAACATGATCGTGACCCAGCGGGCGTTCTCCGCCAATACGCGGGTCATCACCACCGCCGACGAGATGCTCGAAGAGCTCATCCGACTGCGATAAAAATAAAAACAGGCATACAACAGCGGCCGGGCGGTTATCCGCCCGGCCGTTTTCATGTCCGACGTTAGCCAATTCTTAAACGCAAGGCCGTACCGTCGCGTCCATCGATGCACACGGAAATATGAGCGGCCACAGTGACTTCCCCTGAAAAACTCGCGTTCATCAGGATCGGTCGGCGCGCCACGCCACTGACCCCTGATTCGCTGCCACCATCCAATACCCGACGCTGGGTCGCCCGGCGCAAGGCCACCGTGGTCGCCGCGGTGCGCGCCAACGTGATCAGCCTGGAAGAAGCCTGTGAACGCTACGATCTGACGGTCGAGGAATTCCGTTCGTGGGAGCGGGTGATCGACGAGCACGGCGTGCGGGGTCTGCGGGCCACGCGGTTGGGCGAAATCCGAAAATCGAACGCGGCGCACGGCGCCGCTTCATCCATCGATCCCAAACGCGCGACGTGACCGAGTTTCAATAATTCTACCCCCGGTTTCATTTAATTTCGGTCAGGCGGGCGGTAGGCAATATTTGCCCATTTTAACCGGTTCTTCACGGGCACCAACCACACTGACCTCAAGAAGAAACGAACCTCGACAGGAGAGATCCAGCGTTGGACGGGCTGACTCAAACATTACGCACCCTTGGACCGGGGCGCCTGCTCGTGATGGGCATCGTCGGCGCCGGCATGATGGGCTTTTTCCTTTTCCTGGCGAGCCGGTTGGCGACACCCGGTCTTGTCCTGCTTTATTCGGACCTGGAGATGAGCGACAGCGGCCAGATCGTGGGCCAGCTCGAAACCATGGGCGTGCCTTACAAGCTGCGCGGCAATGGCGGCCAGATTATGGTGCCTTCCGATCAGGTCTTGCGGCTGAGGGTCGCCTTGGCCGAACAGGGCCTGCCGGCGGGTGGGTCGGTCGGCTTCGAGGTCTTCGACGACGCGGGCGGCCTGGGAACCACCAGCTTCGTTCAGAACATCAACCTGATCCGAGCCTTGGAAGGCGAGCTGGCGCGGACCATCAGCGCATTCGACCAGATACGCAGCGCGCGTGTCCACGTGGTGCTGCCACGCCGCGAGCTGTTCCAAAGCGAACCCGACAAACCCAGTGCCTCGGTGTTCATCCGCCAACGCGGCGGCGCGCGCCTGGGCCCCCGCAAGATCGCCGCCATCCAGCACCTGGTTGGGTCGGCGCTTCCCGGACTGTTGCCCGAACGGGTCGCCGTGATCGACGGGCGCGGCAACCTGCTGGCCAGCGGCAACGAAGACCCCGACGCAATCGGCGCCGTGGCGTCGCGCGCCGACGAATTTCGCCTGAACTTCGAAACGCGCCTGAAGCACAACATCCGGATGCTTCTGGAACCTTCGGTGGGACCAGGCAATATGCGCGTCGAAGTGAACGCCGAAATCAACTTCGACCGCACCACCATCAATGAGGAAATCTACAATCCCGATGGCCAGGTCGTGCGTTCGAGCCAGACCGTGGAAGACATTTCCAACAGCACCGAGGCCAAGAAGAACGTATCGGTCGGAAACAATTTGCCCGAGGGAACGGAACAGGAATCGGGCGGCGAAAGCGCGAACAGTTCGGCGCGCACCGAGGAGACCATCAACTACGAAATATCAAAGACGATTCGCAGCCATATCCGGGAAAGCGGCACGGTCAAGCGCCTCTCGGTCGCCGTACTCGTCGACGGCACGTACGAGATCGATCCCGAGGAGGAGACGCGGACCTACATCCCGCGCGGTCAGCAGGAACTCGATCAGTTGGCCACTCTGGTGCGATCGACGATGGGTTACGACGAGGCGCGCGGCGACACGCTCGAAGTGGTCAACATGCAGTTCGCCCCCCTGGAAGAGCCCGAAGAATACATCGAACCCTTCCTCGGCCTGTCGAAATCGGACTACATGCGAATTATCGAGATCCTGGTGCTCACCGTGGTCGCCGTTCTGGTGATCCTGTTGGTGCTGCGGCCCCTGGTCAGCCGCTTGTTCGCCGCCGTCCCCGCGATGGTCGCCAGCGCCCAGGCCGCCGCCGCCCTCGAGGGGCCCGACGGCCAAGCCATGTTGATCGGGCCGGGCGGCGAGACGATTCCCGGCGCCGTGACCGACGCCACTGCGGCGCTGCCCGAAGTCGACACCGAAAGCGAGATCGAATCGATGATCGACCTCAACAAGGTCGCTGGCCAGGTCAAGGCCTCGTCGCTCAAGAAACTCGGCGAAATCGTCGACCAACACCCGGATGAAGCCCTCACCATCCTGCGCGGATGGATGGGCGAGAACACGGCATAGAGAAACAAGCAGGGCACGGCGCGCGGATCATGGCAACACCAGCCTTAGTCGAATACGAGTCCCTGACCGGACCGCAGAAAGCGGCCATCGTCTTGCTCGCGTTGGATCAGGACCGCGTATCCAAGCTGTTCGGCATGATGGATATCGAGGAAATCAAGGAGTTGTCGTCCACCATGTCGCAACTGGGCGGGGTGGACGCCAAGGTCGTCGAACGACTGTTCGTGGACTTCGCCGGCCAGATATCGGGCACCGGGACCCTGCGCGGCTCGTTCGATTCCACCGAACGACTGCTGCGTCAGACCCTTGAGGGCGACCGCGCCGACGAGATCATGGAAGAATTGCGCGGTCCCGCCGGGCGAACCATGTGGGACAAGCTGGGCAACGTCAACGAGCAGGTGTTGGCCAATTACCTGAAGAACGAATACCCGCAAACCGTCGCCGTGGTGCTGAGCAAGGTCAGGCCCGACCACGCCGCGCGCGTCCTCGCCCTGCTGCCCGAGGACTTCGCCACCGAGGTGATCATGCGCATGCTGCGCATGGAAACCGTCCAGAAGGAAATTCTGGAGGACGTCGAACGCACCCTACGCCTGGAGTTCATGAGCAACCTGTCCTCCTCCACGCGGCGCGACAGCCATGAACTGATGGCCGAGATTTTCAACAATTTCGACCGCGCCTCGGAGGCGCGCTTCATGCAGGCGCTGGAGGAACGCGACCATGAGGCGACCGAGCGCATCAGGTCGCTGATGTTCACTTTCGACGACTTGAGCAACCTCGACCCGACCGGCGTGCAGGTATTGCTGCGCAATGTCGACAAGGACCAACTGTCGGTCGGCCTGAAAGGCGCCTCGGAGGAACTGCGCAACCTGTTCTTCTCCAACATGTCCGAACGCGCGGCGAAAATCCTGCGCGAGGACATGGAAGCGATGGGGCCGGTGCGGCTCAGCGACGTCGACGAGGCGCAAAGCGCGATCATCAATCAGGCCAAGGAACTGGCCTCGTCCGGCGAGCTTGTCATGGCCGGATCCGGCGACGACGAACTGGTGTACTAGGCATGAAACCCGTGGAACCAACCGATCAGACCTTGAAACCGGCGGTGCAATTCCTTTTCGACACGGAATTCACTGCTCCGCCCGGCGCGCCGGTCGAGGACGCGGGCGCGCCCGAGGAAGACGTGCCCGAGGCGCCGCCGGCCCCAACATTTTCCGAAGAGGAACTGGAGCAAGCGCGAAAGCAGGCCTTCGCCGATGGCATGGCGTCGGGCCACAAACAAGCCCAGGACAGCATCGAGCAACAGACCGCGTTGGCCGCCGGCGTAATCGGCGAACGCTTGGCCGAACTCACCCGGATCGACCAGGAAGCGCGCCAAACGGGCGTGCGCGACGTCACCACCTTGGCGCGGGCCATCGCCACCAAGGTTGCCGGCGATCTGATCGACGAGGCACCGCTCGCCGTCATCGAAAAGGTCGCCTCGGAAAGCCTGAACCGCCTCTTCGGCGAGACCGAGGTCATCATTCGGGTATGCGAGACGCTGGCCGAGCCACTCCGTAAACGTCTCGACACGGCGAATGTGCGCGGCGGCTTCACCGGTCAACTGAGCGTCCTTGGCGAGCCGTCTCTGACCGGAGCGGACTGCCGGATCGAATGGTCCAACGGCATGGCGGAGCGCGATAGCGACGCGGTGTGGCGCGATATCAGGGAAACCATTTCCCGGTTCGTGAACGACGACGAGGCGCCCACCGGCGTTCACCGGGCGCCCGCCGACCCGCCGGGGCCCAACGTGGAATCGGAAGTCGAACGCCAATCCGAGGCGGCGCCGGAACCCGCGCCCGAAACGAATGACCAGGCCTCGCCCATCGAGTCGGTTATCGATGCCGAGGCCCCGGCCGCGCCCGACGGGACCGACGATCGGGCGCCGGCGGCGCCGGATGCGCCGCCGGAAACGCTGGCCGAAGCCCTGGGTCCGGAACTGCGCGAAGCACTAGCCCGGGCCAACAACGACGACCCGGCGGGCGCCGGGCCCGCTGATCCCGATACAGCGGTTACCCATGACGGAAACCAAATCGACGAGACAAGGAGTTAGAGATGGCTGAGGACAGCGATCTGAATCTCGAGGAAGTCGAATCGTCGGAAGCCCCGGAAACGGCTGGCGGGGCGAACCTGCCCGAGGCGACGGACGAACACGAAGGGCAGCTTACCGCCGTCGATCTCGAAGCCGTCTACGACATCCCGGTTCAGGTGTCGGCGGTGCTCGGCAAATCGAGCATGCAAGTCTCTCAATTGCTCAGACTGGGCCGCGGCGCCGTGGTCGAACTTGACCGCAAGGTCGGCGAGGCAATCGACATCTACGTCAACAACAGACTGGTGGCGCGTGGCGAGGTGGTCGTGGTCGATGACCGGCTTGGCGTCACCATGACGGAAATCATCAAGTCGGACCGCGTGTAGGGACAGCCGCGGTGTTGGGGACTCAATTCAGAGGTACAGAACGATGGATCTAGCAACAGTCATCGGCACGGTCATGGGCTTTGGGCTTGTCATCGCCGCGATCGCGACGGGCGGCTCCGTGATGGCCTTCGTCGATCCAGCCTCGATTCTGATCGTCATCGGCGGGACCTTCGGCGTGACCGCGATCAGCTTCTCGCTGGGCGAGGTGATGAAGGGACAGACCCTGATGTTGAAGGCCGTCTTTTCCAAATCGAACGACGCGGCCACCGCCGCGGTGAAGGTTCTCGAACTGGCCGACCTGGCGCGCAAGAACGGCGTGTTGGGCATGCAGGAGAGCCTGAAGGACCTCGACGACATCCCGTTCCTGCAAAAAGGCCTTGGCATGGTGATCGACGGCACGCCCGGCGACGAAGTCGAAAAGGTCATGCGCCAGGAAATCAAGGGCATGCAGGGCCGCCATCAGGCGAGCGTGCTGATGTTGCAACGCGCCGCCACGGTGGCGCCGGCGATGGGCCTGATCGGCACCCTGGTCGGCCTGGTGCAGATGCTCGGCAATCTCGACGATCCCGACAGCATCGGCCCGTCCATGGCCATCGCCCTGCTGACCACGCTGTACGGCGCGATCTTGGCCAACATGGTGTTTTCGCCCCTGGCCGGAAAATTGGAGCGCAACTCCAAGGAAGAAGCCATGTTGATGGGCGTTTACTCGTTGGGCGCCGGCTCCATCGGCCGCCAGGAAAATCCGCGCCGGCTCGAGACCCTGATCAATACATTGCTGCCGCCGGCCAAGCGCGTGCAGTTCTTCGACTAACCGGTTCCAAGGAGATAACGCCATGCGCGTAATGATCATCGGAACCCTGTCCGGACAAATGGGCAAGGCCTGTTCAATCGCGGTCGGGCGCGGCGCCAAGGTGCTGCAGGCCGACGACGTCGATACCGCCCTCGAAGTGCTGCGTTCCGGCACCGGCGCCGGGGTCTTGCTGGCGCTGGTCGACGTGGCTCTCGACATCGCCGACTTGGTCGAGCGTCTGGCCAACGAACATATCAATCTGCCGGTGGTGGCGTGCGGCATGGCCGACGACACCGAGGCCGCGGTGCGCGCGATCAAGGCCGGGGCCAAGGAATACGTTCCGCTGCCGCCCGACCCCAAACTGATTGCCGCGGTGTTCGAGGCCGTCGCCGAGGAAAGCCACCAGATGGTGTTCCAGGATCCGGCCATGAAGCACGTGCTGGCCTTGGCCAACCAAGTGGCGCAAAGCAACGCCAGTATTCTGGTCACCGGCGAGTCCGGTACCGGCAAGGAATTGCTGGCGCGCTATCTCCACCGCAAGAGTCCGCGCGCCGGCCAACCGTTCGTTTCGATCAATTGCGCCGCGATTCCCGAAGCGTTGCTGGAATCGGAGCTTTTCGGCCACGAAAAAGGCGCCTTCACCGGCGCGGTGGCGCGGCGCGTCGGCAAGTTCGAGGCGGCCCACGGCGGCACGCTGTTGCTTGACGAAATCGGCGAGATGGACGTGCGCCTGCAGGCCAAACTGCTGCGCGTGTTGCAGGAAAGGGAAATCGACCGCGTTGGTGGCAGCAAGCCGATCAAGGTCGACATCCGCCTGGTCGCGACGACCAACCGGCGGCTACAGGAAGAGGTCGCGGCCGGACGCTTCCGCGAGGACCTGTATTTTCGGATCAACGTGGTGACGCTCGAAATTCCGCCGCTACGCGATCGGCGCACCGATATTCCGTTGCTGTGCGATCATTTCAACGCACAATATTCGCAAACCAACGGAACGCCGCTACGGCCCCTCTCGCCCCTGGTCCGAGAGCAACTCAGCCAATACGACTGGCCGGGCAATGTCCGCGAGTTGGAAAACGCCATGCACCGGGCGGTGTTGCTGGCCACCGGCGACGAGATCGGCCCCGAGGCCGTGATGCTGGCCGGACAGGCCGGCGCCGCGCTCGGCCGGACATCCCTTGGCGCCGATGGCGGAGCGGCGCGGAACGGCGAGACCGACACCGCCCCCGGCGTCGGACACACGGTGGCCGAGATGGAGCGCGACCTGATCATCGACACGCTTGAGCATTGCCTCGGCAATCGCACTCATGCCTCGACCATTCTCGGCATCTCGATCCGCACCCTGCGCAACAAGCTGAAGCAATACAACGCCCAAGGCGTGGCGGTGCCCGAGCCGGGATACGAACCCAGGCGCGTCGCGCTGTAGGTCCACGAATGTCGGACGTTAACGAAGACGGCGCGCCGGCGCCGACGTCCGTTCCACCGGCGGGCGGCGATCCGTGGGTTTTGCCGGCGCCGCTCGCGCGCATGGCCCATGCGCTGCGTCAGGGCGACGTCGCGTTGGCGCTCGGCGTCATTGCTATCCTGATCGTGCTGATCTTGCCGATGCCGCGCTGGCTGATGGATTTCGGCCTGGCGCTGTCGATCACCTTTTCCGTGCTTATTTTGATGATCTCGCTGTTCATCGCGCGGCCACTGGAATTCAGCTCGTTTCCCACAATTCTGCTGATCACGACGATGTTGCGCCTGTCGCTGAATTTGGCGACAACCCGCCTGATCCTGGCCCACGGACACGAAGGCACGGGCGCCGCCGGCCAGGTGATCCAAGCTTTCGGCCAGTTCGTCATGAGCGGCAACTTCGTGATCGGGATCATCGTGTTCGCGATTCTGGTGATCGTGAACTTTGTCGTGATCACCAAGGGCGCGGGGCGAATCGCCGAAGTCGCCGCGCGGTTCAGCCTGGACGCCATGCCCGGCAAGCAGATGGCGGTCGACGCCGACCTGTCGGCGGGGCTGATCGACGAAGCCGAGGCACGCCAGCGCCGGCGCACGCTGGAAGAAGAAAGTACGTTTTTCGGCGCCATGGACGGCGCCGCCAAGTTCGTCCGCGGCGACGCCATCGCCGGCCTACTGATCACGTTCATCAATGTCGTTGGCGGCATCATCATCGGCGTCGCGCAGCACGGCATGAGCTTCGGCGCCGCAGCCGACAACTTCACCCTGCTGACCGTGGGCGACGGGCTGGTGTCGCAGATCCCGGCGCTGATCGTCTCCACCGCGTCGGGGCTTCTGGTGTCCAAGGCGGGGGTGGTGGGTTCGGCCGACAAGGCGGTGTTCGGACAGCTGGGCGCATACCCCAAGGCGCTGGGTCTGGTCAGCGCGCTGATGGCGGCGATGGGCCTGCTGCCCGGCATGCCGATACTGCCGTTCTTGGCGCTGTCGGCCATGACCGGATTCCTGGCGTGGCACCTGTCGCAACGCGCCGCCGACGCCAGCGCCGACCGCGAAGACGCTTCGCGCGCCCAGGCCGAGGCCGCGTTGGCCCCACCGGCGGAGGAACCGATCGCCTCGGCACTCCATATCGATACCTTGCGCCTGGAGCTTGGGTACGGCCTGTTGCCGCTGATCAATGACGAACGCAGCCACCGCCTGACCGAACAGATCAAGGCGCTGCGCCGCCAGCTTGCCGCCGACATAGGGTTCGTCATGCCGGCGGTGCGCATCCAGGACAATATGCAGCTCGCCGCCAATTCCTACGTGATCCGCGTCAAGGACATCGAATCGGGCACCGGCGAGATTCATCCCAGCCAGCTTCTTGTGATGGACCCGCGCGGCGAGAAAATAACGCTGGCGGGCGAGGACACGATCGAGCCGACTTTTGGCCTGCCCGCCAAATGGGTCCGTGAAAACCTGCGCGAGGAAGCCTTGTTTCGGGGCTACACCGTGGTCGACCCACCGACCGTGATCACCACGCACCTGACCGAGATCATCAAGGACCACATGTCGGAGCTGCTGTCCTATACGGAAACCCAGAAGCTTCTCGACGAACTGGATAGCGACTTCCAGAAGCTGATCGCCGACCTGATCCCAACCCACATTTCAATCGGCGGCACGCAAAAGGTGCTGCAGAACCTGCTCGCGGAACGGGTCTCGATTCGCGACCTGCCGGCAATCATGGAAGGCATCTCGGAAGCGGTCGGCTACAGTCAGAACCTAACCACGATCACCGAACATGTCCGCGCCCGCCTGGCGCGCCAGATATGCCACCAGAACACGTCCGAGGCCGGCTATGTTCCGTTGGTTACCCTGTCGCCGGAATGGGAGCAGAATTTCGCCGAATCGCTGATCGGCGAGGGCGAGGAAAAACAGCTTTCGATGGACCCCAGCAAGCTGCAGGCATTCATCGCCAAGGTGCGCCAATCGTTCGAACAGTTCGCGCAGCAGGGCGAACTGCCGGTGCTGTTGACGACACCGGCGATCCGTCCTTATGTGCGGTCGATTGTCGAGCGTTTCCGGCCGGCCACGGTGGTATTGTCGCAAAACGAAATCCATCCCAAAGTGAAAATCCATACCCTGGGTCAGATCTGAGCCGAATGCCATGCGCCTGAGACTATTCACCGCGCCGACCATTACCGAGGCCATGGCACAAATCCGCCAGGCCATGGGCGACGACGCGGTGATTGTCTCGACCCAAACCGGCGAAAACGGCGAGGGCGTCCAGATCACGGCGGCGATGGAAAGTACCGCGCCCGACGACGAGTTGGACTTTCTTCTATCCGACGATCGCCGCCACGACCTCGGCGAGGCGATCGATAGGGCGCTGACGTTTCACGACGTACCCAAGAGATGCGCCGCGGAACTGCTCGACGATGCCGAGACCAGCGACGCGCTGGACCCGACAGCGGCACTCGTCGGCGCGCTCAAATCGCGGATGCGGTTCGCCGGACTGACGCTAAAGTCGCTGCCGCGCCCCATCATGCTGGTCGGCGCGCCGGGCGCCGGCAAGACCCTGACCGCCGCCAAGCTTGCCACGCGCGCCACCCTGGCCAAGCGCGCGGTGCGGATGATCACGACCGACACGTTCCGCGCCGGCGCGGTCGATCAACTGGCGGCCTACACGAAAATCCTGGAGATCGACCTGGACGTCGCCGAATCACCGGCGCAATTGCGCAAGCTTCTGGCCGCGACCTCGGGCCAGGCCATCACCATTATCGATACCGCCGGGGCCAACCCGTTCAGCACGGACGACGTGGCCCCCCTGGCCAAGCTGATCGAATGCTCCAATATCGAACCGGTTCTGGTCTGTCCGGCCGGCGGCAATATCACTGAAGCGAGCGAAGTCGCGCAGCTTTTCGGGGCGCTCGGCGCGCGCCGTTTCGTCGTGACCCGGGTCGACATGACGCGCCGCCTGGGGGCCATTCTAGCCACCGCCACCGGCGGCGCCATGGCGCTGTCCGACGTCAGCATTTCGCCCCATGTCGCGCGCGGGCTCAAGTCGCTGACCCCGCTTTCGCTGGCCCGCCTGCTGATGCGATCGCCAGACAAGTCCCAATCCAAATTTTCCCGCGCCGAGGCCGCACAATGAGCACAGAGTCCAATATCGCCCGCCATCCCGCCGCCCACGCGGTGGGGAAGAATATCATCGCCGTGGCGTCCGGCAAGGGTGGCGTCGGCAAGACCTGGTTCGCGATCACGCTCAGCCACGCGCTGGCGCTGTCGAACAACAAAGTGTTGCTGTTCGATGGCGATCTGGGCCTGGCCAATGTCGATATCCAGCTTGGCCTCATGCCCAAGCACGATGTCGCCGACGTGGTGGCCGGCAAGAAATCGATGGCGGAAACCGTTACTCGCTTTCCGGACGGCGGTTTCGACATCATCGCCGGGCGCTCGGGCACGGGTTCCCTGGCGAGCCTGGGCGCGACCCATCTCGAGACTCTGCGTAACGGAATCCTGTCGATCGCGCAAAATTACGACATGGTGGTGCTCGACCTCGCCGCCGGCATCGACGAAGCGGTGCGCTCCATGGCGGGCATGGCCGGGACCAGCCTGATCGTCACCACCGACGAGCCGACCGCGATCACCGACGCCTATGCCATGATAAAATTGCTGGCGGCGAAGCGCCGGGCGGAGCCGATCCAGCTCGTGATCAACGCGGCGAAGAACAAGGCCGAGGGCAACCGAACCTACGAAACACTGCTCAAGGCGTGTCAGAGTTTCCTCAAGATTTCGCCGCCCCTGGCCGGCATCGTGCGCCGCGATTCGAAGGTCAAGGACTCGATCCGCCGCCAGACGCCCCTGTTCAAGCGTCATCCCACCAGCGCCGCCGCCGAGGATGTCGCGGCGATCGCCCGGACATTGACCAGAGAGCGTTAGAATGGCGCCGGCCGTTCCGCCACCTGGAGCGCCAGCGCCACCGGCGCGGCCCGACGGCACGCCACGCGCCGACGCCGCCCGAAGCGAGGGCGCGCCCCGCGCCGACGCCGCCCGAAGCGATGGCGCGCCCCGCGCCGACGCCGCCCGAAAGGAAGGCACGACGCCCGAGCGTCCCGCCGGCGAGACCGGAAAGGCGCGCGCCGGGCCCGATGGCGCGGCAGGCACGGCACCACCTCGCCCGCCGCCCGCAGCCGTCACCACCCGCGCCACGCCGCCCCCCACTTCGCCGCCGCAAGCAAACGCGCTGCCGCCGGCGATTGCATCCCTGCCGCAAGGCGCCGAAATTTCAGGTGTTGTGGTCAAGGGCCCCGACGGCATGTTGCTGCGTACGCCAGCCGGTACCGTGCGCCTCGAAACGCCGCTGAAAATCGCGCCGGGAAGCCAGGTCGTGGTGCGCGTCACCGGCGCCGACGCGCGCCTGACCGCGACCGTGATCTCGGTGGACGGGCGCCCGCCCGGCGGCCCTCCGCCCCAAGCGGTGTTGTCCGCGCCTCCGGCCGCGCCGGCCGCGGCGGCCCAGCCCGCCGCCGTCGCGTCGGCGGCACCGGCTCCCGCCACCGCAAATCCACCGCCGATGCCACCCGCGATCGCGCGACTAACGCCGGGAAGCCGGGTTGCCGGCACCATCGCCATCGACCGGGACACCGGCGCGACGGTGTTGCAAAGCCGCCAAGGGATCATCCGACTCGACGGCCCGCGCGGCTTGGCGGTGGGCAGCCGGGTGGTGCTGGAGGTAGACACGGTGACGCCGCGCCTTGTCGCCACCTTGGTATCGGTGAACAACCGACCCCCCGCGGGCGCCGCGCAAACGGTGGTTCTGACCCCGGCGCCCGCCGCTCCGCCGCCGACCCAGGCCAGCGTGGCGCCGGGCAGCCAGATCACGGTCACGGTCGTCGAGGCGGCGCCGGCCCGCGTGACGGCTAACCAACCAGGTGGCCCGCCGGGCGGCGCCATCGCACCATCGCCCGGCACCGCAGCCACGCCACGCCCGGTCATGCCACCACTGGGAACCAGCATGACCGTCATGGTACGAACAATCGCCGTTCCCGGCGGCACGTTGGCGCCCACGGGCTCAATACCGGTCCCGTCCGCGCCAGTCCCCGGTGCCGGGCTAGGCCCGGCGCCAGCCGTCCCGTCCGGCGCGGCCACGACACCGCCCGCGACATTGGGTAACGCCACGGTGGTGGGCCAGGATGCGTCCGGTCAAATACTGGCGAGATTTCCCGGCGGCATGCTTCGATTGGCCGTGCCCGCGCCCTTGCCGGCCGGCACCGTGATGGCCCTCGACCTCGTCGCCGTCTCGTCATCGCCGCCGGCGCCACCGGCGCTGGGTCCGGCCGCGGCGGGCGCGCCGTGGCCCGGCTTTCCCGAGGACTGGGGCACGTTGCGCCAGTCGCTGGACGTGATCGCCGCGACCGACCCGGAAGCGGCGCGCGGGGTACTCGACAAAGCGATCCCGAATACCCGGCCATCGAGCTCGGCCAACCTGATCGCGCTCCTGCTGGGCCTGCGCATGGGCAACCTGCGGACCTGGATGGGAGATCGGGCCTTGAGCGTGCTGGAAAGCGCGGGGCGGACCGACCTGACCCGGCAATTGAGCGACGATGTCGCCCGCGCGGGCCGCCAGATGTCGGAGCCGATGACGGGCGACTGGCGCGCCGTGCTGATGCCGTTTCACGATACCCAGCAGCTTTATATGATCGCGATCTACTATCGCGAACGGTTCGGCCGGGACCGCGACGGAGAACGCAAATCCCAAGGCACGCGCATGGTGATCGATATCGAACTGAGCCAGCTCGGCGCGCTGCAACTGGACGGCTTGTTTATCGACCAGCGCTTCGAGCTGTTTATCCGCGGCCACCAGCCCTTGCCGGAAGAAATGCGCCGCGACATTCGAACCATCTTCAATGACGCGATGGCCGAGGTCGGCATGAGCGGCACGCTGGTGTTCCAGGTCAGGCGGGACTTCCCCGTCGCGCCGGCCGAAGAGATGGCGCGCGCCGCTACCGAATCGACGTCGTAATACCAAGGAGCGATGATAATGACCCATGGGGACGGCTTGCCAAGGTTTTCGGCAAGGAGCGCGTGGCGTGGCGATGCGGGGCATCGCGAGGCGCGCGCGACGCCGTCCGAAAGCCTTGGCAAGCCGCCGTTGCGGTCGTCCACGCGGCCCGTCGGAGGGCGTCGGAAAGCCTTGACGATGGCGCTGCATCGCCGGCGGCTTCCCGCCTACCCGACGGGCCGCGTGGACGATCCCCATGGGTCATT
>SMVB01017030.1_pt1 | contig 28352 bp, 24 predicted proteins | sample 2456461 | NCBI WGS metagenome assembly SMVB01 (sample SAMN11095934, study PRJNA526329) | marine sediment metagenome | biome: Marine sediment; feature: Surficial sediment; material: Deep marine sediment; isolation source: Hadal surficial sediment | place: Pacific Ocean | collected 2014-05 | depth... | reverse complement strand
CAGTCCCGGATCCAGCACGAGTTGAAGCGCGTGTGCCGGCCCGCGGTCGCCGTTGGCTGCGGCATACCTCACAAGCACGGCCAGGACGGTCTGTGTTGACTGTGGAAGCAGCTGCGGCGGCACCGCCGTTGCTTTCATTCCTGAGAATACTGTCACAAGAATCACGGCGTACAACGCGATGAACAGGACCAACGCAATCACCGGTCCCGCCAGGACCGCGAACGTCGCGCGAGCGCCGCCGATGCCATGTGACTCCTTGACCATGAGCACGGCGCTGACAATCCACCAGACCAAGGCCACGTTGCCGACGCACGGAATGGCCATAAGCACGATGGGCCCGCTGCTGTAGAGGATCGACTGCATGGTCACACGAAGCGGTCCATGGCCGGACCCGCTCATCCGCAGCAGCAGGTGGGTCACCAGCGCCCACATCCCCGCAGAGACAGTCAAGAAGATGAACCCGGAGACGACGCCGAAGAACGCGCCGGCGGCCATCATGGCGGCAAAGAGCCCGAGGGAGGGTGCGCCGGCCTGTCCCTGGGGCACCAACAGCGGCAAGCCGAGAGCGATACACATCGTCGGAACCATGGAGAGACCGATCATGACGGCGCTCGTGACGATCGTGAACCACCATGCCTGGCCGAGTGAACTGGCTACGGGCGTGCCCCGGGCCAGGCGGTTCGGCGACACCATCGCCTGGCCGATCGTCGCCCACCAGGCCTTGAAACGACCCCTTCGATCGCGTTCCAGCCACGGGTTGGAGCCGACCCTGGTCTGGTGGTCCGCGACGCCTTCGGCGGGCGACAGGACCATCTCATCCAGTGTGATGTGACGACCGCATTGCACGCAGTCGAATGCGTCGGGTTCAAGGAGACCCCTGGCGCCGGTACCGTAGTAAGGCTGCTCACAGTGCGGGCAACAGAATCGCACGGAGTTGGGTACGAACTCGTATGCGCTCGGTGTGACCGGTGTACCGCACTCCGGGCACTGGCGTGCCTTGAGGTTCCAGAGCGAATAATCACATTGCAGGCAACGCATGGAGAACCTCAGTTCTCCGGCGCGTTGCTGCTCACACGTTTGCGGAACTCGGTCTCCAGCCCGCGTGTTACGGGCCCGACGACACCGCTGCCGATCTTGTGATCGTCGATCCGAGTGACACCGATGATCTCGGCGGCCGTTCCGGTCAGGAAGACCTCGTCGGCGCCGAGGATATCGTCGAGCTTCATGGGTCGTTCTTCGACGACGTGACCAAGCGCCGGACCGAGTTCATCCATGACGAAGCGGCGCGTGACACCGTGAAGAATTCCGGCGCTCGCCGACGGCGTAATGAGCCGGCCGTCCTGAACGACAAAGATGTTGTCGCCGGTGCACTCGCTGACCTCGCCGTCGACGTTGAGCATGACTGCCTCGAGCACGTCCGCGTCGATCGCTTCGATCTTGGCGAGGATGTTGTTGAGGTAGTTGAGGCTCTTGACCGCCGGGTCAAGGCTCTCGATCGGAACGCGACGCCGCTTGGCGACGATGACCGCCATCCCGCTCTCGTAGAGCTCCGGCGGATACAGCTCGATCGTGTCCGTGATAATAAAGGCCGTCGGCTTGGGGCACTTGAACGGGTGTAGCCCCAACGTACCGACGCCGCGTGTGAAGACGAGCCGGATGTACGCATCGGACAGCCCGTTGACGTCCAGCGTGGCTCGAATGGCCCGCTCGATCTCGTCAATGGAGTATGACGGTATCAGCCGGATCTTCTGGGCCGACGCATACATGCGATCTAGGTGCGACTTGAGCTTGAAGATACGCCCGCCGTAGGCACGGATTCCCTCGAAGCAGCCGTCGCCGTAGAGAACGGCGTGATCGAAGACGCTGATCCGCGCCTCGTCCGCGGCGACGAGCTCGCCGTCCAGCCAGATCTTGTTTGACCCGTTGATTCCCACCGATCTCCTCTCACTGGGTGCAACGGAGTGTACCACGACGGGGGGCGACCTACCGCAGCAGGTCCTCCAGGGCCGGTTGGAGCCGATCGAAGGCGAAGGTGTAGCCGGCTCGTAGTGCCCGCTCCGCCACGACACGCTGGCTCGCGACCACGTAGCGGCCCATTTCGCCGATTGCCAGACGCAGCATGATCGCAGGCACGGGCAGTACGGCAGGTCGGTGAAGCACGCGACCCAACGTCTTGGTGAACACTCGGTTGGTCACCGCATCGGGCGCAACGACGTTCAACGGGCCACTGACGGATTCGTTGTCCAGCGCGAACCCGATCAGGCCGATCACGTCCCGCCAGTGGATCCACGGGAAGTACTGCCGGCCGGAGCCCAGCGGCCCGCCGAGACCAAGCCGGAATACCGGCAGCATCTTGCCGAGCGCGGCGCCTCGAGGATCGAGCACGACGGCGATACGCAACATGATCACACGGGTCGAGCCGCGGCCGGCCCGCGCCGCCTGCGTTTCCCACTGCACGGTGAGCCGGGCCAGGAAGTCATCGCCCGCCGGTGCCGATTCGTCAAGCGGCGTGTCGCCGCAGGCACCGTAATACCCGACCGCCGACGCGTTGAGCAGGACAGACGGTCGAAGATCGGCGTCATTGATGGCATCCACGATCCGCCGCGTGCTCTCGACACGGCTGTCGACAAGCAGCTTGCGGTATGCCGTGTTCCAGCGACGGTCACCGACACCGGCGCCGGCGAGGTGTATGACGGCGTCGCACCCGTCCACCCGTTTCTGCCAGTCGCCGGACCGCGTGAGATCGGCCTCGACGACGTCGATACCGGCCCCCAGCGTCTGTGCACGACCGGCATCACGCGACACGACCGTCAGCGTATCCCCACGCGACAGCCGATCGGCGACAAGCCGACGCCCGATGAGCCCGGTCGCACCGGTCAGGAAGATTCGCAACGCACACTCTCTTGCTGCGCTATCGTGACGGCCCGCGCAAGCAGTGTATCCATCATGGCCTCGGTCAGCCGCCCCGTGAACGTGTTCTGCTGGCTCACGTGGTAGCACCCGAGCAGCACGGTAGACCCGAGTACACACTCGGCGCCGTGCGCGAATCGCGGCCGCGGCCGCGGAACCTCAACGCCGGCCTGCTGCAGCGTCCGCAACGAGGCGTTCCACCCGATCCCGCCGAGGGCGATGATGACGGCTGGTCGTACCGCGGCAAGCTCTTCGAGCAGGTACGACGCGCACCTGGCAAGCTGCGTCGGCGTCGGTTTGTTGCCCGGCGGCGCGCATCGCAACGGCGCCGTGATGTAGACGCCATTGAGCTTCAGCCCGTCTTGCCGGTCCGTCGAGTGCGGCTGATTGGCCAGACCCGCACGATGCAGCGCCGCGTAGAGAAAGTCACCGGATCGATCCCCGGTGAACATGCGACCGGTCCGATTCGCCCCGTGCGCCGCAGGTGCGAGCCCGACGATGAGGATCCTCGCCCGGTGATCCCCGAACCCGGGCACGGGCTTGCCCCAGTACGTCCACTCGGCAAACGAACGCCGCTTTGTCGCGGCGACGTCAGCGCAGTACGCCCGAAGCTCCGGACACCGCCGGCACCGCGGCACCGCCCGCTCGATGATGGCCAGTGATCGCATCGCGCACAGAATACTCTCAATTCTCTTTTGTCAGCCGTCGGCGTCGGCTGTCGCCACGGGCAGCGGCAACAGGCTCATACCGCCGTCGGCATCGACGATGAGCTCATAGGTCCTGCCCGGCCGGACGGGCTTGTACACCGCTTCACCCTGGGCGACTCGGACGCCCATTGCCGCCGCTGCACTGGCATCGGTGGCCAGCGTCCAGAAGTGCTCCCACACACGCTTCTCGAATTCGGCGTGCTCGCCGGAGGCGTATCCGGCTGGCACCGCGCCGGGAACGTCGATCAGGTAGCCGTCGATCGGCGGCATCCGGTCGGAGTAGATTCGGCGGAGCAGCACGAGTGTCCGGCCGCGAAGCGGGTGGCCGTCGGCAACATCCTCGTGGTCGAACTTCACCGACCATGCGTCTATGAACAGGACGTCGCCGGGGAGTGTGAATGTCTGGCGGGCGAGCTCGCCGCCGTCGTCGTCGAGTTCGATAAACAGCAGGTCCGTCCGTATGACTTCGCCGTTGGGCGCAACCTGCTGATCGGTCACCGTAATGTGCGCCAGCCGGCGGACTCGGCTCAGGCGCTCAATCATCGCCTCCCTCGCCTCGAGTCGCTGCTCCATCTCCTGCTGGATCGCCTCCATCTCCAGCATCGCGTTGCGGAGATCGCTTTCTGAGACACGCCAGTAGACCACGAGGGCCGTGCCGCCCATCACCACACCCACCATCACCAGACGAATGATCGCGTTCATGTCAGCTTCTCAAGAGGTTGGACCTCTCTACACATCGGCCAGCATGGATCGGACCCGCCAATTGACCGATAAACAACTGCAATGTTCGGGACCAGACCATGTCGCCTGTGTTGTCCGGCGCTTCGAGCCGCCCCCGTGATGGCGATCGCGGCGGTTGTCGTCGCCGCGCCGCCCACCACGATGCCGGTGACCGACCTCTCGTCGCTCGGACGGCAGTTGAGGCACTTCGACTTCGAAGAGGCCGAGAGCGCGCCATACACTATGCCGCACAACTTCTACCGGTACATCGCGCCGGACCAGGGCTTCCCGCGATTCGGGTCGATGCGGCTCAGCAATACCGCGGCGCACAGCGGCCGGTGGTCGTTCATGTTCTCTCTCGACGGCGGCTCCCTGTCCGCGAGAGTGCCAACCGCCGTGATCCCGATCCTTCCCGGCTCCGACCACCTCGTGTCGGCGTGGGTGCGGACGGCCGACCTGTCGTACGCGGCGGCGCAGGTCGTGGCGCAGCTCTACGACATCGAGCACAACGCAATCCCCGAGACCCGCACCGTGAGCCCGCCGCTCCGCACCGATGGCAAGTGGCAGCACGTCTCGATCGAGGTATACGGCGACTCTGATCGCGCGGCGGATCTCGTTATTGAATTGCAGATCCTTCAACCGCAGCAAGACGCCGATCAGCGTAAGAGTCAGCCGCGACTCGGCGACATCGCCGGACGCGTGTGGTTCGACGATGTGACGATCTGGCGGCAGCCGCGGATCGAGATCTCGACGGGCGCGCCGGGCAACGTGATCGTTGCGCCGGACAAACCGGTGATCGACGTCATGATCCGCGACGCGACCACGGAAGACCTGACGGCGCGCATCGAGGTCCTTGATATCGACGGAAACGAAATCTACGGCCAGACGCACGACCTGCCACGCGGCTCATGGCAGCACACGCTGAAGCTCGGCGACATCGACGCCGGCTGGTATCGCACCGTGGTCCAAGTGCGCAACAGCAAGCGGATCGTCGGCGCCGGCAGCCTCGACATGGTCGTCGTCAACCCCGATGCGACCACCCGTCGAGATCGGCAACTGGGCGTCGTGTTGCCCACGTCAACAACAGCCGAAGGGTTGCAACTCATACGCACGCTCGCCCGGCACCTGGGCGCACAGGGAGCCGTCCTGCCGATACCCCACGACACCGCCGCCCTGGGCCCGGATGGTGGCCGCAACGCCCTCCGTCGTACCGGTGAGCAGATGCTCGGCCACGGTGAGGAATTGATCATCGCGCTGCCGGGCCTGACCGACGCCCTGATGCGCATTGACGTGCTCGACCGGGACCGCGTACAGGAGTTGCTCAAGGCCGACGAAGGGCTCACCGACCTGCTGATGAGCTTCGGCCTGGTCGTACCGAGGTGGCTGCTGACTCCCGGCGCGGACGGTAGCGCGGCCCTGGGCAGCGCCGTGTTGATTCCCGATGATCAGCTGGGCACGATGGTTGACGCGGTCGCCGGCGCGTTGAGCGAATTCGTACCCGACCCGGTCATTCTCGTGCCGTGGTCGGCGGAGTACGACCTTGCACCGCTGGCCGCACCGCACGGTTACTGGATCAACATTCCCTCGTTCATCGCACCGGAGGTACTCCCCGAGTATGCCGCACGGTGGCCGATCGGCACCCAGGACGTCTATACCACGTTCGAACGGCTCGATGCAGGCTCCTACACGCCCGACCAGCGGGTCGTGGACCTGATGCTCCGTACGCTGTGGGGCTGGCGCGCTGGGCTGCCGCGTATGGCGATTACAAACCCCTGGTCCAACGGCGGTCCGCGGGGAACCGTGGTTCCCGATCCGGCCTTCGGGGTCTGGCGGGCGATGGCCGATCGGCTCGACGGTCGTCGGTTCGCCGGCGAACTGCCGGTCGCCGCCGGCGTCCGGTGCTGGGTGCTGACCGGCGACGACCCCGATGACACTGCGCTGGTCGCCTGGAACGAGCAGGCCCAGCCCGACGACGCCACACTGTCGATGCTGCTGGCCAGCGGCCCGGTCGACGTCGTGGACGCGTTCGGCAACCGTCGACCGACGCTGCCGGATAACGGCGTACATCACATCCCGCTTGCAACACGCCCCGTGTTTGTCGAGGGCGTCGACCCACGGCTGGTGCGATTCCGCGCTTCGTTCCGGATCAGCCCCGACTACTTCACCTCGCGTCACCAGGTACACGAGGGCGACGTGCTGCTCGGCAACCCGTGGAGCGACACAATCTCCGGGACGATCCGGCTGAGGCCACCGGCCGGGTGGCGAATCACGCCGCGGATACACACGTTCTCGATCGAGCCGGGCGGCGAGGCGAAGCTGCCGATCAGCCTGATCTTCACGAACCGTCTGCTCACCGGGTCCGCCTTTGCCGAGGCCCAGGTCGAGCTCATCGCCGACCGTGAATACAACATCAGCCTCCGGGCGCCGCTGGAAGTCGGCGTACAGGACCTGGAGTTCGTCGCGTACTGGCAACGTGACACGCTCCGTAAGGACTCGACGGATCTGATCATCACGGAATCCATCACGAACACCGGCAACAGCGGCGTCACCCTCACCGCGTTCGTGTCGGCGCCGGGCATCAGCAGGCAACGCCGCTTGATCGGCGGTCTTCAGCCGGGCCAGACGGCCACACGCACCTTCCGCCTGACCGACGGCGCCCGGCTGCTCCCCGGCCGTCGCGTCCGTGTCGGCGTCATCACACAAGATGGCGCAAGGCTGAACCGGATCCTGGAGATCCCGGGCGAAAGAGTTGTCAGTGATCAGTCGTCAGTGATCAGTCTGACTGACAACTGACGACTGACAACTACTCGCTACCAGCTCCTGGGCGGCGCGCGTGTTCCCATCGTCACCCAGGTCACGTGCGTTATCTTCCACGATCCGTCAGGCTGACGGTCGACATGGACGACCCAACTCGTCGGCACGGGCCCGAACCCCAACGTCGGCTCGGTGAGGCATGCGAGATCGACGACGCCACGGTCCCGTGTCACGGTCGTGGCGTCCAGTCTCGTCACGCGGTTGCTCTTGATCCGATAGCGTCCGGCCAGCCCGTCCAGACGCCGCGTGATGGCGTCTTTCGAGAATCCCGGGTTGTTCGGAGAGCCGAGCGAGAGGGTCGCGTCATCGGCGAAGGCCGCTGCCACCGTTGTGATGTCGGCGGCGACGGCGGCGTCCACGATCTCGATGACGACGGCACGGGCGTGCTCGCCCGACGTGACGACCGCCTTTCCGGCAGCCAGGACCGCGGCTCCCGCGACCGCCATGACCCCGGCGGCAACAAGCCGGCGGCGATCGACCGCCTGCAGCCCGCTCCACGCGAGCCCCACAGCGACGGCCACAAGCAGCACACCGAGCGGCCAGGGGTTTTCGAGCACGTAGCGGGTAAACAGTTCCATCGGGTCAGGGTAGGAGGCCGATAACACCTACGGCCATGCCACAGACTATTACCCCCCCCTCGGTCCTTGCGGCCAACCTCGGCTGCCTCGGTCGACGCAACGCGGAACTCGCCGCCGCACTCGACGCGGTCGCGCCGTGTCACGACGCCGTCTTCTCCGACACGCCCCAGGGCGTGCCTTCGCTGTCGGTCGGCGGTACGGCCCTGTGCAGCCGCCACCGGCCACTGGACGAAGCAGCCCGGCTGGCCTCGCAGCTCGATCTGGTCGAGCACGCGGTGATCGTGGTGATGGGCTTCGGCGCCGGTTACCACGTCCGGGCGATCGCCGAGCGGCTCGGCGACTCCGGCATCATCGTCGTCTTCGAGCCGGACCTGGGCCTGCTGCGATCGGTGCTGGAGCAGATCGACCATACGTCCTGGATGCGCGGGACGCAGCTCCTGTTCGTCACCGACGCCCTGGACCGCGGCACGCTTGCACGCAAACTCGAGGGCGCCGAGTCGATCATCGCACAGGGCGTCGCGTTCCTCGAACACCCGCCGAGCCGTCGCCGCATCGGCGACCTGGCCGGACAATTCACATCGAACTTCGCCGAATTGGTTACCGCGAGCAAGATCACTTTCATGACCACGCTCATGCGGTCGGTGGACACGGTGCGGAACCTCCTGCTGAACATCGACCACTACGCCGGCGGTGCCGGAATCGTCGACCTCGAGCAGGCTGCTGCCGGCCGCCTGGCGATCACGGTGTCGGCCGGACCGAGCCTGCACCGCAGCCTCGACCTGCTCGCGAAGCCCGGTGTCTGCGACCGGGCCGTGATCATCGCAACGCAGACCACGCTCCGGCCGCTGCTTGCGGCCGGAATCCGGCCGCACTTCGTAACCGCGTTGGACTTTCATGAGATATCGAAGCGTTTCTACGACGGCATCTCGGCCGACGACGTGCGCGACGTCACGCTTGTCGCGGAGCCCAAGGCGCACCCGGTCATCCTCGACGTCTTCCCGGGGCCGGTGCGTTGCTGCGCGAACGTTTTTCTTGACCAGTTGCTCGGCGAGCATCGGCGCCCGATGGGCGAATTGCCCGCCGGCGCAACCGTCGCCCACCTCGCCGTCTACCTGGCGCGGTTCCTCGGGTGCAACCCCATCGCGATGGTCGGACAAGACCTCGCCTTCACCGACGGCCTCTACTACCTGCCGGGCACGGCGATCGACGAGACGTGGGCGCCCGAGCTCAACCCGTTCAACACGATGGAGATGATGCAGTGGCAGCGGATCGCCCGCCACCGCGCGCACCTCAGCCGCGTCCCCGACGTCAACGGCCGGCCCGTGTACACCGACCGGCAGATGCTGACCTACCTGCACCAGTTCGAACGCGACTTCGCGGCCTATCGCGAGGCGGGCATCGAGATCATCGACGCCACCGGCGGCGGTCTGCCCAAGCAGCACACGACCTCGATGCCGCTGGCGGCCGTGCTCGACCGCTACGCCACGAGCCAGGTGAAGCCGCTTTCACTGCCCCTGCCACCGCGCGAGCTCGACCCGGACCGTCTCAGGGCTGCAGGGAGCCGCGTTGCGTCGATCCGCCGAGACATCGAGACCATTCGCCGAACTTCCGAGAAGGCGGCCTCGCTGCTGCAACGGATGATCCGCGACCAGGCCGATCGCACGAAGATGCAAAAGCACTTCCGCACGCTTGAGAAGTACCGCGGAACGATCGACCGGCACGCCGACGCCTTCGGGATCCTCAACCATCTCAACCAGCTCGGCGTGTACAAGCGGCACCGCGCCGACCGCCGGCTGCATATGCAAGGCGATCTTGATACGCACGATCACCAGCGGGCACAGATGCAACGCGACCTCGACAACGTCACATGGTCCGCCGACGCAGCCCGCGAACTCGCGTATCAGCTCGACCTGTCCGGCCGCGTGCTCGCGGGTGTCCGGATCGGGCCGTCGGCACAGTTGAACACCACGCTGCTGAACGACCTCAAGGTCACCGTCGGGGACGGCCCTTGCCGTGTCGCCGCCCTGGTCCCCGTCGACCCGGATCGCAATGGCCTCGGTATCCGGCGCTCGCTTGCCGAGCCGTTCGCAGGTCGCCCCGTGCTCCAGGCGACGCTCGAGCGTCTCGGCCGAGCGCGGCAACTCGACTCGATCATTCTCATCGCCCCGACAGGCTTTGATGTCGATGCGCTTCTGGACCGCAGCCGAATCGGTCTGCCCGTACACGTGGAACGCTGTGATGGTTCGCCATACGGGCCCGGACATGCGGCGATTGCCGCCGCGCGTCTGTGGTCACCGACATGCTGGCGTGGCGGCATCGCGGGAATGAGCGTGTACGACGAAGTGCTCTGCCCGACGGCGATGGATCGCGTCATGCGTGAACGCGGGATTACCGCAGCCCTGGTGGCGGGACCGGACTGGCCGCTGATCGACCCGGACCCGGAAACCGGTTGCGGCGCGATCATCGCTCGCCACATGGAACTGCCCCAACAGCACAAGCTCGTCTTCAGCCAGGCGCCGCCCGGTCTCGCCGGGTGCCTTGTCAGCGCCGGGCTCATGCACGAACTGGCGTTGTGCAACCGACTGTCCACCTTCGGAGCGCTGCTGGTCTACCAGCCGCAGGCGCCCCAGCACGATCCGATCGCGCGGAGCGTCAACGTCCAGATCGACCATACCGTGCGGCGTTGCCGCTACCGGTGCACCTTCGATGCTCCGCGGTACAGACGGCTGCTGGAGGCCGCGATGGCATCGATTCCGGCCGGCCGCAGTGTCGCCGAACTCGGCGCCGTCGAGGTGATCGCCCTGCTGGACCGATACGCACCACCCGCCGGCGACGAGCCACCGCGACACGTCGTGGTTGAACTGTGCTCGCGGGAACCCGGCCGCGACGGGTCCCGGTGTCTCATGGATCTCGACGTGGCGGCGGCACTGTTCGAGCGAGTCGCCGCACCCGGCGATGTGGTGGTGACGTTCGCCGGCGCCGACGACCCGCTGGGGCACGACCGATTCGACGAACTCGTCGGGCTCGCCCGCGCTGCAGGCGTGCGTGGCGTACATCTGCGCACTGAACTGCGTGTCGACCATGCCGTCCTCGATCGGCTGCTCGCCTGCGAGCCCGACGTGATCAGCGTCGATCTGCACGGTGACAGCCCGGAGAGCTATCGCCGGGTCACGGGCGTCGACGGTTACCAGGATGTGCTGGGCGCCATGGAATACCTCGTCAACAACCGCCGGCGGCTCACCGACCACGCCCCCACCGCTGCGCTCGCGCTTCCGTGGATCGTCCCCCGTATGACCCGACGGCCGGAGACGGTCGAGGACATCGACGGTTTCTACGACCGGTGGCAGGGCACGCTTGGCGTGGCGGTGATCGACCCGAGTCCCGATCTCGGCGAGACCGACCTGCTTCCCGTGGTCGTGCCACCCGCCGTCCGGGTCGACGAGGGCCGCCACACGCTGCGGGTGCTCAGCAACGGATCGGTCCAGCGATGACCGACGCGACGCCCGTACTGGCGGTCGTGATCGGTCGCGCCGGCAGCCGTGGCCTGCGCGGCAAGAACGCGTTGCTGCTCGCCGGCCGGCCCCTGATCTGCCACACGATCGATGACGCCCGGGCGGCGAAGACCGTTGATCGGATCGTCGTGTCCACCGACGGCGACGCGATCGCCGCCGCGGCCGAGGCCATGGCCGTGCCGGTCGTGCCGCGCCCGACCCACCTGGCCACCGACACGGCGTCCGTCGCGGCCGCGGTCCGGCACGCCGTGACCGAACATGACACCGCCGGTGACACGCGCGTCATCGTGATCCTGTACGCCAACGTGCCGGTGCGTCCGTCGGGCCTTATCGACCGGGCCGTCGACCTGCTCCTGGAGACCGGCGCCGACAGCGTGCAATCCTACTGTGACGTCGGCAAGCACCACCCGTACTGGATGGTGGCGCTGGACGGGCTCAATCGGGTGACACCCTTTCATGACAACCCCGTCGATCGCCGCCAGGACCTTCCGAGCCTGCTGATACCCGACGGCGGTGTCATCGCCGTCACACGCGCCAGCCTCCTGTCGACGGTGACCGATCACCCTCATGCGTTCCTGGGCGCCGACCGACGCGGCATCGAGACGGCGCCGGGCGAGGTCATCGACGTGGACACGCATCGCGACCTCGTGGTCGCCGAAGCTTTCGTGGAGTCTGCGGTCGCCGGAGGTGTGGATTGAGAATCGGCGAACGCCGAATCGGACCCGGGCACCCGCCCTACGTGATCGCGGAGCTGGGCGTCAACCACGACGGTGATCGCGACCGGGCGTTGCACCTGGTCAACGCGGCCCGTGCGGCCGGGGCCGACGCCATCAAGGTGCAGTGGTTCGAGGCGGACCGGCTCCTGAGCCGGGCCGCGCGGCTGGCCCGCTATCAGGAGATCAGCGGCGCGAGCGACCCGTTCGACCTGCTGCGCGGTCTTGAGCTCGATCCCGGCGTGATCGCCGAGATCGTCGAGCAGTCGGTCGCGGCGGGACTCGCGACGATCGCCACGCTCTTTTCCGTGGATCACGTCGACGCCGCCGTGCGTTGCGGCTTCGATGCGTTCAAGACGGCGTCACCGGACGTCGTGAACCGGCCCCTGATCGATGCGCTGGTTGCGACGGGCCGGCCCCTGCTGGTCAGCACCGGAGCCGCGACACTCGCCGAGGTCGAGGCGGTGACTGGCTGGCTGGGTGCCCATGACCACGTGCTGATGCATTGTGTCAGCGCGTACCCCACGCCGGACGACATGGCCTGTCTGGCGGGCCGTGCGGCAATGTGCCGGATCAACCGCAACGCACTGGGCTACAGCGACCACACGATGGCCCAGGACACCGGTGCGCTCGCGGTCGCCGGCGGCGCGTGCCTCCTGGAGAAACACTTGACGCTCGACCGGACCGCCCCCGGCCCGGATCACGCCATGTCGCTCGATCCGGACGGCTTTGCGCGGTACGTCCGGCTCGCACACCGCGCGCACCGTATGCTCGGAGCCCCGACGAAGGCCCCGCTGGCCATCGAGCTCGACGTCCGCGAGGTCTCACGGCAAAGCGTGACCTCGCGATGCGAGCTTCCCGCCGGCCACGTGATCGCCCCCGGCGAACTGACGCTGAAGCGGCCCGGCGGCGGGATCGAGCCATCACGGCTCGCCGAGACCGTCGGGCGCCGGCTCGCGAGACCGGTCGCCGCGAACACGCCGCTTCGCGACGAGGACCTCGCGTGACCGCGCCGCGTCGTATCGCGGTTGCGACTGGTTCCCGGGCGGAATTCGGGCTCCTGCACCCGGTGATGCGCGCGATCGACGACCACCCGAAGCTCGAGCTTGCGGTCCTCGTCGCGGGTACGCACCTGCTTGGGCCCGATGCCACCGTGACGGAGGTCGAGGCGTCGTTCGATATTGCCGCCCGGATCCCGATGCTGGAACCGGGCGAGACCTCCCGGGTTCGTGACGCCGAGGCGCTGGGTCGCGGCCTGAGCGGCTTCGCCGCGTGGATCGGCGCCCACACCGTGGACTGCATGCTGGTTCTGGGCGACAGGATCGAGGCATTCGCGGCAGCGGCGGCCGCATCGGTCGCGGGCATCCGTGTCGCGCACATGCACGGCGGCGACCGCGCGCCGGGTATCGCCGACGAAGCGATGCGTCACGCGATCACGATGCTCAGCCACATCCACCTGCCGGCGACCCGGCGGTCCGCCGACCGAATCATCGCCATGGGTGAAGTTTCGGCGCGGGTGCACGTCGTTGGATCGCCGGCCGTCGACGGACTCGATGCCATTCCGGCCCTGGATGACGAAGCCTTCGACGCGCTGGGCGCGCCCGATATCGTCGTGCTGCAGCATCCGTTGGGCAGGCCCGCGGACCACGAGCAGGCCGTGGCGACGGGCGTGTTCAAGGCATGCCGACGGGCCGGCCGCGTGCTGGCCATGCACCCCAACCACGATCCAGGGCGAGAGGGCATTCTCGCCGCGATCCAGGGGTCGGGCGTCGGCGGGTGCCGCCACCTGCCCCGGCACGACTTCGTCGGCCTGCTCCGCCGGGTCCGGCTGCTGGTCGGCAACAGCAGTGCCGGGCTCATCGAGTGCGCGGCGTTGGGTGTCCGGAGCGTCAACGTCGGGCCACGGCAGGACGGGCGTGAGCGACCGGATAACGTTCTGGACGTTCCGGACCCACGGCAGGACGACTTCGATGAGGTCCAGGCGGCGATCGCGACCGCTCTTGCAGGCCCGGCGGCACCTGCCCGGCACCCGTTCGGCGACGGTGATGCGGGGCTTCGCACGGCGGCGGTGCTGGCGAGTTTCGACCTCGAAACCCACCCGCTGGCCAAGAAGACCACGCACTGAGGACGTTTCCAAAGGGTTCCGTCAAGTCCGCTTTCCCCGTCGTCGATGAACGAGGCGAGAGCTTACGAACCGCAAGGGGACCGAGATGAGCGCAACAGATCAAGAGACAGTGGTGGTGACGGCGATTGCGGAGATCAGCCACATCGCCACCCTTCCGGAGATCACGCTCAAGATCATCGAGCTGGTGGAGGATCCCAACAGCACGGCACGCGATCTTCACAAGATCATCGCCAACGATCCGGCCCTCTGCAGCCGCATCCTCAAGGTCGTCAACTCCGCGTTCTACGGGCTGCCCCGGCAGATCGGTTCGATCAACCGCGCGATCGTCCTTCTGGGCCTCAACGCGGTGAAGAACATCGCCATCGCCGCCAGCCTCACAAAGCTGTTCCGCGGTGGTGAGTTGTGTGCCCGGTTCTCCGCCAAGGAGCTCTGGATCCACTCCATCGCGACGGCTGCCGCCGCGAAGCTTGTCTGCGATGAACTGAAACTGAATCTGTCCGACGAGGCGTTCCTCGCCGGTCTGATTCACGACATCGGCATCATGGTCGAGGTGCAGTCGATGCGTCACGAGCTGTTGCAGGTCTTTGAGGAGATGACCTTCGACGACAACGGCGCTCCCACCTCGGACATGCGTGAGATTGAGGAGCGGGTGCTCGGCGCGAGCCACGAAGCGTTCGGTGCCGGCCTGTGCGATGCCTGGAAGTTCCCGAAGTCATTCACCTACGTGACACGTCACCACCACGCGCCGCTGGAACTGCCCGCCGACAGCCGCACGCTGACGACCATCGTCTACATCGCGGACCGGATTGCGGCCCTCTGCGGCTACGGATTCCGGACCGACCTGATTAGCCTCGATTTCGATCCCGATGTCATCGCGGTGCTGAATCTCACCACCGAGCAGATCGGATCCATCAAGGAGAGGCTGCCCCAGTCGTTCGACGAGATCGAGGCCACCTTCGGGTAGGTTCCCGATCGACCCGGCCGCGCGCTCCACCGGGGCACTTGCCTATCATTGCCCGACGATGACGGAAGCGATCCGAGTGAACTTCGGCCGGCCGCTGCCGGTCTTCCCGCTGCCCGATGCGGTCCTGCTGCCGCACGCCATTCAGCCCCTTCACATCTTCGAGTCCCGTTACCGGCAAATGATCGACGAGTGTCTGGACGGATCGGGCCAGATCGCGATCGCGAGCTTCGAGGGCGCCGGGTGGCGTGACGACTACGACGGGCATCCTCCGCTGCGTCGGGCCGTGTGCGTTGGACAGATCGTGCAGCATGAGGCGCTGGAAGACGGGCGGCACGACATTCTGTTGCAGGGCATCTGCAGGGCCAGGATCGTGCGGATCATCGAGCCTCAGAACGGTCGAACGTACCGCCAGGTGGACCTCGCACCGCTCGAGGCGGTCAGCTCGAGTCCGCCGCCGATGAAAGACATACGCGACGAGCTGCGCCAGATGCTGACGAACCCGAGGCTGAGCCGCCTTCGCGCGGTCGACACGGTCATGGAGTGGTTCGACCGCGACGACGTATCAACGCACTCGCTGCTCGAGTTCATCGGCTTCGCCCTGCTGAAGGACTGCGAGTTGAAGTACCGTCTACTCGCCGAGGCGAACCCCATCCGCCGAGCCGGGATCATCAAGGACGAATTGGCGAGTATCGACCGACTGGTCCGCCGAGCCCAGCGCCAACCCTACGAAGCGTGGCCAAAGGGCATGGCCTGGAACTAGTTTTAGCGCTCCGTACGGCCCTGCGGGCCGACACTCGCTTTCGTACGACCAGCCGAATTCATTCGGCTGGTCTGGGCGGGCGGGCAAGGACAAACGCGCGGCGGACGGGCCCTGCGGGCCGACACTCGCTTTCGTACGACCAGCCGAATTCATTCGGCTGGTCTGGGCGGACGTGCAAGGACAAACGCGCGGCGGACGGGCCCTGCGGGCCGACACTCGCTTTCGTACGACCAGCCGAATTCGGGTGGCACGGCCGAGCGAGCGGTAGCGAGCTCGCCCGTGGAGCGACGTCCAACCACGGGCGACGTCGCCGGCGCTCCGTCGGCCGTGCCACCCTTGTCACTTTCTACCCGAAACCGCCGGTGACCCGGATTTGATCCAGCGAATGCTGCAGCTTCGCGCCGGGACAGGCTGTTTTTGCCCCCTGCCACTCCTGGTGCGTGTGCACGCGGCTCTTGGGCACGTTGTAGACACGCATCAACATGGTGACGTGTCTTCGGACACCGGCGAGCTGCGCGTCGCTTGGCGACTGCTGCTCGAAATTGCCAAGCACGACAATCCCGATGTTGCCGGGGTTGTGGTCCTTGACGTGGGCGCCCTGCCAGCCCAGCGACCGGCATTCCCAGATTCGGCCCGCCGGGTCCACGGCAAAGTGGTATCCGATGTCGCCCCAGCCCTTGCGCTGGTGCAGTCGGCGGATGCCCTCCAGGTGGGCTGAGACCGACGGCGGATCGGTCTCGAAGAACGGCTCCATACCGTCGTGATGCACGGTGATATGGCGGATCGTCTGCATGCGGTCCATCCGCATGGGCACAGGATCGCCCTGTGCCCATGCGGATCGTGCGATCACATGCTTCGGCCACAACCCGGAGACAGGCACCTGAGGTTTCGGGAACGCAGTGCCCTCCAGGGTTACTGCCGGCCGGCTCGGCGCATGGGCAGGCCAGGGGGGGCTGGGCGTCGGACTGTAGACAGTCTGCTGGGCGCAACCGATCAACGCGCCGAGACCAAGCAACAGGAAAAGCCGGCGCGAACCGACCGCTTCCGGCGCGCGGGTTTCTTCATTCTCAAAACACGATTCGCACATGGGGGCCCCAGAACTATCGGCAGTGGCGCTTGCGGATGCCCATAATCGCTGTTCGCGGCGTTTCGGGCAACCGTTGTAGACCGGCCGGTAGACCGCCGGAGGAGCCTCGCGATCGGCCGCCATAACTGGCTTGCCGGTAGAGACCTACGGCGGCCGCCGGCGGGCACTTTCGCGCGACCGGCAGACCGTGCGAGACGCCGAAATCGGCTATAATTCAGTGCTTCGTTCGACCCATCGCCGACGGGGGTTCTGCGCTTCATCGAGGGCGCCGCGAGTCTTCATGCACGACGCCCAGCAACCTACCGCCGAAGCCGCCAAAGACGCCTACACGTCCGAATCAATCCAGGTCCTGGAGGGGCTTGAGGCGATACGCAAACGTCCGGGCATGTACGTCGGCGGCGTGACCGTTTCGGCGATGCACCACCTCGTCTACGAGTGCGTCGACAATGCCATCGACGAGGCGATGGCCGGCTTCGCGACAACCATCACTGTCCGCCTGGGCGTCGATGGATCGTGCTCGGTCGTCGACGACGGCCGCGGGATGCCGGTCGACCCGATGGTTCACGAGAACCCGGCCATCAACGGCCGCGCCGCGGTCGAGGTCATCATGACCGAGCTTCACGCGGGCGGAAAGTTCGACGACAACGTCTACAAGGTTTCCGGCGGTCTGCACGGCGTCGGCGTCAAGTGCGTCAACGCGCTGTCGAAGTGGACCGAGGTCGAGGTCGTCAAGGCCGGCAAGGTGTACCTGATCACGTTCGCGCGCGGCGAAATCGTCAAGCCGCTGCACGTCATCGCCACGCGTGCCGACGCCACCGATGATCAGCCACGCAAGACCGGGACAAAGATCACCTTTCTCCCGGACCCGGAGATCTTTCCGGACACCGACCTGCGATTCGAGATGCTCCAGCACCGATTGCGTGAGCTGGCGTATCTCAACCCCGGCGTCATCATCCGCCTCATCGACGAACGCGTGGACAAGTCGGGAGAACCGCGGGAGGAACGGTTCCACTTCGAAGACGGGTTGCTCGGCTACGTCGCGCACCTCAACCGCTCCAAGACGGTGGTCAGCCCGATCATCCGCATATACCATATGGACGAGAAGGAGGGCATCTCGGTCGATATCGCGATGCAGTACACCGACTCGCCCAACGAGCTGCTGCTGGCGTTCGGCAACAACATCCAGAATCCCGACGGCGGTACACACGTCGCCGGGTTCAAGACGTCGCTGACGCGAACGATCAACCGGTATGCAAAGCAGGCCAAACTCCTCAAGGACATCACACCGACCGGCGACGACCTGCGCGAGGGGCTGACGGCGGTGCTGTCGGTCCGGCTCCCCGAGCCGCAGTTCAACAACCAGACGAAGGAGAAGCTGCTCAACCCGGAGGCGGAGAAGGTCGTCAGCGCCGCGATCGCCAGTCAGCTCAAGGCGTGGCTGGAGGAAAATCCCGCCGACGCACGAAGTGTGTGCCTCAAGGCGGTCCTGGCCGCCGAGGCTCGCGAGGCTGCCCGCAAGGCCCGCGAACTGATCAAACGCAAGAGCGCCCTGGACTCCGGCGGGATGCCCCAGAAGCTCGCGGACTGTGTGACAAAGGACGTGGACCGCGCCGAGTTGTTCATCGTCGAAGGCGATTCGGCGGGCGGCTCCGCCAAGGGCGGCCGCGACCACGAAACCCAGGCAATCCTGCCGCTGCGTGGCAAGATCCTCAATGTCGAAAAGGCCAGGATCGACAAGGTGCTGGCTTTCGAGGAGATACGAATACTCATCCAGGCGTTGCAGTGCGGCATCGGCGAGGACTTTGACATCGCCAAGCTCAGGTACGGTCGGATCGTCATCCTCACCGACGCCGATGTCGACGGCTCTCACATCCGGACGCTGCTGCTGACGTTCTTCTTCCGGCAAATGCCGGAACTGATCAAACACGGCAATATCTACGTCGCGCAACCGCCGCTGTACCTGGTCACACGCAACAAGAAGAGCCGCTACATGCTCAACGAGAAGCAGATGATCGACGGGCTTGTTGAGCTGGCCCGCGCCACGGCCGTACTCGTGATCCGAGACGATGAGTTCGACGAGAAGCGTCGCATCGTGGGCAACGAGCTGACCAACCTGGTCAACGTGTTGACCAGGATGCAGGAGCTCGTCCGCATCGCCGAGCGGCGTGGTCTGCCGTTCGCGGCGCTGCTGGCGTCACGCGACCGGGATCCCAGCGGCGATCGCCACCTGCCGACCCACCAGATTCGCTGGCCGGCCGGTCACGAGCTGTGCTGGAGCGAGGAGCAGGCGCGGGAGCTGCTCGAGACCCATGAACTCATCCTGGACGACCTGGAAACCGGGCTCCCGAAGGGCGGCGACCGCACCAAGCTCGCGAGACTGCGGGAACTCCACGAGAACCGCGAACTGGAGAAAATCTTCGAGCGTCTCGCCGAGTTCGACATCGATATCGAGGACTACGGGCTGGTGCAGGAAGAGTCGGTGACCGGCGACAAGCTTCCGACCCGGTATGCGTGGCTGGTCGACCCCGACTCCGAAAAGGACGACGTGGTCAATGTGCCCAACATTCCCGGCATCCTCTCCGGCCTGCACGACATCGGCCGGCGCGGCATCGAGATCAAGCGGTTCAAGGGCCTCGGCGAAATGAACCCGGAAGAGTTGTGGGAGACCACCATGGACCCGGCCAAACGCACATTGCTGCGTATCTCCTGGGACAGCGCGTCGGAAGCCGAGCAACTGTTCGCCACGCTCATGGGCGAGAACGTCGAGATCCGCCGGGCCTATATCGAGGCCCATGCGCTCGAGGCGAAGAACGTCGATATCTAGTTTGAGCGCTCCGTACGGCCCTTCGGGCCGACACTCGCTTTCGTACGACCCGCCGAATTCATCGGGTGGCACGGTTGTGCGAGCGAAGCTCGCTCGGCCGTGTCTTCGAACGTCGCGCCACGCCCGAAGACACGGCCGAGCTCGCTTCGCGAGCTCAACCGTGCCACCCAGTCAACGTGCGGCTGGCACCTCATCGCCGGTTGCCTGTCGGATCCGGCATGCCCGCGGCCTGGAAACCCTCCGCGCGGATCAGGCAGGCGTCGCAGTGGCCGCAGGGCAGACCGGTGTCGGGCAGCGGGTCGTAACAGCTGAATGTCAGGCCGTAGTCGACGCCCAGCTCGATTCCCCGCCTGATGATCTGCATCTTTGTGAGATCGATGAGCGGCGCGTGAATCCGGGTTCGCGTTCCCTCGACACCAAGCCGTGTCGCAAGGTTGGCCATCGTTTCGAATGCCTGCAGGTATTCGGGCCGGCAGTCCGGATAGCCGGAGTAGTCGACCGCGTTGACACCGATGAAGATGTCGGCGGCGCCGAGCACCTCGGCCCAACCCAGCGCGAAGCTCAGGAAGATCGTGTTGCGGGCCGGTACGTAGGTCACCGGGATGTCACCGGTCATCTCGTCGACCGCACGGTCCTTGGGGACGTCGATATCGTCGGTGAGCGCAGAGCCGCCAAGGGCCCGAAGATCGATGCGGGCGATCCGGTGCTCGCACACATGCAGCGACCGCGCCACCGCCGCGGCCGCCTCCAGCTCGACGCGATGCCGCTGACCGTAGTCGAAGCTCAGCGCGTAGCAGTCGAAGCCGTCATGCTGTGCGATCGCCAGGATCGTCGCCGAGTCGACACCGCCCGACACGAGCACCACGGCGAGTCCTCTCGACGACTTCACGGCGAGTCCTCTCGACGACTTCACGGCCGGCTGTTGCCCGACCATGGCCCCGAATCCCTGGGATTCTGCAACTCAGGCTCCAGATCGTGCAGCAGCTGCGTTCCATGGTCAGTGAGTTCGGTCGGCGCGACGATCTGGATGACGGCGTAGAAGTCGCCCTGGCCCCCCTTCCCGTCGTCCACGCCCTTTCCCTTGACGCGGAGCTTCTGCCCGCTGGCGGCGCCGGGCGGGATCTTCAGGTCAACGGACCCCTTCAGCAGCGGCAGGGTCACCGTCGTACCGAAGGTCGCCTCGGCGATCGTGACCGGAACATTGATCAGAACGTCCAAGCCCTCGCGCCGGAACCACGGGTGAAGCCCGACTTCAACGGTCAGCCGCAGATCACCGCTGGGACCCCCATCCACGCCCGCTGCGCCCTTGCCGCGAACACGCAATTGTGCGCCCGTTTCGACGCCCGCGGGGATCTTCACGCTGATCGTCTGCGGCTTCGAGCCGAGACCGATCCGGACGTCCTCGCTGCCGCCCATCGCCGCGGTCATGAACGTCACGCTGAGCGCGTGCTGCAGGTCGCTGCCGCGGCGCGGCGGCATGACGCCAGGCCCGCCCCCGTCAAAGGGACGACCACCACCGCGAGCGCTGAACAGGTCCTCGAAAACAGTCGAGAAGTCGGAGCTGCCAAAGGGGTCGCCGCTGTACTGGGCCGACCAGCCGCCACCGCCGAAACCGCCCGGCCCCTGCCCGACCCCCACGCCGGCGTGACCGAACCTGTCGTAGGCCTTGCGTTTCTCGGCGTCGGAAAGGACGTCATACGCCTCCTGCACTTCGGCGAAGCGTGTCGAGGCGTCGGCGGACTTGTTGACGTCGGGGTGATATTCGCGGGCGAGACCGCGATACGCCTTGCGGATCGCGTCGGCAGACGCATCGCGCTGCACGCCGAGCACCTGGTAGTGGTCCTTCTCACCAGCCATCGTGGGTGGTGAGTATATGGCCAAGTGGTATGAGTCAGAAGTTCGGTGCCTTCTCGCCGGTCCTCGTCGCCGCTGGCGGCGTTCCCGCTTCTCGGAGTATCAAGGAGTACGCCGTCGTCGCGGTGCCTTGCCAGCAGTGACGATGCCGCGCCGAGAAGGCACCGACCTTCTGACTCACACCACTACTGACGGAGATCCGCCGGGTCGCCCTTGAACTTGCCGCGCGGGTCGATCACCGCGTCCATCGGCGTGTCGATGTCGACGAACTCCTCGATGCGACGCACGAACCAGATCCGGTGGCGCCCGTCCGCGAGCAGCTCCGTCTCCATGACGATCGGGTCGAGCTCACCAACCACGAACTCTGATGCGAGGTATTGCCTGAGGTGGTCCCGGGGCTCGAGAACCTGCTGTGGCGCCGGTGCGGCAGCCGTGTCGAGCCGGTGACGCGGCGTCTGGTCACCCATCCCTGCGACCAATGCCCACCAGCCTGCCAGCACCAGCACGGCGGCCCAGCCCGAGAAGACCAGGGCCAGGTTCCGCCGGCCTTGCCCGGGCGTAACCTCGATACGTTCGGCCGAGTCGGTCGCCTCCCGGACGCGGCCGGCGAGCAGACCCATGTCAACCTGGTCGAGCGCAAGTCGGCGCCACAGATCAGGGTCGCTACCGGCCAGCTGCTCGAAACGTCGTCGGTCGTCGCCGGTGGCCTCGTGGTCCATGATGCGTCCGATCAGCGTCTCGGATTCTTGGGGTCCCATGTCGGTCTCCTCATCCAGTTGTGCTTGGGACATCGGTCCGACCCCCTATAAAATCGGTACGGTCTTCGAAGGAATCGTCGAGTTGGCGGAGCTCCTCCCGCAACATCCTGCGGGCCCGGGCGAGCCGTGTTTCGATGGTCGTAACGGGCAGACCCATCACATCGCCGATCTGCTGGTAGCTCATGGAGCGGAGACACCGCAACAGCAGCGGCTCGCGGTACGCCACCGGCAGACCGAGGGCTTGTTGCATGAGCAGGCCGGCCGCATCGCGTTGCTCAGCGGACAACTGGACGTCGGTGTCAGCGCTGGCGGGCTCGGCAACGGTCCCGACGTCGCGGCCGTCACCGTCCTGGCGACTGGGCCCCAGCCGCAGTGTCGTCCGCGACGATCGGGCCGCCCCCCGGCACACGTTCAGCGTAATCTGCCGCAACCAGGGGCGGAACGCCTGAATCTCGCGAAGCGTATGAAGCTTGTCGATGAACTTCACGGCGACATCCTGCAAAAGGTCCTCAACCTCGACCGAGCGTGGACGGTGGGCCAGTATGATTGCGGCGACCCATCGCCGATGGACACGCCACAGCTCCTGCTGCGCGACACGATGACCGTCGCGAGCTCGCTCGATGAGCGGCTCGTCCACGCTGTGCCGTTGGCCCATTGATTCACGGGATGGGGTCAAGACGCCGCTCCGTCGAGAAACTACCCTATTTTTGCCACCAAACTGCTCGGGGCGCCCGATCACGGAACATCGGTCCCTAGAAACTCGAATCCAGCCATCCCCCCATGACCCCCCTCAACCACCCCGACGACCACTCGATGAGCTTTGGCGACCACCTGGAGGACCTGCGCCGACGCATTCTCTGGGCGGTCGCCATCCCGCTGCCGCTGGCGATCGTGATCTTTCTTTTCAGCGATCCGGTCATCGAGATGCTCTACAGGCCGCTGGACCCGGTGCTGGCGTCGTTCCAGCTTCCACGCCGGCTCCAGGCGCTCGGACCGGCCGAGGTGCTGGTCACCAAGCTCAAGCTCAGCCTGATCGCCGCGGCCGTCATCGGGGCACCCTGGATCCTCTGGCAGGCGTGGCTGTTCGTGCGGCCCGGCCTCTACCGGCGCGAGCAGCGGTTCGTGTACTTCCTGGTGCCGGGCAGCACCGTACTGACGGCCGCAGGCCTGTCGCTGATGTACTTCATCATGCTCCCGCTGATGCTGCGGATCCTCGTGCTGTTCGGCACGTCGCTGCACCTGGGCGGCGGACCGACCATGGAGCCGCGTATCGCTGCGGCGATCGAGGGATCACCCGATATCCGCGTGCGCATCGCGGACCCGGAGACTCCCTCGCCCGGCGACATCTGGCTGCGATGGCCGCAGATGGAGATGTATGTCGCGGTCGTTCCCGACGATCCTGACGCGACGGCGGCCGTCGAGATCCTGCTGGTACCGACACCGAGCGGTTCGATCATCAGCCAGGAGTTCCGACTGACGACCTATATCAATTTCGTCCTGCTGCTGATGCTCGGCATTGCCGTGGCGTTCCAGATGCCGTTGGTGATCCTGTTGCTGGGGTGGATGGGGCTCGTGTCCGAGAAGGAGCTGCGCGCCAAGCGCAAGTACGCCTTCTTCGCGTGCGCGGCGACAGCGGCGGTGATTACGCCTGCCGACGCGATGTCGATGATCGTCATGCTGATTCCGCTGGTCGCCTTGTACGAGCTGAGCATCCTGTTGCTCGTGATCGTTCCGGCGTCGAGAGTCGCCGAGGGAACACTTCTGCAGCGGCGACGCAAGAAGAACTGACCAGGTCCGCGTCTATACTCAGCCTGTGTCCCGGACTCACGTGATAGACGAAGCACAGGTCACGACGCGGGACGTCGCCATGATGCAGCGCGCGCTGGTGCTCGCGGCGACCGCGGCAAAGGCCGGCGAGGTACCGATCGCGGCGGTCGTCTACCGCGGCGACGAGGTGCTGGCCGAGGCCGCCAACAACCGGGAGGCGTCCGGCGACCCGATCGGCCACGCGGAGATGCTCGCCCTCAGCGGTGCCGGACGCAGCCAGGGCTCATGGCGGCTGCATGATTGCACCATGGCGGTCACACTGGAACCGTGTGCGATGTGCGCCGGTGCCATGGTCAACGCACGTCTCGGCAAGCTGGTCTATGGCGCCGATGATCCGAAGGCCGGTGCCTGCCGGACCCTCTACAGCATCCCGACCGACGAGCGTCTCAACCACCGGGTCACGGTCCACGGCGGTGTCCTGGCTGATCAATGCGCCGACATTCTCCAGGCGTTCTTCGGACAGCGGCGGCGGTCGTGAGCGTGGCATCGTCGCCCATTCGTCTCGTATGCTTCGACCTCGGCGGCGTCGTGATCCGCATCTGCCGGAGCTGGAACGAGGCGTGCGTCGCCGCAGGGATGCCGGTGCGTGAGACGGAACTGTGGCGACGGACCCACCCGGACCGCCTCCGGGAGGTCGCGGAATTCCAGACGGGCCGCATCGACGCGCCGACCTTCGCGGCCCGTCTCAGCGAACAGGTGGCGGGGCTGTACAGTCCGGCCGAGGTACTCGACGTCCACCATGCGTGGATGCTCGACGAGTATCCCGGTATCGGGGAGCTCATCGACCGCGTGCACGATGCCGGGCTCGATACGGCGGCGCTGTCGAATACGAGCCACGACCACTGGGTCCGGATCGTCGGCTACCCGGCGGTGAAGCGTCTTCGGCACCTGCTGGCGTCACACCTGTTGGGCCTGCACAAGCCGGACCCGCTGATTTACCGCAGGCTCCAGGAGCAGCTGGGCTACCGCGCCGATGAGATCATCTTCTTCGACGACACGCAGGAGAACGTCATCGCCGCCGACGCCGTCGGCTGGCGCGCTCACCTGATCGACCCCCAGACGGACACGGCGGGGCAGATCACTGCGATCCTGCGCGAAGAATCAGCCTTAGGCTAGGCATCTTTCTTCATCAACTCTCGCAGCACGACCGTGGCATAGGCACCGGCCGGAAGGTCGAACGCGACGCGGATGTAGGGACCGTGCTCATCCGCCCCGGCGTCCGTGGCGGAGTTGTGGATGGGCACACGAAGCGGTCTCCGGGCGCCCTTGAGACGGGCCGGCTCGCGTTGAAGATCTTCCTGGGTCAATCCAATGGCATCGAGCGCTTCGCGTTCGATCGCTTCCACGGTCCCGGCAGCGCGTGTCATGCCACGGCCCCACAGCGGTCCCGACGGCGACACCTCGCACGCCTCGATTCGCCGCGTGAGTTCCGGATTGCTCAGCTCATCGGCGGTGACCGCGAAGACCGCGCCGTTGTCGTGCTTCCACGCCAGGTCACCCTCGACGAATCGTGCAAGCGCCCGGTCGTCGAGACGCCGGTCGAGCACCCGGTTGAAGACCGCCGACTGCAGCGAACTGATCCAGAAGGACAGCGCCGCTGATCCGACCGCCCTTAACGCGGGCCCGCCGGTGCGCCCCGCGGCAAATGCCTTGATAACGGTCAGCTCGTTGCGGTCCGCCGGCGTCCACATCGCCGCCGCCTCCTGGTAGAGGCCCTCGTCAAAGAGCGTACGTCGTTGCAGTTGATACTCCGGGAACGGCGACCCGGTGCTGCCGAGCAACTCCACGGCCATACCCGACCAGTCCTGCCGGAGTAGCAGAAGCCCGAGGATGTGGTTGTTGCAGCGGTAGCCGAAACGCTGCGACCCGAAGTAGTTCGGGATCCCGACCTTTTCGAGGTGCGAAAGCGCGGGCCACATCGCGGTCACCCGCGTGGGCTCCACGTCACGGATTCGGATCGAGAAGCGGTTGCCGGCGAGGTGACCGATCCGGATCTTGTTGGTGTGCCGTTTGGTCCACATCACCTCGATTCGCTCGTGCTCGACCGGTCCTGGCATCGGACGATCGAGAGGAAAATGAATCGAGACCGTCTGCCGCGTGACCGCGGCCTTGTCCTTCATGCCGGCGAACCCGATCGACCGTCGCGGGACGTCGAAGTGCCGCCGCAGGTGGCTGATCATCTCCACGTGCGAGACGCCGGTCTTCTGGATGCCCAGGTAAACGTGCTCGCCGGTACCCGACGGGTCGTACAGCGGAACCTCGTCGACGAGAAAGTCCTCCGGACGAACCTTAATCGTCCCGCCAACCCCCGGCTCACCGGTCAGGTAGCGTTGCGGCAACGGACTGGCATGGCACTCCACATCGACCGACACGACCACCTCGTCACAGAACCAGCGAGCAGGTTACTCGATGTCGAATTCGTCGTCCGACTCCTGGTCGAAATCCGACGACGCATCGGCCTCGGTCTGGGCGAGCACTTCCTCGTCCACGTAAATGGGCACGTTCTCGGCGACGCCCAGCGCGATTGCATCGGAGGGGCGGGAGTCGATTTCGACGCTCTCGCCGTCATGCTCGATGACAAGCCTGGCGTAGAAAGTTCCGTCAACGAGATCGGTAACGACGATCTCCTTGAGCTCACCGCCCAACTGTCCGATCACCGACGACAAAAGGTCGTGCGTCTGCGGTCGAGGAATGTCAATTCCCTTGAGCCGACGCTCGATGGCAAATGCCTCGGGCAGACCGATCACTATCGGGAATGTGCGATCACCGTCGACCTCGGTGAGCTCGATAATCTGCATATCCGTCATCTCGCGGATGAAGATCCTCGATAATTCCATTCGGACAACCATCACGTGCTCCAGTCGCTCTACCGACAATCCGGCGTTGCCCTAATCGTGTTCACCGTCTTGTCGCTGGGCAAGTGCCCGAATCATTTTCTTGAGATATCATTCACCCGTTCCAGGGCGAGCAGCAACGCCTGGGTGCCCATTCGGCCGCCACGCCCCTGGTCGAGGGCTCGCACCTGCTCGTAGAGCTGCCGCGCCAGCGTCAGGCCCTGCAGCGTGAGTCCCATACGGTCGGATTCATCAAGAGCGATACCCAGGTCCTTGAGAAAGTGCTCGACATAGAATCCAGGCTGGAAGTCGCGGCGGATCATCCGCGGGCCCAGGTTATTGATTGACCACGATCCGGCAGCACCGGCACCGACGGAGCCGATAACGGTCTCCGGGTCGAGACCGGCGCTGGCCGCATACAACAGGCCCTCGCAAACGCCGACCATGTTCGACGCGATCAGGATCTGGTTGACCATCTTGGTGTGCTGGCCGGCCCCCGCACCGCCCTGTCGGACGACCTGACGGCCCATCACCTCCAGCAGTGGTCGCACGGCTTCCACGTCTGGCTCCGAGCCACCGACCATGATCGATAGCGTCGCCTGTCGCGCACCGACGTCGCCGCCACTGACCGGGGCGTCGATGCTGCCGACCTGGATCGCTGCAGCCCGCTCGTGCACCTGCTCGGCCAGGCTGGGCCGGCTTGTGGTCATGTCCACGATGTAGGGCGGCGGCGTCGCCGCCGCGAGCGTGCCTTCGGCGCCAAGATGCACCGCCTCGACATCCTGGGGGTAGCCGACCATCGAGATGGCCACGTCGGCGCCGTCGGCTGCCTCGGCCGGGCTGTCCGCCCAGGCAGCGCCGCGTGCGATAAGCCCCTCGGCCCTGGCGCGCGTTCGCGTGTTGACCACGACGTCGTGGCCGGCCTCGAGCAGGTGGTCGGCCATCGGCTCCCCCATGACCCCTGTACCGATCCAGGCGATCCGCTTGGCGATGGACATGGCCCGGGTTTACCACAAGGGGCGGCTACGTCCAGCCAGCCAGCAATCCCAGGAAGTCCGAGATACCCACGACGCCGTCGCCGTCGAGGTCGGCCGGACATGCAGCGCATGGTTCCGGGCACGGTCCCCAGGCGTCGAAGATCGCCAGCAGATCCGGGATGTCGATCGTACCGTCGCCATCGATATCCCCGACCTGCACGATCGCGTAGCCGCCGGCGAGCGGGCTTCCAAGGCCTGGCTGCAGCACGTTGGCGAAGTCGTCGCCGAACAACACCACGAGGTTGTCGATCTGGGAGACCTGTGCAAATGGATCGGGCGTGACGTCGTTCTGCTGGTAGCCGGGGAAGCCGCGGACACCGATGTCGTT
>SMVB01088745.1_pt1 | contig 28364 bp, 30 predicted proteins | sample 2456461 | NCBI WGS metagenome assembly SMVB01 (sample SAMN11095934, study PRJNA526329) | marine sediment metagenome | biome: Marine sediment; feature: Surficial sediment; material: Deep marine sediment; isolation source: Hadal surficial sediment | place: Pacific Ocean | collected 2014-05 | depth... | reverse complement strand
TGATGACGAAATTTGCCGCGATCGCGAAAGGCAACGCATACACAGCAACGACATTCTCGATAATCTTGTCGGCCGCAGCCGGCGACAAAACATGCTTGCCTTGCAGCAGAAGCTCTGCGTCAGCAGCGTCGATCCAACCGAGCCGTCGCAGCTCGGCGATGCGTTCCGCAACGCTTAGCCGATGGATTCCTTTGATGCGCGAATTACTCAATATGACTCTCTGTCTACCTGCACACCGTGTCCATCGAGACTCATGTCCAGTGCTTGAAAATTGGCCTGCGTCGCTCGCTCAAGGAACGCGGCGATATCAGACTTGTTGTCTGCCAGGACGATGCCGATATCGCCGCCGCCGGCACCGCAGGGTTTGTAAGCTAAGCCCGCCGCACTCGCTACATCGACCAACTCTGCATGACCAGCATCGAATACACCGAGTTCGTGGTCAATACTGAAATCGCGCAATGTGGCGATATAGGCCTTGTATTCATCCAGAATCGACTGCGCCGGTCCGTCACGCCAGACGTTCGCAATCCGTTTCGCTGCTGCGGACAGTGCCGCTCGTGAGGGCCGCGCCTCACTTTGCTGAAAATGTTCGAGCCTGGCGCCCGTATCCGTCGGCGCCCCACTCCATAACACACCGAACACCAACCCCTCCGGCCAGGCCAGTGGCGAGCCGCACCCGCCATCCATGCTGTATTCGATCAGGCCGCCAAACGAGCTGCAGGCGATATCGACACCGCTGCCGAGTCCGCGTTGCAATTTTCGGTGTGCCGCGAATGCGATGTCAGACGCATCGGAATGTGTCGTGGCGACTTCGCAAAGGGCGGCACTCAACGCGACCGTCAGCGCGGCGCTGGAGCCGATGCCGAATTTCATGTTGGTCGGCGCGTCCATGAATTCCCGCGTATCCAGCATTATCGACAGGCTCTCTGGAATGGTCGCGCTGGCCGTACACAAAACAGCTTCGACGAGCCCGAAATCGTCGCCATCGCCAAGCCACAGGAACTCGCCATTTTCGACGCTGAATTTTCCAACGGCATCGGAAAAGCCGGGCGCCGATACACAATGATGTGCCACATCACTGCTCGCAATAGTGACTCGTGCGCGACGATCGACAGCCATGCAGATCGCTGGCGCGCCATCAAGAACCGCGTATTCGCCGGACAAGACAACCTTGCCGGGCGCGCTCGCTGTTATCAGCACCTTGCGTCCATCCTCATTCATCCACCAGCAACGAGGCGCCGTGACCGAGTCCGCTAAGCATGATGTCCTGCACGCCAGTCGTGGCCGTCAACGCCTCCAGCACGCGCGGCTGATCGTCCGCTGTACAGACCGCTTTCACCTGCGGTCCGGCATCAATCGTGAAAAACACCTCGACGCCCTGCGACTGCAATTCGCGAACGGTTTGCATGCAAGCGAGAGTCGCGCTGTTCCAATAGATCATCGGTGGTCGCGACGCCCACATCACCGAGTGCATTTTCAGACAGTTGTGCTCTGCAATCGAGGCGAGTTTTGCGAAGTCCCGATCGGCGATAGCGGCTTTGGCGTCCAGAATATCTGCGGGTTGCTGGTCTATCCATCGGTCGAAGAAGGGCGATGTCTTGCGACCGACCTCCATCGCCTCTCCCGAACTCACGGTCTTTGGCCCTTTCGCCGTAATCGCAACGACTACCTTGAGTGGCCAATCGTCCGCAGACCGCAAACTCCTGACAACGATGTCATCGTCTCTATTTTCGAGCTCAACATAACCGCCATGGAGCGAACGCGCGGCTGAACCGGATGCCCGGCCGGCCAGACTCGCGAGCTCTGCTGTAGTGCTTGATTGCCCGGCTGCGGCATCCGCCGCAACAACCAGCGCCGCGAAAGCCGCAGCTGAAGACGCCAGGCCAGCCGCAATCGGAAAGTTACATTCGCTGACGATGCGGGCCCGTCGTCGTTGCTTGCCACCGACCGAGTCGAGGCAGCGAGCGACTCGAGGCAACATGGCCGGATCTTCTTTGTCATTAACCACGAACACGTCGGCATGCAAGGAGTCATCAAATTCGACGCTCATCGTGGTGACCAGATCAGCAAGCGTAATCGAGATCGAACCAACGGCCGGGAGGTTGCGAATCGAATCGCGTTTTCCCCAGTATTTGATGAGCGCGATGTTTGGCTGGGCTCTGGCTGTTGCCCGCATAAGCTTGGCTTGGATAACAAATAAGGACGCGAATTATAGCCCAGCCGCCGACGCGCGAAGGCCCGCAATTCCGTGTACGCTACATGGCCCTACTGAACACGGCGGAGGTCTGTGTGCCAGCGCCTTTTGCAGACCGCATTGCGCATTACACCGAACGCGTAACCCGCAAACTCGACGAAGTTTTGCCGCCAGCGTCACAGCAACCGAAACGATTGCATGATGCGATGCGATATGCGGTTTTCAATGGCGGCAAGCGAGTTCGCCCGCTCCTCGTTTATGCGACTGGCGAATGCCTCGGCGTGGAAGAGGAACAGCTGGACGTGCCGGCCGCCGCCGTCGAACTCATCCACGCTTTTTCGCTCGTACACGACGATTTGCCTGCCATGGACGACGATGACCTGCGACGCGGCAAACCGACACTGCACCGTCAATACGATGAGGCTACGGCGATCCTCGCAGCCGATGCGATGCAGCCGCTGGCGTTCAGCGTACTTGCAGCCGCTGGCAATGCTGCGCCGGCAATCCGCAGCAAGCTGGTCAAATTAATCGCAGACGCCTGTGGATCTATCGGCATGACCGGCGGCCAGTCTATGGACCTTACATCCGAGGGCCAGTCGCTATCCGCAGCAGAAATCGAGCACATGTATTCCCAGAAGACCGGCGCACTGATTCACGCGTCGGTCATCTCCGCGTCATTGCTGTGCAAAGACCTGTCCGCTGAACATGCCGCTGCGCTCGCGGCGTTTGGCCGCACGATCGGCATCGCGTTCCAGATAAAGGACGACATTCTCGACGTAGAAGGCGAAACCGAGGTCATCGGCAAACAGTCCGGCGCTGATAAGCGTCTGAACAAAGCGACCTACCCGGGCCTGGTCGGCCTGGAAGCCGCCCGCGAGCGTTGCGACAGTTTGCTACACAGCGCCATGGAGCAACTCGACGATTTTGGGGACAATGCTGAGCCGTTGCGCTGGCTCGCTCGCTTCATCGTTGAGCGGGGTAGCTAGGATGACGTCGTCGGCACGCACGATTTTACATGTCGACATGGACGCTTTTTACGCGTCGATTGAGCAACGCGATAATCCCGATCTGCGCGGCCAACCGGTCGTCGTTGGCGGCAGCGGCCGACGCAGCGTAGTCGCCGCCGCCAGTTATGAAGCTCGGCAATTCGGCGTCTACTCGGCGATGCCAATGGCACAAGCGTACCGGCACTGCCCGGGGCTTATTCGCGTATCAGCGCGAATGTCAGTCTACAAAGCCGCGTCGACGCAAATCTTCCGCGTGTTCCGGAATTTCACGCCCGTTGTCGAGGGTCTGTCGCTGGATGAGGCGTTTCTCGATGTAAGCAACTGTCGCCGGCTGCACGGTTCAGGCCCTGAAATCGCCCGCCGCATCAAGGACCAAATACGCCAGCAAACCGAGCTGACTGCGTCCGTCGGCGTCGCCGAAAACAAGCTGGTCGCAAAAATTGCATCGGACCTTGAAAAGCCCGACGGTCTGGTCGTCATCGACGCAGAATCATGCCGCGCCCGGCTCGATCCGTTACCCGTTGCCGTTATTCCCGGCATCGGCCGCAAGACGCTAAGTCGCCTGCAGCAACTCGGCATTAACACGATCGCGGATCTTCGGCACGCTCCGGATCGCGATCTGGAACCGATTTTCGGACGGTTTACGCAGCGTACCCGCGACCGGGCGTCCGGAGTCGACAATCGCCCGGTAGCGGCATCACGCGTCGACAAGTCGATTAGCTCAGAGGAAACCTACGACGTCGACCTAAATCTGCGTAGCGACATGGACCGTGAATTGCTGCGCCTGGCCGATAGTGTGGCGCAGCGGCTCCGCACATCGACGCTGCAGGCCGGAACCATACAGATCAAGATTCGCCGCTCGGACTTTCAGACTTTCAGCCGCCAGAAGACCCTGCCGCAACCGATCAGCAACACCGATCAAATTTTTCAGGTGGCCCGCGAATTACTCGCGGTATGGCTCGAGGCCAATCCGGATGCGCGTATCCGGCTGCTGGGCGTGGGCGGCAGCAATCTTGTTCCGGCAGAGCAATACGACTTGTTCGCCGCAAGCGACGCTCCGGCATCCGGCGCCATAGATCAGGCGGTTGACGAGATTCGGGACCGCTTCGGTGACCTGTCGGTGGGCAGAGCGAGGACCTTGGGCCGGCCCTGAGTCATGTAGAATCAGTGTCTTGGTCAGCGGCGAATAATAATGTATACCGATTTCTTTGGTCTCAACGAAAAGCCGTTCTCGATAACGCCTGATCCGCGTTATCTCTTCATGAGCGAACGCCATGGTGAGGCGCTCGCACACCTGGTTTATGGAGTTACCGAAAGCGGTGGGTTCATGCAGTTGACCGGTGAAGTCGGCACCGGCAAGACCACTCTGATCCGTACGCTGCTCCTGAACCGCATACCCGCAAACGCGGACGTCGCCGTCATCCTGAACCCGCAGCTGACCGCGCTCGAATTTCTCGCGACGATATGCGAGGAACTACACGTCGCTGTACCTAAGAACAAGGACGGCAATAAGGCCCTGATCGACGCGCTTAACGGGCATTTGCTCAAGGCACACGCGGCTGGTCGGCGAACGATTCTCGTCGTTGACGAGGCCCAGAACCTCGCGCCCGACGTTCTCGAGCAAGTACGACTGCTAACCAACCTGGAAACCGCAAAACAAAAACTGTTGCAAATTATCCTGATCGGCCAGCCTGAGCTGCGCGAATTGCTCGCACGTAATGACTTGCGGCAGTTGGCGCAGAGAATTACCGGCCGCTACCACCTCGAACCTTTGTCGCGCGAAGAGTCGGCGCGGTATATCGAGCACCGGCTCAAGGTGGCCGGAGCGATTGGGGAAATATTTGGCGCAGATGCGAAACGCCAGGTTTACAAAGCCTCGGCAGGCGTGCCGCGATTAATCAACGTAATCTGCGATCGGGCATTGCTGGGCGCTTATAGTAGTGACAGCCGGCGTATCGACGCTCGCCTGATTAGACAGGCCGCCGCTGAGGTATCCGGCGAAGCCAACAGCGCGACCTGGTTGCGCTGGGCCGTGCCCGCAATCGGAGTCACGGCGGCAATAGTGATTGTGGCAGGCATCGTGCCGATGCTCGAGCAGCGACGCGCCGACACCGATGTCAGCACGGTCGCGCCAGCCGCAGCAGCCGTCCTTACGGCACCCCAAACCAGTGAGCCCGATGAGTCTCTCGACCAGCAGCTACGCCTTGCGGCAGAACTGACCAGCACCGACGCCGGACTGACCACGCTGTTCAGGCTGTGGGGGCTCGACGCTCCCGGCGGCTCGCCGGCGGACTGCATTCAGGCAGAATCGGCCGGCTACCGATGTCTCTACCAACGCGGGTCCTGGAGTAGCCTGAAGCAATTCAATCGTCCGGCGATGCTGACGCTCGTCGATAGTCGCGGAGACACGCATTACGTCGTACTGGTCTCCGTCAACGATGACACGGTCGAACTTTCGATTGGCGGCGTAAACGTCACACACCAGACCGATGCGGTATCTGACATGTGGTTCGGTCAATACATGCTGCTCTGGCATCCACCGAACGGTGCCGTTGAATCACTTGGGCCCGGCTCGCGCAGCGACAATGTGGTCTGGCTGCGGCAGAGTCTGGCGGCCATAAACGAGAGATATCGAACAGGCGCGATCGACTCCGACCTGTTCGACGACGATCTGCGGCAACAGGTACGCGCATTTCAGCGCGAGTATCGCATTGATGTCGACGGTGTCGCCGGACGACAGACGCAGATCATCATTAACACACTCGTCGAGCCGGACAGCACCCCCAGGCTGACTCAGGAATAATTATGTCTTTCATCCTTGACGCACTAAAAAAATCCGAAACGGATCGTCAGCAGCAAACAGATACGGATTTTACCGCTGTGCCGTCCCGATCCAGCACACAGCGGCCCCCAAAATGGCTGTGGCTGCTGGGCGCTCTGCTAACTATCAATATCGTGATACTGGCCAGCATTCTGATGCGCCCTGACGCCCCGGCAGACGGGGCTGCCGAAACGCCACCCGCTGGCGAGCCTCAGGCCACAGAGCTCAGCTTTGAAGAACAAATCGCTGTTGCGAAGCAAAATCAGCCGCAACGGTTTACAACGGCGGCGGATCCGGAGCCGACTACGGCACGAAAAAGTACCTCAGCGGCAGCGTCGATGCCGACGGCGTCGGCCCGAGTATTGACGATCGACGAAGTTCGCCTGAACGGAGCATTACAACTCACCGACCTGCACCTCGATATTCATGTTTACAGCGATGCGCCCGACGAGCGCTTCGTATTCATTAACATGGTGAAACATCGTGAGCGCTCGAGACTTGAGGAAGGCCCTGTCGTGATCGAAATAAGGGCGGACGGCGTCGTTCTCGAGTATCAGGGCACAACGTTCCTGTTGCCCCGCGAATAGCAACGCGCTTGACCGCGGTGCTTGCAAATTACCTTGACGGCCACGCGCTGGCGAGTGCCCTCATTTCCGGCATACACCGCGTCATCGGCGAGCAGGATTATCTCAATCGCATCAACGTATTCCCGGTCGCCGACGGCGATACCGGCACGAACTTGAGCTTGTCTCTCGGGTCTGCGCTCACAATGTTGCACGAGTCCGGTGAAAAGCACCTGGGCACCATGCTGGCCTCGATGGCTGACACTTTGCTGGATGGGGCGCGTGGCAACTCGGGCGCCATCGTGGCCCAATTTTTCCAGGGCGTGAGTGACTCGACCGGCGAAATGACGCGATTCAGCCCCACTACGTTCAGCACAGCAGCCACGACGCTGCGAAACGATTTGCGGTGATCACTGACTCGGTGGCCGATATTCCCGATGCAGACATGGAGCGGCTCGACATTCATATGGTCCCTTGTCGAATCCAGTCACGACCAGTCCGCACCACCCGACTACATCGCAGCCCTCACCCGGTGATTTTCGTCGCCAGTTTCAGTTCCTGGCGAGCCATTTCGCCGATGTACTGTCAATCAATCTAACTGGCGCCGTCAGCGGCACACTTGAATCAGCGCGCTCGGCTGGTCTCGGCATCGACGAGACGATTTCTGCCGTCGAGGCGCTGGCATCCGAAACACACACATACGCATTGCTTGGCGATCTGCGCTACTCCGTTCGCGGCGGCCGGATTCCGTCCTGGGTAAAGACCGTTGCCGACCTGTTCAGAATCACGCCTCTGATCTGGAAGACTGCGGACGGCCGCATCGTCACGCGCGGCTTCTTCCTTGGCAGGCGTAATCGCATTCGGAAATTCGCGGCTCGTATTGCGCATTACGCGAGCCAATACGAAACAGTGAACGTCGCGATTGGCCACGCAGTCTGTCTCGATGATGCGAATGAACTCGAACGCCGGCTGCGGCAAAAGATTCCGCGGATAAGCAAGCTGTCAGTGATGAACCTCGGCGCCGGCCTCGGTTCACACGGCGGACCCGGCACTCTGCTGGTCTCCTTGCACCCGCACACCCAGCCGGGCAAGAACTAGGACTCGATCGTCTTACCTGCCGCTACGATCAGACTGTCGCCTTCGTTGCGAGCGTTGTTGACAGCTCGGTCCACGGGCCATGCTTTGAGCTTTGGTACGAAACTGGTGGCGTAGTCGTCCAGGATATCGTCTCCGGCCAACCAGCGATCAGCAATTGCGGGGGTGAGAACGATCGGCATGCGGTGATGCAGTGACGCCATGAAGGTATCCGCTGCCGTTGTGATCAGCGTGGTGCTTTGGATGGACTCGCCGCTGTCTTCGTCGCACCAACTCTCCCACAGCCCGGCAAAGGCGAACGGTTCCCCGCTTGCACAGGAGATGAAATAGGGCGTTTTCCCGGCGCCTTCCCGGTGCCATTCGTAAAACCCGTCGGCGGGCACCAGGCAGCGGCGGTGACGGTATGCGGCGCGAAAAGAGGGCTTCTCTGCCACGGTTTCGGCTCGAGCATTGATCATCCGGGCGCCGATGGACGGATCCTTCGCCCAGGACGGGATCAGCCCCCAACGCAGCATCGTCAGACTGCGGGCGCGATTTTCATCTTCACGTATTGCCGCGACGTATTGCGTCGGCGCGATGTTGTAGCGCGGTTCAACCGGAACCGGTGCACTTGCCCCGAATAGTGCAGCCGTCGCCTCAGCCGGTGAATAGAAGGCGAATCGACCACACATGGCTATTCGCGAATGCCGATACCTCGACGCATCAGCTGAACACAGGCGGTGAACAGCAGGACGACGAAGACGATCAGGATGATATACGCCTTTTCGATGCCAATATCCGACTTGCCCAGAATGCCGTAACGAAAAGCGTTAACCATGTACAAGATCGGATTCGCGAGTGACACTTTTTGCCAGAATTCGGGAAGCATGGAGATAGAGTAGAACACGCCGCCGAGATACGTAAGCGGTGTTAGCACGAACGCGGGAATGATGGATATGTCGTCAAATTTGCGTGCGAACACGGCGTTGATAAAACCCGCCAACGCAAAGACGATTGACGATAACAACACGATCGAGATCGTAATCATCGGATGGCTTACATTTATTTTTGTAAAGAAAAGCGCAATGACGGTCACGAGAGCGCCGACCAGCACACCACGCAATACTCCGCCTGCAACGTGCCCGATGACGATAGTGGCATTGGACATGGGCGACACGAGCATCTCTTCGAGATGGCGCCCGAATTTCGCACCGAAAAACGACGACACGACATTGCCGTAGGAATTGGTGATAACAGACATCATGATCAGCCCGGGAGCGATGTACTCCATGTAGTCGAAGCCGTCCATCGTGCCGATTCGGCGACCGATCAAATTGCCAAAAATGATGAAGTACAGCGTCATCGTTATTGCAGGCGGGACGATGGTCTGTATCCAGATTCGCAGGACGCGCACAACCTCTTTGCGAACGATGGTCTTCACCGCAACAATGTTCAAAGCGAGGTTCATGCGCCTGATTCCTCTTCGGCGCCATCGCGCTTTCTATCAACCAGCCGCATGAACAATTCTTCCAGGCGATTGGTCTTGTTGCGCAGGCTCACTATCGTTATACCGTGCTTATCCAGTTGCGCAAACAGGTCATTGAGGCTGGCTCCCGGACCCTTTTCGACCTCCAGGTCGCAATCGTTTCGAAGCTTGGTCTCGAATCCATCCAGTCGCGGTGCCTCGCTCAGCGGATCTGCGAGATTCAGCACAAATACTTCACGCTGCAATTTTCTCAGAACCGTGGACATCTTCGCGTCCTCGATGATCTTGCCCTCGTCGATGATCGCAACTCGCCGACATAGCGACTCGGCCTCTTCCAGATAATGCGTGGTCAAAATGATCGTCGTACCGTCTTCGTTGATCTGTCGAAGAAAGTCCCACATCGAACGGCGAATCTCGATGTCGACACCCGCTGTCGGTTCGTCAAGAATCAGCAGCTTTGGCTCGTGGACCAAAGCACGCGCAATCATCAAGCGTCGCTTCATACCGCCCGACAGAGTTCTCGCCGTATCCTTGCGGCGATCCCACAGCCGCATCGCGCGCAGGTATTTCTCAGTGCGCTCGCTCGCGAGCTGCCGCGGGAGTCCATAGTAGCCCGCCTGATTCGATACGACGTTATAGACGTTCTCCCACAGGTTCATGTTGATCTCCTGTGGGACGAGCCCGATGCACGACTTCGCTTCCTCCACCGAGGTGTCGATGCTGTGACCAAAGATCTCGACCTCTCCGCCCGTTTTGTTAATCAGTGAGGTGATGATGCCAATGGCCGTTGTCTTGCCGGCGCCGTTGGGACCTAAGAGCGCATAGAAGTCGCCCGCCTCGACCGACAGGTCGATCCCCTTAAGCGCCTGGTTGCCATTGGCATAGGTTTTTTGGAGGTTCTTGATGGACAGTGCTTTCATAGGCGCGGCTATTGTAACCACGCTGCACCACCATCGTCATAAATCCCGAGAGTTATTTGTCGATGGGGATACGCTCGACTTCCTCCGCAACGCGTAAGGGCAGCGCCGGAGCGCGGCAAGCGGCAGCCCGCACGCAAATGGCGGCTTCGGCAGACTCGGTCGTGAGTAGGGTTTGCATCGCTGCCAGATGAGCGGCAGAGCGTACGTTCTGTTCCGAGCTCAGACCTGCGCAAAGCATCTTTTTCCAAAAGTCGCCGTTGTCGGCAAATCGCAGCTGCAGCAGGTCACTGCGTGCCGAGCCGCGCTGCATCAGGTGCAGAAACGTACATTCGGCCAGCTGCTCGCACCAGTTCAGCGTGGCGCCGGAAATAAGCCGCACCGCGTACGGGTTGCGCCGCGCCAATTGCCACAGGAACCCAAGGGCCGCAATGACAATATCCCGAACGTCACTCGGCGGGCGCGCACCGGCGAACAGATCGCCATTGCGGTTGTCGTCACTTAGAAAGCGCCAGTACGCAGCATCGCGCTCCCGCAGGGAAAATAACAGGAAGGGCGCAGCAGCCAGCCGGCGAATGTGCAATTCCGTCAAACCCTCAATCATCAGGCGCAGCGCTGGTGTGAGCTGTTGCCGAATGGACGCCCCGCCAGGCGATATTCTCAGACACCGCAAGAAAGCATCGTTTAGTGACTGAACGTTGATAAAGTCCGCCGGTTCCGGCCCCAAATAATCCATTCGACCCCCCCTATTTGTGCATATTTCATCTAAATCGTAAGTTACTATATATTGGTTTTTTAAACCATGTATGGATACTATAGCCTTTCATAATACTATATTTGGTCTATTTCTCTCATAAAAGGATGAAAATGCGATTAACCGATGATCGCTACGCCGGCGAGCGTAGCCAATTTGAACTCGCCCTGCGGATGATCCGGCATGAGGCTAGAACGCGTACGATACGTGAGTGCACCGGGCTGTCTGACGACCGCATTCGGAAACTCTACACAACGTATTTTCGTGACGCGGGCGCCTCGGATGTACGTCGTCGTCGCGGAAAATCACCCCGCCAGGTAACTCGTTTCGTCAAAAATCCGGAGAATCAGCTGCAGGCAACGACATTGGTTGCATTGTTCTGTGCTGGATTATTGCTGCGTATCGGCCCGAAAAATGCGGTTTCGCCTTGTTGGCCAAGACCGGATGTGGAGTATGGACATCGCGTTTGCCGGGCATACGAAACCTATCTGATGCTGCATGACAAAGCCTGCCTGAGTTTCGAATGGGCCTGGAACCTGTTGCAAAGCATCTCTTACAACGATGAACTGTATCTGGCGAATTGCGCCGACTGCCGGGTTCGTTACGTTCAGGACTCCTACGCGTTGGATCGCAAGACCTGCCCCTCCTGCGAAATCGAAGTACATCGCCGCCGCCGTCCCGGCGTACGCTCGTTCGCTGTCCCGTAGGCCTGAGGCGTCAAGCACGGATTTCCTGTCTTCCGGTACACTGCGGTCAGCCTGGGTTCAGTGTGTCGTCCGGACACACAACGAAAATAGGGAGTTTGTGGAAATGCTAAAAGAATTTAAAGACTTCGCGATGCGCGGCAATGTCGTCGATATGGCCGTTGGCATTATCATTGGTGCAGCATTTGGCAAGATCGTGTCATCGCTCGTCGCCGACGTCATCATGCCGCCGATTGGCCTGTTAATGGGCGGCGTCGATTTTAGTGAGCTATTCGTTGATCTCAGCCTTGGCGGCCACATCACGGTCGCGGCCGCGGAGGCAGCAGGCGCGCCGATCATTAAGTACGGCTTGTTTATCAATACCGTGCTGGATTTCATGATTGTCGCGTTCGCAATTTTCATGATGATCAAGGGGCTCAACAAAATGAAAACGCAAGAGGAGACACCGGCAGCGCCGCCCGAACTCTCGGGCGAAGAGAAGTTGTTGACTGAGATCCGCGACTTGCTCGCGAAAGGCTGAACCGATGCTATTCAGTTTACGACGGGCAGCTGGCCCCTTAACACGATAGAGCGAGCACTCAGGACTTACAGTGGCAAATCACAACGTATTCGCAGGCGCTTTCGTCGACAGAAGTGGCGAGCGACGCAAGGATCCTGGCTGGCTTGAAAATGCCATCCGTGGTGATGACAGTTGCTTCGTTCCGGTATGGGGCGACCAGTGCCTGGTCGGAGGCGATCCTGTTGCAGCGGTTCTGCTCAAGCGCCACCAGATACACGATGTCGCAAACGACGAGGAATTGATATTCCTCGGAATCTTTCGCGGCTATCCCGCGTTTGCGGTACCCATGAACGGCGATGGCGAAGCGCCGTTCCCGAAGCTCGGCGAGTTTCTCGACCTGAGATATCTGGGCACGGTTTTGCCTCCCGACGAGGCCAATCTCCTGGCGCATGCCCGCGCGCTGGTGTTGTGGCATGTCTCCCAGGTTTTCTGTGGCACCTGCGGGTCCGCGGCACGATCCGAGGCTGGCGGCAACTCCCGAATGTGTGTGAACGACAAGTGTGGTCGGCAGATATTCCCGCGCGTTGACCCGGCAATCATTGTTCTGATCACAGACGGTGAACGCTGCCTGCTGGGCCGGCAGCAAGCCTGGCCCGAAGCTATCTACTCCACGATAGCGGGCTTCGTTGAACCCGGCGAAAGCTTAGAGGACGCAGTACGCCGCGAGGCGTTTGAAGAAACGAATATTCAGGTGGGCGAGGTGTCCTACGACAGTTCCCAACCGTGGCCGTTCCCGGCGGCGCTAATGCTCGGCTTTATAGCCAAAGCGACGTCCACCGAGATCGCACTTAACGACGGCGAGTTGGAAGACGCGCAATGGTTTACGCGCGAGCAGCTGCGCTCAGGCTTCCCCAAATTGCCATTCAGGATATCGATCGCCCGGCGGCTCGTCGATAACTGGATAGAACTCCGGACTGACGACTGACATGTGCCTGGTCGTACTGTCGTTCGATCCGGAAAGCGATTACCCGTTGCTCATCGCGGCGAACCGCGATGAGTTTCATGCACGACCGAGCCAGGATGCGAAATGGTGGCCCGACAAGCGGGACATCCTCGGTGGACGAGATCTGCTCGCCGGCGGCACCTGGCTCGCCGTAAGCCGCAACGGCCGTATGGCGACGGTCACCAACTACCGGGACGCGGTCCCCAAAAGCGGAAAACTGCGTTCGCGTGGACATCTCGTCACCGAGTTTTTGCAATGCGGCCTCGCGCCGATTGACTATCTGCGAACGATCGAAAAAACCGCCTATGCGGGATTTAATCTGCTGGTCACCGATGGTAGCAAGCTCGCCTACTTGTCTAATCGGGACGGTGAGGCGGAGCAGTTGGCAACCGGCATATACGGACTCAGCAACGCCACTCTCGGCACGCCATGGGATAAGGTCGAGAGAAGCAAGCGCCGCCTTGGCAGGCTTCTGCAGCAAGATAAAATCAACGACACGCAGCTGTTGCGCCTGCTGGATGACCGGCAAAAGGGCCCCGCCGATGAGGTCCGGAGCAGTCATCTGCCTTTCGCGACGGCACATGCGATCACGGCGCCGTTTATCGTCACGCCTGATTACGGCACGCGTTGTTCGACGATTGTTCGTGTTGATAGTGCCGGCCGCTGGCATTTCCTGGAACGGCGTTTTAACACGGACGGCACGGTCAGGGGCGAATCGAATTTCTCATTTAGCGTCGCTGAGAATCCTGAGTAGCCAACGTCGAATGTCGGCGATTTCCTCGGCGCAGACCGCGTGCGCCATCGGGTAGTCGTGCCACTCAACATCGAATCCGGCACCGATAAGCAAGTCCGCCGAACTGCGCCCGAGATGCATCGGCAACATCGGATCGAAACTGCCATGCGCCATGAATATCGGGAGATTCCGCTCGGCTGCTGCAGGATTCTCCGCCACCTCCGCCTCGAAGGCATCTGGCAAGGGCAAATAGGTAGACAAGGCCATCAATCCGCCGAGTCGCTCCGGGTAACGTAGTGCCGCGTGCAACGCGATGGCGCCGCCTTGCGAGAAACCGGCCGCAATGATATTGCTCGCCGCAACACCTCTTTCGATCTCACGTACGATCAGTCCGTTGAGTATCTCCGCGCTTTCCCGTATGCCCACCTCATCCACGGGGCCATCTCGTTCGAGACTCAGGATGTCGTACCAGGCGCGCATTTCCGTGCCGCCATTGATCGTCACAGGCCGCACGGGTGCATGCGGAAATACGAACCGCAACGCGAGTTCGTCTGCCAGTCCGAGCTCTCCTACGATTGGTTCGAAATCATGACCATCAGCCCCAAGCCCGTGCAGCCATATCACGCTGCCCGTGGGATCAGGGCCTGTTTCGATCTCAATCGTTTCCGCTGTAGACATTAAGTGCTCCGAGCATCGCTGGGGCGGCGCAGTGTACCGCGAAAAATCCCTGAATACGGGATATTCAGAGTTGACGACCTATGCGCATTTTGTTATATCTATGCGCATATTTATGCGAGATTGATCATGCCCAACTCAATCCAGGAACAAGCCTCGCGCCGCGATGAAATTCGGCGGCTGCTGCTGCACGGCCCGGCCAATACCCAGCAAACACTGGTAGAGAAGCTGACTTCGCGCGGGCATGTGGCGACACAATCCAGCGTAAGTCGAGATCTTAAGGAACTGGGCGCAATCAAGACCAGCCGTGGTTACGAGCTACCCGATGCGGCGGATTCCAACCGCGATCAATTGGCGGGCGTTGCTGATCTCCTTCGCAGCGTGACCGCGGCGGGCCCTAACCTGACGGTCATTAAAACGGCGATCGGTGCAGCGCAGCGAGTTGCGCTTGCGCTGGATCGCAGTCATTGGCCTGAGATGGTTGGCAATATCGGCGGCGACGACACGGTATTTGTGGCATCCGATTCGGCGGCGGCCCAGAAAATTCTTATCGCGAAGATCGAGCGGGCGAGCTCATAGCCCCATGACGGAGTCCAGAGTGAGTAACGATCAGTCACCCATTATTCTCGCGTTTTCCGGCGGCCTCGACACCTCTTTTTGTGTGCCGTGGCTCAAAGAAGCAACCGGGCGGGACGTTATTACCGCGACCGTGGACACCGGCGGCATCGACGCTGAGGCAGCCGTAGCACTCGAGCAGCGCGCGCTGGCCCTGGGTGCGATCGAACACGTCCTGATCGACTGCAAACAGGAATTTTTTGACTCTGTAATTGCATACCTGATCGCCGGCAACGTTTTACGCGGGCATGCCTACCCACTGTGTGTCGGCGCCGAGCGCGGCTTGCAGGCGGCACAACTCGCGCAGTTGGCGCGATCGAGGAAGGCAACAACTGTTGCCCACGGTTGCACCGCTGCCGGAAACGACCAGGTGCGCTTCGAGGTCGCTCTGCGCACTCTCAACCCGGGACTCGATATTCTGGCGCCGGTGCGCGACAACAACTGGGTACGTGAAGACCAGCTCAAGTATCTTGAGGATCATGGCCTGCCGCTACCCGCGCAGAGCCCGGCGTATTCCATCAACCGCGGCCTGTGGGGCATCACGATCGGCGGCCAGGAAACGCTGACCTCGCAAAACACCATTCCCGAGGACGCCTGGGTGCTTTCCGCCGACGCGTTCAAAAATCCGCAGCCCCCCTCGAGCCACACCCTGGAGTTCGCAGCGGGCGTACCGGTCGCTCTGGACGATGCCGCCTTGCCACCGGTCGAGCTCATCGAAAAACTCGAGTCGCTGGCCGGGCAATACGGTATTGGGCGAGGCATACACCTTGGCGACACGGTGCTTGGGACCAAGGGCCGGGTTGCCTTCGAGGCGCCAGCGGCCGTGACATTGATCACCGCCCACCGCGAGCTGGAGAAACTCGTGCTTAGCGCCCAGCAAATACGCGTCAAGGACAACATCTCGTCCGTCTACGGGGATCTCATTCACGAGGGCAAGCAACTCGACCTCGTCTGCGCGGACATCGAAGCACTGCTGACCTCGTCGCAGCAGCGCGTTACCGGAACCGTCACTTTTTCGCTCAAACCCGGCAGCTTGTTTATTGAAGGCGTTGCATCGAAGCACTCGTTGCTGGCTGCGACCCGGGGCGTGTACGGCGAGTCCGCTGGCGAATGGACGGCGGCTGATGCCTTGGGCTACGCACGAATTATGTCCCTGCCCGGATTGCTGCAAACGCGCGCCGCAGGAGACGGATCGTGAAAAGCGTCATCGTCGACAAGATCGCATCGGTCGCCCAGCACAGTGATCTGGGGCACGAACTGAGGCTGTCGGGAGATATACCGTGTGAGGAAGGGGTACTCATCGCCGCGCGAGTGCTCAACAACAAGACCCGCTACAACCAGCTCGAGCTAACCTCCGGACGCATGGCGACCGTCAATCAGGGCGACGTCGTGGTTGGTGCGCTGGGCCACCGCAAAGCACTGCGGGGCTACTCAGGTCACCTGCCGACTAAACTCGCAATCGGTGACACGATTCAATTACTGAATATCGGTGGTGTGTTCGGACTGTGCGACTCCGCCAATCCGGACGTCGGCCCGCCGTTCGACTGCGAAGTACTCGGCACCGTTTTACACTTCCCGTATCTCGGCGAGCGCATTGGCGTGCCTGCACGAGTCGGCGAAAAAATGTTCGATAGCGAAGCCTCCCTGCAAACACACGGCGTTCCGGTCGTGGCACTCGCTGGAACCTGCATGGACTCGGGCAAGACGGCCGCCGCCTGCGCGATTGTGGGTCGACTCAGGCACTTGGGTCTGCGTGTCGCAGCCTGCAAAGCGACAGGGGTCTCCTTGCGGCGAGACATATTGGCGATGGAAGACGCCGGCGCCGTGGAGACGATGATTTTCTCGGACCTCGGCGTAGTAACAACAACGGCCGAAAACGGCCCCGCCCTGACGCGCGCACTGCTGACGGGTCTCGCCAAGAACAAGCCAGACGTGATCGTACTCGAGCTTGGCGATGGACTGCTCGGTGCGTATGGCGTGGCGGCAATTCTGGCGGATGAGTCCATTCGCGACGCCCTGACGGTCGTGATTCTCTGCGCGAACGACCCTGTTTCAGCCTGGGGCGGCACAAAGATTCTGCGCGACGATTTCGGTATCGAACCGGCCATCGTGACCGGGCCCACGACCGACAATGACGTCGGCGTTGATCAGATCTCCGAACGCCTGTCTTTGCCTGCGATTAACGCCCTGTCGAACGGCGTTGCTCTCGGCAACCACGTCGCCAAATTATTGAAAGACGAGGAGTCAGCATGACAACGGGCATCCAGGCTGTAGTACTTGGCGCGACCGGCTACGTCGGTGGCGAATTGCTGCGGCTGCTTTCGGCACATTCCGAATTTACGCTTGCGGCGGCAGTCTCCGAAAGTTGCGCCGGTGAACCGATCGCGAAAATGTTTCCCAATCTCAGCGCCGTCTACGGGTCGCAACAATTTTCAGGTCACAATGAGTGGCTCGACAACATTGACTCAGGCTGTGATCTTGCGCTTTTCTCCGCGGCCCCACATGGCGCATCGGCAGCGCTGGTCGCCAATGCGCTCGATGCAGCGACAGCGAAGGATTTGACCGTACATGTCGTCGACGCCTCTGCGGACTTTCGTTACTCGAACGAGCAGGACTATAAGCGCGTCTATGGCATGGAACACGGCGCGCCCGCGCTGCTGTCACAATTCCAGTCGGGTGTTCCCGAACACGTCAAAGAAACACCCGCACAGCACGTCGGTCACCCGGGCTGCTTCGCGACAGCGGTATTACTGGCGGCCGTGCCGCTGATACGCTCCAAGTTAACGGATAGCGAAATATTCGTCACAGGAATCACCGGCAGTACCGGATCGGGCCGCAGCCCGCAAGCCGGGACGCATCATCCCGAGCGTCACGCCAATCTCTATGCCTATAAGCCACTTGCGCATCGTCACGCGCCCGAGATTGCAGCCTTCACGGAAGCAGCGAGTGGCCGCAAGACCCGTGTGCACTTCGTGCCGCATTCGGGACCTTTCTCGCGCGGCATCCACGTGACCGTACACGCGAAAACCACGCAATCGGTCTCCACTGAACAGCTGCTCGCCGAGTTCGAGAACGCCTACGCCGATGCGCCGTTCGTCGAGGTTGTGGCAGGAACGCCGCGGCTCAAGAACGTCGTCGCCAGCAATCGATGTCAGATTGGCGTCGCAGCTGCAGACGATGCTGTGGTCGTCATGAGTGTCATCGACAACCTCGTTAAAGGCGCCGCTGGCGGCGCAATCCAGTGGATGAATCGGCTGTGGGGCTTGCCGGAAACAACTGGCCTGCTAGCTGCTGCGCCGGGCTGGACCTGACCTGTGCGCAGCCAAACCCGTCCAACATCGGCGCAAGACCCTCGAGTGCGTGAGGCGGCGACAACCTTGCCGGTCTACGATCAGCTACCGTTTGTTCCGGAGCGAGCGACAGGTTGCGACATTATTACCAGTGACGGTCAGCGGATCCTGGACCTTTACGGCGGGCATGCCGTTGCCGCGCTCGGCTACGGGCACCCACGACTCGTCCGCGCAATCAGCGAGCAAAGTTCGAAATTGATTTTTCAAAGCAACGCGGTAGCGCTCGAAATACGCGCCGACGCGGCAGAAATGCTGACTGCGATCGCGCCCGAAGATCTGAATCGCGTGTTTTTCGTCAACTCAGGAGCGGAGGCGAACGAAAACGCGTTGCGAATGGCCCTCGTTGTGACGAAGCGCAAAAAAGTTCTCGCAATCACTCAGGGTTTCCACGGTCGTACCGCAGCTGCCGGCGCGGTGACCTGGAATTCCGACCCCTGGTATGGGTTTCCGAATAAGCCGTTCGAAGTCGACTTCATTCCACGCGACGACTGCGACGCCGCAGAAGAGATGATCGGCAGCGACATCGCCGCCGTGATCGTCGAGCCTGTGCAAGGTGTCGCAGGTGCCTATGACTTGTCGCACGAGTTTCTGCACGTATTGCGGGAACGCACAAAACTGAGTGGCACTTTACTTATCGCGGACGAGGTGCAATCCGGAATGGGCCGCTGCGGACGTTACTTCGCAGTGCAGGCGCAGGAAATCGTTCCCGACATTATGACGAGCGCCAAAGCGCTGGGCGGCGGTATTCCCTGCGGCGCCGTTCTATGTACCGACGAAATAGCGACACACTTCGGCCCAGGCGATCTCGGGTCGACGTTCGGCGGCGGCCCGGTCGCTGCTGCCGCCATCGTCGCCGTCATTGAGTCGATTCAAGCTGAGGGATTACTGAAGAACGTACGTCAACGCGAGGCGCAAATTCGCGAGCAATGCATTCAGGGGCCGGTACAAAAAATTCAGGGCATGGGTCTGTTGCTTGGGCTCGTGTGTGACCGCCCGGCAATCGAGGTACGCAACGCGTTACTCCAGCATGATGTACTCACCGGCACCAGTTCCGACCCGAACGTGCTGCGCATACTCGCGCCGCTCGTGCTCGAATCCAACCACGTAGACCACCTCGCTCACGCCCTCAAGACGATGGCGCCGCGCGTCGATTAACAAAAAAGAGAGTTATGATGAAAGCATTCAATGACCTGGCAGACTTCAGCAACGAAGAGATCGGCGCCCTCCTCGAGCTTGCAGGCCGTCTCGACACGCATCCAGAACCCGAGGCTCTTCGCGGCAAGGTCTTGTCGTTGCTGTTTCTTAGCCCCTCCCTGAGGACACTGGCATCGTTCCAGGCCGCTATGATTCGGCTGGGTGGAGGTTCGTTCGTCATCTCTCCGGATATGTCCATCCACGGCATTGAAACCCGGCCCGGCATTGTTATGGACGGCGCTGCTGCTGAACACATTCGCGAAGCCGTGCCGGTCATCGCGTCCTACGGCGATGCTATTGGCATTCGCGCATTTGCCGAGCGCAAGAACCTTGAAGCCGATTTGGCCGATTCCGAGTTTTCCGCACTGATCGACCTGATCGACACGCCGTACATCAACATGGAGTCGGCGATGGGCCACCCGTGCCAGAACCTGGCGGACTGGAAAACGCTGAACGATCTCGGCGTACCGGCCAACGGTGGGAAGCTTGTATTGAGCTGGGCCTATCACCCGCGGGCACTACCACTCGCCGTGCCGGCATCGACCTTGTTCACCGCAGCGAAGCGCGGCATGGATGTCACCGTGCTGCGTCCCGAGGGTTTCGAGCTGCCGGAACAGGTGATGCAAAAAGCGAACGCGGCGGCCGAGGCGAGCGGTGGTTCGATTCAGGAAACCGATGACAGGGCCGAGGCCATGGAAGGAGCGCATATCATCTACGCTAAATCCTGGTCTTCGATAAAACACTACGGCAACAAACTCGCTGATCAAGAACAGCGCGAAGCGCACATCGACTGGTGCGTTGACGAGCCCTGGTTCGACAACGCCAGGGACGACTGCCGTTTCATGCATTGCCTGCCGGTACGCCGGGGCGTCGTCGTCAGCGAAGCAGTCCTTGACGGCCCGCGAAGTGTCGTCATTCACGAAGCGCGAAATCGCATGTTTGCCCAGATGGCGGTCCTGCACCAGATGCTCGGAAGTCAGGCGTGACTGCGAAACAAGACAGAGCCATCGTTGTCTCGGCGCTCAAACACGCAGCGCCCTATATTCGCCTGTTCAAGGGTAAGGTCTTCGTGATCAAAGCCGCCGGCGAGATTTTCACAGACAAGCAAAGCACCAGCGCATTTATGGAACAGGTTGGCATACTGCACCAGGTTGGCATTCGTGTCGTACTGGTTCACGGTGGCGGCCCGCAGTCCACCCAACTCGCCACATCGCTCGGCCTTGACACAAAGTTCGTCGACGGGCGTCGCGTCACAGATGACGCATCTCTCGATGTCGCGGCTATGGTCCTGAACGGCCAGATCAATACCCGCATTCTGGCAGCCTGTCGCGACCTTCAGATTTCGGCAGTCGGCATCAGTGGAATTGACGCGGGACTCATTCACGCGCACCGGCGGCCGCCGGTTGAGAGCGACGACGGCACGCCCGTGGACTATGGCTTCGTCGGCGATATCGACTCCGTGGATGCCGACATACTCATCAAACAATTGGACAACGGCTTTATGCCGGTGGTCAGTCCACTGTCCTGCGACGAGTCGGGAACGATTTTGAACATCAACGCCGATACAGTCGCGGCAGCTATCGCCGCCGAACTCGATGCCGAAAAACTGATACTCGTAACCGGCGCGCCGGGCATCCTCGAAGACGTTAATGACCCGCAATCGCTGATCAGCTATGTTGACCGCGCTGCGCTCGACAAGCTCAAGGCTGAAGGCAAACTCGCCGACGGCATGTTGCCCAAGGCTGCGGCGATTGATACCGCACTCGCCAATGGCGTCAAACGTGTACACGTAATTTCCTACAAAGTGCCCGACAGTATTCTGCTTGAGGTCTTCACCAATGAGGGAACGGGAACACTGGTTGTCAATGACATCGCGGCGCTGACAATGGCCGAACAGGGCGGCGAAGAATCATGACTCGTCTTTGGGACAAGGGACTGCCGCTGGACGAGCGCGTGCTGCGCTACACGGCCGGTGAGGATTACGTTCTGGATGCGCGACTCGTGTCATACGACATCGCAGCCAGCATCGCACACGCCGAGATGCTTGCGGAGACCGGCCTCATCGATAGCGATGATTGCACTGCGATCACAGACGGGCTGCGCGCTCTCGGTGCGTCTTTTGAGGCGGGCGAGTGGAGTATCAGCCTGGAAGACGAAGACGTACACACCGCACTCGAGTCTCGACTAACGGAAAACATAGGTGCAGCAGGCGCGCGATTACACCTTGGGCGCTCGCGTAACGACCAGGTACTGACGGCATTGCGCTTGTACCTGCGCGATGCGACCGACGACCTGGCGGGGCGGGTCGGCGATCTGCGGCAATCAATTACGGCCCTGAGCGAGCGTCAAGGTGATGTACAACTCCCGGGCTATACGCATATGCAGCACGCAATGCCCTCTTCGGTCGAGCTTTGGTGCGGCGGATATGACGAGGCGTTTTCAGATGCGATCGATGGCCTCAACGCATCGCGCAGGCGAATCAACAAGAACCCCTTAGGCAGTGCTGCCGGTTACGGCACTCCCGGTTTGCCGATCGATCGTGAACTGACGACCAGGAAACTCGATTTCGATGAGACACAAACACCCGTCACGTCCGTGCAACTATCGCGGGGCAAGGCGGAAAGCACGCTGCTTTTCGAGATCACGCTGCTGTTGCAGGATCTCGGCCGCATGGCAACCGACTTGTTGCTCTTTTATACGCAGGAGTTCGCGTATATCTCGCTCGCCGCGGAAGTGACGACGGGATCTTCGATCATGCCGCAAAAACGCAATCCCGATGTGCTCGAGCTCCTGCGTGCCGCAGCGAGTACAGCACATGCCTGCCTCGACGAATCACTGATGCTGACTGCGAAACTGCAGTCGGGTTATCAACGTGACCTGCAGCGGCTCAAAGCACCCCTGTTTCGCTCCATTGACCTTGCCATCGACAGCGTGGATATCATGGCCTTCCTGCTCGACGGCGTTCGCTTCCTGCCCGAAAATATTGAGCTCAATGCAGGTATTTTCGCGACTGCCGAGGCCTATCAACTGGTCCGCGACGAGGGCATTCCGTTTCGCGATGCCTACAAGCAAGTCGCGAAGCGCTATTCAAAGTAAGCGCTGGGCCTTTATAATCGACCGATCTCCCAAACCGGTTGAAACTTATGAAATCCACAATCTCCACGCTAGCTGCACTGTTGCTCGTTCTGTTCCTTAATGCCTGTGGCCAAAGCGGGCCGTTATTCGTCCCGGGCAATCCGAGCTCTATACAGACCTTGCCCAGTGCAAGCGCAGAAGAAACACAAAAGAATGAGGACGAAGACGAGGACACCGACAGTCAGTAGACACGCCGTTTCCTGATGTCCAACGCTGACCTGGTACTCATCGACGGTTCGTCCTATTTGTACAGGGCGTACCACGCGTTGCCGAAACTAACGAATGCCGGTGGCGAGAATACTGGCGCGTTGCACGGCGTGCTGACGATGATCAACAAATTGCTGCGCGAGGAACCTGCCGCTTATGTCGGAGTGATCTTCGATGCGCCGGGCAAGACCTTTCGTGACGATTTGTACGCGGAATACAAGGCCAATCGTCCTCCGATGCCCGACGAGCTGCGCGAGCAGGTCGAGCCGCTACTCAATGCGATCAAGGCCATGGGCCTGCCGCTGCTGCAAATCGCGGGAGTCGAAGCCGACGATGTCATCGGCACCTTATGCCGTGAGGGGACTGAAAAGGGTCTCACTGTCCTGGTCTCCACTGGCGACAAGGATATTGCGCAACTCGTCAACGACAACGTCACGCTCGTTAATACGATGAATAACAGCGTCCTCGATCGCGACGGCGTTAAAGCGAAATTCGACGTTTATCCCGAACAGATCATCGATTACCTCGCGCTTGTCGGCGACAGCTCCGACAATATTCCGGGCGTCCCTAAGGTCGGCGCAAAGACTGCCGCAAAGTGGCTTAATCAGTACGGCACCGCGGACGCAATTATTGCCAGTGCCGGCGACATCGGCGGCAAGGTTGGAGAAAGCCTGCGAGACAATTTCGAGCAACTCAAACTGTCGCAACAACTCGCGACAATCCGCGTCGATGTCGAGCTGCCTGTCGCCGTCTCCGATCTTAAGCCAACCGATGTTGACGTCGATGGGCTGCGAGACATTTATCATCGATTCGAATTGCGCTCGTTATTACGCCAACTTGACGAAACGGCCACCGAGCGTACGAACAAGCAAGTGGATGAGTCTTTTACAACTCCTGAGGAAACGGGGCGCGACTACGAAACCGTACTGTCCTGGAAGGCGTTCGATAAGTGGCTGGCAAAAATCGACGATGCTGACCTCGTTGCTATCGATACCGAGACGACCAGCCTCGACTACATGGCCGCGGAAGTCGTTGGTATATCTCTTTCCGTCGCTGCCGGTGAGGCCGCCTACATCCCGCTTGCCCACGATTACTTGGGCGCGCCCGATCAACTACCCCGTGATCAAGTATTTGAAAAACTTAAAGATTTTCTAGAAAGTCCGACTAAGAAGAAAGTTGGTCACCACCTGAAATACGACGCGCACGTGCTGGCACGGCACGGCATCAAGCTGGCGGGCATGGCTTTCGACTCGATGCTGGAATCCTACGTGCTCAACAGTGTCGCTACCCGACATGACATGGACTCCGTGGCACGTTTGTATCTCGGTCGCGAAACCATTCACTTCGAAGACGTCGCCGGTAAGGGCGCCAAGCAACTTACTTTCAATCAGATCGATCTCGAAATTGCTGCGCCCTATGCCGCCGAAGACGCCGATATCACGTTGCAACTTCACAATACGCTTTGGTCGAAGCTGTGCGACGTTGAATCGCTGCGTGAGGTTTACCTCACGATAGAACAACCGCTCGTCCCGATCTTGCTTGAAATGGAGGAAACCGGCGTGCTGATCGACCGTGGCATGCTCACGAGTCAAAGCGGCGAGCTCGCAAAAAAGATGCTGGCACTTGAATCCGAAGCGCATGAGCTCGCCGGTGGTCCGTTCAACCTGAGTTCGCCTAAACAGCTGCAGCAAATATTATTCGAGAAACTCGAGCTACCGGTTATTCGAAAAACACCAAAGGGCCAGCCATCGACGGCCGAAGATGTGCTCGCCGAACTTGCCCCTGACTACGATCTGCCACGCGTGATTATCGATTACCGCAGTGTTAGCAAACTTAAGAGCACCTACACGGACAAGCTCCCGCTGCAGATTTCGGCCGCGACCGGGCGCGTGCACACGTCTTATCATCAGGCGGTCACCGCGACCGGGCGCCTGTCATCGTCCGACCCGAACCTGCAAAATATTCCAATCAGGACGCCAGAGGGTCGCCGTATACGCCAGGCTTTTATCGCTCCGGAAAACCACGTGTTGCTGGCCGCTGATTACTCGCAAATCGAATTGCGAATCATGGCACACCTGTCGGCTGACGAAGGCCTCCTGACAGCGTTCGAGAATGAGCAAGACATACACAGCTCTACCGCAGCTGAGGTTTTCGAAACTGCCCTGGACGAGGTAACGGCTGACCAGCGGCGCTCCGCCAAAGCCATCAACTTCGGCCTGATGTACGGCATGTCGGCTTTCGGCCTTGGCAAGCAACTCGGAATATCCAGGGGGCAGGCCCAGGACTATGTCGATCTGTATTTCGATCGCTATCCCGGCGTCAAGGTGTACATGGATGACATTCGGGAGACGGCCGCCCGCCAGGGATACGTCGAAACCGTGTTCGGCCGGCGACTGTACCTGCCCGAAATCAATGCGAAGAATGCGCAGCGCCGCCAATATGCGCAGCGCAGTGCGATCAACGCGCCGATGCAAGGCACCGCCGCAGACATCATCAAGCGGGCGATGATCGACGTACATAAATGGTTACACGAAAGTAACGCTGACGCTCGAATGATCATGCAGGTACATGACGAACTCGTTTTCGAAGTCGCCGGTGACGACGTCGAGCTCGTCCAGGAAAAGGTCAGCGAAATTATGTGCTCGGCGGCGAAACTCTCCGTGCCCCTCAAAGTCGACGTCGGTGTCGGCAAAAACTGGGACGAAGCACACTAGCAGTCTATTTCTCTAAGCTTTTCGGATATTTACGTGTCGCATGGAACTAATGATATCGCGTAGGCTCCAAGTTACTGAGTGCATTAGTCACTCGCCTGTTTACCTCCCTAAACAGGCGTGCAACGTGGCAACCCCAAGCCTGTTGCTTCTTCATTCCCCGGAGCGCTTGCGCCCCGGGGCTTTTTTATGTGCCGGCGACGCTCAGGAATCGCTCGAGCGTCTCTCGCGCCTTGTCCTCGCCCTGACGATTGAGCGCGGAAAACTGCTGCACGCTCGCACGGCCATCCAGTTCCTTTCGCACGTCCAGGAGCGCTGTGGCCGCCTGTCCGCGCTTTAGCTTGTCGGATTTGGTCAGCAGAATATGTACCGGCAAATCAACGTCGTCGGCGAAGGCCAGCATCTGCCGATCGTAGTCGGTTAGCTGACGGCGAATATCGACGATCAGTAGCAGGCCCTTCAGACTGTCGCGTGATTGAAAGTAGCCAGTCACCAGCTCGCCCCAATGCCTGCGTTTCGAGTCCGATACACGCGCGTACCCGTATCCGGGCAAATCGACGAGTCGCTGCCCCTCTCGCAGACTGAAGAAGTTGATGAGCTGTGTTCGTCCCGGTGTCTTGCTGGTCCTCGCGAAATTGCGCCGATTGACAATAACGTTGATCGCGCTGGATTTGCCGGCATTCGAGCGGCCCGCGACCGCCACCTCGACGCCGGAATCAGCAACGAATTGCTGCAAAGCGTTGGCACTCTTGATGAACTGGGCTTCGGAGTATTGCGACATGGGGGTATGCCCCAGAATTTCTGTGTATAATTTGGGACTGCTAGTCTGACGGCTTACGGGCTGTGCAGCAAGGCGGCCAGAAGCTTTGCTGCCCTTGGGCGACGCACCATTTGGCACAGAAAATCGATGCAATAATCAGCGGTGGCCAAGGCCAGCGCGAAAAAGTAACGGATAAAGAAACATGACTATAAGGGTTGTACCGGTTTGCCTGACAATGGCAATTCTGCTGACATCAGCTTACGTGCATGCTGAGAGTCTTGTCGAGGGCTCCGCTGAGAACGGCAAGGCCAGATCCATAATGTGCACCGCGTGCCATGGCTCGGAGGGCAATAGCGTCAACTCGCAGTGGCCCAGCATCGCCGGTCAGAACGCGAGCTATATGGTCGCCCAGTTAGAGGCATTCAAATCCGGGCTGCGCAGCGACCCGCTGATGACAGGCCAGGCGATGTTGCTCACCGATAGCGACATGCGCGACATTGCCGTTTACTTTGAAGGCCTGCCTGCCGCCGCGATGGCGGTCGCTGACCCGTCCATTATCGGCAAGGGTGAAGCGCTGTACCGGGGTGGCGACAGCGACAGCGGCGTTGCCGCCTGCCTCGCATGCCACGGGCCGACTGGTCGGGGCAATCCGGCCGCGAAATATCCGGCGCTGCAAGGTCAGCATGCTGATTACACGGCCAAGCAACTGCACGACTACGCCTCCGGCACGCGAAAATCGGACGGCAAAACGCGCATCATGCGCGACATAGCGTCTCGCCTGAGTGAAGACGACATCATTGCTCTCGCCTCTTACGTACAGGGTCTTCGATAATGAAACACCTGATCTGGATTAGTACTCTCTTATTGTTTTTGGTCGCCTGCAGCGAAGAGGAGTCTTCACAAACTGCGGTCGAAGAACCCGTTGTTGTGGAAGAACCGGTTGTCGAGCAGGCCGAAGAAGAACAGGATGTCGTCGAGGAAGAAGTACTGGAAGTCGTCGAGGAATCCGCGGCAGAACCAGAGGCTGATGAACAGGCGATCATGCTGGCTCAGGCCGACATCGCAGTCGCGCCTCAAGACTGGCAATTCAAGGAAGGCACGCACTATATCCGGCTTGTACCCACGCAACCGACTCTCGGCGGCGCGGACAAGATCGAAGTTGCCGAATTCTTTTGGTACGGCTGCCCGCATTGCTACACCCTGGAGCCCGTGATCAACGCCTGGGCCGAAAACAAGCCCGCCGATGTCCGCTTCGTTCGCGTCCCGGCGACGTGGAACCCACTGCTCGTGATGCACGGTCGCCTCTACTACACAGAGGAAGTGCTGGCGCGAAACGGCGTCATCAAGGACGCCGCTGGCTTTCGCGAAGCGGTGTTCCAGGAATATCATCGCCGCCGCAATCACCTGACCAGCGAGGCAGCTATTCAAAAGCTGTTTGAGCGCTTTGGCGTCAGTGCCGATGAGTTCAGTCGCACTTGGAATTCTTTCGAGGTAGATCAGAAACTTCGCATCGCGACTGACCTGATGCGGCGCTACGGCATCGCAAGTGTTCCGATGGTCGTCGTCAATGGTAAGTACCGCACGGGCGGCTCAGAGGCCGGCACCTTTCCGAAAATGATCGAAATCATCGACGAGCTGGTTGCTCGGGAGCGCGTGCGGTAGGAGAGTTCTTGTGTGATGGGTCTCGCCCACATAGCGGGCTCCTAGCCATTATCTTCCGCGACAATTCGCAGCTCGCCGTCTGCGGCACGCCGCCAATAGAGTCGTTTGATAGTTTCAACCGTGCGCACGTCATCGACGATTATCTGCCTGAAACGGCTCAGGTATAAACCGTGATCTTCGGGGTCAGCTATCAATAATTTATCATTCAGGGAAAATTTCTGAACCACTGTCGCGCCAACAGTCTTCATTCGGTAAACCGACCACTCATTCCTGTCCATACCTCGATACTCAAAGTCCTCC
>SMVB01127050.1_pt1 | contig 28378 bp, 28 predicted proteins | sample 2456461 | NCBI WGS metagenome assembly SMVB01 (sample SAMN11095934, study PRJNA526329) | marine sediment metagenome | biome: Marine sediment; feature: Surficial sediment; material: Deep marine sediment; isolation source: Hadal surficial sediment | place: Pacific Ocean | collected 2014-05 | depth... | reverse complement strand
CGCTCGCTGAGTTTTCCTGGCCGGGCAATATTCGTGAGCTCGATCATGCAATCGAGCGCGCCGTTTTGATGGCTCAGGGGAAGATGATCCGCGTCTCCGACCTCGGGCTTCGCGCCGCCTCCGAAGACGGCGTGGGCACGCTCGAGGATATGAACCTCGAAGAGGTCGAGCGTCTCTTGATTCAAAAAGCGCTCGCGCGCTACAACGGCAATGTGAGCCACGCTGCCAAAGCGCTCGGGCTGAGCCGCAGCGCGCTTTATCGCCGGCTAGAGCGGTATCGGCTGTAGCGCCGTGGGCGAAGACCGTCCCACTTCTCTCAGTCTCGTCACCCCCCGCCGGCGGGGCTTGAGCCACGACACCCACATTCTTCTTCTTGCGCTCGCGGCGGGGCTTCCTGGTGTGGTCGTATCCATGATTCTGATTTTGGGGGGAGACTACACCGCCAAAGTGCAGTGGACGCTCTGTCTCTTTATCCTCGGTGGCTGGCTCGGGTTCTCGTTCGCGGTGCGCGAGCGCGTCGTGACGCCGCTGCAAACACTTTCGAATCTGCTCGCCGCGCTGCGAGAAGGCGACTATTCGATAAGGGCGCGCGGCGCCAATACGGATGAAGCTCTCGGCCAAGTCATGCTCGAGGCGAACGTGCTCGGCGAAACGCTCCACGCCCAGCGCCTCGGCGCGCTCGAGGCCACGAACCTTCTGCGCACGGTGATGGCGGAGATCGATGTTGCGCTGTTCACGTTCGACGACGAAGACAAACTGAAGCTCGTCAATCGAGCAGGTGAGCGCCTGCTCGCGCAGCCCGAAGAACGACTCCTTGGACGAAAGGCGTCCGAGCTCGGGCTCGAGGAAGCGCTGAGCGGCGCGAGCAATCGCACGTTTCAGAAAACGTTTCCTGGTAAAACCGGACGATGGGGGATGCGTCGCGGCAGCTTTCGCGAGGAGGGGAGACCTCATCACATCGTTGTCCTCACCGACCTCAGCCAAGCGCTTCGAGAGGAGGAGCGCCAAGCATGGCGCCGGCTCATCCGCGTCATTGGCCACGAGCTGAACAACTCGCTCGCACCTATCAAATCGATGGCCGGAACACTGGCTCATTTGCTCGATCGCGACCAGGTCGATGATTGGAAAGACGACATGAAGCGCGGGCTCGTCGTCATCGGCGAGCGCAGCGAAGCGTTGAGCCGCTTCATGAGCGCCTATGCTCGGCTTGCGCGCCTTCCCGAGCCGACGTTTCAACCCGTGGATGTCGATACGCTCGTCAGGCGCATCGCCGCACTCCAAACGAGTTATCCCGTCGAGATCGCCGCGGGGCCCGCCATCCGCATTCAAGCCGATGCCGACCAGCTCGAGCAGCTCCTCATTAATCTATTGCGCAACGCGGTGGACGCGGCAGAGGAAACCAAAGGCGGCGTGCGGGTGGGCTGGGCGGTGAGCGACGAGAATCTCGAGGTCTACATCGAAGATGAAGGACCCGGGCTCTCGAACACGGCGAATCTATTCGTGCCTTTCTTTACGACGAAGGCTTCCGGGAGCGGCATCGGCCTCGTGCTGAGCCGTCAGATCGCGGAGGCGCATGGCGGGAGCTTGGAGCTCAAAAATCGTGAGGACCGCACCGGCTGCCGGGCGACGTTGACCGTGCCGCTCAACTCCGGTCTTCCTCTTGCCGCTCAAACGCTCTAAAGGTCGCGTTCGGCATCGCAGTGATGGCAGAATGGTGCCGTCATGGGATCGAGCGCTGGCACGAGGTTCGGTGCGTACGAAGTCCTCGAGCCTATTGGCGCGGGCGGAATGGACTCCTGTGCTCCGCAAAAACTCGATCCGCCTGTGCCAGAAAGATCGAGAAACTGATCTTCGAGAAGGCGATCGGGAGACAGTAAGTAATACGAGGTGGCGGGTTCGGGGGGTGTTCTCTAAGGGTGGCGACGATTCCTGTCAGAGAATCCACCGACACTATTCCTACAACACCCATCCGATTGTGGTGACGCAGTAGTTTGGCTCGGACGGTGACATCGACTATCCCGATCTCGAACGCTGAGGCCAATGCTCAAAACCCGATGGTGACCGCAAACGAAAACCCAGGATCCGCCCGCCCTCTTGGTCCCATGTGGAATGTTGGCGATACTCTCTCCCACGCTTCTCCAGGACTGATGGCCCCAATCGCAGCGCCGATGAGACCCCCGAACAACCCTCCTACCCACGCCCCAAGCGCGGCAGCTCCACCCACGCTCGAGCCGTCTTCGCCAACTTGCTCGTGTTGCGCTCCGAGTGAGATGGCTCCGGGGACGGCACCGATGAGGGCACCCCATTTTGCCTTCGTCCATGCAGCCTGTGAGCGGCTACGACGGCCACGACTTACTTCGATTTTCGTCAGCTCAACGACCGGTACCGAGAGCGATCGCGACGCGTCGTCAAGTTTGATCAGAAGCGTATCTGCGGTGAGCTTCTCGATGCGCCCGGTTATCTCGTCGACGTCAGCAGTCGAAATTCTTACTCGTGCACCTGCAACGATCTCGTCCTCTTCAGCAACCGCACTGCGTTGCTCTTCGGCAACCACACGATCGAGCAAGCAACCGAGTACAAGAAATACGATCAACGGGCACTTCATACGCGGCCTCCGTGCGAAAAAAGTAAAAGGTTCTGGGCGGGATTTTTCCTTGGTTAGCGTATCTCATATCCACAGTGGTACTGTCAAGTTGACGTTGCGCGAGCAAGCCGGCACCGCCGAGTGACGTCTCCGTTCGAGTCACGGGGCGCATGTTACTGCGTCCGAGTGACGAAGGCGCGACCTCGCAGCTCTCGATGATGGCGAGCCTGCAACAGTCGGCGCCCGACGCGGAAGAGGTTTTGGACGAGTCCGTGCCCGGACAGGAATCGCTGCGCTTGACCTGGAGATTTGAACTTTCGCATTTGCCGCTCTCGTTGCCGCGTCGGCTCATGTGAGACCTCGGCCCTGTTGTTTTCGTACTGGTCGGTGCTGAGTTGTTTTGGTGGATGCGGCGCCTCCACAAGCTCCACCGGGCCGAGATGCTCGTCCAGCCAGTCGAGCACTTCGTGTATGGTCTGGTTTCGCGGCGGTGTGACCCGTATCGAACAGTACGTGCTTTTTGTCCTCGGCTCCCAGCAGTTCAAAGAGCGGCCCGGAAGACGTGTCCGGAGGAAACGTGCTGCTCACACGGACATCGTGCAGATTTCCGAGCAGATTATCGACGAGCCCCTGTTCTGGCGACACTCCGGACAGTAGGGCCAGCGCGCGAAGAGTCGCAGCGATGACAACTCGCGGCTCGATTCGCCGCGCGCCTGTGACGTGCTGCGCTGTCTTTCTTTGCTCGGAGAGGCACTCTCGCAGATCCTCCTCCCGGCCGAAATAGACCTCGTCTCGTGTACGAGCTCCGAGAACGGCGCGTGGGATCTTTTCATTGTGCTCACCGATGTAGAACGCGACGAGACGCCGCACCGCCGCCGTACTTTCGAGCGTATTCAGGAAGAGCCACGCGTGCTTCAATTGTCGCCAGAACGCTTCGATCAGGGAGTTCGAGGAGATGATATCGATCTGTGCGAGCACCCTCCTCAGTGAACTTGAATCCTCGAGAAGCTGATCGACCTCGCCAAAGTTCTCCGAGCCGCCGTCGCTGACGACAAGTACGTTCGCGTTCGCGGACTCGTCTGGAACGCAGCTCCGGCGAACACGGTGGGTTCTCATCATGCCCAAGAATGGCAGGGAGCCATTCTCATGGCCAGCCGACCGATCATGGCTGTCTTCAAAGGATGCTGTCGAACGTTCGCTCTCGATCCTCCACAATGATCGTGCGAGGAGCAATGCTTTCCCTTGCATGATGAAGCGGCAGGGCTTCTTCGCAGTCCTGTTGGCATGGCTGGCATGCACGACGTCGCCGCCCCAAATTCCCGCGGACGTCGAGCGGCCCAATCTTCTATTCGTCTGCTACGATCAATAACGCCCTGACGTCATCGGTACACAGTTCGGATGTCGTCACAAACGGCGTTATCATACGTTAGAGGATATTTGAATCCATGCGTTACCCCGTGGTAGTGGAATCGAATTCTGAGGACGAGTATACGGCAGAGCCCTTGGGCAAACCCGAGCTCAGGGTAGTTGCGCCAACAGAGGCGGAGGCCCTGGAGAAAGTCGGACGCGCCCTCGGAGAATGGCTCGGCTCAGCAAAATGGGTCGAGCTGGAGGTCCCAGTGGGCAAGGTGGGGGATCCCTGGTTCGATGGGTTTGGGAGATCGGCGGACGATCCAGATTTCGAGGAATACCTTCAGGAGATCGAGCGCGCTAGATCCTGATGCCTCCCGCGCTCAAGTGGTTGTTCGACACGGACCACGTCAGTCTCCACGAGCGCGGATACCCGGGGCTGAGGAATAAATTGGAGGCGGCTCCGCCTGGAAGTATCGCTACCAGTGTGGTCACTGTCGAAGAGATGCTTCGTGGTCGTCTTGCCGTACTTGCCCGCGCCGAAGCGCAGGAGATGCTCGCGTCCGCGCGTATGAGAAGTTCTTCGAATCTGTTCGATTCTTCGGTTACTCGGTCGGGTAGTTGCGGGCAATTCATCAACGCTTCAGACTAATGCTCGAACCCGCTCGAGCTCAGGGCCGAGGAAGGCGTCCCTATCGCCTGGCCCCTGGCAGCCGGTAATCCAAAGGCGGATCCCGGTCGCCCAACAATGCCTCATATGCGAAGTCTGGACCGCGACGCTCATCGAACTCGGACCGTGCCTTCGCGATAACGCCCTGATTCTGGAAGAGGTCGATGGCGGTCAAGGCCAAGGTCTTGGCGGCCACCATCATGCCTTTGGCACCGATGCTCGTGCCGCCCGCCGCAATGGCCTGCCAGCTGTGGGCCGAGGTACCGGGTACCCAAGTGGCTGTCGAGAGGTTGGCCGATGGCACCAGCCATGTGATGTCGCCGGTGTCAGCGGAGGCGTAAGTCTGGCGGAACTCGTTGGGTTGGATCAACCAGGCCTGTTCCAAGTCCGGTGGGTTCTCGAAGGACTGTTGGAGGGTTTGTGCGAAGGCGAGCTCCGCTTCGTCGTATTCGACGCCGCCTACCGCCTCGAGGTGGCGATGCATCACCTCTTGTAGGGCTGTGTTGGGAAGACGGTTGTAGGAGCCACCGATCACCTCGTACTCCATCGAGGTTTGCGTTCCCGTAGCCGCGCCTTCGGCGCTCAGCACCATCCGCTCGAACACCTCCTTGGCGATCGCCGGATCGGGATGGCGCACGTAGTAGTACACCTCGGCGAAATCCGGAACGACGTTGGGCGCGCTGCCCCCGGCCGTGATCACGTAGTGGATGCGCGTCTGCTGGGGCACGTGCTCGCGCATCATGTTGACCATGTAGTTCATTGCCTCGACGCCGTCGAGCGCCGACCGACCACGCTCTGGCGCCGCCGCCGCATGGGCGGAGACGCCAGAGAAACGAAACTTGGCCGACTTCACGGCCAGGTTGGTGTTGGGCCCGGCATAGTTACGGTCACCGGCGTGCCACGAAAGCACCGCGTCCACGTCCGCGAACAGTCCCGCGCGGGCCATGTATACTTTTCCGGAGCCGCCTTCCTCGGCCGGCGTGCCATAGAGATGAATCGTGCCGGAGGAGCCGGTCGCCTCGAGCCACTCTTTCGCCGCGATGGCCGCGTGGGTCGACGCCGTGCCGAACAGATGGTGCCCGCAGGCGTGACCCGCGGTCTTGCCGTCGATGCCCTGCCGGGTCGGAACCGCGTCCTGGTTGATGCCGGGAAGGGCGTCGAATTCTGCAAGAACACCGATGACCGGGCTTCCGCTACCCCAGCTTGCGACAAAAGCGGTGGGAATACCGGCTACCCCGGCTTCCACGCGGAACCCGGCCTTGCGCAGCTCAGACTGAAGGAGCCCGGAGCTCTCGGTCTCCTGGTACCCAAGCTCGGCCAGGTTCCAGATCTTCATAGCCACCTCGGTCATATGATCGGAACGGGCGTCCAAAGCCGCGACGACCGCCGCGGGAGATTCTTGAGCGGCCACAGATGAAGAAATTGCCACCACCAAAGCGGCGAACAGAACGTATAGCCGTGAGAGGTTCATCGGTGTGTCCTCCAAAGGTTTGGATTGGATCGTTCGACAAGATTCCTTCAGGTTCTCCCGGCACAGGGCCCTCGCCTTCGCTGCCAGGCGCCGACGCTGGTCATCCGTGAAGCGTAGGCGACGGGCACCGAGCTGCTCCCGGAGCACTCGATTCTCTTCCTTCAGGTATTCGATTACATCCTGCTGGGACCGGTTGACCCACCCTGCGAAGGTCAACGCGAGGAAGTGCCATAGGTGGGGCTGCATAGGCCGCATTCTAGCCTTTCGGAGCACTGGCGCTACTCTTACTTTTAGAAAACGTCACCCAACGCCACTCTGCTTAGCGCCGGTTGAGTTTTGGCACACTACGGGGTCAATACTCAGAGTGAAGGCGAAATCCATGATTATTAGAGACCTGCGCCGTTTGAATCAGAGGAAAAAGGGACGTTCTCGGCTTGTGTCTCATCGAAATCCGTCCGCGTATGAAATCAGAGACTGACGCGCGTTCTCCCGCTTGAGATTGCGGAGGAAGAACGCGAAACTGCGCGGCGGAGTGTGGCTCTTCCGCCCCTTAATCTCAAGTCGGAGATCCCCTCCTCCGGCCGGGGTGACAGCGGTGCGTAAGTCTCTGATTTCGAACGCGCACGGTTATTGACGCGGGACACCACGTCGTCGTGAGCTTGCTCACGGAGCCCGCTAGGCATGGGCGGCGGCCTCCTTGCTCGCGGGCGAGCGCGCTGTGCTCCGGGAAATGTACTCCTTGAACTCGCTCCGGAATTTCGCGATGTAGGACTGCACCTGTCGTTCGTCATTATCAATCGGCTTGGGAACTGCGGGCTCGTGCGCCCCGGCGACGACGAAAAAAGCAAGGTCGACGCCCGCGAGACTAGACTAGACTAGACTGTGCGGCCGTCACGTCGACTGCGGGCTTGATGATCGGAAAGCAAGAACGGTCACGGCTTCGGGCCACGCGACGTGCGCCACCGGAACGGCGCTACGCAGCTTCCCGCCACTGGTAGCGATGATGAAGGCCACCCACTCTCGGCAACACGAGGACCTCGACCGTGGGTGACGGTCGCGGCGTGATCGGTCTCTCGTCGGCGTGGTCTTTTTCGAGTTCCAAGTGGCAACGATCCTTGTGGTAGGAGCGGATGTACGACCTCACAAGCCGGATCAAATGGCGCTCGCCGAAGACCACGACGTGCGCGAGGAGCTCGCGCCGGCAGTTTCCGAACCGACGTCTTCGAGCGGTGGGCGCGTGGGCTCTTTCTTCAGCGTCGTCGCTGATCAGTGCTGCGACGACCCGGCGCTCGGATGAGGACTGTCCCGCAAGATCGGATTCTCAGCAGGGTCTGAGACGGCGCTCAGGAAAAGGCCCGGTTGCTCACGGCGCGGATGTTCTGAGAGCAGGTCGAGCACCTCGAGCAGTAGATCGCGGCGGCTGATTTGGCCGACCAGCTTGCCTGCGCGGAGTACCGGAAGGCGACGACGGTTGGAGTCCAGGAAGATTCTGGCGATCGCCAGGAGATCCAAGTCCTCCTCGATCGTCTCGGCGGAGGTGTCCATGATATGGGAGATCTGCGTCGAGGGTGGCTCTTCGCCACGGCGCCATACGTTGGCCAAGATCCGTCCAAGAGGATGGTCGAGCAGGCTCCGCCAGCGACCCTTTATGACGTGGGCCAAGTGATGCTCGGCACTGAGAACGTCCCGCCGGCTGATCTGGCCGATCAGTTTTCCGTCCTTCAAGACCGGCAGTCGGCGGTAATACGTGTCGAGGAAGATCCGAGCGACTTCGAGAAGGTCTGTCGTCTCATCAATCAACCGACCCTGGTCCGTGTTCATGAACGCGTCCACGCGGGTGGAGGGTACTTGCTCGTAGGCCGAGTTGATGAGCAGTTGCATGATGTAGCGTTCGGAGAACACCCCCAGAAATTTCCCATCCTTGTCGACGACGGGAGCCCCGGAGAAACGATGTTCGAGGAGCATCGCGATAGCTTCGATGGCGTCGGTCTCGGGGCTCAAAGTGAGGAGATTCTTCGACATGAACGCGCGCGCTTGGGGAACTTGCATCGCCTCCGGCCCGGCCTCGCGAGCCGTCTGGGTGAGGACTCTCATGCAGCTTCTCTCTGTAAGCGTACCGAGATAGCGCCGGTCGCTATCGACTACGGGGGCACCGGAGATGTGATGGCGCAGAAGGAGACGAATCCCTCGAAGCACATCGTCTTCCGGACCTACGGTGACGAGCTTCGTCACCATGATCTCCTTGGCGAAACGCAGGCGACTCATCGTTACGTCCGGCTCTCAGGACTCGGTCTTTGGCGTGTCGGCGCTCCAGCTGCCCTTCATCTGTCCCCCTGTTGGCTCACACTGGTGTGGGAAGTCCAGGCTGCAGTCGTTGATCGGTTTGCGCAGCGAAGGGTCCATCAGCTCATGGATATCGAGCCGCATGCCTTCCCTCGAGTAGGAGGCCAGGTCGAGGATTCCCGTGTCCATGCGGATCGCGTCCTCGGGGCAGACCTCGACGCAGTATCCGCAATAGACGCAGACGCCCAGGTCGATGTCGAAGCGGATCGGGTACTTCTCGACGTTCGGGTCTGGATGCTCAGCCGGCACGATGGTGATGCATCTGGCCGGACACACCGTCTCACAGAGCATGCAGCCCACACAGCGGGGGGTGTTGTCCTCGCGTACGGTGAGCCGGTGGCGACTTCGGTACCTCGACATGAGAGGCCGGAGCTCCTCGGGATACTGGATGGTGGCGCTGGCGGGAAGATGCAGGAGTCGGCCAAAGAGGTGCGCGATATGGAGGAAGAGGTTGCGGAAGAAGTGCGAAAAGGTGATCTTGAGGCCGCAGAGGATCTGGGGGAGGTACGTCTTCTCCCAAAAGGTCAGCTCGGGCCTGCGGACGACTTTGACGGCCATCAGGGTGCCTCCCCGAAGAAGACTAGCACGACGGCCGTGAGCACGGTGTTGGCCACCGCTATTGGGAAGAGCCCTTTCCAGCCGAGGCTCATGAGCTGGTCGTAGCGGAAGCGCGGCAGGGTCCATCTTATCTGCATGAACACGAAGCAGAAGATCAAGACTTTGATCGAGAAGCTCGTCACTCCGAGGAGCGCGTAGAACCAGTTGGCGAAAAGGAGCTCTCCGCCCCAGGGGAAGTGAAAGCCGTCCGGCAGGAGGAAGGGCACCTGCCACCCGCCGAAGAAGAGAGTCGTCGCGACGCATGCCACCACGATGGTCTCGAGGAAATCGGTGAGGAAGAACATCCCGAACTTCATGCCGCTGTACTCGACGAAGTAGCCGATGATCTCCGACTCGGCTTCCGGCAGGTCGAAGGGGACTCTCTTGGTCTCAGCGAGGGCCGCGGTCAAGAAGACGATGAAAGCGACAGGCTGGGTGACGATTCCCCACATCGGGATCCATCCACCGATCATGTATCCCTGGGCCCGCACCAGCTCGGCCAGGTCCATGGTCCCGTAGACCATGACGACGCCGACGATGGAGATGCCCAGAGCGACCTCATAGGAGATCATCTGCGCGGTCGCTCTAAGCCCGCCCATGATCGCGTAGTTGTTGCGCGAAGCGAACCCGGCGAGGATCACGCCGTAGACCCCGAGGGAGAGCATGGCGAAGATGAAGAGCAGCGCCGCGTTGATGCTGGCCACCTGCAGGTTTATGACCCGCTCCCCTATGATGAGGTGGTCGCCGAAGGGAATCACGGCAAAGGTCACCAAGGCGAAAAAGACCGAGAAGAAGGGGGCCAGGGTATGGAGGGTCTTATCCGCCCCGGTCGGGACGATGTCTTCCTTGGTGAACAGCTTGATCGGATCGGCGATGGTATGGAAGAGTCCCAGCGCCTTGAAGCCGAAGATGCTGGCGCGGTTGGCCCCGATGCGGTCCTGGATGAGGGCTGACTGCTTGCGCTCCACCCAGGTATGAAACCCCGCCAGATTCAGGACCGCGAGAAAGACCATCCCTGCCAGAACCACCTTGATGACCAGAATTTCGATCATGGCTGGACCGCTTCAGCACTCATGTCGGCTCCTTGCGCTCCGATGGTCTCGTAGCTCAGTCCCTCGAAGGCGCTCGACGCCTTGGCCAAGCCATCGAAGATCTCCTGCGGTCCCCGAAAGGCAAGCGTCTGGCCTAACCGCCCAGCCAAATCCAGGAGAAGGCGCCAGTCCTCACGCGCGTCCTCGAGAGGTGCGAAGGCGCGGCCGATGCGCTGGACCCGGCCGTGACAGTTGACGAAGGTGCCATCCTTCTCCACATAGGCGGCTGTCGGCAGTACCCAATGGGCGAACGGCACGGTCGCGTTGTCGTTGGTGCCCGAGAAGATAAAGAGACCTACTTTCTCCGCGAGCTCCCGGACTCTCTCCTCGCCAAAGAGCTCCACTAGATCGTGCCCGAAGACCCATAGGGCACCGAGCTTCCCAGAGACGGCCTCGTCCACAATCTGCTCGGCGTCCGGTGCATCGGGGCCGGCCAAACCCAGAAGCGTCGCTCCCCGGGTGTTGGGATTCTTGTCGGCCTTGATGAGGAAGTCGTCGGCAGAGCCGGGCTTTTCTGAAATGTTTGAGCTGACTCGGGCTCCCAGGGAATTCTGGAAAATCTCTCGGATGAGGAAGAGCTCTTCATTGGTGAGCTGGGCCGAGGCGATCACGCCGATCTGGCCCTTGCCCAATTCCAGAAATGTCGTCGCGATCGTGCTGAGGGCTCGCTCCCACGTCGCCTCTCCGTTCGCGGCCGGCCCGTGTTGCACCTTCGTGATCCGTGCCTTATCCAGCCAGCCGAAGCCGTAGCGCCCCTCGTCGCACAACCACCATTGGTTGACCTCCGCGTTGTAGCGGGGCTTGATGCGCACGAGCCTGGCCCCGTCATTCAGATGAGGCCTGTCGAGCACGAAGTGTAGATCGACGTTGCAGCCCTGGCTGCAACCGTTGCAGACGGTCGGGGCGCTCGAGAGGTACCAGACCCTGGCCGCGAAGCGGAAGTCCTTCTCGGTCAGGGCGCCCACCGGACAGATGTCCACCACGTTCGCCGAGTAGGGATTGTCGAGCACCTCGCCGGGGTAGATCCCAAGCTCGGCACGGTCGCCGCGGTTGAAGATGCCGAACTCACCCGTCTCGGTGATCTCGTCGGTGAAGCGCACGCAGCGGGAGCACAGGATACAGCGCTCCTGGTCGAGCATCACATGCGGGCCCAGCTCCACGGCCTTTTTCTTCTTGACCTTCTGCTCCCGGAACCTCGGGTCGTAGAGCCCGAAGTTCATGTAGAAGTTCTGCAGGTCGCACTCACCGGACTGGTCGCAGACGGGGCAGTCGAGCGGGTGGTTGGCTAGCAGAAACTCCAGCACGGACCGGCGCCCATCCTCGGCCTCGTCGCTCTGGGTGTGCACGACCATCCCCTCCCTGACCGCTAGGTTGCAGGCGATCTCGAGCTTAGGGGATTTCTCGACGTCGACGAGACAGATGCGGCAGTTGCCGGCGATCGAGAGGCCGGGATGGTAGCAGTAGCGAGGAATGAAGATCCCGAGCTGCTCCGCCGCCTGGATGACCGTGGTTCCTTCGGAAACGGTGATCTCGCGGCCATCAATAGTCAAGCGGCTCAGGCTAGGCATGGGCGGCGGCCTCCTTGCTTGCGGGCGAGCGCTCTGTGCTCCGGGCGATGTACTCCTCGAACTCGTTCCGGAATTTCGCGATGTAGGACTGCACCGGCCAAGCGGCGGCGTCCGCGAAGACGCAGATGGTCGTGCCTTCCATGTCGCCGGCGATGGCGAGCAGGTCATCCAAGTCCTGAATCGTCCCCCGCCCTTTGCGGATGCGGTGCATGATGCGAAGCACCCAGCCGGTCCCTTCACGACACGGCGAGCACTGTCCGCAGGACTCGTCCGCGAAGAACTTGGCGGCGGACTCGAGCGCCTCTACCATGCAGGTGGTGTCGTCCATGACGATAACGCCACCGGAGCCGGCCATGGTGCCCGCGGCGCGGAGGGAGTCGAAGTCCATGGCGACGTCGATCTCATCGGCGGTAAGGATCTTCGCCGAGATGCCCCCGGGGATCACGGCCTTGAGCTGGTTGCCGTCGCGGATGCCGCCGGCCCGCTCGATCAGCTCTCGCAGTGTGATCGAGACCGGCGCCTCGTAGACGCCGGGCGTGACCACATGCCCGCATACGCAGAAGAGGCGCGTGCCGCCCTGAGTCTCGGTGCCGATCTCCTTGAATCGTTCGACTCCGTGGCGCAGAATGAACGGCACGCAGCACAGGGTCTCGACATTGTTGATGATCGTAGGGCAGGAGAAGAGACCCGAGATCGCGGGGAAGGGAGGCTTGAGACGTGGGAAGCCCTTCCCTCCTTCGAGCGAGGTCAGAAGCGCCGTCTCTTCGCCGCAGATATACGCTCCAGCGCCACGGTGGATGACCACATCCAGATCGAAACCGCTGCCCTGGATATCCTTGCCCAGCCAACTGCTTTCGTGCGCCTCGTCGATGGCGCGCTGGAGGCGATGAGCGGATCGAAAGTACTCGCCGCGGATGTAGACATAGGCTTTGTGACAGTCGATGGCGTAGGCGGCGATGATCATGCCTTCGAGCAGCGCGTGCGGATCGCGCTCCATGAGGTAGCGGTCCTTGAAGGTACCGGGCTCGCCCTCGTCGGCGTTGACCACCAGGTATTTCGGCTTGTCCGTGGCGGGGATGAACGACCACTTCCTACCCGTTGGGAACCCTGCGCCGCCCAGGCCGCGTAGATTGGCGCTCAGAACCTCGTCGATCACCTGCTTCGGCGTCATCGAGGTGAGAGCCTTCTTTGCCGCATCGTACCCGCCATCGGCGACGTAGCCATCCATCCATGTCCCGTCGGGATCCCCGAAGTGCAGAGACAGCACCGGCCCATCCGTTGCGATGTACGGTGTGGGCTCCGGGGTCGATTCTGGGCTTTTGGGCTGCGTCAGCGCGTCCTTTACGATCGCGGTGACCGTTTCGCCTTCGAGCGGGCCGACGTAGCGCTCATCGAGCTGAGCCATGGGCGCCATTTCGCAGGCGCATAGGCACTCGACCTCGGTGAGGGTGACCTCGCCCCCGGGCGTCGTCTCGCCGGGGCGGATGTTCAACTTCTTCTCGATCTCCTCTAGCACATCCCCTGCGCCGCGCAGCATGCAGGGCAGACTCGTACAGACGCGAAGCTCGCGCCGGCCCACCGGCTCGGTGTGGAACATGTTGTAGAAGGAGACGGCCTCGCGCACCTTGGAGCGGGATACTCCCAGGATACTTGCTACCCAGACCTCCGCGTCCGGAGCGACGTAGCCTTGGTTCTCTTGAACGAGCCACAAGAGAGGCAGCATGGCCGCCTTGGGGTACTCGTAGCGTTCTAGAATCTCCGCTGCTTTGCCTTCGAGGTCCGAGAGCTTCAACGGTCGAGCTCCCCACCGATCATGTTCACCGAGCCGAAGGTCGGAATGAGGTCGGAAATCATTTCCCCCTTGAGGAGTGTGGGCAGCGCCGACATGATGGCGAAGCAGGGCGGGCGACACCGCAACCGGTAGGGCCCCCCGCCTCCGTCACTCACCACGTAGAACCCAAGCTCTCCATTGGCTCCTTCCACCGGGAAGTAGACCTCCCCTTTCGGCGCTCGCACTCCGTGGCCGTACATGACCAGCTTGAAATTCTGCATCAGCCCTTCGATGTTGCCGTAGGTGTCCTCCTTGGGCGGCAGGAAGACTTGTTTCTGGTCCGCGGCAATCGACGGATACTGGGCCCGACTGGAACCCTCGAGGGTTGGACCGGGGACGGCGCAACCGCCGGAGATGGCGTCGATGTTCCCCACCTTGGCGAGGTCGACCATCTCTGCGGCGGGGATCGGGCGCCCGGTTTCCGGGTTGGTCAGCACCGGTCCGGGCGGGATGTCGGAGAGCGCAGCCTCGACGATGCGCATCGACTGTTCCATTTCTTCCATGCGGACCAGGTAGCGATCCATGTTGTCGCCCCGGGTCCCCACCGGCACGTCGAAGGGCAGGCGATCGTAGACAGCGTATGGGCAGTCCTTGCGGACGTCGTACTCGGCGCCGGTGGCGCGAAGGAACGGGCCGGTAATCCCGTACGCGATGGCTTCTTCGGCGGAAATCACACCGGTGCCATTCATGCGATCGGTAAAGATGCGGTTGCGCGTCAAGAGCCCTTCCGTTTCGGCGAGGACTTTGCGGGTCTCCACGAACGCTTTCGCGCAGGGCTCGGCGAAATCGTCCTGCAGGTCGGCCTTGACGCCGCCCACGCGGCAGTAAGTCACGGTCATCCGAGCCCCGGTCACCTTCTCCACCAGATCCCAGAGGTACTCTCGGGCCTTGATCATGTAGAGAAAGACAGTGAACGCCCCAAGCTCCATGGCGGTCGCACCCACGCAGGTGAGGTGGTCCCCGATCCGGGAGATCTCCGAAAGGATGACCCGAATGTAGTGGCAGCGCTCAGGGACCTCGATCCCCAGGAGCTTCTCCATTGCCATGCAGTAGCCCATGTTATTGATCAGCGGCGATACATAGTTGAGCCGGTCGGTGTACGGTATGACGCCGTTGTAGTCGACGGTTTCCGCCATCTTCTCGAAGCCGCGGTGGAGGTAGCCGATCTCCACTTCGGTCTCTCTGATCTCCTCCCCGTCGAGCTTGGTCACGAGACGGACGATACCGTGCATGGCCGGATGTGCCGGACCGATGTTGAGCATCATTTCCCGCGTCTTGAGGCCCGCGGGCTGCTTGGGAGTCGTTCCAGGCGTGTGTGTCGTCATACCTAGTTGAGGGGTCCGACCAGTGGCTGGCGCTTACTGACGGGATAGTCCTTGCGCAGCGGGTGGCCTTCGAACTCTTCGTACATGAGGATGCGCTTGAGGTCCGGATGCCCCCGAAAGACGATCCCGAACATGTCCCAGACCTCCCGCTCCAGCCAGTTGGCTCCGGGCCACAGCGAGGTAAGAGAATCCACCTCCGGGGATGTTTCATCTTCTACCGGAACCTGCAGTCGCAGCCGATGCTTCTTGGCCATCGAGAAGAAGTGGTACACGACCGTGAAGCGCGCCGCGTCCGGCGGCCCGGGCCACGGGTCCTTATCCGGGATCTGAACTGCGGGGCTCACCGTCACTCCCGACGAGGCGAAAAAGGCCGGAGCCGGCCCTTTGCCGAAAGCGGAGTAATCGACGGCGGTCACGTCCACGAGGAAGTTCATCGAGAAGGCAGGGTCTTCCTTTAGAAAGCGGGCCATCTCGAGGAGCGCGTCCGGTCGCAGAACCACGGTGGCGTCGCCCCGGTAGGTGTGGGAAGCCGACACGCCATCGGGAAAGCGCTTGGTGACGGACTCGATCAGGGAGGAGTTATTCATACCTCGTATCCCTCTAGTTGCGGCGGACGCTGTTCGGGCGCCGCCCGCTTACCGCCCATATGCTGGTCCTGGATCTTGTCCTGGAGCTTCATCAGACCGTCGAGGACCATCTCCGGTCGCGGCGGGCAGCCCGGTATGTAGACGTCCACCGGCATGATCGTATCGATGCCCATCACGGTCGCGTAGTTGTCGTAGAACCCGCCCGTGCAGGTGCAGACGCCAAAGGAGACCACCCACTTGGGGTCGGCCATCTGCTCATGGATGCGCACCAAGACCGGCGCCATCTTGTGACTGATCGTACCGACCACGAAGAGCACGTCGGACTGGCGCGGCGAGAATCTGGGGAGGCCGGCTCCGAAGCGGTCGACATCGTAGTGAGAGCAGGCCGTTGCCATGTACTCCATCCCGCAGCAAGCCGTCACGAACGGGTATTGGAAAATCGAGAACTTCCGAGCCCAGCCCAGGGCTTCCTCGAGTCGACTAGTGAGAAATGACGGTTCGCTCGACATGTTCACTTCCAATCTAGGGCGCCGTTGGCCCAGGCGTAGACGAAGCCCACCATCAGCACGCCGAGAAAGACGCCCATCTCGACCAGCCCCAATAACCCGAGCGTGCGGTACACGACAGCCCAAGGGTAGAGGAAGACGAGCTCGACGTCGAACAGGATGAACAGGATTGCAGTGAGATAGAACTTGACCACCAACCTGCCCATCGGCAGGGAGAAGGGTTCTTGGCCGCACTCGAACGGCGACAGCTTGACGGCGCTAGGGTTCTTCTTCCCCAGGGTTGAGGCTAGCACCACCATCAAGCCGGCGATCCCCGCGGCCAGGACGATGCTCACTGCAAGCCCAACGTATTCGTTCACTGGTGGTGGTACCTCGAGCTCAATGTTACAGGACTGCCGGCATGCATGGTGGGATTACTGGCGTTCATTGCGGGATTGCTTGCATTCCTGGCGCCACCGCCCAGGACATGAGACTGGCGGGTGAGATGCCGCCGATCAGAGTGACCAGCGCGGCCACCGCAAGCGCCGCGGACACCGCCACCGGCCAGCGTGACGGTGCCGGCTCCTCGGGCTCTCTCATGAACATGTATACCGCCACGCGCATGTAGACGAAGGCCGAGATCACACTGCAGGCCACGGCCAGCACCGCGAGCACCATGTGGCCGGCGCGCACAGCGCTCAGGATGACCACGAACTTCGCAACGAAACCGGCTGTTGGAGGGAGCCCGGTCAATGACAAGAGGAAGAGCAGCATGAGCGCCGCTGCTACGGGGTGCTGTGCGGCCAGGCCTTTATAGCCGTCCAGGGTTGCTCCCCTCTTGCCGAGGGCGATCACCACGCCGAAGGCGCCTAGAGTCATGAACACATAGAAGAAGGCGTAGGTCATCGTCGCCGAGATCCCTGCGGGAGTGCCGGCGATGAGGCCCAGGATGGCGTAGCCTGCATGCGCGATGGAGGAGTAGGCCAGGAGGCGTTTCATGTCGGTCTGGGCCAACAAGGTGATGCTGCCAACCACAATGGAGAGAGCTGCGAGACCCGCGAGAAGCACGGACAGTACCTCGGCGGCCGAGCCGTACGCGACAAACGTGACCCGTCCCAGAGCTGCGAGACCGGCCGCCTTGGATCCGGCCGCCAAGAAGGCTGCAACCGGTGCGCTCGCACCCTGATAGGCGTCGGGCGCCCAGGAGTGAAACGGCACGGCCGCGATCTTGAAGGCCAGGCCACCCAGCACCAGCACAATGGCGACCACGACGAGCGGGCTTCTACCCGGGTCGTGCGCGGACAAGGCCGACGCCACGGTAGAGAAGCCGGTGCTGCCCGCGAAACCGTAGGTCAGGCTGATCCCGTAGAGGAGCAGGGCCGAGGCGAAGGAGGCAACGAGGAAGTACTTTATCGCCGCCTCGTTCGAGGTCGGCCTCTGCACGTGGATCCCCACCAGGATGTAGGAGCAGATCGTCATCAACTCCAGGCCCAGGTAGAGGGTCAGTAGATCCACGGTCGAGACCGCGAGCATCATTCCGATCGAGGCGAGGAGCAGCAGGGCGTGGTACTCGCCACGCGGAGCCTCGTCCTCGTCATCTTCCTCGTCATCTTCACTGCCGCGCACCGAGAGAAGTGCGGCTAGAGCCAAGGCGGCGGCGATCAGAATCTTGAAGAACCCGGAATAGCCATCCTGGGTGATCATGCCTCCGAACCCTGTTACGGTGTCCGAGGGCAAGACCCAGGCCGAGGCCAGGGCGGCGGCGAGCGCCGCTAGAACCGTCCCGACCGCGGCGGCGGGCCCTCTCCGGATGCGAGGCGCCAAGAGAATGAGCGCTAGCGCCGTGACGAGCAGGATCAGCTCGGGTATGATCAGGGCCAGGTCAGCGACCCCCGCTGTGCTGTTCATGGCACGACACCAGCGAGCAGCACGGCCACGGGAGCACGAAGATAGGATAGGACGAGCTCAGGATAGAGGCCGAGAGATATAACGAGGATGGCCAACGGTGCAAGCGTTGCTACCTCGCGTGCGTTGAGCTCGAGCTCTAGCTTCAGAAGTCCCGGGTTGGTCTCACCCATGACGACACGGTAGTAGAGCCAAACCACGTAGGTAGTCCCAAGCGCGACGCCCCAGATCGCCATGACCCCGAGCCAAGCCTCGGTCCTGAACGCGCTACCTACGATCAGGAACTCCCCTACGAACGAATTCAGACCCGGGAATCCCGCCGCTGCCAGACAGAAGAGCGCCAAGAAGGTGGAGTAGACGGGCGCGGCTTTGCCAACGCCTCCGTAGTCTTTGATCTCTCTCGTGTGCGTGCGTTCGTAGAGCATGCCGATGCACAAAAAGAGCGCCGAGGTGACGATTCCGTGATTGATCATCTGGAGGATCCCGCCCTCGACCCCCCGCTGGTCGAGGGTGAAGATGCCCAGAGTTACGAAGCCCATGTGGCTGACGCTGGAATAGGCGATGAGGCGCTTCATATCCTTCTGGACCAGGGTCACATAGGCGCCGTAGACGATGGCTACCGCGGAGATGGCGAGCATGGGTTTTACGAAGAACTCTACGCCGTCGGGAAGAATCGGAAGCGAGACCCGCAGGAATCCGTAGGCGCCCATCTTGAGGAGGATTCCGGCCAGGATCACGCTCCCCGCAGTGGGGGCTTCGGTGTGGGCGTCCGGCAACCAAGTGTGCACCGGGAACATGGGTACTTTGACCGCGAAGGCAGCTAGAAAGGCCGCAAAGAGCCAGGCCTGATGACGGGGCTCTAAACTCTCTCGGGCGAGAGCGAGGGCCTTGAAATCCAAGGTGCCGCAAAGGTTGTACAGAGCCATCATGCCCACCAGCATCAAGACGCTGCCCGTTAGGGTGAAGATCAAGAACTTGACCGAGGCGTAGACGCGCTTTTCGCCTCCCCAGATGCCGATCAACAGAAACAAGGGAACCACGATGAGCTCCCAGAAAATGAAGAAGAGAAACAGATTGGACGCGGCGAAGAGCCCGATCATCGCCGTCTCCGCGACCAGTAAGGCTGCGTAGAACTCCTGCGTTCTCGTGTGAACCGCAATCCAGGACGCTCCGATGCACAAGACGATCAAGAGCGAGGCGAGGAAGATGAACAGCACGCTGATGCCATCCACGCCCATGCCGTAGGTGATGCCCCACGACGGGATCCACTCTCGAGACTCGACGAACTGCAGAGCGCTCGAGGTCTTGTCGAAGCTCAGGTAGAGGGGCGCCGAGGCTACCAGAGTCATGACTGCCGTGGCCAGGGCGATCCAGCGCGCGCGCCGCTCGCCCCCGAGAAACAGCACCAAGGCCGCACCCACCAGAGGGAGGAAGGTCACGACGGTGAGTACAGGATAGGCAGTCATAGGGCGAGCATCAAGAAAGCCAGGAGAGCCAGGATTCCGGCTGCCATGATGAGTCCGTAGTGTTGGGTATGGCCGCTTTCGACGATCTTGAGGTATTGGCTCAAGCTACGGGTCGAATGCCCCACGCCCACGAGCACCGAATCCACCACCCGGCTGTCGAATCTCTGGAACAGACTCGCTGCGCCCAAAACGGCCCGCCGGATCACGAGCTCGTAAATCTCACCGACGTAGCCGTACTCGAGACGCGCCAGGGGCTTCAGGATCAGGTTCAGGAGACGGGTCAAACCACGACGGTAGAACCAGTCGGTGTCGAGGCTTACCGTGCGCTCGGGATCGAGCTGCTTGAGCAGCAGGAAGAAACCCAGCGCCGTGAAGGCCAACATCCCGAGTGTGCTCGTGACGTGCGCCAGCGTGTACGGAATATAGTCCACGGCGTTCGGAAGGTGTTGGTAGAGAAGTCCCGGTAAGAGTCCGATCAAGATACAGGCGCTCGCGGCCAGGCCCATGGCCACGAGCATGTTCAAGGGCGGCTCCTTGGCTCGCAGCCCCGAGTCCTTGCCGAAGAACATGTAGTAGGGAAGCTTGAGGCCGGTGTGCAGAAAGGTTCCCGCGGAGGCCAGGGTGAGCATGAGAAAGATCACCATCAGGTGTTCTTCGCCAGCGGCGGAGATCACCATGGACTTACTCACGAAGCCGCTGAAGAGCGGCACCGCCGAGATGGCAAAGCCTCCAATCATGTAGAGACCGAGTGTTACCGGCATGGTTTTATAGAGCCCACCCATGTCGCTCAGTTTTCGCACTCCAGTCATCTGCAGGACGGCGCCGGCGCCCATGAACAGCAGCGCTTTGTAGAGGATGTGCGCGAAGGCGTGAGCGGTGGCACCGTTTATGGCCAGCGCCGTCCCGATGCCTACTCCGCACACCATGTAACCGACCTGGCTGATGATGTGGTAGGCCAGCAGTCTGCGGGCGTCGTTCTCCAGCACCGCGTACACCACGCCGTAAATCGCCATGGCCGCGCCCAGCCACACCAAGAGCTCCGTGCCCGCGAAGCCGCGGATCAAGACGTAGACGGCCGACTTGGTGGTGAAGGCCGTCATGAAGATGGCGCCCGTGACCGTGGCCTCGGGGTAGGCGTCGGGAAGCCACGCGCCGAGCGGCGGAACCGCGGCGTTGAGGAGAAACGCCGCGAGGATCAAGCCCCAGGAGAGGCTGCCCGAGAAGGCTCCCATGTCCCCGAAGGCGATCGACCCGGTCTGCTCCCAATGGAGCACAATCCCTGCCAGGAGGAGGAGCCCGCCGAAAACGTGAAACAGAAGGTAGCGGAACCCGGCTTGAACCGCACTTCGTTCGCGGCGCAGCAAGACCAGAAGCGCCGAAGAGATCGCCAGAAGCTCCCAGAAGATGTAGAGAGTGAGGAAGTCGCCGGCTAACGTTACGCCGAGGGCACCTCCTGCATAAACCAAGGAAGCTACGTGCTGAGAATCTTCTTTGACGTGGAGCGCGTAGATCATCCCTAACAACGCCATGATCGAGAACACGTAGGAGAAGATCAGGCTCAGGCTGTCCACCCGGCCGAACACCAACTCCTGGCCGAGGAAACTGACGACGCCGTAGGTCCCGGGAGTCATCAGAAAGCAAGCGACCACGGCGGCGGCCGGCAGCGCGATCATGGCGACCCGCTGGATCCGGCCCCGGAGTAGCGGTAACACCCAGGCGCCCAGGATGAGAATGAGTCCCGGGTGGATCCACTCAATCATCGTAGTGGTCCTCGGGGCGCATCAGCCACGCTTTTCCGATGAGCTTCGACAGCACGATGATCGCTACGCAGGAGAGCAACCCATAGAGCGAGCCCCAGGCAGGCCAGCTCTCGAACGAGAAGTGGTGGTCGCCTCCGTGAAACACACGCGGCAGAACGATCTCGGCCGCAATCACCACGACCAGGCCGACGTGAAACCAGAGCTTGACTCGCTTGAAGCGAACCGGATCTTCTAGCTGTCTCTCTAGAAAGCTCACGGCATCGCCCTTCCCGCCAACTCGAGCACCGGACCGGGAAAGAGGCCCAGGAGCAGGCTCAAGGCGGCGGTGATCGCCAGGGGTGCCACCATCCAAGGCACTTCGTGGATTTCGTCCCTGTCGTTATTGCCCGGGGGCTCCGGCTCGAAGTAGGCCTTGAACACGATCGGCCCCAGATAGGCCGCGGTGAGGAGCGAGCTGCCAAGGAGCACTCCCAGTACGGGGAGGCTTTTGAGCTCCACCGCACCGAGGACGAGGTACCATTTGGAGACGAAGCCGCTGGTGAGCGGAATCCCCACGATGCTCAGCGAGGCCAGCGAGAACGCCGCCATGGTCCATGGCATGCGTTTCGCCAAGCCGGAGAGTTGGCTTACCTCGGTCTTGCGCGTAGAGACGTAGATCGAGCCGGCGCAGAAGAAGAGTGTGATTTTCGATACGGCGTGGTTGGTGATATGCGCGACGCCGCCCATGACACCACTGGCGTTCAAGAGCGTCGCTCCGAGGATGATGTAGGAGAGCTGGCTCACCGTGGAGAAGGCCAGCCTGGCTTTCAGATTGTCCTGACTGAGCGCCAGCAGCGAGGCGACCAGGATGGTGAACGAGGCAGCCACCAAGGCCAGCTGATCGGCACCGATCTCGCGCATGGCGTCTGGACCGAAGACGAAGAGAAAGACCCGAACGGTACAGAAGACTCCGGTCTTGACCACGGCCACCGCATGCAACAGCGCGCTCACCGGCGTGGGCGCCACCATGGCCGCCGGCAGCCAGCTGTGCAGCGGCATGAGCGCGTTCTTTGCGAATCCAAAAAGAAAGAGGGCGAAGATCACGAGAAGCAGTGTCGGCTGTTCGGCGAGCTTGTCAGCGGGCAGGATGCCGCCGGCGCGAAACTCCAGGGTTCCGGCGAGATTGTAGGTCAGGATAATGGCCGCCAGCAGGAACACCTTGGCGGCACCCAGCAAATAGATGATGTACTTGCGGGCGCCGGCCCTAGCCTTGTCGTCTCCGTGGTGACCCACGAGCGGGTAGGTGACCAGGGTCAAGCCTTCGTAGAAGAGAAACATCGTGAAGAGGTTGGCGGAGAGGGCGACCCCGACCGTGGCGGTTAGGGCCAGAGCGAAACAGGCAAAGTAGCGTGTCTGCGCGTGCTCCTTGAGAGTCCGCATGTAGCCGATCGAGTAGGCTGAGGTGAGGAGCCACAGGACCGACGCCCCGATGGCGAAGAGAAGCCCGAAGGCATCCGCCCGAAACGCCAACTCGATACCGGGGAGGAGACGGAAGAGCACGATCTCGGGCGTGCCGCCCGAAAGCACCTCCGGGACCATGCTGGCAATGAGAGTAAGCATCGTGAGTCCGGCGACGAACGACCAGAGCTCCCTCAGGTTGGGGCGACGCTCACCCGTGAAGGCGATGAAGAGGGCGCCGAGGGCGGGCGCCAGCACTGCAAGCAGGGGTATCACGGACATCCCGATTTCGGAACTATCACCATCTGAGCTCGGTGATGTCGCCGACTCCGAGTCCGGGCTTGTTCCGGTTCAAGGCGATCACGAGCCCGAGGCCGACCGCCGCCTCCGCGGCGGCCACCGCGATGACGAAGAGGGCCAGAACCTGACCCCGGGGATCCTCGAGATGCCTGCTGAAGCCGACCAGGCTGAGGTTGACTGCGTTGAGCATGATCTCGGCCGAGACGAACATGAGGATGATGTTGCGCCGGGCCAGAAAGCCGAACGCACCGATCCCGAAGAGAACGGCGCTCAGTCCGAGAATGGTTTGGAGCGGAACGATCATGCCCCTGCTCCCCGGTTCCGGGCGAGGAGGATAGCGCCGATGATGGCCGCCAGGAGTACCAGCGACGCCATCTCGAAAGGCAACGCGAACGGACCGAAGAGCTCCAAGCCGAGGTCCTCGAGGCTCCCCAGAGGCGGGCCATCCGGCTTTGCCGCGGCGGCGATGCCGACTTCGAAGAGGTCCATGTCCGAATGGGCGAGCCATGCCAATGATGCGAAGGATAGCCCCACAAAAGCGGCGAACGGCCAGTGCCGTTCGAAGCGCGGCCGAGCCACCTCATCCGGCAGGTCGAGCAGCATCACCACGAAGAGATAGAAGATCAGGATGGCGCCAGCGTAAACGATAACCTGCACGGCTGCCAGGAACTCAGCGTCCAAGAGCAGGAACATGCCCGCCATGTGGAGGAAGAGCGCCAGCACCCAGAGCATGCTGTGGACGGGGTTCCTGCGGGTGACAGCCAGCAATGCGCTCGCGACGCTGGCGGCCGCCATGTAGTAGAAAACTGCCTGTGCAGTAAGCAACGTCTCCACCCGATATGCCTCGCGCAGGCGAGGTCTCCCGAGCTCCGCTCCGCGTTCCGATTCTGGCCGATTCTTTCCGATTCTGACCGATTCTTGCTTGTGCCCGGGGGACGATAGTCAGGAGCAGTGGGATTGTCAACTGTAATGAGCGGAGGTATTCGTATGCACTCCCACATTATTAATAGAGACGTCGCGATTAATAGAGACGTCGCGTCACTCCTACCACTTGAGGAGTGACTGCATCGTGCGTCCGAGCTGTTGGAGCCAGGTGTCGGAGTAGACGTAGTTGACCATCATACCGCACGACTCTCTCAGTCCGCGCGGCGAGGGGTTGGCGGCGAAGTTTACGTTGGCGCGGCTCACCCGGGCGCCGTTTCCTAGATGGAAGGCGGCGACCGGGTTCAGCGGCTTTCCCCGGCGATTCTCTTCCTTGGTGATGTAGAAATAAGAGAGGCTCGTGAGAGGTTTTTCCAGCAGCGAAGTATAGCGAGGCTCATCGATCCACTCCTCGCTCGAAAGAATCTCTATCAACGCGGTGTGGAAGTCGGTGGCGGTCTGGCCAGTGCACGCGCGATGGGCCTCGAGGAGTTCGAGTTGTCGACGTCTTGGAAAAAACTCTGGGAGCCGGGCGCGCTTCATGGCGAAGGTCGCATCGTCGCCGCGCAGGATGCGCAGGAGATAGTGCTCCCAGAACCCGGGTATCGGGCTCAATGTCGAGAACACTTTGACCTCGGGATGGTCTTTTCGGATGAGCTCGACTACCTGGAAGATGAGTGCCTTTCCCAAACCGAGGCCCTCGAGTCCGAGCTGGGTGTTGTTGATGGAATAGAAGATGGCCGTGTCGCGGACACTCTTCGGCGGCGGCCTCTCCGCGCCCAAGATCTTTTGGATCGAGCCTACGAGTCCCTGCGTCAGCGCTGCCTCGATGAAAACGACCGGTTCCTCGGGCATCGTGCGGTGATAGAGCGCGAAGAGGCGACGGTCCTCTCCGAGCCGGCTCCCCATCTCCTCGAGGCTCGCCATAGGGTGCACCATATCGTGCTCTTTCAGAAATCGAATCTGACGAAAGGAAGAATCTTCTGTCAATTCTTGAAGAAAGAGAAAACCCGCCTGGAACCATGACGTGAACAAATGTGCGATCTCTTCGTCGAGCGGACCAAGGTCGAGCTCCGAATTTCGATGTGCGGTGAGGACGTCGGCCCTCAGGTCCAGCAAGAAGGGAAGCCCGCCCGATGTGCTGAGAAAATATCGGAACGCGCGCAGCCTGGGAGACTCGAGCCGCCGACGTAGTTGAGTGAGATGGCGGCTCCACGCAATGGGATCCTCGGCATCGCTCTCGAGTACCTCCGCGAGAGCGTCCTCGATGTCCGGCTTTGCGACTTCCATCTGCCTCAGAATGGCGTCGAAAAAGTAAGGACGGTCGTCTTGCGGAAGCTCGGAATAGCGCGTACGAAATCGAGGAACGCCGACCGATGCCGTTTCCTTCTTGCGACCGATCCGATCGAGAAGCCTCACGAGGGCATCGATCTGTCGCGCGGAGGAACGTGACAACCTCATGTGATCTAGCTCTTCAAAAACTCGGCGAAGTACTCCTCGACACTCACGCGGCGTTTCGTCAACCCGTCGTCGAAGCCCGCCTGGCAAAATGTATCGATCTCGGTGCGGTTTTTCTCGAGACCATGGGCGTGAAACCGCGGACCCAAGAGAAGGCGAGTGGCCTCGACGTCCTCGATCTGCCAAGGCGTGCTGTACGGAAAATGCTGTTGTCCCTCTTGGAAGTGCTCCTCACAGGCATCGAAGGCAGACACCAGGCTCTTGCCGATCGCGGGGTTCTTCTCGAACACCTCCTTGCGGAGCAAGAGAACGTGCTGCGTCGGATAGCATCGCGTTTTCTCGAAATAGCGCTTTTCGGCTCCGACGAAATCGGGGACGAGCCGGTTGATGGGCCCGTCCTCACGATGAAATTTCGCGGGCGGGATTGGCGTGCAGAAGGCGTCGAGCTCGCCGGCCATGAGGAGGTCCGTCAATGAACGGTCGGGCGGCGCGTTGGTGACGTTGGGTGGCAGCGGTGCCCGCGATGGAATGCGCGCCGGCCGGTCCGTCCCTCCCACGCTCCACGCCATGGACGAAGGATTCTGGCCGAAGTAGCGCAGCAGATGTCGGTACCAAACGGCACCGCTCGCGGCCCAGTTATAGATACCGATGCGGCGCCCGTTCAACGTCCCGGTCGTGAGCGTCGAGCCTTTGCGAACATAGATGTCGCGGACCGTGAAATTGCGAAGAGGGAAGACGGGTACGGCGACGAGAGAACGGTCGCCTTGGTCGACGCGGAGCAAGTGTCCGAGCATCGAGCCTTCGCCTCCCGAGATCGTGGCGTCGTTCGAGGCGCGGCGAAGCATCTCGCTGCGCGGGCCGCGCAACAACGTTAGATCGATATTGTCGGGACGCAGGTCGCCCGTCGCGAAGGGGGTGAAGCGAAGATAGTCCGCGCAAGCAAGGGTGACGCTCGGGGTCGCGGCCGGCGCCGCTTTCGTTTCAGATGCGAGGGTGGCGCCGGCGACGGAGCCGGCCGCCCGGAAGAATTGTCGCCGAGACAAAGGATTCATGAGGGGCTCCTCCTGTGTGCCGTGAAGTTAGCATAGACAGGTGTGCCTAAAAAGTGAGGCTCTTATCTCGCCGAGTTGTCACGCTCCGGGACGGGACTTACAATGAGTTGTATCCCTGAATCCCAATCGACAACTTCTTCCCTGGAGGCAGCGCGCATGGCGGGCTTGATTATGGCCGTAGTTGTGGCGGGTCTTCTCAGCTATGAACGAAAGCCTTTTCTCGTCGTGCTCGAAGAGAAAAAGCAGGATGTGAAGATGGATTTCGGGCAGGACGCGAAGCGGGAGACGGCGGTCGCCGGGTAGTGTGTTGAGCTCCCGCCGCGCGGCCTACTTGGCGAGCCAAATCCTCTTGACGCCGGTTGCGGTGATGGCCTGCGGTCTTACGCTGCCCTCCTCACGGCAAGCATGGTTGTTAGTGCAAGCATGCAGCTCGGTCTAGACGGATGCCCTTGTGAAGATCGTCCCGAAGGACGCATGGCTCACACTTCTTTCGGTGTACGAGAAATAGCGAAAAGCGTCTAGACGAAACCGAGCTGTTGACTTTGCTTCGCGCGCTGACTATCGTCGCAATTCATGATTGGCCGACGCCTATCCCACTACCACGTCCTCGAGAAGCTCGGAAGAGGCGGCATGGGAGAGGTTTTTGTCGCCGAGGACACGAAGCTTTCTCGCAAAGTCGCCCTGAAGGTGCTTCCTCCTGAGATGGCGTCGGCGGAGCGGCGGAGCCGCTTCGAGCGCGAGGCCAAGGCCATCGCCGCGCTCAATCATCCGAACATCGTGCACGTCTACTCCAGAATCCGACTGGCGGCGCCCCGTTTGGTCTCCTGATGGCGAGTGGCTTGCGTTCCACAGGACCTACGAACGCGACCGCCTTTGGCGCGTGTCGTTATCGGATGGTGAGCCGGAGCTCTTGTCCGACTTCAGCCCGGCGGGAAATCCCCGGTGGTCGAAAGATGGAAAGTACGTTTACTGCCTTGGACGAGACAATATCTGGGTCATCTCGCCCGAGTACCGACGAACGCGGACCATGACCGATCTCAGTGGCAGGCGCGGCCCTTTACTTTGCCTGGGAAGAGCTACTCGGCGACCTCTGGGTGATGGAAGTGGTCGAAGATTCCTAGAGGCGAGGGATGCGAGATCGACGCACGCTAACGAATTCCTTGTGGCTCCTACTGCCGTTGCTCGCTGTGCTCGTCGTGGCGTCTTCGAGCTTCGGCTTTCAAGGCGAGGAATACGACCTCGTGATCCGCGGAGGGCGCGTTCTCGACGGAGCCGGGAATCCCTGGGTGGCTGCCGATGTCGCCATCCTTGATGGGCACTTCGTCGCTGTCGGACACATAGATGGCAAAGGTCGTACCGAGCTCGACGCGAGCGGCAAGTACGTGTCGCCCGGATGGATCGACATGATGGATCAGTCCGGTCGTGTCCTTCCGCAAAACGGGCTGGCGGAGAATAAACTCCGGATGGGCGTGACGACCGCCATCGGCGGTGAAGGCGGCACACCGGTGCCGGCCGCCGAAGTCGCGCTCTACTTTCGAGACTTGACGACCAGCGGTATCAGCATCAACTTCGGAACCTATTTCAGCGCGACGCAAGCCCGCGTCGCAGTGATGGGTCGTGTGGACGGTGAGCCGACCGAAGAGCAGCTCGAGAGCATGCGAGCGCTCGTCGACACGGCCATGCGCGCGGGTGCGATGGGACTGACGACGGCGCTCATCTACCCGCCCTCCAGCTTCCAGACGACGGACGAGATCGTCGAGCTCGCCAAGGTGGCCGCGCGCCACGGCGGGATCTATGCGAGCCACATTCGAGGCGAGGGCAAAGAGCTCGTCACCGCGGTCGAGGAAGCCATCGAGATTGGTGAGCGCGGCGGTCTGCCCGTCGAGATCTTCCACTTGAAGGCTGCCTATAGGCCGGGGTGGGGAACTTTGATGCAGGCGGCGGGCGTGGCCATCGAACAGGCGCGCGCACGAGGGGTCGATGTTGCCGCCGATCTCTACCCTTATACCGCTGGAGGCACGGGGCTCGAGGCGACGGTCCCTTCGTGGGTCTTCGATTCCGGTCGGGAGGTCGCTGAGGAGCGGCTTAGCGATGAGGAGGTCCGCAACCGCCTCGTACGTGAGCTCGATACCGGGTCACCGGGTTGGTGGAACATTGTCGAAGCCAGCGGCGGCTGG
>SMVB01196201.1_pt1 | contig 28418 bp, 23 predicted proteins | sample 2456461 | NCBI WGS metagenome assembly SMVB01 (sample SAMN11095934, study PRJNA526329) | marine sediment metagenome | biome: Marine sediment; feature: Surficial sediment; material: Deep marine sediment; isolation source: Hadal surficial sediment | place: Pacific Ocean | collected 2014-05 | depth... | reverse complement strand
TCAAACCACATAAGTAATCCAAATAAGGCTGCGAAAGTTGCACCAGCTTCCAGTAGGCTCGTATAGGCGATCCATGGATTAGCCTTAAGCCAGCGTAGATTTACTTTACATCCTAATTCAAACAAAAGGATACCAAGAGCGAGCTCAACCACTAATCGCCATTCCACTGCGGGCAATTCCGGAATCATTCCCAGTCCAGCGGGGCCTAGTAGCAGGCCAGTGCAGAAATAGCCAACAATACGCGGCAATTTTAGATAGCGTACTAATCCCTCGCCTAACAATACAGCGATTACCAGAGTAAGCGCAAACCAGAGAGTCGGGCTGAACGAGAGTGGCCACAGCGGAATGTAAGTAGGCCAGGTCATTCAAGATCGTAGGCAGGCAACAAAGCCGAAGCTGTTTTATCAGGCACAATTTTTATTCTAAGATGCATCTAACCTCCTTTTACAATAAATGAAAAAATGTGTCTAGATATTTAGGTACGTAATTTTGTAAAGGATACAGAATCCTTTTTTTACTTATGCATGGAAGGAAGTTTCAATTATATGGAGAAAAAAAATTCATCGATAAGTCTATAGCCTTTATATCCTTGGTGATACTGCCGATGGAGATTCGATCTACGCCAGTTTCCGCTATCTTACGAACATTCTCTAGCGTGATTCCTCCCGAGGCTTCAAGTACTGTTTGCTTGTTTGTCAACTGTGCGGTTAACGCGACTGCGTATTGCAATTCGGCAAGATCAAAATTATCTAGTAGAATCATTTTTACTCCCACATTGAGCGCCTTTAGCAATTCATCCCGTGTTTCCACCTCAATTTGAATTAATGTATCTTTTGAGGCAATTTCTTTCGCTGCGTGCAAAACTTGCTCAATACCGCCAGCAGCCATAATATGGTTTTCTTTAATCAGTATTCCATCATATAAACCCAAACGATGATTCATACCACCGCCACATTTGACCGCATATTTTTGTGCAAGCCGCAATCCCGGAAGGGTTTTACGAGTATCTACTATTATCGCTCCAGTTTTCAGCACTGCATTCACGTAGTACTGAGTTTGTGTAGCAACGGCAGATAGTGTTTGTAGAAAATTAAGTGCAGAACGTTCGGCCGTAAGTAGCGCGCGCGCATTACCTTTAATTTTACACAACTCTTGTCCTGCATAAATCATCTCACCCTCATGAGCAACCCAGCGTACTTCAGTACTCGGTGAAAACTGCTGAAAGCATGCTTCAAACCATTGAATACCACATAAAACTGCTTTTTCATGGCAAATGATGTTGGCAGTAACGGACTCTTCACTAGGAACCAGAAGTGTGGTGAGGTCTCCTGTACCAACGTCCTCAGCTAATGCCTGACTAACATTGTTATTAATTTCGGCTGTTAAATCCATCGGAATCGTAAAAGTTTTACATTCAATGTATAAACGAATTAGTTATTTTAACCGAATAAAGTATCGACAGCATGCGCAGATTATCATGTTGTTCCCTTGAAATTTCATTCCATCTCCACATATATAGAACTTATATAGAACCCACACAAAGTTAACTGAAGGATCCTATGCGGTTTGACAAATTAACCACTAAATTTCAGCAGGCATTAGCTGATGCACAGGGCATAGCAGTAAACCACGATAACCCGTACATTGAATCGCAGCATTTGCTGCTTGTGTTGTTGCAGCAGGAAGATGGTGGCACAGCTCCATTGTTACTAAGGTCTGGTGCTAATGTTGTACCTCTTCGTGACGCATTGAAGAAAAGTATAAAACGCTTACCTAAAGTAGATGACACTAGTGGGGAAATCAGCGTGTCGCGCGATCTTGGTAAATTGCTCAACCTGACTGACAAGGAAGCTCAAAAACGGGGCGATCAATTTATTGCATCGGAAATGTTTCTGCTGGCTGTGCTTCATGATAACAGCGAATCTGCCATGTTATTGAAACAACATGGAGCGAGTCGTGCTTCCCTAGAGCAAGCCATCAAAGATGTGCGTGGCGGAGAGAGCATAAATAACGCCGAGGCTGAGAGTGGTCGTGAAGCTCTTAAAAAATATACGCTTGATCTCACAGATCGTGCAAGCATGGGGAAGCTCGATCCAGTGATCGGACGTGACGATGAAATCCGACGAATTATTCAGGTATTGCAACGGCGCACTAAGAACAATCCAGTTCTGATCGGTGAGCCAGGTGTTGGCAAGACTGCTATTGTGGAAGGATTAGCTCAGCGTATTATTCATGATGAGGTGCCAGAGACGCTTAAAAACAAGCGAGTATTGTCTCTCGACATGGCTGCGTTATTAGCTGGAGCAAAGTATCGTGGAGAATTCGAGGAACGCCTGAAATCTGTTTTAAAAGAACTTGCGCAAGATGAGGGTAACACCATCCTATTCATAGACGAACTTCACACTATGGTAGGTGCTGGGAAAGCGGAAGGAGCTATTGACGCAGGCAACATGTTAAAGCCTGCTCTCGCCCGTGGTGAATTGCATTGTGTGGGGGCTACTACGCTAGATGAATATCGAAAGTATGTTGAGAAAGACGCTGCACTGGCGCGACGTTTTCAGATGGTGCTTGTAGATGAACCCACAGTGGAGGCTACCATCGCTATTCTTCGAGGTCTACAGGAGAAATATGAGGTGCACCATGGTGTTGACATTACTGATCCAGCTATTGTTGCTGCTGCGGAATTGTCTCACCGTTACATTACCGATCGCTATTTACCAGATAAGGCCATTGACCTCATCGATGAAGCGGCCGCGCGTATACGTATGGAAATTGATTCAAAACCAGAAGCACTGGATAAGCTTGACCGCCGCCTTATCCAGCTCAAGATTGAGCGAGAGGCAATAAAAAAAGAAAAAGACGAGGCCTCAAAAAAACGCCAGGTTTTACTTGAGAATGAGATAAACAAACAAGAGCGTGAATATGCTGATCTTGAAGAGATATGGAAGGCTGAAAAATTGCAAGTACAAGGTTCCCAACAGGTTAAGGAAGAAATGGAAAGAGCTAAGTTGGATATAGAAGCAGCTACGCGAAAGGGTGATTGGCAAAAAGTTTCAGAATTGCAATATGGACGTATTCCACAATTGGAAGCGCAGTTGCAATCACAACTTAGTGACCAACTCCAGCAAACTAAAATGGCAGAGCAAGGCGAGCGGGCAAGTAAGCCTAGGCTGTTACGTACTCAGGTGGGTTCAGAGGAAATTGCCGAGGTAGTTTCCCGCGCTACTGGCATTCCCATTTCCAAAATGATGCAGGGTGAGCGAGAGAAACTCTTGCATATGGAGCAGAAATTGCACGAGCGTGTGGTGGGGCAAGATGAGGCAGTTCGCCTTGTATCCGATGCTATTCGTCGCTCGCGGGCGGGCCTTTCTGATCCCAATCGACCCTATGGTTCTTTCCTTTTCCTGGGGCCGACTGGTATAGGTAAAACCGAATTGTGTAAGGCTCTAGCAGGTTTTTTATTCGATTCGGAAGATCATCTTATTCGTATAGATATGTCAGAGTTCATGGAGAAACACTCCGTAGCTCGGCTAATCGGCGCACCTCCTGGTTATGTAGGTTATGAAGAAGGCGGCCATCTTACTGAAGCAGTGCGCAGAAAGCCTTACTCTGTGATTCTGTTAGACGAAATAGAAAAGGCCCACTCAGATGTTTTCAACGTACTGCTGCAGGTTCTTGATGATGGACGTATGACAGATGGTCAGGGGCGTACCGTGAATTTCAAGAACACCGTTATCGTCATGACCTCCAACCTTGCTTCGCAGATGATTCAGCAAATGGCGGGTGATGATTATCAGGTAATTAAGCTAGCAGTGATGGGGGAGGTAAAAACCTATTTCCGACCAGAGTTTATCAATCGCATTGATGAAGTGGTGGTATTCCACGCGCTTAATAAGAAGCATATCCATACGATAGCACGGATACAGTTGCAATATCTAGAAGCGCGACTGGCAGAAATGGAAATGAAGATGCAAGTCTCGGAAGCTGTTTTAGCAGAGCTTGCTGAAGCTGGTTTTGATCCTATTTTCGGGGCACGCCCACTAAAGCGTGCAATCCAGGCACAGATCGAGAATCCGCTTGCAAAGCAAATCCTCGAAGGCCGTTTTGCGGCCAAGGATACGATAAAGGTGGATCGCAGAAACGGTACGATGGTATTTACGAAGGCGTGATTTGCAAGTACTGCCGGGCATTACTTGAACTATAGAATAATCGTAGTGTTTGCTGAGAAATGGGTTTCGACTTGATAAAGTGAATATCAATAGGATGTGCAAGATTCAGGTAAAATGTTTATTTTTACTGGATGGATTGCCATGTTTAAAGGTAGTTTGGTAGCTATCGTCACACCCATGCATGAAGATGGTAGGTTAGATCTGGAGAGCTTTCGTACCCTGATTGATTTTCATGTAGAGCAGGGAACTGACGGTATTGTAGTAGTAGGCACAACCGGTGAGTCTCCTACGGTAGATTTTAAGGAGCATCACCTATTGATCAGTACTGCAGTGAAGCATGCTGCGGGACGCATACCAGTAATTGCTGGTACAGGTGCGAATTCTACAACGGAGGCTGTCGATCTTTCCATTTATGCGAAGGATGCGGGTGCGGATGCAAGTCTGTCAGTGGTTCCCTATTACAATAAACCTTCTCAGGAAGGCTTATATCAGCATTTTAGAACTGTGGCAGAGGCAGTAGATATTCCACAAATTTTGTATAATGTTCCGAGTAGAACTGTGGCAGATATTACCAATGAAACGGTACTACGGCTTTCGCAGATTCCCAATGTTATCGGCATTAAAGATGCCACCGGTGATATGGGACGTGGTTTTGACTTACTGTGTCGCGCCCCACAAGACTTTGCAGTTTATAGTGGCGATGATGCGAGCAGTCTAGCATTATTATTGCAAGGTGGGCACGGTGCGATTTCAGTCACAGCAAATGTTGCGCCAAAATTGATGCACGAAATGTGTGTTGCGGCGTTTGCTGGGGATCTAATCACCGCTCGTGCTGTCAATAATAAATTATCAAGGTTGCACTGGGATCTGTTCGTTGAAGCCAATCCAATCCCAGTAAAATGGGCGGTAGCGCAAATGGGGTTGATGGATGCTGGTTTGCGCTTACCATTGACACAACTATCAGTTCAATATCATAAGGTTGTCATAGATGCAATGCATCAAGCAGGGGTGGTGCTATAAATTTTTGATATGCAATTATGATTCAGGAAATTTTGCTAATAAAAATTAGATGGTGGAAAATTGCCCTCCTATGTATGACGCTAGTGGTATTAAGCTGTAGTCTAGAACCTCAGAAAAAGGAGATGGAATACGAATCAGTATCTGAAAAAACTCTTCCGCTGGAAGTACCACCGGATTTAACCGAACCTGTTACAGAAAATCGCTATATTGTGCCCGATATCAAGCCCACTGAAAGTAAAACTTATTCTGCTTATAGCAAAGAACGCACTATTGGAGATAAAGCGGAAGGTTCCACCCCACTTTTACCTGTGACCTCCGACGATTCCATGGTAAGAATTGAGCGTTCTGGTACTCAGCGTTGGCTAGTGGTGAAGATCGAACCGGAAACGGTATGGCCGATAGTTAAAGACTTTTGGAAAGAAATGGGCTTTAGTATCAAGATAGAAGTACCTGAAGCCGGGGTGATGGAAACCGGTTGGGCAGAAAATCGTGCTGGCATTCCAGAGTATGAGATCCTTAGATTATTCTCTGCAATTGAGTTCGACAAATTTCGTACTCGTCTAGAACGGGGGGAAGATGCTGGCACTACCGAAATTTACATTAGCCACCGTGCAATGGAAGATCGACCTTCTGATCCGGACTTAGAAGTTGAGATACTTGCGCGTTTGATGATATATTTTGGGGTAGATAGAGAACGGACTAAATCGGTATTGGCTAGCAGCAGCACTAAAGAGCGTGCGCATCTTAATCGTAAAAATGGGAACGTTCTAACAGTGGATGAAGCATTTGATCGTTCATGGCGTCGCGTTGGGTTGGCGCTCGATCGTATTGGTTTTACCGTTGAAGATCGTGATCGTTCAAAAGGAATCTACTTCGTGCGTTATGTTGATCCAGACAGCATTTTAGAAGAGGACGAAGATAGTTTCTGGGCTTTCTGGCGTGGTGGCGACAACGATGAGAAGAAGCCAGATAAATATCGTATTCAAGTTAGTGGTGTAGAAACAGGAAGCGAAGTAACGGTATTTAATCAAAATGGTGAGCCAGAGAAATCCGATGTCGCAGGTCGAATATTGAATTTGCTCTATGAACAGCTCAAGTGATTTATAAAAAAGTGTGAGAGATGAAGTAATAAGTTAACTATTATTAACTAGAGTGGTATCTTTGTTTCTATGGGTGTATTTCGGCGAAGTTTATCTTCATACCCGTAGGAGTCTTCCCAAAATTTTTCCTTTTTTCAACGTACATGCGATTTGCCTGCTTAGGTAGTGGTTCACAGGGAAACAGTTTGGTAATCGAAGTGGCTAGAACTCGATTACTGCTAGATTGCGGCTTTACTTTGAAAGAAGTCATTGCTCGCCTTTCCCGACTTGGCCTTCATCCTGATATGCTAGATGGTATTGTTATTACACATGAGCACGGAGATCACATCAGCGGAGTAGAGCAGCTTGCACGAAGATTTAATGTTCCAGTGTGGCTTACTTACGGTACCATGCGCGGCGCAAAGAGAACATTCTCAATGTTACCTAGAATCAACATTATAGACAGTCATCAACGTTTTTCTATTGGTGACATCGAGATAGAACCTTATCCTGTTCCCCATGATGCACATGAGCCCACACAGTTTATATTTAGTGATGGTGCATTCCGATTGGGCGTGTTGACTGATACTGGGTGTTCCACAACCCATATTGAAACGGTCTTAAGTCGGTGCCATGCGCTAGTGCTGGAATGTAATCACGATGCGCAACTGCTCGCGAGTAGTAATTATCCTCAAAGTTTGAAGCAGCGTATAGGAGGTCGTTTGGGGCATCTTGAAAATACCATCTCGGCAAAACTTTTGGCAAATTTAGATTGCAGCTTGCTACAGCATCTCATAGCAGCTCACTTGAGTAAAATAAATAACACACCAATATTGGCGCAATCAGCGCTAAGTAGCACAATCAACTGTGATTTAGATTGGATCGGCGTAGCAGACCAGAGTACGGGTTTTGATTGGCGTCAGCTGATTTAATCGGTTGTTCTAGGGATTCGAGATTCTGAGAAGTAAAAACCATCATTTATGATGGTTTTTACTTTCGTCTTGGGGTTGCGCTGTGCTGATCTATTTATTCTTTTAAAGCATTAGTTTAGTGGTGTCTTTGCCATCTGTGATGGGGTATCCATTGCCATCTTAGTGGGGTCTTTGCCATCAGTGATAGGGTTTCCAATGCCATCGAGATTATGACTAGGAAGAACCACTTTACTGCTATTATTCATCGCCACCTTCAGCAGCTTCTGCAGCTGCAACTTCTGCAGCTTCTTCAGCCTGCATTGCATCCTTAAGTTTAAACTTTTCCGGGTCTGCAACTTCTGAAACAGGTCCTGCAGCCTCACGTTCCTCAGCTATAGTAGTGCCTTCTTCAGTTATTTGTCCATAGTTTTCTATGCTCGCAGGATCGGCTTGCTTAGGCCTATCACAGGCAGCTAGTGTTAGTGCCATCAAGGCAGCAGCGAGTAGTGAAAATTTCATCGTTTAGTTTCCTTAAGATTAGTTTAAATAAGTTATAAGGTGAGGCAGTTTACATTAAACCACTTGGCGGCTCAAGCCTTAAACTCTCTGGTTGAAACAAAAAGTGTATTTAATTCATAAAGCTGTAAAGAAGAAAAGTAAAAACCATCTTAAACGATGGTTTTTACTTTCGCAAGGGTTGCGCAGTGCTGACCTATCTAACTTTTAATGCATTAGTTTAGTGGGGTCTTTGCCATCTGTGATGGGGTTTCCATTGCCATCGAGATTATGACTAGGAAGAACCGCTTTACCGCTATATTCATCGCCACCTTCAGCAGCTTCTGCAGCTGCAACTTCTGCAGCTTCTTCAGCCTGCATTGCATCCTTAAGTTTAAACTTTTCCGGGTCTGCAACTTCTGAAACAGGTCCTTCAGCCTCACGCGATTCTGCCATAGTAGTGCCGTCTTCAGTTATTTGTCCATAGTTTTCTATGCTCGCAGGATCGGCTTGCTTAGGCCTATCACAGGCAGCTAGTGTTAGTGCCATCAAGGCAGCAGCGAGTAGTGAAAATTTCATCGTTTAGTTTCCTTAAGATTAATATAAATGATATGTGCTGCGTAGCATTATACAATAAAAACGCCTGTTTGATTCAAACCTCAAAAAATGTGTAATTAATCAGTTGTTTTTTTATCTGTATCATTTTTCGCGCAGAATACGAACTTGTGTCCTAACTTTATAATCTACCATTTATTTGGCTCATCTTGTTTGGGATTGTTAAGGTCATCAAAATTTGGTTCAGAATCCCAGAGGGTATCCGCAGAGGGTGGAAGTTTATCCTAGGATAACCATCAGCTTTTTTACCTTCACATGCGGTTAGAGAGAATACCAATAAGGTAAAATCGATGAATGAGTATTTCAATATGTAAACTCTAAAAGAATCCTTAATTGTTTGTAAAATAGCAGTAGCATCGTGACTACTCAAATATTATGGATTGGTTGGTTTGGTCCATTGATTCATAAGCACATAACTCTTTTGGAAAAAAACCGTCCCAAAGGACGGTCTCATTGAGTAGCATTCCCCTATTATTTCTTAAATAAGGAAGGCTGAAGTGGGTTATTTTCTAACTTGAGAGAGTTACCCCTCTCTGCCAGAAAACCCGACGCATTAAGGGAGAGTATCCCGCCAGGCGTCACTCGGCAGGGGCTTCGTGCCGTTCTGCAGGCCCAACATCTTCCTCTGGTCCAGGGGGTGCACTGTCACGTTTATCCCAAAGACTAGGCGGATATTGTCCGGGCTTCCCGGTCCCGATTTTGCTGCCTTCATCTCCACAGGCAGTCAACGATAGTGTTATTACAGTAGCGGCGAGGAGCAAATATTTCATTTTTTAATTTCCCTATGTGGTTTATGACAAGCAACAATTTATAGGTTTCTAACAAAATTATATAACAAAAGTACTTCGGCCATTCAAATTAAAATAAGTCTAATTCTGGAAAGTCCAATGTATTAATATATATCAGAATTCAGAAATATTGTCTAGTCAAGTATGATATTTGTATGGTATTTGTCGAGTGTAGCATGCAAAACTATTTATAGGTACTAAGATAGGTGCTAAGTTTTGGATCAGATTGCAAGTCAATATGGGAATTATGAAAGATACCAGAAATCAATGTAAATTATTATAAATATTGTTATTTTATTGAGGATACGCGTACAAAGCCCCATGCAGATTTTCTAGGCTTTGGACAACAAACATCATATTAGGAGCCAAAGTGGGGTTCGAAGTTGAAATCCTTGGGGCAGTCATTGACTATCGTATTATCTAACCGAGGGCAGAAGAAAAAACCAAGGTTGAGCAGCAAGGCTCTGAGTATAAGCTGAAAGTAATTGTCATCTTGCGTCTTCCCGGTCAATTGTTTCATTGGCACCCTTGATAGGGTACGTACTTCTACATCGTTCCAATAAGCAAAATTAATAAAACTATGGCGAGTAATAACACCTTAGAATTGAGTTGGGACCTACGCACCATGGGTAATTTTTGTGCCAGAATTTGTGGAAGAGATTTTGAGGGGAAAAATATTCTACGTTATCAGTTTACATAAGTAGCTGATAAGCACAGAACACTATGTAAAAAAAGCAGTAGATTCTTTTTAAAAATGAGTTAGAATTCGCCTAAAATTATTAATCGGTATCAATGGCAATTATTTTTATTGACGTTAACAGATTTGTTTAGAGGATGGAATGTTACAAGTTGGACAAACTGCGCCAGATTTAGATTTGCCTGATGCCGACATGGCGATGGTTAGTTTGTCCAGTTTTAGGGGCAGGAAGAATCTTGTTCTTTATTTTTATTTAAAGAACGATACGCTTGGATGCACGACTCAAGCTTTGGAGTTTAGTGATTTAGAAGATAAGTTTACTGAGTTTGACACAGTAGTTTTAGGTGTCAGTCGTGATGATTGTTTGAGTCATGGTTCGTTTCGTGATAAACATGGCATTACTATACGTTTATTATCTGATAGTGAAAGCGTAGCATGCAAGAAATATGACGTTTTACAGGAGAAGAAAGTAAACGGTAAAACAAAGATCTGTGTTTTGCGCTCCACTTTTATTATTGACAAGCAAGGTGTATTGCGGCATGTGCTATATGGGGTGAGCACGCACAATCACGCCAAAGTGGTTCTAAGGTTGGTTAAGGGGGCAACCGAAGTTTTGCCAATGCACAATTTCGTTTGACAACCGTTGTATTGGTCGTTCTTGCACATTCCACAATTTAATCAACCTAACCTAATAACTCGTCGTTTTTAGGTTAACTTAAATCTCAGTAATAAAAATTAGGCTACTTTCCGCGCATGAACATTTTGTCAAGGTTGGCAAGACTGATCTCAAATAACGTTGGCCTGCCGTGATTACATTGATCAGAGCGTTCGGTTGCTTCCATCTCGCGTAGTAGTGTGTTCATTTCTGGTACGCTCAACATACGATTCGAACTGTATTACAGGCCATGCTTGAGAGGAGCTCGTTACGTCTGCTGGTCAGTATCTGGCTAGCATCAAATTCACGTAGCTTACTTAGGACGTCACGTGCTAGTTTTGCTGCATCTGCATCTGCATCCTTGAGTATAATTGGAACCACGCGCGCAGCCAGTGTGGTGGGCGAGAGAATAGCGATTGCAAATCCCAATTCGCTAAAATATCCTTGTTTTCTTCTGCTGTGGCGACATCTAGCCAATCTCCCTAGAACGTTACGGGAATAAGCAAGGGTTGCATAGAGAGCGTGTGATTATCAAGTGCTAACTTGACCTTTCATATACCACGCGCTCATGTGTTGCGTGCATATCGACAATGATCAAGCCTTGTTTATTCTGTGCTAGACATTTATATGCCCATTAGTTGTCCTAAGGAAAATCCCAACGGTGGAATTTCTACTTGTGCTTGTTCAATGATCGTAGCTGCAGTAGATGTATTCTGTGATTTAATTCCTGTGCCAAACAAATTTTGATAAAAAAATGGAGATTGAGTCTTCCTTCTAAGCGGTATGGTGTTTTGCCTTAAATAGGGAGGGGAAGATATAATCGCTCCTTTCATATTTTCCCCGGAATTATTTTCCGCTAATTCCTGACGTGGTGATGCTTAGGACTTGTTGATTGTGTGAAAAATGAACTAATGGAGTGTGGGTGAATCGCGAAATCGTACCTCAGTTTTGGCTGGGTGCACATTAACGTCCAACCCATCTGGATTCATTTCAAGAAATAGCACATAAGTTGGATATCGGTCCAGATGCAGCACATCACGATAGGCTTCGCGGAGTGCTTGAGTGATCAGTTTGCCGCGCACAAAACGATCGCTGACAAAGAAATACTGGGCGTCACGAGAAGACTTCGGATAAGCAGGTAACGTTGTAGCGCCATTATAGGTGAAAATCTGCCGCTCGTTCGTCGAGGTACACTGAGGTCTGCCCAAATTCTTTTCCTAATATTTTCGTAATGCGCTGCGTTGCATCTGTTGATTGCAAATGAAAGCGTGCTTTTTCATTATGTTGCAGCGTAAAGCTGATGTCAGCACGCGCTAACGCAATGCGTCTGAATGTTTCCTCACAATGAGCAAACTCTGTGACTTCAGTTTTTAGAAATTTGCGCCGAGCAGGAGTGTCGAAGTAGAGGTCATGTACTTCGACCGTGAAGCCAGCGGCAAGTGCTGTGGGTTCCGTTTGCGAGAGATGGCTTCCTTTAACCTGCATTTGCCAAGCGTGTTTTTCTCCTAATTTGCGACTTGCCAATATTAATTGAGAAACTGCTGCGATACTTGCAAGCGCTTCTCCGCGGAAGCCCAAGCTAGCTACTTTTTACAAATCTTCTAGCGTGTTGATCTTACTGGTAGCATGGGGAGTAAGAGCAAGAGGCAGATCATTTTTGGAAATGCCGGCGCCATTATCAGCTACTCCGATCAATTTGATTCCACCTTGGGCAAGCTGTATATTGATTTCACCAGCACCTGCATCCACGCTGTTCTCCAATATTTCTTTAAGTGCTGAAGCAGGGCGATCCATCACCTTACCACCGGCAAATTAGCTGATAACCAGGTCAGGTAAGAGTTTAATCACAGTTCTCAAGAGTAGATGAAAAACGCCCCTGCAATTAATACAGTCCCAAATCGCACTGTGTTGTACACAGAAATGATTAGCAAGGAGGCCGAAAGTAGCCTGGTCCATTTGAGATTTTCGTTGTCGTTACTACGAATGTTTATCCATAGCTGTCTTAACAGTGGCGTAGTCGAGATGGGGGGCGAACATTCCAATGAAGTCGAGTACGTAACTGCGTAGATAACTGTTTCGACTGATGCCAATTCGTGTAGTGCTTGGTTCGAACAGATGGCTTGCGTCCATGGACCTTAAGTGTTTATCCCGCTTGGGATCAAACGCCATTTTTGCCACGATACCAATACCTAGTCTTAGTTCTACGTAAGTCTTAATTACATCAGCATCTATAGCAGTAAGTACCACATTTGGAGCTAATCCTTTGGCTTCAAATGCATGATTAATTTTTGAGCGGCCAGTGAATGCAAAATCATAGGTGATGATGGGATATCTTGCGATAGCTTCAAGTGTAAGTTTACTGAGTTTAAGTAGTGGATGTTTAGGTGGCGTGATGATACAACGGTTCCACTGATAGCATGGCAGCATTACTAGTTCATGAAATAACTCAATGGCTTCAGTGGCAATGGCGATATCTGCCTCCCCTGAGGCGACCAATTCTGATATTTGGGTTGGGTTACCCTGGCGCAGGATTAACTTTACCTTGGGATAGCGAGCGGTAAAGCGACTGATTGTAGGAGGCAGTACATACCGCGCCTGGGTATGAGTGGTAGCAATAGTTAAAGATCCGCTGTCTTTGTTGGTAAATTCTTGGCCTACGCGTTTCAGGTTTTTTGTCTCTTTGAGCATTCTTTCAGCAATTTCAAGTATTGTCTGTCCTGGCGGCGTAGTTTTAACTACGCGTTTACCCTTGCGTACAAAAATCTTTACCCCAAGTTCATCTTCTAATAGATGAATCTGCTTACTTATCCCTGGTTGCGAAGTATGCAGACTTTTAGCGGCTTTAGACAAATTTAGACCCTGATTAGCTACCTCACACAAATAACGTAATTGTTGTAATTTCATGGCCTTCATCCTCATTCTGTAAATAATTAATAATTATAACAGTCTAATTTAATATTATTTTACAATATATGTATTTATTGTTAATATTCCGTCCTTAAAATACAGGATAAGCAGTATGGAATGGGGGTATACCTTAGCTGGACTATTAGTCGGATTTATTGTCGGGCTCACTGGTGTAGGTGGGGGTTCGCTGATGACGCCGCTATTAATACTGGGGTTTGGTGTTTCTCCAGCTACTGCCGTAGGCACTGACTTGTTGTATGCTGCGTTCACAAAAGCTGGTGGAGTGTGGGTACACGGTCGCCGTGGTACGGTAGACTGGAAACTGGTAGGGCGACTGGCAATAGGTAGCTTACCTGCTGCATTGATTACTGTGCTGGGGTTGAATATGCTAGGGGTAGAGAGCCAAATTTTTTCGGGCTTGATTACTAGCATGCTGGGAGTTGCGTTGATCCTGACTGCGCTGGCTTTACTGTTTCGCCAGCAATTGGCACATTTTGGGCGTTCTCGTCTGGGTTTTTTGGTAGCATGGCGCGATCGCCACATAGTTGCGGCAACGATTACGACAGGTGCCACTTTAGGTGTCTTGGTAACCATTACATCTGTTGGCGCTGGAGCGTTGGGTATGGTGGCGCTTATTGTTCTGTATCCCCGCTCTCCTACCGTGACTTTAGTGGGTAGTGATATAGCCCATGCAGTCCCGCTTACTTTGATAGCAGGAGTGGGGCATGCCTATCTAGGAACAGTAAATTTTGGATTACTTGGCAGCTTGCTATTGGGATCTTTACCAGGGATATACTTAGGCAGCCATATTGGCGGACAGATACCTGAACGAATATTGCGACCAGCATTGGCAACTATTCTTGCTGTTATTGGCGGAAAACTAATATGGTAATAAATTGTGGAGGAATCTGATGGATGACTTAATTAATCTTGCTAGTGACGAAGAAATAAACTTGTTCGATAAGGCGCTACAGGACTATCAAGGCCAGAGTATGGATGCTAGTCGCTTTACGGCTGCCCGCTTGCAAATGGGGATTTACGGTCAGCGTCAGGAAGGTGTCAATATGGTGCGTATCAAGCTCCCGGGAGGCCGTATGCGTGCGCTGCAATTAACGGCAATAGCCGATATGTTAGAAAAATACGCACTTCATGATGTTGTGCACATCACCACACGTCAGAATATCCAGATGCATTATGTTCCGCTCGAGCATACGCCTGATGTACTGCGCCATTTAGCTACAGCCGGGTTGACGACACGTGAAGCTTGTGGTAACACCATACGTAATGTTACAGCATGTTCTCTGTCTGGTGTATGTCCACGACAACATGTTGATGTCAATCGGCATCTCGATGGTGCAGTCCAGCACTTCCTGCGTAATCCACTAACTCAGCAATTGCCCCGAAAATTCAAAATCAGCTTCTCGGCCTGTGAGTCTGATTGTGCTCAGGGCATGCTGCATGATATGGGCATTATTGCGGTTCGTAATGGCACGCGATTCGGTTTTAAAGTTTTGGCCGGAGGGGGTCTTGGACATAAGCCGCATGAAGCCATCGTTGTTGAAGAGTTTGTTGAAGAAAAAGATTTGTTGTTAGTAATGGAAGCAATTATTTCATTACATAATCGATATTCTGACCGTATTAAACGTGCTAAAGCACGGATTAAATTCTTAGTTGATAAGTTTGGTCCAGAAGGATTTATCGAAAAATATCATGAAGAATTGGTACGTACCAAAGCAGCATTAGCGAAACAGGAATATCCCAAAGGTGAATGGAGCGATGGTGTTGACAGTGAGGTTCCCGGGATTGGTGCACCGCGCCGTTTGTTCGAGCAGAAACAGCCCGGTTTTTACGTTTTTCCAATCAGTGTGCCAATGGGTAATTTGAATGCGGTGCAATTACGAGGTCTCGCTAGTATCATTGAAACTTACGAGTTGAATGAAATCCGTACGACCCAAGATCAGAATATGATCCTGATAAATGTGGAAAAAGCTAAAATCGATCCACTGCGTGCTGCTATATCTGCATTAGATTTAAGCGAGCCGCAAGCAGGCGATGATGTGGTGGTATGCCCCGGTACTTCAACTTGCCGCTTAGGAATAACTTCAAGCACGGTCCTCGGGCCAAGATTAAGTGGTGGCAAGCATGATTTAAAAATTCGTGTTTCAGGATGCCATAATGGCTGTGCCCAGCCGGAGACTGGCGATATTGGTATTTTCGGCGAAGGCAAACGTATGCATGGTAAATTGGTGCCGCACTATCAGATGTATCTCGGTGGAAACGGCATGGCATGCGGGGCATTAGCAATCAAGGGCCCATCGGTTCCTGCTGCACGCATTGAAGAGGCAGTGGAGCAGGTAAAAATAGCCTACACATCGAACGGTGAGACCGGCGAAACCTTTTTTTCCTGGGCACGACGGGTTGGTAAAGGCTATTTTACTGAGTTGCTAGCAAATGTGACTGAAGTTAAGCCGGAAGAGCTAGCATTGGTTTTACGTGATCACGGAAAGGATAGTGATTTTAAGGTCCTGCAACTAGGTGGGGGTGAGTGTGCGGGAGTAAGTCAGGTAAAGATTGGTTCAAGTTTTTTTGAGGCTGCCCATGAGCGAGACTATCGGGATGCGTTTAAATTTCAGCGCAAATTCAAAGATTCTATTAGATGTGCCGAGGAGATCGCCCGCATAATTAGCCAGGGCGTAACAGAGTTACTTGGTGGCCAGAAGTACGACAGTTTGACGGAGCAGGCAGAAGAGCTCCGCCGCGTATTGCCCATCAAACCGTATCTATCTAAACAGTTAATCAAGTTTACAGAGTATTTCATATGTCCTGTCGAGGAGCTAAATGATGCCTTGCTAACTGAATGGTTTTTAGAGCTCGATGGGTGGACGCTAGAAGCTGCAGAGTTCTGTCAAGGTTTTGATCGTCAACTTGATTTGGCAAGCGCCCTACCACAACCAGCTTCAGCTAATTTGTTGCCGTTTCAGAAGACTCAGCAGCCTGCCAATGTGGGGCAATAGGTCTTAATAAACCTTATAAGTCTAGGGGGGCGCATATGAGTTTAAATCACATGATCACAGAAGTGAAGGCACTGTTAACTTCAGTGCATGAGGATTGCGCTCCAGTTGTTTTTGCTAATAGTTTTGGTGCAGAAGACATGGTATTGACCGATTTAATTGGACAACATTTTCCCGATATTGGCATGTTTACTCTAGATACTGGTCGTCTGCCGGAAGAAACTTATAGTCTGATGAAAGAAGTAGAGGATCGTTACCACATACACATTCAGTTGTATTTTCCCGAATCTACTGCAGTGGAAAAATATGTTGCACAAAATGGACCTAATGGATTTTATGACAGCTTGGATTTGCGTAAAGCATGCTGCCATATGCGAAAAGTTGAGCCGCTGAAACGTGCTTTGAGCGGTAAGTGTGCATGGATAACTGGATTACGACGTGACCAGACACCGACTCGAAAGGATTTAGCAGAATCAGAGTTTGATATTGATAATGGCTTGCAAAAAATTAGCCCGCTATTAAATTGGAACCTGTCTGACATATGGGCGTATCTTAAAAAATTCAATGTGCCATACAACGCGTTACATGATAAGGGCTATACCAGCATTGGTTGCACACCATGCACTCGTGCCATTACCCCTGGTGAGGATGCTCGTGCTGGGCGCTGGTGGTGGGAGAACCCAGAAACTAAGGAGTGTGGACTGCATTTTGAAAACCGTGGGTAGCATAGAAATTATTTGGTAATTTGAGAGGATTGGCCAATGGATATAATAATGAATGATATGCAAGATTTTGTTACCCCTGTTTCAGGTAATGTGATGAAGAATGAACCAATAGTTATTAAACGCCGTATTGCAGGCCAGTTAAGTCATTTAGATGCCCTAGAGAGTGAATCAGTTCATATTCTGCGTGAAGTAGCGGCAGAATGTGCCAATCCTGCATTACTGTTCTCTGGCGGCAAGGATTCTATCGTATTACTGAGGCTAGCAGAAAAAGCGTTTCGTCCAGGGCGTTTTCCGTTTCCGTTGCTGCATATTGATACTGGCCATAATTTCCCTGAAGTGATCGAGTTCCGTGATCACCGCGCTAAACAATTAGGCGAGCGTCTGATTGTACGCAGTATGGAAGACTCTATTCGGCAGGGCAGAGTGGTGCTGCGTTCGAAGAATCAGAGCCGCAATGCATTTCAGTCAGTGACGTTACTGGATGCGATTGCGGAGCTCCATTTTGATGCTTGTATCGGTGGTGCACGTCGCGATGAGGAAAAGGCTCGAGCAAAGGAGCGCATATTTTCTTTCCGTGATGAATTTGGTCAGTGGGATCCAAAGAACCAGCGCCCGGAGTTATGGGACATCTACAACACGAGGGTACATACGGGGGAAAACATTCGTGTGTTTCCGATCAGCAACTGGACCGAGCTTGATGTCTGGGAATATATTGCGCGAGAGCAGTTGGAGGTACCACATATTTATTTTGCTCACAAACGTGATGTGATTCGACGTGATAATGGTTTACTACCTGTATCTCATCTGGTTCAACCTAAAGGCAGCGAACAACCTGAGAATCTCATGGTTCGTTTTCGTACGGTAGGAGATATGAGTTGTACCTGCCCGATAGAATCTCAGGCAGTTAGTGTTGAGGAAATTATTGCAGAAACAGCGATTACACATATCACCGAACGTGGTGCTACTCGCATGGACGACCAAACCTCGGATGCGTCCATGGAGTTGCGTAAAAAAGAAGGATATTTCTGAGGTGACAATTAGTAATGAAAGGACAGAGGAAGTTTCTGTAGAGAATTAAATTTTCGGAAAGATAATAAATGGCAGAAATTGAAAAAATTTCATTTGATCATACTGAACTATTACGTTTTATCACTGCCGGAAGCGTAGATGATGGCAAGAGTACTCTGATCGGGCGTTTGTTATACGACTCGAAATCTATTTTTGAGGATCAGTTAAGTGCTATTACGCGTACTTCGCACAAACGTGGAATGAAGAACGTTGATTTATCGTTACTTACTGATGGGCTACAGGCTGAACGTGAGCAAGGTATCACTATCGATGTAGCCTATCGTTATTTTGCTACCCCCAAACGAAAATTCATTATTGCAGATACACCAGGCCACGAACAGTATACCCGCAATATGGTAACTGGCGCTTCTACTGCCAATCTTGCCATCATCCTAATTGATGCTCGCAAGGGTGTGCTTACCCAATCACGCCGTCATGCCTATTTGGCAAGTTTGATGGGCATTCCTCATTTAGTTGTAGCTATCAATAAAATGGACCTAGTGGATTATTCCTGTGAAGTTCTTGAACGGATTCGCCAGGACTTTGCCTCTTTTGCCGATAAACTTGGCATGAATAATATTGCATATATACCTATGTCTGCCTTAAATGGAGATATGGTAGTAGAACGTGGGGATAAACTTCCTTGGTATAAAGGTGTGACGCTGATGGATTTACTAGAGAATATACCCATTGACCATGATATCAACCTTGAGGATTTTCGTTTTCCGGTACAATTAGTTTGTCGCCCACAGACTGAGGAGTTGCATGACTTTCGTGGCTATATGGGACGTATTGAATCGGGGTACATAAGTGTTGGTGATGCGATCACAGTTCTTCCATCCGGGTTAACCTCGCGCATCAAGGAAATTGTTACTTACGATGGTTTTCTCAGCCATGCAGTTGCACCGCAGTCGGTGACGCTGACTATAGAAGATCATCTGGATATTTCCCGTGGTGATATGTTGGCAAAAACTGGTGATGTGCCACGGATTGTGAAGGAATTTGAGGCAATGCTATGCTGGTTATCGGAACAAGCCCTCGATCTGGAACGCAAGTATCTTATCAAACATTCCACTCGGATCGTTAGAACACAGGTGCGCCAGATAAATTACCGTGTTGACGTTAATACGCTAAATCACGAGTCTGCAGATACCTTGAAAATGAATGATATCGGGCGAGTGAGGTTTAATGTACAGCAGCCTTTAATGTGTGACGACTATCAGCGCAACCACGCTACGGGAAGTTTTATTGTTATTGATGAAGCTAGCAATAATACCGTTGCCGCAGGAATGATTTGCTCAATTAACGATTGAATTACCGCTTTTTGATGTAGCTGTTGGAAGTTATAAATCAAAGAGTACCAAAGCAATTGTGTGCTCATGCCGTTTTTTTATCTTTATCATATTCATAATGCCAATTAACTTATTATGGAAAGTTTAGAACCAGTGCTACATTCTTCATCAGGAGCAATAGCAGCTTCTCCTGTCCTTGGATTCGATATGATCTTCGTGGATTTGTATCGTCGCGATGGTCTTCTAAAACTAGATCAAGCTTTTCTTGATTTTCTACAAGAAGGAGAACCTGGATTACGCGCACGTCTTGATCATGCCCGTGTTCATTCCCATAGTCTTAATTATAAGGATGAGTCTAATCTGTTGATAGAGATTGCCTCTTGGATGGACGATTTTATTTCCAAGTTATTCTGCATTGAAACTGAAGTCCATGCCCTCGCTTTTCGCCATCATGAGCTTGCTCCACTTTATTCCTGCAAACGGCAATTCGTACAGCGTCGAGCGAGGAATAAGGTGAGCGAGGAAGATGTGTCCAAGGTAGACGGTGTCGCTCTGGAAGAAAAGCTAACGATCGAATTTAAAGAACCCTTTTCTGAACTTGTTTTTGCAACAAGAGTAACCGAGTGGTTGAAGGAAGAAGCAAAAAATGAGGAGCGTCTTAAGGTAGCGCTGCTCTATGCAGCATGGGCACTGAAAACACCAGCAGGACGAAAGCGTAACCAAGACGGCGTGTTATTCAAATCTCACCCCAAGCTTGATTATTTACATCTGGTGCCAACGGTTATCGATAATACTGGTGGATATGACATTCATCGTCTTCAGCACTTGCGCCGACGGGAAGGTTTTGCAGTTACTGATCCAGGCATCGATCTTGTTGGCGCTCTAGATGAGGCAAACTACTGCATTTGGTGTCATGAGCAAGAAAAGGATTCTTGCTCAAAAGGGCTTAAGGAAAAACCGAGGTCATCAGAGGAACCTCAAACTTTTAAAAAAAGCCAATTTGGAGTTTTACTTGCTGGTTGTCCGTTAGAAGAGCGCATTTCTGAGTTTCATAAGCTAAAGACTCAAGGAATAGCTATTGGAAGTCTGGCTATGATTGTGTTGGACAATCCTATGTGCGCTGGGACTGGTCATCGTATTTGCAATGATTGCATGAAGTCCTGTATTTACCAGAAACAGGAACCAGTAAACATTCCCGAGGCTGAAACACGGACTCTTAAGGATATACTTGAATTACCTTGGGGTTTTGAAATATACAGTCTTCTCACTCGCTGGAATCCGCTCGATCTAAATCGTCCAGTACCGAAACCACTGTCGGGACGTAAAGTGTTAGTAGTCGGGATGGGACCGGCAGGCTACACTCTAGCTCACCACTTGATGAACGACGGCCACATAGTGATGGGAATAGACGGACTCAAGATCGAGTCTTTGCCATCAGATATTTCGGGCGTCACTCATCAGGGTGGGCGTGTGCCTTTCAGAGCTATCCGAGATGCGAGCGAACTCGATGAAAATCTGAATGAGAGGATACCAGCTGGTTTTGGTGGTGTTGCTGAATATGGAATAACAGTTCGTTGGAACAAAAATTTTCTTAAGTTAATTCGGTTATTGCTGGAACGAAGAGAGGAATTCGCTCTTTTCGGTGGTGTTCGATTTGGAGGCACGATTACAGCTGATGACGCGTTTGCTATGGGATTTGATCACGTAGCACTTGCTTCGGGCACGGGGCGTCCCACTATGCTTGATTTGCCCAATGGCCTAGCTCGAGGTGTCCGCGCTGCATCTGATTTTCTGATGGCTTTGCAATTAACTGGTGCGGCTCAAATTAATTCTGTAGCCAATCTGCAGTTACGCTTGCCCGTCGTGGTAATTGGCGGTGGCCTGACAGCTATCGATACAGCAACTGAAGCACTTGCCTATTACCCAGTGCAGGTAGAGAAATTTCTTCGTCGTTATGAAATTCTTTCTGCGGTACAAGGAGAAGAGGCTATTCGTGGATCGTGGGACGAAGAAGAGCGGGAAATCGCAGAAGAATTTCTTAGCCATGCACGTGCCATTCGTGCGGAGCGCAAGACAGCGGAACAGCAAGGGAGCGTACCACGTGTATTGGAGTTACTTCAATCCTGGGGAGGCGTTACTATAGCTTACCGAAAAAGATTAATAGACAGCCCCTCCTATACTCTCAATCATGAAGAAGTCAAAAAGGCATTGGAAGAGGGCATCTCATTTGCTGAAGGCCTTACACCTGAACGGATAGAAATTGATCAACGGGAACATACTCGGTCTGTGCGATTCGTAATTCAAATGTTAGATGAAACAGGTTCGTGGAAAAAAACTGGGGAAACTGAGTTGCCGGCACGCGCTGTTCTAATTGCTGCTGGTATTCAGCCCAATACGGTACTTGCCAGAGAAGATGAGAAAAATTTTAAACTGAATGGGCGTTATTTTGCCGCATGTGATGAAGATGGAAATCCAGTTAACCCGACATATGGAAATCCCAAACCAGAAAATCCCACGGTACTTTTAAGCCGCTGTGAGGATGGGCGTTTTATTAGCTTCTTCGGTGACCTTCATCCATCATATTCCGGAAATGTGGTAAAGGCTATGTCCAGTGCTAAGCAAGGCTATCCAGTGGTAAGCCGGGTACTTGATCGAATACCTCCCGCATCAACAAAGCTAGGTTCACAATTCTTCTCGGAGATTAACGAACGGTTACGACCTACAGTACATAAAGTGAAAAGACTTACCCCGACTATTATCGAACTAGTGATACATGCACCTATGGCTGCAGAGCGTTTTCAGCCTGGTCAGTTTTATCGCTTTCAGAATTTTGCAACACTTGCTACTAATGTTGGTGACACAAAATTGGCAATGGAAGGGATTGCCTTAACTGGTGCATCGGTTGATGTCTCTCGTGGTCTAGTATCGTTAATCGCGCTAGAAATGGGTGGGTCGGCAGATTTATGTGCCATGCTTAGCCCTGGCGACCCGGTAGTATTGATGGGACCAACGGGTACACCTACCGAGATTCCGTCAGGTGAAACTGTGGTGCTGGTGGGGGGCGGTTTAGGTAATGCAGTATTATTTTCCATAGGCTCAGCGGCGCGAGCAGTTGGATCAAAGGTCTTGTATTTTGCTGGATATAAGAAAATAATTGACCGTTACAAAGTAGCAGAAATTGAAGCTGCAGCAGATGCAGTGATATGGTGCTGTGATGAGTCTCCTGGCTTTAAACCCACCCGATTGGTCGATCTAAGTTATGTCGGTAACATTGTGCAAGCAATGGTCGCTTATGGTAGCGGTGCATTAGGTGCTCAGCCGGTTCCATTAGTAGAGGCCGACCGGATAATTGCTATCGGCTCTGACGGTATGATGGCGGCAGTGGGCCTTGCTCGGCGTAATCAGCTCCAGCCTTATTTAAAGGCAGACCACTTTGCTATTGGTTCCATCAATTCACCAATGCAGTGCATGATGAAAGAAATCTGTGCCCAGTGTTTGCAACCTCACAAGGATCCGGATACAGGAGAAATTACGTACGTGTTTTCTTGTTTCAATCAGGATCAACCGCTTGATCGAGTGGATTTTAGTGGATTAGCATCACGTTTGCGCCAGAACAGTGCCCAGGAAAAACTTACCACCCAATGGATTAGTCATTGCTTAAAGGAATCCGACCAAATCAGAGCCTAAGAGCATAAAAATTAGATTATCCTCCATATTTTGCGGCAACGTATCATACCCAAGTTTATTTATAACCCAATATTCTTTGTGAATAAGAAGGTATTGGTAGTTATTGCAGGCTTTATATAGGATATTTTTATAAATTTATAAAAAATGCTCGTAAGGGAGATTGTCAATGCATATAGGAATACCAGCGGAGATCTATAGAGGAGAAACTCGCGTTGCGGCCACGCCAGAGACAGTTAAGAAATTTACTGCCAAGGGATTTCATGTTGTTCTAGTACAGTCTGGAGCAGGCTTCGGGGCAAGCATATCTGATGAAGCTTATAAGGAAGTCGGTGCAACCATTGTAAATAACGCAGCAGAACTTTATAGCCAGTCCCAAATCGTACTTAAGGTGCACGCTCCGGAATCTTCCGAACTGACGATGATGCGCAAAAACGCAATTTTGCTTGGTCTATTGTCTCCACATCGAGCGGATGGCATCGATATTCTTGCTAAGCATGGTTTAACTGCATTTGCTATGGAGAAACTCCCGCGTATTTCTCGTGCCCAAAGTATGGATGTGCTTTCCTCGCAGGCCAATATTGCTGGTTACAAGGCGGTACTGGTAGCGGCCAATGTTTACCAGAAGTTTTTTCCTATGCTGATGACGGCCGCAGGGACTGTAAAAGCCGCACGCGTGCTAGTGCTAGGAGCAGGGGTGGCAGGCTTGCAAGCTATCGCTACGGCCAAACGCTTGGGGGCAGTAATCGAAGCATTTGACGTGCGTCCTGTAGCGAAAGAACAAGTAGAAAGCCTTGGTGCTAAATTCGTTGAAGTTCCTTTAAGTAATGAGGAAAGGGCTCAAGCAGAAACCGCTGGTGGATATGCGCGAGAAATGTCAGATGACTATAAACGTCGTCAAGGAGAATTAGTACACCAGCGTGCCACAGCAGCAGATATCATCATAACTACTGCACTAATTCCAGGCCGCCCGGCACCAGTTTTAATCAATGAGGAAACTGTGCGTGCCATGAAGCCTGGATCAGTGATTGTGGACATGGCAATAGAGGCTGGAGGTAATTGTCCCCTGTCGGAGCTTGACAAGACTGTAGTCAAGCATGGTGTACATCTAATAGGTATAGCCAACCTGCCAGGATTAGTGGCGGCTGATTCTAGTGCTCTATATGCGCGTAATTTATTGAATTTTCTTAGCCTGATGTTCGATGCCAATAGTGGTGAATTCAAGCTTAATCGTGAAGACGAGATTATTGCGGGAACCTTAGTTTGCATAGATGGGGAAGCAGTTTTGAAGGTATAGTAAACAAATCTTGTACCAAATTTTTCGAGAATTTAGGAGGAGCTGCCATGATTGGAGAAGTTGACCCAACTATTATCAATATTACGGTATTCGTGTTAGCGATATTTGTTGGTTATCACGTGGTATGGAATGTGACCCCGGCCTTGCATACGCCATTGATGTCAGTAACGAATGCAATTTCCGGCATTATTTTGGTAGGTGCCATGTTGGCTGCTGGTTCGGCCGAATTAGACTGGGGTGTTTGGTTGGGAGCAGTTGCAGTGACGCTAGCTGCAATCAACGTATTTGGTGGATTCCTCATTACTCAGCGTATGCTGGAAATGTTCAGAAAAAAAGATAAGAAAGGAAACGCGTAAATGTCGGCGAATTTAGTTGCTCTGGCATACCTTGTTGCGTCGGTTTTCTTCATTCTGGCTCTGAAGGGTTTAAGCTCGCCGATAACTGCCCGTCGGGGCAATCTGTTCGGAATGGTAGGGATGGCTATCGCTGTTACCACCACGCTTACAGTTACCAGCAACTGGGCGCTGATACTCGTCTGTATCGCAATGGGTGGCATTATAGGTGCAGTCGTAGCACGGCGCGTACAAATGACAGCGATGCCACAGTTGGTTGCATTTATGCATTCGCTGGTGGGGTTGGCGGCAGTATTTATTGCGATAACTGCAGTCAACAACCCAGTTTCATTTGGTTTGCCTGCACTGTTGCCGATGAGCAGTAAACTAGAACTGTTTTTGGGTACATTCATCGGCGCCATGACCTGGTCAGGTTCAGTGATCGCATTCTTAAAACTGTCTAATCGCATGAGTGGTTTGCCTATCACCTTTAGTGGGCAGCACATGGTCAACCTAATTTTAGCTCTTGTGATGGTTGGTTTTGGTTTGTGGTTCTTTGTCAGCGAAGCCACCAATTGGACAGCCTTTATCGCTATGACTGTAACCGCCTTTGTACTAGGCTTCCTCATCATTATTCCCATCGGTGGCGCAGATATGCCAGTGGTAATCTCGATGCTCAACTCGTATTCCGGCTGGGCAGCAGTAGGTATTGGATTTTCGCTTGGTAACCCTATGCTTATTATTGCTGGCTCTCTAGTTGGTAGCTCCGGTGCGATTCTGTCTTATATTATGTGCAAAGCTATGAATCGGTCATTTCTTTCCGTCATACTTGGCGGCTTCGGCAGCGCAGGTGGGATAATATCTGCTAGCGATGGAACACAAAAAAATCACCGCAGCGGCAGTTCAAATGATGCGGCATTCCTGCTGGGAAACGCAGACAGCGTGATCATTGTTCCCGGCTATGGTCTGGCAGTGGCGCGAGCACAACATTCAGTCAAGGAACTTGCAGAAAAGTTGCATAAAAAAGGCATCAACGTACGATTTGCTGTTCATCCAGTTGCAGGGCGCATGCCAGGTCACATGAACGTACTATTGGCAGAAGCAGAGATACCCTATGAGCAAGTATTAGAACTGGACGAAATTAACAGTGATTTTTCTAACACTGATGTGGTATTGGTTTTAGGTGCAAACGACGTGGTGAACCCTGCGGCATATATTACTGGTAGTCCTATTTACGGCATGCCAATCCTAGATGCCCACAAAGCGCACGCCGTGATGGTGGTAAAACGTAGCATGGCTGCGGGGTATTCTGGTCTCGACAACGATCTATTTTATATGGATAAGACTATGATGGTGTTTGGTGATGCCAAGAAAGTAGTCGAGAATATGGTTAAGGCATTGTAATGATATGTTTAATAACACCTTGATGAGTATTTACCTAACGTAGAATGGCTACACAAACGTTACATTCTGATTCTGACCATCGATTTCTCAGCTGCTAGGGTGATATTGAATATGATTTTTTACAAGTGATTAATGTTTTTCTTTAGGTACGGTGTTGTTTTCTTGTTTTCCATAATAGTTTTCTGCCCACTTACGTTGACTATAGGGCCGGCCTAATCCTCCATCGTATTCTTTTTCCTCACCGGATGCGTTGTTTTCCCAAATTCGGTTGCCTATTGCTGCGATAATAGATATGAACGTTTTAAGCATGATTAATCTTTTCTCTTAAATAAAATATTGTTGTCTGTAGATACTTCTTTAAAATGATATGTCCATCATGCTATAACAAACAGACAAATAGATTCTGTGAACAAAGTTACAAAGTCTGTAATTAATCAGAGTTATTTGGAGGCAAACATATAGGGTGTTTGCGGCGCGCACAAGTGGGGAAAGTACCAATACTAGCTTTCACCTGAGAGTAAAATTAGGAATGTGATTTTGATTATATCAATTAGTGTTTTTCAGTATTAAATAGGGTAGACACCTAAAAACGGACGTTATATTGCACGTAGAAAAGATCTGGGTTAATGCCTGGTCTGGTTGCCTTCATAAAACCGCCAGCAAATAGTTTTGAATATCCAACTAGAACATCCTGATGCCGGTCAACGTGAACATTGAAACGAAAATCAATTTCATCGCCTACATGGCTTCCTGACAAGCCGGTTGGATCCCGAAGGGTAGCTGCCCCCCCTGCGTTGTACAAAAAGTCTGTTTTACTCGCTAGGTAGAATCGATGGTACTGCGAAATGAACGTAAGCCAACGCTGAGGATGAAAACTAAACTGGGCGCTAAGGTCGTGGATATTTTGTCTCCCTACCCGATCTATCCAGCCCATGTAATAATTTCCAAAGGGAAAGAGGTGGTTAAACGTATTACGAGTACCGCTACTGTTCAAATTATCATCTCCAGAGGCAAAGTCGTAGCGTAGCCAAAACTGGGGATTAAATGGCAGCGGGACGCGATATCCCCCACCCACGGCAACCGCGCTAGCAGAGATATTCTGATTGGCATGATCCCCAAACTGGTACATACCTTCCAATTCAAACAAAAAACGTTCGTAGGTACCAATGTAGCGGCTGCCTATGGTATGTATAAAAGAATCTCCTTTTATTCCAAATGTACCTACGGCTTTATTATTGTGGTTATTTAGGCCCATATAATAGAGGTCAACAGCATCTCCCTTCTTTGGTTTATAGGTTCCCCATAAACCATAGAAATCACGTTTTTTATCCCAATTATCGAATTTGTTTACTTCTGTCATCATCGGGCGAACCCAAAAAGTACTCAAATCAAATTTTGGTGTGTTCCAGAAGACTTTGACACCTTGGAAAGTACGCCGGGTGTTGACCCAATCCAGTGAGGAAACGAGACGTTGGGAGCCGAGGGTCAACTCTTGTCTACCAACGCGGACGTATGCCTTACCACCTTGAGCTTCTGCTAATTTGATGTCCGCAAATATACTGAGCATGTCAGTGTGGTTTCGATCAATACCAAGCGGTGCCAGTTCTTGACCCCACTGGCGTGCATCCAAGAATTCAGCAAAGAGTCGAACCTTGTCTTGGTACCACAGGTCAGCGTGAAATCTCGTGCGCGTCAAGTGAAAAGAATTGTTTCTACCGGCGGCATTAAGTCGGCTATCCGTTTCATGCACATATCGATACCAGAACTGGCCGCCAAAAGATAACAGAATGTTGTCTCCTATATGAATCCGCTTAACGGGATCAAAGAAGTCTGTTTCATGATCCGGTTTTTCCAAATAATTGAAATTGATATCAGCTGCAAGAGTGGTTTGCAGGGCAAACGGAGCGTACGGACTAACGGGTTTAGTTTTACGTTCTTTCCCGGTAATAAAATCCCATAGGGAATATTGTCCCGGATATTCTGTTGCTCTTGCTCCGGGTGGTACCACAAATACTCCTGGGCGCGGCCCTTTCGTGCGTGGTGGCTCATTTGTCCAAACAAACTTACTTACAGGTGTAGCATCCAGATCTGAAGTTGTAATTTGAGTTACTGGGGAACTTACATCATCTAATAATGTATTTGTAGCTCCTGCAACCTTCAATAAGGGAGTAGTAGTTGATTTGTTTGCAGATAAAGATTCTAGATCTAATGTTGTAATTTTAGATGTTGGAGAACTTGTGTCCTGCATTACTTTATTTTCTGCTTCCTT
>SMVB01138344.1_pt1 | contig 28431 bp, 22 predicted proteins | sample 2456461 | NCBI WGS metagenome assembly SMVB01 (sample SAMN11095934, study PRJNA526329) | marine sediment metagenome | biome: Marine sediment; feature: Surficial sediment; material: Deep marine sediment; isolation source: Hadal surficial sediment | place: Pacific Ocean | collected 2014-05 | depth... | reverse complement strand
TCGACCACCTGGGTCAGCGAGACGGGGAATCCCGGCATGGCGACGGCGGGGTCCGGCGACGTCCTGTGCGGGATCCTCGTCGCCTACCTGGCGACGGCGCGCCTCCTCCAGCGTTCCGATTGGACGATGTTCGACGCCGTCGCGAGCGCCGTCCACGTGCACGGCCGCGCGGGGGACCTCGCGGCGCAGGAGCGCGGGGAACGCGGCGTCATCGCCTCGGACCTGATCGAGCTCCTGCCGGCGGCGCAGCTCCACTTCGCGGGGTCGGACTGAGGCCGCCGTGCGAGAGCCGGCAGCCCGGGGTGAAGCTCGCGGCCCGTACAGACTCGACTGGCTCGTCGCCGGCTGCGTCGCGGGGGCCCCTTCGGACGACCCGCAGGGCTCGTCTCGAGCGGCCTGCGGCGGACCGGGGCTCACCCCCCCGGGTATCCACAGCCTACGGATCGAAGCGCCTTGCCGGCCCGAACCCCGCCACGCCCGAGCGCGTCGTGCGTTGCACCACGGGCTGCCAGGGTTCGTCGCGCTCGCGCTCGCGCTCTGCGCGATCGGCGCGCAGTCGCCCGCGACGCGCCCCGACGCGTTCGAGCGCGAGTGGCTGAATCGGAGCATCGCGGGGGAGCCCGAACGGCACGCGGGTGCGATCGACGCGGCGCTCGTCGGGGACTGGGAAGCGCGCCGCGCCGTGCTCGACGCGCTCGCGCGCTCGCCGGCCGGCGTGGCGTACGCCGTGCGCGGGCTCGCGCCGCGCGCCCGCGCCCTCGCGCACGATCCCCATCCGAACGTGCGCGCGGCGGCGGTGCGGTTGCTCGGCGCGCTGGACGATGGGAGCCTGCTCGCCGTCGCCCTCGAGCACGACCTCGCCCGGGACTCCCTGCCCGAGGTGCGGCGCGCGCTCGCGCGTGGGCTGGGGCGGTCAGGCGCGCCCGGGGCAGGGCCCGCGCTGCTGCTCGGGCTCGCGCGGGATCCCGAGCCCGCGGTCTCGGAGGCGGCGCGCGTCGAGCTCCTGACGTACGGTCCCGCGGCCGCGCCGGAGCAGCTCGCGCTGATCGGGAATGGTGATGACGAAGGTCCGCTGCTCGACGCCCTGCCGTACCTCGTGCGGTCCCCCGTGTCGCCCGCGCTCGTCGCGGAGCTCCGGCGCCGTGTGCGGGCCCCGGGTCCGGCAGCGCTCGTCGAACGCCTGGCCCTGCACGCGGGAGTGGACGCGGAGCGGGTCGTCCTCGTGCGCGGCTGGTTCGCGACGGGCGGCACCGGCGCGGCGGCCGACCTCGCGCGGGCGGACGCGCGGCGGGGGCTGATGCTCTCCGCCGTGCGCGCCGGTGACCCGGAGCTCGGCCGACTCCTCATGCAGGCCGGCGTCGAGCTCCTCGCCTACGCGCGAGCTCCGGCAGCGGAGCGACGGGCCGCGGGCCTGCGTTTCCCGGAGCACGCGGCTGGAACGGATCCGGCGCTCGATCCGCTCGCGGACCGGGCCTCGTTCCTCGTCGAGTGCGCCGCCGAAGCGCTCGCGCCGATGGACGCGATCGAGCTCGCGCGCGCGTTCGCGGCGTCTGCGCTGCCGCCACTCGGGCTCGCGTTCACGGAAGACGTCTGGCGCCGCGTCGCGCCGCGCGTCCTCGGGTGGGACGCGGCGCGCGTGCGTCCGTGGCTCAGCGGTGACGGCGGCGACTTGCCCGGCGCGCCGCGGTTCGCCGTCGCTTACGCTGTCTCCGAGTCGTATCTCCGCGGCGAAGCGCCCGAATTGGGAGCGCTGTTCGCGGAGCTGCTCGACGACCCGGATGATGTCCTGCGCGATGCTGCGTTCCGCTGGCTGTGCGACGCGCCGGACGTGGAACGGCACCTCCCCGCCCTCGCCGCCGCGTGGCGCGAGTACTCACCCGCGGAGCGGCTAGCGCGCCTGCGCCTGCTTCCACGCGACCTCGCGCCGACGCCGTTCCGCGACGATCTGCTGGCCATGGCGCGCGTCGACGACGCGCGGACGCCGGCCGTGGTCGAGCTGCTCGCGCTGTTCCACGGCGACGCGGAGGTGGTGGAGAGCGTCGGCGCCTGGCTCGCCGAGGAGCTCGACGCGCTCGCGCGTGGCCCCGGGTTGCAAGTGTTCCGGCGTCACGAGCTGCACGCGAAAGGACTGCTGCGCGCGTACAGCGAGCTCAGGGGCGTCGCGGCCGTCCCGGAGCTCGAGCGCGATCTCGCCCGGGCGATCACTCTCGCGCCGGCGCTCGCCGCCCGCGAGGTGCACTCGCCAGAGCTTCCGAAACGCTTCGCGCGCGAGCTGGCCCGGACGCCCGAGGGACGCGAGCGGCTCGTGGCTTTTCTCGGCGAAGCGACGCCGCGGCGCGTGCGCATCGAGGCGGGGATCTGGCTCGTGGCGCGGCCGGAGGGCGCTGCGCGCCTGCTCGCGGACTACGCGAGCTGCGACAGCGAGCTGCGCGTCCGCATCCTCGACCGGCTCGGGCGGGTGGAGGGCGACGTGACGGGCGTGTTTCTCCTGCGCGTGGGCGCGCGGCCCGAGGGCGCGCTGGAAGAGCGAATCGCCGCGCTCGCTGCCCTGGGCCGGCGCGGCGACGTCACGCGGCTCGCGCAGGCGTTCGCCTGGATGGCGGAGGGCGCGCGCGACCTCGAGGCGCGCCGCGCGGCGGTCCAATACCTGGGAGAGGTCGGCGGCGAAGGCGCGCGGCGGGCGCTCGAGTCCGGGCTTCGCGCGCGCCTCGCCCTGGCCCGCGCTCCGCTGGCGGGCGAGTCGGAGACGCTGCTCGCCGCCGAGCTCTTCGCGGCGCTCGCGGAGGCCGGCCCGATCCCGGCCGACCTCGTACCCGAGTGCTTCCGCCGGCCCGTCGAGTCGGCCCGCGCGGACCTCGAGCGCCGCTTCCGCGGCAAGAAGGTCCCGGCGGCGGAGTTCCGGTGGCGCGCCGAGCTCGCGCTCGCCGAACGCCTCGCGGCGCGCGGCGAGCTCGCCGCGGCCCTCGTCGCCGCGGGTCACTGGCGGCGGATGGACGCGCGCCTGCTCGCGGAGCTCGGAGAGCGGGCGTGGCGCGCGGGGCGGTCGCAATGGCCGCTCGCGCGCGAGCTGTTCACGGCCGCGCTCGTGGGGCTCCGCGGGGAAGCGCCCGGGGAGTTCGCCGCGCAACACGAGACGCGGGTGACGTTGCGGCTGCTCGAGCTCGCCGAGGAGGCGGGGCGCTGGGACGAGTTCTGCGTGTTGTGCGAGCGGCTCATCGACGAGCAGCGGCGCGGGACCGGGTCGGTGCGGGAGCGCGAGCGCGTGCTGGGGACGGCGGACGCGCGCGCGGGCGTGGATCCGCGGGCCCGGTTGCTCAGCGCGCGAGCCCAGGCGCGGGCGTGGGCGGCGCTCCAGCGCGGGGATCGCGCGGCTGCGCGCCGGTGGGCGGAGGAGGGGGAGCGAACCGTGGGGCAGTCGCGCGCGGCGCGGGAGGCGCAGGCGCGGCTGGAGGCGGCGATGGGGGGGTAGGGGGAGCGCTCGCGCGCTCTCGTTTTCTCCCTCCGTTGCGCCCGGGGAATCGGGCTCCGGGCAGGGTCGCCCTGCCCGTCGCCGCAATCGTCGATCCAAGGGGGTCGTGACCGACGATGACGGCGAAGGGCAGGGCTCGGACCCCCTCCATTGCGTGCGGGACGCGCGGCGGGGGGAAGCGCGGCGGGGGAGGGCGGTCAGCGGCCCGGGACGAGTGCGAGCGGGATCAGGCCGTGCCTGCGCCAGCCGACCCGTTGTAGCCAGGTTCGGGCCCGCGTGACCGGGCGTCCGACGGGAGAGTCCTGCTCCGGTCGCTCGATCCAACCGTCGAACCAGGTGCCCGAGGAGAACGGGTCGGGGACTCCCTGCGCCGCGTAACTGCCGTGCCGCCGGGCGTTGTTCAGGACGTACACGAGGACGTTCCGCACCTCGCGCGGAGTGCGCAGGATTCGGTCGTGGAAGCGGTCCGCGAAGACCTTGCCGGTGCGGCACCACAACTTGTTCAGGCCCTTGGCGATCCGGATCAGAAGACCCTGCATGCCGCGCGCGAGGCTGCGGCTGTCCTCGGCCTCGACGACCATGTGGACGTGATTCGTCTGCACGGAGTAGTGGTTGAGGCGGAAGCCGAACCGCTCGCAACCCGCGCGGAAGGAGCGGAGCAGGAGCTCGTACGCGTTCCTCTCGCGCAGGCCCGGCAGGCCCCGCGCGATCCGCACGGTCACGTGCACGGGGAAGCGCTCCTTCAGCTCGGCGCGCCCGTGGTGCGAGACGCAGCCTGCCTCGCCCATCGGTTCTCTGCCGGCCCCTCGACGCTTGCCGCCCCACTCGGGGAACTCGAACTCGACCTGTGTGTCTCGCCTACGACGCATGCGGCTCCTCCGGTGGCTCTGGTTGATTGGGCACATGTGCATGACCGATCGAGCGTGGAGTGGGTTGCGCGGCATTCGCGGAATCCTGGCGTCGGCATGACGCGCACACGCCTCGGGGGAAGGACTCCTCGAGCTCTTGGCGGCCGTGATGCGAGGCGCGAGCCGTCGTACCCATCGGATGGCTTCCGGCGCCTCTGCGCTTGCTACCCGGTGGCTCCGGTTGATTGGGCACATATGCATGACCGACCGGGAGCGGGTGGGTTACGCCGCCGTCACCCCGCTGTGCACAGGTGCGAGGGCTTCCTTGGCTGGAATTGATTGCATCGGAGTCGATTCCGCATCAGTACTCCCTGCGGTGATCGTCTCCACCGGTGTCACAACTCGTCATGATCAGGCCGTCTTCGAAGTGTCGGCCCCTACGCTGCCCAGCGTGTGAATCGATGGAACGATGTACTCTCGAGTAGTGTTCACGGATGGTGGAATGCCTGTACTGTACAGATGCGATTCGCCTGCTATTCCAGTAGCCGGGATTCAAGAAGATGAGATCCTCCCTTACACCGACGATCCTCTGCCTGACGGCGCTCAGTTCGAGTGTCTTCGACGCCCCGACCGCTATGGCCCAGTGGAGTACGGCCGCACTGTCCGAGGCGAGGTACGAAATCTATGCCGTTGAGGTCGATGGGGTCGCTCTCTTCGCTGGCGGGGTGTTCGACTCGGATACGGTCGACCTCTACCATTCGAGTACCGAGAGTTGGTCCATACACCAGCTCTCCGAGGCTCGCTTGATCTTCGGGGGGGCTCGGATCGGCTCGAAGGCACTCTTCATTGGAGGAGTCACGGCTTCCCAGCAAAGGAGCGACAACGTTGACATCTACGATGCGGCATCTGACACCTGGTCTGTCGCCGCGTTGTCCCAACCTCGGTCCGGTATTACAACCGCGGTGGCGGGGACCAAGGTGTTCATTGCCGGAGGTGTCGACCCCGCCGTGACGAACTCGGTCGATGTCTACGATGCGGCCACTGATTCGTGGACGCTCACCACGTTGTCGGTGGCTAGGACTGCGATGGCAGGGGCGTCCGTGGGAAACTACGCGCTATTTGCCGGGGGGTGGGACTACTCGACGTTCTTCACCACGGTCGACATCTACGACGCGAGTACAGGATCGTGGTCTGTCGCGCAACTGTCCCAGGCAAGGTCGCACATCACTGCCCAGGTCGTGGGCTCGAAGGTCATCTTCGCTGGTGGCACGATAGGCTGGCCGCTGCGGGTCGTGGACATCTTCGATTCGAGTACGGGAACCTGGTCGACGGCGCAGCTTGCATCACGGCGGAATCTCTGTGCGTCGGTGACAGTCGGATCCAAGGCCCTCTTCATCGGGGGCGGGCACTTCGACCTCACGCTCGGTGTGGGGATGCCGTCCCGGCTCGTGGACATCTACGACGACTCGACTGGCGCATGGTCGACGTGGGAGATGAATTCTCACTGCGGCGGCCATCGCAGCACGACCGTGGTAGGGGGTAAGGTCTTGATCGGCGGCCAGGCGATCTGGAGCCCGACCGCCTTCCCGGTCTACGTGCCCGTCGTCGACGTGTACGACGCTTCGGCGGACATCTGGTACGCGACGGAGCTCTCACAACCGAGGATTCACCTGGCCGCCCTGACCGTCGGCGGGAAGGCGATGTTCGCCGGCGGGGAACAGTTCGGCGCCGGGGTGTACGACACGGTCGACATCTACGAGGAGCTGGGAACCGAGTACTGCGTCGCCAGCCCCAACTCGACGGGACTCGGCGCCGAGATGTTCATGGTCGGCAGCAAGCGCCTCGCTGACGACTCCCTCGGCCTGCGCGCGGGGCCCATTCCCGACACGCTGAGCCTGTTCGTGTACAGCCCCGCCGCGCAGGTCGTCCCATTCGCCGACGGGTACAGTTGCGTCGGCGCTCCGCTGTTCCGACTGGACCCGCCGCTGCCGGCCGTCGGGCGGATGGCCGCGAAGAGGGTGCTCACGAGCCAACTGAGCCTCGTGCCGGGGACCCTGTACTTCCAGTGCTTCTATCGCGATCCCGCCGCCGGCGGCACGGGCCTCAACTCGTCCAACGGGTACGCGCTCGACTTCGTGCCCTGAACGCGCCTGGAGGACCCTGCCTCCGGCCCGTCTGGATCCCGTTTCAGGGGGAGCGCCCATGAATGCCCCGGGCGAACGGGCTAGAGTGCGTCACTCTCCCCCCTCCGGGACAGCGCATGAGCACCACGCAACTCTCCATGCCCGCAGGCGCGATCGAGACGCTCGACGACGGGATCGGGTTCATCGCGCTCGTCGATCGGATGCAGCAGGACCCGGCGCTCAAGGTCGTGAACGCCGCGCGGATCTCCTACGACAAGCAGAAGGACACGTTCGAGGAAAAGGACCAGGGATTGGTGAAGTTCCTGTGGAAGCACGGGCACACGTCGCCCTATCGCCACAGCTTCTTCACGTTCCACTGGAAGGCGCCGCTGTTCGTGTTCCGGCAGGCGTTCAAGTATCAGGTGGGGAGCTCGTGGCGGAAGTACGAGATCGACGGGGTCGCGGTCAGCCTCGAGGTGTTCGACGTGATGTTCGACACGGACAAGGGCTGTTCCTGGAACGAGATCTCGGGTCGATACGTGAAGTGGACGCCCGAGTTCTACGCGCCGCTGCGGATGCGCGCCAACCCATCGCACGGCAACAAGCAGGCCTCCGTCGAGCTGCCCGCGGACTTCGACCACGAGGGGGAGCGGCAGCGGATGCTCGCCGAGTGCCAGGCGGCGTTCCGCACCTACGAGGACCGCATCGAGCGGGGCGTGGCGAAGGAGATCGCGCGCACGTGCCTGCCGCAGAGCCTGTACACGCAGGCCTACTGGACCGTGTCGCTCCAGGGCCTCCTGCACTTCTTCGACCAGCGCCTCAAGCCCGACGCGCAGTTCGAGATCCGGCGCTACGCGCAGGGGCTCTATGAGCTCATGCGGGAGGACATCGAGCGGCTCGGGATCGCGATCGAGGACTTCTCGTAGTCGCCGTTACTCCACGACCACGGTGAGCCCGCCGGAGGCGCGCAGCTCGACGCGGTAGGTCTTGCCCGGGCGCATCTCGATGAAGGGCGCTTCACCGTGGGAGGCGCGGACGCCTTTCGTCGCGGCGAGCGCGGGGTCGTTGGCGTACTCCCAGAACTGTTCCCACAGGTCGGCGAAGAACGGGTCCGGCCCCTCCTCGTCGCCCATGGTCAGGGGGTGGGTGGTCCTGGAGTCGAGGGGCACGCCGTCGCTCGGTTTCTGGTTCTCGCCGTACATCCGGCGGAACATGCAGATGGACGTGCCGCGCAAGGCGTCGGCGCCCGCCACGTAGCCGTCGTCGAACTTGATGACGAGGCCCTCGATGTAGACGACGCGGCCTTCGACGGTCAGCTCGCGGCCCGGTCCGAGCGGAGTCCCGGACGAGTCCAGCTCTTCGAAGCGGAGGCGGGTGCGCACCCGGTCAGGGTCGGAGGGATCTTCCGTCTGGTCGAGGACGACGATGCGGGCCACGCGGTGGTCGAAGTTCAGCAGCCAGATCGCCACCTCGAGCTCGTCGATCTTCTGCTCCTGCTCTTCGACGAGGGTGTCGAGCGCCACGATCTCCTGATCGCGCGCGGCCACCGCCCCTGCGAGCCGGGCGATCCGCTCATCGCGCTCGTGGAGCTCCGCCTCCGCTTCGAGCGAGACCTGGCGGAAGTGCAGCGTCCACCACCCGCTGATGCCGAGCACGCCGCCGAGCACGAGCGTGCGGATGAGGAAGTTCACGTTCTTGAACATGGGTCTGTTCCGGCTTGCGGCTGCGGGCGACGGGTCTTCGCGGTTCGGCCTGAGAGGGTGGGTGGAGGGCGTCCAGGAGCATTGAACCAGTCGGGACGGCTGAAACAAGGGGGGCGTCCCGGGTGAACCGAACGGTCCGTGCGGCGTTCCAACCTGGATCCGGGCCTCCCCGTCCTACACTGGCGGAAGGGGCACGGATCCCCGAGAGTAGGCCGCTCACAGGCTCCCCGAGAACAGTCCCCGAGACCCACGCGAATCCCAGATGAGAACAGTCGAGCGCCGATGGGCCGCGAGTGCCTTCACCGTCCTCTCCCTCGCGGTGATCGGCGGCGCCGGGCAGCTGACGCAGGGCACCGCCCCCGTGCAGGAGGTGGTGCCCCCGGTGGGGGACATGCTCGCGACGCTCGCCGCGGGCGACATCCAGATCGACCTGGCGCACGGCATCTGCGCCATCCCCGCGCGCGTCGAGGTGCGCAACGAGCTGCTCGAGTACCTTCTCGTGGCGGATCACGGGGCGAAGCACGAGAGCCTGTTCGCCACCTCCGTCGACGCCCAGCTGCTCAACGCGGGCCTCCTGGCGCTCGGCGCCAAGCCCGGTGCGAACGCCACGTGGACGAAGAAGGACCCGTTCCCCACGGATGAGGAGCTGCGGGCGGGGGCCTCCGCGTACGACGTCATCCTGCCCGCGGGCGACGGCTTCTACCTGTACGTCGCCTGGCGCGAGGGGGACGAGGACTTTCTCTATCGCGCGGAGGACCTCGTGCGGGACCTCGAGCGCCAGCGCAGCATGCTGCGGCACAAGTGGGTGTACCTCGGCTCGCGCATGGTGTCCCGCGGCCCGGATCAGCGGCAAGTGTTCGCCGCCTCCTCCCAGGGCAACCTCGTCAACATCTCGTTCTTCGCCGCCGGCCACACGCTCGTCACCTGCGGGCTCGAGGCGGGCCTCAGCCAGACGGCGTGGCTGGGGAACGCGTGGCTCCTCCCGCCGCGACCGAGCTCCGTCCTGTTCCTGTTCTCGAACGAGCGGCTCACCACGCTGCCCGCCGGGCTCGCCGCGCACGTCCCACGGGTCACGCTCGCGGTGGGCGGGCGCTGATGGACGAGGGCGGCGTGAACGCGATCGTGCGCCGGGCGTCCCGCGCGGTGGCGATGGCGCGCGGGGCCGAGGCGTTCCTCCTCGGCTCGTCGGTGCTCCTCGTCGCGCTCGCCGCGGCGGTCGTCTCCGGCGTCGAGCTCGCGACCCTGGACGCGTGGGGCGCCGCGGTGCTCGCCGGGGGCTTCGCGGCCGCGAGCTGGTGGCTCGAGCGCCGCCCCGAGCCCCATCGCATCGCGCTCGACGTCGACCGGGCGACGCGCCAGGACGGGCGGCTCCTGACCGCGTTCGAGAGCGAGGGTGGAGCGCCGGACGCGCCGCTCACCCGCTTGCTCGCCCGCGAGGTCCGGGAGCGTCTGTCGCCCGGCGCGGCCGTCCGCGCGGCACTGCCGAACTCGATGCCTTTCCTCGCGCTGCCGTTCCTCGCGGCCGCGCTGCTCGCGAGCGTGCTCGAGGCGCGCCCGCGGGACGTGGCGGACCTCGCCCGGGTCGCGCCGCTCGCCCGCGGTGTCTCCGCGGAGCTGGAGCGCGCCCGCGACCTCGCCGTCGAATCGGCGCGCGCCGGCGAGCTCTCGCAAGGGGACCTGCGCGAAGTGCTGGAGCTCGACGGGCGCGCCCGCGAGCTCGCGAACCGCTCGCGCTCGGGGGCGCTCGAGGCCGCCGAGCTGGAGCAGCGCATGGAGGCCCTGCGCACGGACATCGAACGGCTGGCGCGAGACACGGCCACGTCCGCCGAGCTCGCGGCGGCCCTCGAGCGCGCGGCGACGTACGCCGACGGCGCGCTGATGGGCCTGGCGGAGGCGCTGGCGGAGCTCGGCCCGCAGCCCGCGGCAGGGACCGACGAGCCTCCCGGCGCGGTCGACGCCGAGGGATCGTCGGGGCCGGACTCCGGCTCCGAGGACAGTGCGGCCGATTCCGCGCTGGCGAACGGAGAGCCGATCGGCACAATGTCCGGCCACTCTGCCCCGGGCGAACCGGGCGAGCCGGAGCCCCAGCCCGATCCCGACGAGTCGCCCCCGGCGGGGGCCGTCGGCTCCGGGGCGTGGTGGCCCGAGCGCTTCGCCGGTGTCGTCGGGCGCTGGGTCGAGGTCCGGCGCGCCGGGCTCGAAGTCCCCCCCGCACGGAACGAAGAACGACCCAGGTGACTCAAGCAGCGAACAACCGGCGCCTCGGCCTCTGGCTGATCGGAGCGCGCGGCGCCATCTCGACCTGCGTGGGATACGGCCTGGGCGGCCTCGGGCAGGGGCTCCTCGACCCGATCGGGATCACGACGACACGGCCCCCGTTCACGGAGCTCCCGCTCGTTCCGCTCGAGAGCATCGTCCTGGGCGGGCACGACGTCTGCGCGCGGGACATGTCGCAGAGCGCGGGCGAGCTCGTGCGCGCCGGCGTGCTGCCGGCCGACCTCGTGACCGCGTGCGCGAGCTTCGCGGGCGCCTTCGAACGGCGCATCCGGCCGGGCGTGCTCGACGGCCCGGACGTCGGATTCGCCGACCTCGACCCGCGGGCCGCGGAGCTGGGCGCGGCGGCGCCGCTCGAGCAGGTGCGACGGGTCGCGGCGGACATCGATGCGTTCCAGGCCGAGACCGAGGTGGAGCGCGTCGTCGTCGTCTGCGTGGCGAGCACCGAGGCGAGCCGCGCGGATCAGCCCGAGTGGGCGGACCTCGCCGCGTTCGAGCGCGCCCTGGAGGCGGAGCGGCCGCAGCCGGCTTCGCTGATCTACGCCTACGCCGCGCTCTCCACGGGCCGGCCCTTCGTCAACTTCACCCCGAGCCTCGGCGCGCAGGTCCCCGCGCTCCGCGAGCTCGCAGAGAAAAAGGGCGTGCCGCACTGCGGCAACGACGCCAAGACGGGGGAGACCCTGGTGAAGACCGCGCTGGCGCCCATGTTCCACGCGCGCGCCCTGCGGGTCCTCACGTGGCAGGGCTACAACATGCTCGGCAACCGCGACGGCGAGGTCCTGCGCGACGAGGCGCACAAGCAGGCCAAGCTCAGGAACAAGGACGAGTCCCTGCGTTCGATCCTCGTGGACAGCCCGGACCTGCACTCGACCGTCGGGATCGACTACGTCCCGTCGCTCTCCGATTGGAAGACGGCCTGGGACTTCATCCACTTCGAGGGCTTCCTCGGCGCGCGGATGTCGCTCCAGTTCACCTGGGCGGGCTCCGACTCCGCCCTCGCCGCACCGCTCGTGCTCGACCTCGTACGACTGGCCGACTTTGCCGCCGGAGTCGGGGAGTCGGGGGCGATGGATCAGACCGCCTGCTTCTTCAAGGACCCGCTCGGCGGGGGGACGCACGACTTTCACCAGCAGTACGCACGCCTCCTGGCTTACGCGGAACGGCATCTGGCGCGCTAGTCCTGGGCGGACGCCGAGGCCTGACGATCCCAGAGAAGCCGGGAATGGCTGAAGTGAACAGCATCGCCAACACGGGCCAGGCCCGACTTCGAGGTTTGGGATGAAGGCATGGACTCCGGATGGGTTGCAGGTCGAAGTGCGTGCGCGTATCGGGGAGGCGCGGGAGCGCTTGGAGCGGTTCCTGCTGCTCTCGGGCGAGGCCGACTTTCTGGCGGTGATCGCGGGCTTCGACGGTATCCGGCGGCCGCTCGACGCGGTCTCGGGGCTCGTTTCACTCTTTGCGGCCGTACACCCCGACAAGGCTCTGCGCGATCGCGCGGAGGTGCTCGAGCAGGAGCTGGTAGCGTTCGAGACCGAGCTCTCGTTGAACCGGGCGGTGTACGAGCGGCTGGTGCTCCTGTCGGGTGCGGAGGCGCCGGGTGATGATGAGGCGCGGCTGCTCGAGCGGGCGCTGCGGGATTTTCGGCGCAGCGGGGTCGACCAGGACGACGTGACGCGGGACCGCATCCGCGCCCTCCAGGACGAGCTCGTCGAGGTCGGCCAGCAGTTCGACCGCAACATCGTGGAGGGCCGGCGCTCGATCCGCATCGCCGAGGGGCACGCGGGGCTCGCGGGGTTGCCGGCGGACTACCTCGTCTCGCATCCCGAGGACGAGGACGGGTCGGTCACGATCACGACCGATGCTCCCGACTACGTGCCGTTCATGATGTACGCGGAGCGGGGCGACCTGCGCACGGAGCTGTACTTCGAGTATGGGCAGCGCGCCCACCCCGTGAACCTGCCCGTGCTCTCCGAGCTGCTCGCGAAGCGTTTCGAGCTGGCGCGGCTGCTCGGTTACGACAACTGGGCGCACTACGCCACCGAGGACAAGATGGTGAAGAGCGCAGGGGCCGTGCGCGAGTTCATCGAGCGGATCTCCGAGCGCGCCCGGCCCAAGGCCGAGCGTGAGGTCGCCGAGCTGCTCGAGGAGAAGCGCAAGCTGGACCCCGGGGCGACGGACGTCCGGCTCCACGAGCTGTTCTTCCTCCGGGAGCGCGTCAAGCGTTCGCGGTACGGTTTCGACTCGCAGTCGGTGCGCCCCTACTTCGCCTACGAACGCGTGCAACAGGGCATCCTCGCGACGAGCGCGGCGCTCTACGGTGTGCAGTTCGCGCCGTGTGACTCGGTGCCCGTCTGGCATCCGTCGGTCGAGTGTTTCGAGCTGCTGGAGCACGGCGAGCCGGTGGCGCGCGTGTACTTCGACATGTTCCCGCGCGAGGGCAAGTACAAGCACGCTGCGATGTTCGGGATCCACCAGGGCGGCGAGGGGCGGCTCCCCGAGGCCGCGCTCGTGTGCAATTTTCCCGAGCCGAAGGACGGCGAACCCGCGCTCCTGTTGCACTCGCAGGTGACGACGTTCTTCCACGAGGTCGGACACCTCCTGCACCACCTGTTCGCGGGGCGTCAGCGCTACTTGAAATTCTCCGGGATCAGCACGGAGTGGGACTTCGTCGAGGTGCCGAGCCAGATGTACGAGGAATGGGCCTGGGATGCCGGCGTGCTCCGCGAGTTCGCGACGCACCACGAGACGGGGGAGCGGATTCCGGAGCAGCTCGTGGGCCGGCTGCGCGCCGCGGAGGAGTACGGCAAGGGCATCACGGTGCGGACGCAGATGTGCTTCGCCATGATCTCGCTCGCGTACTACGACCGGGATCCGGCGGGCCTGGACACGACCGCGGCCATGATCGAGCTGAAGGCCCGCATGGCGCCTTTTCCGCACGACGATGGGACGTACTTCCAGGCGAGCTTCGGGCACCTCCACGGGTACTCGGCGCTCTACTACACGTACATGTGGTCGCTCGTCATAGCGAAGGACCTCTACGGCCCGTTCGCGGGCGACCTCATGAACACGGCGACCGCGAACCGCTACCGGGCGGCGATCTTGGACGCGGGCGGCGCGCGGGACGCGGACGAGCTCGTGCGCTCGTTCCTGGGGCGCGACTACGGGATCGACGCCTGGGAGGCCTGGCTCGAAGAATAGTCGTTCTGCCGCGCACCCCGTCGTGCCCGCCGGCTCGCGCCGCGGGGCAGAACTGGAGCGGAGGCTCCAAGCGACTACTGCCGAGGGGCTTACGACCGATCCGGGCCGCTTGGAGCCGGTCGAGACCCGCCGGATCCCAAAATAAATCAGTCGCGGCGAAAGGCCCCTCACGGTCTGCGGAATAAAGCCGTAGGTCTTCCGTATCTGGTGCCTAGAAAGAGTGGCGGTCCCACCGTCCCTCCCATGAGCTCTCCGACTCCCTCCCTCCGACACCTCCTCGCCCTGGTGCTCCTCGTCTTCGCCGGCACGGCGGTCACCGTGAACGCCTACATCGACAGCCGGCGGCCCGACGCTTTCGGCGTGGTTCAGTGGCGCCCGGCGGCGGTCCGGATCGAGCTCCAACCCGAGTGCGACGATGCGGAAGTCCGGGATTGCCCGGAGAAGTGCGCTGCACCCGTCCCCGCGAAGCCCGCGGCGTGCCGGGCGAGCTGAACGCGCCTCTGGCTAGCTCTCGGCCCGTCAATCCGGGAACGTGGAGCGCTCCCATTCGTCGATCGCGTCCACGAGCTCGACGAGGACTTCGGCGCGCGTGCGACCCGAGCGCTTCAGTACGCGGAAGTCGTGATCCGCGCCCTCGATCACGCGTAGCGTCACGATCCCGCCGAAGGTCTCCAGCTCGCGGCGGAGGAGCTCGAGGTTGCACAGAGCGTCCCGCGTGCCCTGGAGGAAGAGGGCGGGCACGGCGATGGCCCCGAAGTGCTCGGAGCGGAGCTGCTCGGGCTGCTCCCGCGGGTGCAGGGGATAGCCGAGGAAGAGCAGCGCCGAGTCGTGCGCGCCGACGGCGGAGAGATAGCTCGCGATGCGGCCGCCCATCGACTTGCCGGCGAGGACGACGCGGCGCTCGGGGTAGCGCATCCGCAGCGCGTCGAGCGCCGCCCCGTGGACCGCCTCCAGGCGCGGGCGCCGGTCGGGCGGGCGGCGCCGTTCCTCGCGGGCCGCGCGTTCGGCGTAGGCGTAGTTGAAACGGAGCACGGGCAGCCCGCGCTCCGCGAGCCCGCTCGCGACGGCGACGAGGAGCTCCGAGTCCATGCCCGCCCCGGCGCCGTGCGCCAGCAGGATCACGGATCCGCCGCGGTCGCGGTCCGGGCGATGGAGGCGGCCGCCGACCGTCGCACAACCCGCGCCCTGCTCCGGCGCGAGCCCGGTGGGGATGTCGATGGACTCGATGGGCACCCGCCGATAGTAGCGGGGAGGGAGCTGGTAGCGGGGGGACCGCGGGGATGCGCGCCCTATACTTCCGGTGTGTCCTCGCAGCGCCCGCCGCTCAAGCCGCAGACCTCCACGCTCTGGTATCACCCCTCGGGCCAGTACGGCGACGAACCCATGGGCACGCCCGCCTACCCGGGCGCGACCCCGGCGTGGGTGATCTGGAACCTGCTCGAGCGCTACACGCGCGCGGGGGACCTCGTCGTCGATCCCTTCTGTGGCGGCGGCACGACGCTCGACGTCGCGCGCAGCCTCGAGCGGCGGGCGCTCGGGTACGACGTCCGGCCGATTCGGGACGACGTGTTCCGGGCGGACGCGCGCAAGCTACCGCTCGAGGACGCGAAGGCGGACTTCGTGTTCATGGACCCGCCGTACTCGACGCACCTCGAGTACTCGCAGCAGCCGGACTGCATCGGCGAGCTCTCGGCCTTCGAGGACGCCTACTTCGAGGCGCTGGAAGACAGTTTCGCGGAGGCCGACCGCATCCTCCGGGACCGGCGCTACCTCGCCGTATACGTCGGCGACACCTTCAAGAAGAAGCGCGGGTTCGTGGCGATCGGAGCGCGCTTCCACGCGATGCTCGAGCGGCGCTTCCGGGCCGTCGATCACATCGCGGTCGTGCGCGGGAACCGCAAGCTCGAGAAGCCGAATTTCCATCGGGCGGCACGCGAGGGGAACTACTTCCTGCGCGGCTTCAACCACCTCCTGATCTTCAAGAAGGAGCGCGGCCGATGAGCGTGCGCGCCGGTCGGCCCCTCGAGCGTGCTTTCTTCCGCGGGGACACCCAGTCGGTCGCCGAGAAGCTCCTGGGCGCGCGGCTCGTGCACACCGCGCTCGAGGGGACGACGATCGGCCGGATCGTGGAGGTCGAGGCCTACCTCGCCGAGGACGACCCGGCCTCCCACTCCGCGCGCGGCCCGACCGATCGCAACGCCTCGATGTTCCTGGCGCCCGGCCACGCCTACGTCTACCTGATCTACGGCCTGCACCACTGCTTCAACGTCGTCACGGCGCGGGCGGGCGCGGGGGCGGCCGTGCTCATCCGCGCCCTCGAGCCGCTCGCGGGGCTCGAGCTGATGATGGAGCGGCGCGGCGCCCTGCGCCCGCGCGACCTGTGCAGCGGGCCGGGGAAGCTCGCGCAGGCGATGGGCCTCACGCGCGCGCACGACGGGCGCGACCTCACCTCGGGCGCGATCCACCTCCTGCCGCCCGAGCCCGGTTGGCGGGGCGGGCCGGTCGCCGCGTCGCGCCGCGTGGGCATCTCGAAGGCGGCGGAGCGCGAGCTGCGCTACTCCCTCGCGTCGTGCCCCTGGAGCTCTCGTCCGTGAGAGCGGCGGTCCATGCGGGCTCTCGTCCGTGAGAGCGCGGTCCATGCGGGCTCTCGTCCCTGAGGCAGCCCGCGCCCGAGGCGCGCGAATCCTGCTTCGGACCATCGAACAGAGCCGTCGACTGACCTAGGCTGCCCTCGCGCCGTCGCCCAGGCAGAACGGCCTCCCATCGTGGAACTGACCCCCGCCAACACCGCGCTGCTCGTCTTCCTCGCCGCCATCCTGGGCGCGCTGCCCGCGCTGACGCGGCGCTGGTCCCCCCGCGGCCTGCACAAGCTCGTCTCGATCTCGGCCGGGATCTTCCTGGGGAGCGTGTTCCTCCACCTCCTCCCCGAGTTGGCGCTCGAGACCGCTCCCGCGGGACCGGCGGAGCGGCCGTCGGTGACCCCGTGGGTGGCGGTGCTCGTCGGCTTCCTGCTCTTGTTCGTCGTCGAGCGGGTCTGGCTGGAGAAGCGCGGCGGTCGCGACGGGGCCGACACCCACCAGGTGCTCCTGCTCGCGACCTTCCTCGGGCTCGGGGTGCACGCCTCGACCATGGGTCTCAGCCTCTCGGCGATCCGGGACAACCTGGACTGGCCCCTCCTCGCCACGATCCTCGGCCACAAGGCGGCCGAGGCGTTCTCGCTCGCGGCCGTCTTCAGTCTCGCGGGCCGGTCGCGCCGCCGGACCCTGCTGCCCCTCGTGCTGTTCGCGGCGATCACGCCCGCCGGACTCCTGCTCGGCGACCTCGTCGTGGACGCCTCGGGGCCCTTCGCCACGATCCTCGCGGGGTTCGCGTGCGGCACGTTCTTGTACGTCGCCGTGTGCGACCTCCTGCCCGAGGTCTTTCACGACACGGAGCAGAGCTGGACGAAGCTCGGTTGGGTGCTACTCGGCATCCTGTTCACCGCCCTCGTGCTCCCCGACGGCGCGATCGTCGGCTTCCTCGCGGCGGGGCTGGCGGAGAGCGCGCACGTCTTCGTGGAGATGGCCCCGTTCCTGCTGCTCGGATTCGCGATCGCCGGGATCCTCTCCGAGGTGCTCGAGCCGGAGCTGCTCACCCGCCACCTCGCCGGCGACGACCTCGCCTCCGTGGGCAAGGCGGCGCTCATCGGAGCGCCCCTCCCGCTCTGCTCCTGTTCGGTCCTGCCCGTCGCCGCTTCGTTGCGCAAGGCCGGCGCGAGCAAGGGCGCGACGAGCTCGTTCCTCATCGCGACGCCGGAGACGGGCGCGGACTCCGTCACGGTCACGTGGGCGCTGCTCGACCCGCTGATGACGATCGCCCGTCCGGTGGGCGCGATCGTCTCCGCGTTCATCACGGGGGCGGCGGTCAACCTGTTCGCCCGGGGCCGGCCGGATGAGCCCGCGTCCGCGGCGCCGGCCGTACCCGGACCTGAGGCCTCGGAGCCGGCCGCGCCCGAGGACGAGTGCTGTGCCACCCTGGAAGCGCACGACGGGCCGGCAGGGGCGGGGGACGCGCGGTCCGAGCGCGAGGGCAGTTTCCTACGGCGTGCCGCGCGCTACGCGTTCGTCGACATGATCGACGACCTTGCCTGGCTGCTGCTGGTCGGAATCCTCCTGTCGGGGGTGATCTCGGCCGCGGTGCCCGCGGAGCTGTTCGAGCAACCCATCGCCCGCGGGTTCAGCGGACTCGTCCTCATGCTCGTGGTCGGCATCCCGATCTACGTGTGCGCGGCCGCCTCGACCCCGATCGCGGCCTCGCTCATCCTGAAGGGCTTGAGCCCGGGGGCCGCGCTCGTCTTCCTCCTGGCGAGCCCCGCGACGAATGCGGCCTCCATCGTCGCGATGTCGCGCATGCTGGGCCGGCGCGTCGTGATCGTGCACCTCGCGGTGCTGGGCGTGACGACGTTGGCGCTCGGTGCGCTCGTCGACGCCCTCTACCCGCTGCTCTCGATCGTACCCTCGGCGGCGATGGGCCCGGAGCACGGGGGCTCGGCCGGTTGGATCGCGCGCGGGAGCGCCCTGGTGCTCGCGATCCTGATGCTGCTCTCCCTCGTGAGGACCCGACTCGGGTCCGGTGCGCCAAGGTCGGTGCCGGACTCGACCGACGGGCACTCCGTGTTGCCTACTTGACCGTGATGAGCTCGACGACGAAGACGAGCGTCGCGTTGGGCGGGATGGAGCCCTTGCCCCGGGCTTTGTAGCCGAGCTTGCCCGGGATCACGAGCTTGTACATGGCCCCGGGCCGCATGAGCATCAGGGCCTCGTTCCAGCCCTCGATCACCTGACCGAGCCGGAAAGTGAGCGGCTCGTTCCGGTCGTACGAGGCGTCGAACTGCGTCCCGTCCGTCAGCCATCCGGCGTAGTGGCAGATGACCCCCTGGTTCATCACCGGGGGTGTGCCCTCGCCCTCGCGCAGCACCTGGTACTGGAGTCCGCTCGCGGTCGTCACGAGCTCCTCCGCGGGGGGCATCGAGAACTCGGGCTTCTGGAAGATGCGTTTCAATTCGAGCCGCCAGATCGTCGTGCTGTTCGCCGGGAGCGCGCCCCTGGGCTCGTCGCCGAAGGCGAGCGCCGGCGGCACCGCGAGTAGGTACACGCCGCCCTCCCTCATGAACGAGGCGGCCTCCTTCAGGAACGGGAGCGTGAACTTGTCGACGACGGTCACGGCTGGGTTGCCGCTCGTGGCGGAGCTGTCCTGGAACTTCCCCGCCTCGTCCCAGAGCGTGTACTCGAACCAGATTTCACTCTTCGGCGTACAGGCGGCACCCGTCGGCTCGACGAGCGTCTGGACCGCGAGTCCCGAATCGGTGACCGTGGCCCGCTCGGGGTCGATCGGCACGAAGTCGGGGACGCGCATCGTGATCGCGATCAGCTCCACGTCGAACACGAGCGTGGCGCCGGCCGGGATCTTGGGCGGGGATCCCTTCGATCCGTAGGCGAGGTCGCTGGGGATCGTGAACTTGAACCGCGCGCCCGGCGACATGAGCGCGAGGCCCTCGTTCCAGCCCTCGATCACCTGCCCGAGGCCGAACTCGCTCGGCTCCCCGCGCCGGCGCGACGAGTCGAACTCCGTGCCGTCCTCGAGCCAGCCCGTGTAGTGCACGCGGACGCGGTCACCGAGCCTCGGGAACTCCGTGCCGTCGCCTGCCTTCAGCACGGAGTACTTCAGTCCGGACGCGGTCGTCACGACCACCGTGTCCTCCGGGATACCGGAATCCTGAGCGACCGGAGCCGCCAGGGCGAACGAGCTCGAGAGGACGAGGGCGGAGGCGAGGCGGATCGGTGTGAGCACGAGAACTCCGGTGGACTGGCGTCGGCGGGGCGCCCGATGCGTGCTCCGGGCGCGGGAAACAGCGAGGCACCCTACGGAGCCGGGGCTGGATCGGCCAGCGGGGAGCGTGCGCGGGCTCCAGGAGGGCGTTTCCGGCGCGTTCTCCGTCCAGGATCGGGCGGGGCGAGGCGTTCCCGAACTTGGCACTCAGTGAGGGGGCGCGGGGCGTCGATCGGAGATGAGCACCGTCCAGAGACGAACGCCGGGATCCGGTCGACGACCCCCCGGCCGCTCACGCCACCGCGGAGTCCTTCATGCATCACGCCTGCCCGTTCCTCGCCGCCTGCCTGTTCCTCGCGAGCGCCTGCTCCGCCCCCAGCGCTTCCATCGCTCCGGCCTACGGCTCATACGGACTCGGCGGGGAGTTCTCCGCCACGGACGGGGGCGCCTCGGCGAGCTCGTCCATGAGCAGCCTCGGCCTCGATGACGCTACAGGCGGCTTCAGCCCGCGCGCGGACCTCGCGTTCCTAGGCTTCGACCTCTCGCTCTCGGCCCTGTCCACGTCCCTCGATGGCAGCGGCACGACCGAGGGGGACATCGTGATCGGGGGCTCGACGATCAGCGGAGGGGCGAACGTCGACACGGACATGTCGATCGACACTTTCAGCGGCGTGGTCACGTGGGACCTCATCCCCACGGATCTCGTCGACTTCGGACTCGGCGTGGGCGTGACCGTCGTCAGCCTCGACATGGAGATGGAAGAGACGGTAGGCGGCACGAGCATCGAGACCGACGAGACGATCCCGATCCCGCTCCTCGCGGCGCGCGGCAGCGTGGGCATCGGAGACTTCGAGGTCCTGGGCCGCGTCGGCTACATGAACCTCTCCGTGGGCGGCACGGACGTCACGTTCGTCGACTACGACATCGCCTTGATGTACCACCTGTTCGGCGGGTCGACCCACGGGGCGGGCAATCTGGCGATCGGCTACCGCGGCTTCGACCTCGACGCCGAGTACGACGACGGCGGCAGCACTATCGAGGCGGACTTCACGCTCGACGGCCCGTACGTGGGGCTGTCGATCTCGTTCTGAGGGCCCGCGCGGGAACAAGTCCCCATTCCGGGCGAGCACGCGTCGTGCCCGACCGACTCCGTCGCGAGCAGCCCGGTCGCCAGGGTGCGCCCCATCGTGCCCAGCCCGAGGATGGCGATCTTCCGGTCGGTCAGCATGGTGGTCTCCTTGCCTCTGCGCTTCTTCGCGGTCGGTCGGTGCGTCCGCGTCGGTCGGGCCGCCGGCGTGTCCGGCCCGTCAGGTGCCCATGATTCAGGTGCCCATGATGTGGAAGCCGGCGTCGACGAAGATCGTCGTGCCCGTGATACCGCGCGAGTGCGGCCCCGCGAGGAACAGGCAGGTGTCACCCACCTCCTCCGCGGTGACGTTGCGCCGCAGGGGGGCCGTCGCGGCGATGTGGTCGATCATCAGGTTGAAGTCCTTCACGCCGGATGCGGAGAGCGTGCGGATCGGCCCCGCGCTGATGGCGTTCACGCGCACGCCGCGTGGGCCGAGGTCCGCTGCGAGGTAGCGCACCGACGCCTCGAGTGCCGCCTTCGCGATGCCCATGATGTTGTAGTTCGGGACGACGCGCTCGGAGCCGATGTAGGTCAGGGTCACGATCGAGCCCTCGCGGCCCTCCATGAGCGGCAGCGCGCGACGCACCACCGCCGTCAGCGAGTAGACGGATACCTCGTGCGCGAGCATGTAGCCCTCCTTCGAGGTGTGATAGAAGTCGCCTTGCAGCTCCTCCCGCTTCGCGAACGCGATGGCGTGGACGACGGTGTCGAGGAAACCGAACTGCGTCTTGATCTCCTCGAAGACAGCGTCGATCTGCTCCGGCTGGGTCACGTCGCAGGGCAGCACGATCGATCCGGAGCACTCCGATGCGAGCGCCCTCACGGCCTTCTCGAGCCGCTCGCCGACGAACGTGAAGGCGAGCCGCATGCCGGCGTTCGCGAGTGAGCGGGCGCAGCCCCACGCGAGTGAGCGCTTGTTCGCGACGCCGAGGATGACGCCCGTCTTGCCTGCGAGGATCTTCTCCAAAGGTTCTTCTCCGTGGGATCGAGCGGGGGGCCTGAATGGGCGGGGATCCTAGCGGTTGCACGCGGGACAGGGGAGCCTCGGGCACGGGCACTCCGGGAAAGGCTGACGATGCCGGGGCCCGCGGCATCAGCCCCCAGTGCGGGGACCCCGCGAGGCCCGCGATCGGCCGGGTTGTCCACAGGCTCTGAACCACGCGCGCCGAATCGCTGCGATCGGGTCTGGGGAATTGGCCTTCTCCATCGTTCGTGCTCCCGAACGTCGAGCGCCGGGAAGTGCGCCGGTGGTGGCCGCGGCGCGCCCCCACGGTGCTCGGAGAGAATTCGCAGAAAGCGTGATTCCACAGCCGGACTAGACTGGTCTCGAGAGCGTCCCAGGCTCTGATCGCGCGACCAGCCGACAACGGGGCGGCCGCGCGGAACGAGCCGGAGGAAGGAGAGTGACCACCGTGATGGAGAGAGATGGATCGCACGGGGCGCCGGCGCGCGTCGACCCCGGGGCCAAGGACCGGCGCCGGCTGCTCGCGGGCGGGAGCCCGCGCGAGATCCTCACGCGCATCGTGCGCGGCGACCCTCTGGGCGTGCGCCGGATCGTGGCGCGTCGGCTGCGCGAACGTGCGCTCCTCATGGACGGCGACCATGTCCATCTGCGCGCCCTCGCGCGTTGTGCCCGCTATGCCGTCCGCTATGCGGGGCGGCCCACCCTCGATGAGTGGCTCGCGGGCCACGTCGACGGTGCCCTGGACGCGGCCATCGTGGAGGAGGCCGAGGAGCGCGCCGAGGACCGGGTCCCCGGCGGTCCCTGGTCCGCGCACGCTGAGCTCGCGCGCCCCCTCGGGCTCGAACCCAACGCGATGCGCGCGGCGTGCCGCGCGTTCCACGCCCGGCCCGACCTGGAACGCCAGGCGTTCTTCTCACTCGTGATCGAGGTGTCCGACCTCGACGACGTCGCGCGCGCCGAAGGCGTCTCCGCCTCCGAAGTCGCGCGGCGCGCGCGGCGGGCGCTCGACGCCATCCTCCTCTCGCAACACCCGCATGCCGAAGAAAGTGGCCCCCATGCATCCCCGCGAAAGCAAGGTCCGGAATAGACTCGTACGCCTCGCCCCGCTCTCCGCGCTTCGCCCCGGCTCAGCCCCGGGGGCCGGAGCGGCGAGCGCCGAAATGGGCGCAGGCTGGCTCGCGTGGTGTGTGCTGGTCGCCCGCGCACGCCGGCGACGGCGCGGGAGGCCCCTGCGGGGCGCGATGCACGAGCTCGCGCTCGTGCATCGCGCGGAGCAGGCGAAGCTCATGCGCGAAGTATCCGAGCTCATGCTCACGGCGAGCCCAGCGTGCTCGGCCCTGCTTGGACCACCCGCGACGGAGCACAGGCTCAGCGGGTTCCACCGGAGGCTCACCGAGGAGCTCGCGCTCGCGCGCGAGGACCGCGTCGAGGTGCCCGTCGAGCTCGCCCTGCTCGAATGCTGGCCGTTCGAGCCCGGGGCGGCGCCGCGGCGCGGGGCGCGGGCCTTCGCGCGCGCCTCGCTCGCGCTGGAGCCGTGTCCCCTGGCGCGCCTGACGCTCGCTCGCGCGTGGCTCGCCGAAGGGGCGATGCGGCGCGCGCTGGCTGAGCTCGAGAAGCTGTCGCACTCCACCCAGGCGCCCACGATCGCCCGCGGCGTCGAGCTGTGCCACGCGGTGGCGCTGGACATGCGCGGCGACCTCGCCGGCGCGGAGCGCCGATTCGTGCGGACCGGACCGCACGTGGACGCCTACCATCACGCGGTGGGGCTCGCGCTCGCGCTCGCGTGCGGCGATGAACGCCCGGCGCGGCGCCTGGCGGCGCTGCTCGGGTCGCGCCGCGGCGAGAGCGACGCCCAGGACGTCCGGGCCGCGGCCGAGCGCATCCGCGCCCGGCTCCCGCACTGGCGCCGCGCCGGGGCGCGCTGGTCGGACGGGTGCGCGCGCCTCGTCTTCGAGCTCCTGTGCGGTGACCGGGAAGCGCCCGCCCGCGTGGCCCTCGCGCTCATCGCCTGAGCCATGGTGGGCCCGACCCCGGACATCCTGGAGCTCCTGCTGCCCGATGCTCCCCCGCCGGTCCAGGACCGGGCGCGCCGGATCACGACCTTCCTCCGCCTCCTGGCCACGGACGCCCGCTCCACGAGCATGGTCGCGCGGGGTGACGAGGTGGTGCGCGCGTCGGAGGAGCTCGAGCGCGAGACGCGCGCGCGCACGGCTGCCGCGATCGTAGCGCTGCTCGCCCACCACCTCGGCGCGGGCCTGACGGCGGACACGTTCACCTGGTTCGGGGAGCCCGCGCTGCGGTATCAGGACGCTTGGGATCGGCTCGCCGGTCTGCGGGAGAGGCTGCCACGGCTCGCCGCGGTTCCCGGACCTGGGGAGAGCCCGGTGGGGGTGGCGCGCAGGCTCCTTCGATGCGGCGAACGCTCCGGCATGGACTCCGCGGAGCTCGCGCTCTGGAGCGCCAGAGCCGAGCGCGTCGAGCAGGGCGCGCGCGGCGGCGAGGCCCGGTTCCGCGCGCTCCTGCAGAGCGGCGGTGCGAGCTTTGCCGAGGGCGGAGCGCGGCGTGCCGAGGCGGTCACCGAGGTCGCGGCCTGCCTCCTCGACCGGGGGGCGGTCCGCGCGGCGCGCGATTGGCTCGCGGAGCACGCCCCCGCCGCCGGCCGCGAGCCGCGCGCGGCCGAGCTCCGCGCGGCGCGGCTCGCGAGCTGGTGCCGGCTCCTGCTCTTCGAGGACGGCGACGACGGTGCGGTCTCCGAGGTGGGGCCCGTGCCGGCCGCTCTGCGCGAGCTGCGGGACGGGCGACCCGAGTGGGTGGCGCGGCTCGCGGGACCCGCAGCCCGGTGTCGTTCGCGGCCAGCCGCCGGGCCGGAGGTCCGCGAGCGTGGGGACGTCGGCGCCGCGGTCTTCGCTGTCTTCGCGTTCCACGCGGGCTCCGTCGCGGTCCTCCTGTTCGATGCGGCGCCGGGGATCCGGACGGAGGTGGGCCCATGGCTCGAGCGCCGCGACGGAAGCTGGTCGGTTTCCGGCGAGCCCGAGCACCGACTTGTGCTCACGGCGCGGACCGTGCGAAGCCTGGCGGACGACGCCGACTCCCCGCCGCCGCGCGGATCCCTCGCGGCCGGGACGCGCGCGCTGGCCCTCGTCCCGATCCTCGACGACGACGGGGAGGTCGCCGGCTGGATCCACGCCGAGTGGGAGCACGCGCTCGTGCCCGGTGCGGAGCGGCTGCTCGACATCGCCCGCGTGTGGCGACGCGCCGTGCTCGATGCACGGACGCAGGCGTCGCACGACGGACCCGCCGCGCGCACCGGCAGCACCTCGGGCGGGTTCTCGCATCACGAAGCTGAACGCCCGGGCGATGAGCGCGGACCATGCGCGCGTGTCATCGAGCGGCTCGTGGCGGGGCTCGGCCTCAAGACGACCCATCGCCGGTGGTTCGCCTACGCCTTCGAGGACGAGCGGCTCGTGCGGGTGGCCGAGGGTGGCGAGGGGCTGCCCTGGACCGGATCCCGCGGACCCGGGGGGGAAGCGCGGGCGCTCAGCCGGGCGCGCGCGACGGGTGGCACGGTGACGTTCGAAGAGTCGGACGCGCGGCTCTCGATCCACGCGAACGCGGCCTCGGGACTCGTCGTCCCGTTGAGCGTGGGCGGCAGGCCCGTCGGGCTCTTCGCCCTCGAGTCGAGCCGCCGGCGGGACTTCCGCCCGACGGACGTCGAGCGCGTCGCGCGCGCGGCGCAACAGGCCGGGCTCGCGTTCCGCATCGCGCAGTTCCGGACCTGGTACAGGGAGCGCTTCGGCTCGGACGTGACGTTCGACGCGACCTGCCCGCACTTCGGATCATTCGCGCGGCGCCTCCTCGCGGCGGCGCGCACGCGGACGCCGGTCGTGCTCTCGGGTCCGGCGGGCGCGGGCAAGCTCGTGGTCGCCCGATGGTTGCACTTCGAGAGCGACGGCCGGCAGGCCGAGCTCCGGGTCGAGCGCTGCGGCGCGGCGGAGTCCGTCCTCGCGCGGCGCGCTTCGCGCCCGGCGCCGGCGACGATCCTGCTCGACGGTCTCGAGCGCCTCGACGCGACGGCGCAGGATCGGCTGCTCGACCTGCTCGACGCGGCGTCGGGCCGCCGTGCGCCGCGGGGGCCGGGTGAGCCGGGTGAGCCGGACGGCGAGACCCCGCGGATCCTCGCCACGACTCGCCGGCGCCTCGCGGAGCTTGCGGAGACCGGTGCCCTGGGCATCGCCCTCGCCCGACGGCTCGAGCGCCTGGAGCTCTTCGTGCCCCCGCTCCGCGACCGGCGCAACGACATCCCCCTGCTCGCGCGTTTCCTCGCGCGCCGGATCGCCGCCGAGGAGGCCGTCCCCGTGCCGCTCCTCACCGACGACGCGCAGGCGCTCCTCTGGCGTCAGGCGTGGCCGGGCAACGTACGGGAGCTCGAGAACGCCGTCTTCAAGCTCGTGCTCCACCACGCCGGTGAGGAGCTCGATGCGGACGCCGTCGTCCGCGCTCTCGCGCCGTACGGCGTCCTGCTCGCGCGTCGCCTGCCGTCGCGCCACCCGCCGCGGGCCGACCTCGTCGCCGCGCTCGTCACGACGCGCACGCGCGGCGGCCGGCCGAACAAGTCGCGCGCGGCGCAGTACCTCGGGTGGGATCCCGACACGCTCGTCGCCCGGATGAAGGACGCTCACCTCGACGAAGAGGGACTCGACGCCCCCAATGGGTGGGGCGGTGCTGTTCCGGAGTCCGAGGCGCCGGAGGTACCGTGATGGAACGCAGAGTAGAGTAGGATTCCCTGGACCGCCCTGGCGCCGAGGGCATCGTGTCGAGCGCCGCCCTGACAGCTCCCTCGGCGACGGGTTGTCGGGGCTGGCATCGAGCCCACACGTCTCCGACGGGAAATGCACGCACAGGCACCCTCATGCGGTCAGCGGCGGTGAGCGTCCGGCTCTGTGACGGACGCGCCCCAACCACGTGTGGGGCGATTCTCGCCAGTGCGGTCACGCCGGATGACGGAAGCGCCATCGTGGCGGTGGAATAGCGGGAGGTAGACGGGTGTCCCAGTGGACTGTGATCGTCGACCTCACCGTGCTGCTGGGCGCAGCGCTCGTGTTGGGCGCACTCTGCGAGCGGTATCGGCAGAGTGCCATCGTGGGGTACCTCATCGCAGGGATGCTCCTGGGCCCGAATGCTCTGCGATGGATCAGCAACAGCGCTGAAGTGGAGCTGCTCGCGGAGTTGGGTGTGGCGCTCCTGCTCTTTGCGATCGGTCTGGAGTTCTCGTGGCGCCGTTTGCGGGCCATGGGCCTCGTCTCCCTCGGCGGAGGCACCGTGCAGATCCTGGCTACGGCGATCCTGGGCGCGGCCTGTGCGGCTGCGTTCGGGCTGCCCGGCCGCACGGCGATGGTCATCGGACCCATCCTGGCGCTCAGCAGCACTGCGTGCGTGCTGCGAGTCCTCGAGGCCCGAGGGGAGCTCGAGAGTCTCCACGGCGTTCAGTCGTTGGGCATCTTGTTGGTGCAGGATCTCGCGGTCATTCCGTGTGTCCTGCTCGCAACGGTACTCGCGCAGGATCATGGGTCTGCCGGTTCGGTCGCGCTGAACCTCGGCCAGGCGCTCCTGCTCGCGGGGCTGGCCGCCATCGCTCTGTACGTCGTCTTCACGTTCGTAGCTCCGAAGGTGCTGCGCATCGGGTCAGTGCACGCAAGCCGGGAGCTGTCCGTTCTCACTGCAATCGTGTCTGGTTTGGGAGCGGTGCTCCTGGCCCACAAAGCGGGTCTGTCCCCCGGGCTCGGTGCCTTCATCGCAGGCATGATGCTCGCGGAGTCACCATTCGCGGCGCAGGTGCGCGCTGACGTATCGGCGCTCCGGACCCTGTTCGTAACGGTGTTCTTCAGTTCCATCGGAGCACTCGGCGATCCCGGATGGATGCTGGCGAACTGGCAGCTGCTCCTCCCTGTCGTCCTGGCGATCATCCTCAGCAAGAGCATCATAGCGTGGGGCGCTTTGCGCCTGTTTGGCGCGGGGGCAGTGAGCGCGCTCGCTGCGGGAATCTGCCTCGGGCAGATCGGCGAGTTCTCCTTCATCATGATCGAGATCGCACGCGGCACACTGATCTCCCATGACGTGTTCCTCCTACTGGTATCCGCAACGCTCCTCACGATGCTCTCGACGCCTTACCTGGTAGCGGCGGCGCCCAAGGTAGCTGGCTATCTGCTGCGTTCCCGTGGAACAGACGCTGCAGCCTCCGGTGGTGCCTCTCGCTCGTCCTTTCCGAACCTGGTGCTCGTCGTGGGCTTCGGTCCGGCAGGACGCGTGGTCGGAGAGCAGGTGCGTGAAGGCGGTTGGCATGTCATCGTTCTCGACCTGAACCCCCACGGAGTTGCGAGCGCCCGACGACTGGGCTTCACGGCTTTTCTGGGCGACGGCCAACACGAGGACATCCTGGTGCATGCCCGTGTACGCGATGCCAAGGCCGTCGTGGTCACAGTCCCCACACCCGCGGTGGCGATCAACATTGTCCGCCTAGTGCGCATCGTCGCACCACGTGCGGTGATCGTGGCTCGGTCCCGCTACAACCGTTACCTCAGTGAGCTCGGAGACGCAGGGGCGCATGTCGTTCACGACGAAGAAACTCATATAGGCAATCGAATGTCGATGTCCGTGCTCGAGATTTCCGGCCTCCCCGAACACGAGCCGGAGGCGCAGTGATCGAACGCAAAGGGGGCCGCTAGCCGTGTCCGTGCTAGCGACCCCACGTTCTTCCATGCGGAAGTCGGATCCCACCCCGTGGCCCCCCCGGGCGCGAGACGGGATCAGGGAGCCCACGCGGCTCCACTCTGTCTAACGGTCGGCGGCCGCGCAGACTGAATGCGCGAGCGGACGAACACGACGGGATACCGCGTCGCGGACCGGAAGTGAGAATCG
>SMVB01265672.1_pt1 | contig 28463 bp, 21 predicted proteins | sample 2456461 | NCBI WGS metagenome assembly SMVB01 (sample SAMN11095934, study PRJNA526329) | marine sediment metagenome | biome: Marine sediment; feature: Surficial sediment; material: Deep marine sediment; isolation source: Hadal surficial sediment | place: Pacific Ocean | collected 2014-05 | depth... | reverse complement strand
TGATCGAGCGGGCGAACGAATTCCTGATCGACCGCGAGAACTCGAGGCAGCACCTCTCCTTTGGGTTGGGCATGCACTTCTGCATGGGTAGCCGACTGGCCGAGCTACAGCTGCGTGTGCTCTGGGAAGAAATCATGAAGCGCTACCGCGAGGTCGAGGTCGTGGGGGAACCGGGTCGGGTGAAGTCGAGCTTCGTGAAGGGCTTCTCCGAACTGCCGGTGCGTCTGCATCTGCTGTGAGCGGTCTGCTCGAACTTCGGAAAGAGCTGCGATTTCTGGGAGTCCGTGGAGCGGCCGATCGAGGTCGCACGGCAGCGGCTTGGAGTGCCGCCTTTCTACGCGCCTCTGAACGCGCCTCTGAACGCGGGGCTGAACGAGGCCTGATCGGAGCGGCGAGGCTATGTGCGGGCGGCGTGGGCGCGCATGGCGGCCACGCCTTTTTCGATGGACGACTTGATCAGTTTGTCGTTGTCCTTCGAGATGAAGCGATGGACGGGCTTCTCGAGGAAGAAGCGGAATAGGGGATTGAAGACGTGGTAGGTCTCGCGGAAATGGACGCGGGTGCGTCCCCCGCCGAGGTCTTCGAGACGGGTCGAGCCGGAAGCCTTCGACCACAGGGGCTTTCCGACGGCGTCGTAGCGCCAGGACTCGAGGGGCTTCACCTGGGTGAGCCATTCCCAGGATTTCGCCTTGCCGCCGCTCAAGAGATATCGGGGTACAGGGAAATGACAATGCCGGACGAGGCCTTCGCCCTTTTCGTCGCCGCCGTGGAGGATCTCGATGCGAACGTCCCCGTGCTCGATGACGTCGCCCGTCTTCTTGCCCCAGAAGAGCTGCCAGATCTCCTGGCGGGTCGCGTCGACCTCGAATGAGTAGCGATGATCTTGCATGGGGAATTCCTCGAATCAACTGAAAGCGGAGTGATGTCGCGCGGGTACGTCGGCAGATGATCGAGAATTCTGTCCTACGGGGCCACCTCGTCCAGGAACCGCGCGATGCGTGCGAAATAGGGGCGCCCTCCCACCTCGACCGTATCATTGTGGCCCGCACCGGAGATCGTTTCGAACTGCTTGGGCTCGGGTGCCAACTCGAAGAGTCGCCGCCCGAGTGACGAGTCGATGATCGTGTCGTGGTCACCGTGGAAGAAGAGCAGCGGGGATTGGATCTGCCCGATCTTGCTCGCGGAATCGAAACGATCGCCTGCGAGATACGCCGCGGGCGCGCCCATCGCGCTTCGAGCCACATCCGCGATCGTGGGAAACGCGCTCTCCAGAATGACGCCGGCGAGCCTCCTGTTTCGAGCCAGATCCACCGCAACGGCGGTACCCAGTGATCGGCCGAATAATATGACGCGCTGCTCGGGAATTCCACGCGCTTGGGTGAGATGAGCGAGCCCCGCTCGCGCGTCCGCGTAGGCGCCCGATTCGCTCGGGGTGCCGTCGCTCATCCCGTAGCCTCGGTAGTCGATCAGCAGCACGTCTACGCCGAGCCGCACGAGTTCGGCTGCATTCGGGAGCCGGTGCGACGCATTTCCCGCGTTGCCATGAAGGAAGAGAATCGCTCGGGCATTCTGCGGGGGGTGAGTCGCAGGCAGGTAGAAGCCATGGATGCTCACGCCTTCGCTGTCGAGCCGAACCTCCTCGCCCTCGATTCCGAGATCCGAGAAATGCAGATCGATTCCCGGGCTCGGCTGAAAGACGATGCGATCGATGAGCTGACTCAGCATGGAATAGCCGAGTAGCGAAGCGAATAACACGAAAGCTGCAGAACGGAATCCGCGCACAACGGTCGGCGATCTCCTTTTAGAGAAACTCGAGCGGTCTCGTCATCGGGGCCTGGCGGTCTCCGAAGTCCTCGAGGGGGGTCAAAGAAGCTGCAGGAATTCTAGCCCGTGTCGCGGCGACCCTGCCGGTGCGCCGATCCAGGCGGCCCCGTTTCGCCTTCGCGTCAGGCTAACGACCGGCTCAGGACTCGTCCTTCTCCGGGTCGTCGAATTCCAGTCCGTCGGATTCGGAGTCGTCCCGCGGCCGTGAGGTCTGGCACTGGATTTCAGCGCGGGCGATACAGCCGGAAAGGTCTTCATTGATTCGGCGCGCCAATTCGCCACCCGGCTCTCCAACGGCCTGGGAGACGCCCGCCCAGCTGTTGCGTCCGATATCCTTGGCCAGGAAGAGCATGCGGTCCGCGATGGCTAGCACCTCTTGCCAGGTGGTCTCGTGGGGGTGTTTCTCGAGAAATGGAAAGGATGCGAAGCCGATGGAGCAGGTCTGGGACAGTTTGACGCCGGTGCCGATATCGAAGCTGTGTCGCTCGACTGCTTCGCGAATTCGTTCGGCGAAGATCGCCGCGCCACGGCGATCGACGAAACGGCTGATCATGAGAAATTCCTCTCCACCCCAGCGCACGACGAAATCCGATTCGCGACAGACCGAGCGAAGAATATCTGCCGTCTGTTCGAGCACCCGGTCCCCGGCGTCGTGTCCGTACTGATCGTTCAGGGCCTTGAAGTGGTCGAGGTCGAGGATCAGGAAAACCAGATCAGCGCGTTCTGGCGAGGTTGATTCGTACGCCGCCTGAGCGTATCCACGAAGCGTCCGTGCCACGTCGTGGTCGAGATGTTCCGAGAGGAAACGGCGATTGCTCAATCCGGTCAGCGGGTCGGTCAGGCTCGCCTCGTGTAGGGATTTCTTCGCCTCCTCGAGGTCGTGGTTCTTCTGCTCGAGCTGCTCGGTGTGTTCGCGCAATTCGGAGGTCTGCTCGTTCACGCGGGCTTCCAGGGATGCGGTCAGCGCTTCGAGTTCGCGGTGCGTGCGGATCAGGCGGTTCGCCAGAGACGCCGCCATCGAGAAGACCATGACCGTCATGCCCACTGGAAGCAATCGGGGACCGCGGATCCAGTCCTGATCGACGGCGAGATCGAAAAGGCAGGTCGCGAGGAAGAAGGCCGAGGGCGAGAGCATCGCCTGCGGGTGGCCACGCCGATATTCCTGGAAGCCAACCCAGCCCGCGTATGCAATCGCCGGCAGGATCCAGAGCTGGGCCAGCCACAGCGTCGTGATGTTGAAACGCAGATCCGGGGTGAGTCCCGCGAGAGCCGCCAGCCCGACAAAGGACAGCTGGTAGAGCCTGAGTCCGCGCCCGACGGGTCGCGAGAAGATGGACGCAACGAGCTGGATTCCGATCGCAGGCAGCGCATAGATTGCCACGTACTCGAGGTTCTTGAGCAGGATGAAATCGTCGCTGAGGTTGTATTTCCACTGCGTGCGGAGTAGGCAGTAGGCGGCGATGTTGAGGGCGAATGCGCCGAACCAGAAATGTTCTTTCAGACCTCGATGTTCAGCGTAGAGCCGAAGGTGGTAGAGCCCGACGGCTACGAAGCTGGCGACGAGCACCAGGTACGGAATCTCGTCCAGGAGCGCGCGGGTGTTGAGCTGCTCCAGGCGACCGATGAAGAACGGACCGCGCGTGGGTCCTCCCTCGTGGGCTCGGCTGATCGACGATTTCCAGACGCGGATTGCGAGTACGAGCCGATCGTCTGCATCGATCACGGACCTCGGGAGCCGATAGATGCGATGGCGGTCGTATTCCATGCGGGGCTCTGGGGGGAGCGCACCCACTCCGCCGATTCGCTTCCCGCCGGCATACAACTCGTAGCTGCTCGTTATCTCGCCGAGTTGCACACCGACGTGCAAGTCCTCGCGACCGCCGGCGAGCGCTCGGGAGAGGTCGACCTCGAGTCGGTACCAGGCGACGCCCGAGTGATCGCGGTAGCCCTGCCGGCCCCAGCCGCCGGGCACGGACAGCTCCTCCCAGTGCGAGTCGTCGAAGGCGGGATCAGACCAGGCGGGGTCGTCCCCGGTCGCAAATCTCCAGTCACCCGACAGGCTCAACGGTTCGTCGAGCGTTTCGACTACGAGAGTTCGAGCCTGTGTGTCTCCGCCCGCGAATGTCGAGAGGGTGAGAGCAAGTCCGCACAGGACGGTGCGCATGAGGGATCGGAGAGTCCCGGTGCGGCAGCGCACGAATCTGTCTCGGACCACAGCGATTTTCTCTCCAGCCAGCCGTTCTGAGGGAAGCTGGCGCAGCTCGTGTATCGGCCAGAACGGGGTGTTTCTGAACCAACTCGTCACAGCAGTGCTTTCTGCCCATCCGGACGGTCCGACCCATCTCGCGGCTGGCAGCCGAGGTCGTGCGCGGGCCTATGGGTGGGAGAAAACCCGCATAGCAGAGGGGAACCCGGGCGGGGGCCGAAGAATCTCCAGGCTCGGCTTTGGCGTCGTAGGATCGAGAGGAGGGGGGCAGTCGTCGTTATTCGTCGTGGTCGATCAGCAGGATGTCGAGCTGACGAATCGCTTCGTGTGCCGGAACAGCGAGGCCGAGCCCCTCGATTCCCTCACCGACGACCTTGAGGACCGTGATCCCGGCGACTCGGCCATCGGGTGCGAGGAGCGGCCCACCGCTGCTTCCGGGATTCAGGCTCGCATCGGTCTGGATGAATCGGCGTCCGTCCTTTTCGGGGTAGCCGCTCACGACACCACGCGTGATCGTCAGTCGGCGATCGTCGCCGATGGCGACGTTGATCGCGAAGACGTCGCTTCCGAGTGCGAGTTCGCGGTCGGCGACCCGGATCGGGGCACAGGGATGGTTCCTCCCCTGGATCCGGAGCAGCGCGAGATCCGCTTCCCTATCCGCCTGATGCAGCACGGCGGGAAGCTGAGCGCCCGCGTCGATGCGCACCCAGAGTTCCGGCGCGTCGACGACGACGTGGGCGGCGGTGAGGATCCAGCCGTCGGGCGAGATGATGACCCCTGTGCCGGCGACTCCACCGGCTTGGATCTCGACGACGCTCTTGAGCATCTGCGAAAGGCCTTCTGGCAGCGCGGGTTCTTCCGGTCGTTCGCAGGCAGCCATCTCGATGGGGTGGTGGGGGTCGCTTCCGGCAGTCTCCGAGATCCTGTCGATCGCGACGAGGTTCACGAATTTCGGGTCACCGGTCGTCTTGAGGATGGCGTTCACGACCGCGCCGACCAGGGGGTTGGGCTTCATTCCCTCGTCGATGGCGCGCCCTCTGAAGACTCGCGAATAGACCGTCCGCTTCGCGACGGAATCGTGGAGACGGACCTCGACCTCGACTTCGGCGGTCCCGATCCCCGCGCCGCGTCGATTGCGCTTCCGATCCGATTTGTAATAGAAATTGAGCGCGGCGTCGTGGAGGATCGCGGCCATCTCGTATCGGACCTTGATATGCTCTCTCTGGTCGAAGAGGGAGTCCGCTTCGTCGCGCACGTTATAGCCGAGCGCTCTCAGCCGGTCGGTCACGGCGACATTGAAGGCGATGGAGTACGGGCGGGAGATGGTCCAGCGCATCTCGTCCTCGCGTCTCCGGTTGACGTAGATGTCGCCGAGCACGGAGCCGCTCTGGATGCGATAGACGACCTTCCGAAAGGCAAGAGGCTCGGATCCGTTCTCACCGAGGGGAATCGCGGGAGTCACCGGATCGGGCTGCCAGTCCCCGGGACCCACGGGGTGGACACATCCAATCAGGAACATCGCTCCGGCGAGAACGATCAAGGACTCTGGGATCGGGAACGTACGCACGGCGGGCTCCGGAAAAGGTGACGAGCGCGGCGAATGGCTTGCTCGAGCAGGCCGTGACCGCGCCCGCTTCTAGCGTGGCGGCGGCCAGCCTTCGACGAGTTGGCGACGCTTGGCTTCACGTTGGGCGATGACGATCTGTCCTGCGAGTTCTCTCGCCTCATTAGAATCCGTGGCGAGCCAGGCGATCGCGGCGCCGATGACCTCGGCGGGCGCGCCCACGAAGTGACCCTCGAAGCCCGCATCCTTCTGGGTGAGCGCCATCCGCTCTGTGACGACGTGTCCGGGATCGATGCTGTAGGCAATCACGCCGTCGTCACCGTGCTCGATGCAGAGCAGCGGGGCGACGCGTTCGAAGGCGGCCTTCGTCATCGCATAGGCCATGCCCCAGCCCCCCTGGCCGATCTTGCCCGGCGGATCCAGCCGGGCCACGGCAGAAATCATGTTCATTACGATGGCGCCTCCCTGGGCAATGAAACCGGGCAACAGGTGTCGGATGAGTGCCAGTTGAGCATGGACGTTGCCCTCGAACATGCGCAGCATTTCCGGCTCGTCCAGTTCGAGTAGGGGCTGCATCGAGCCCGGCCCCTGGTAGATGGCGTTGTTGAGCAGCAGATCGATGCGGCCGAAATGTTCGAGGGTCTGATCGGCGGCGGCCAGCAGCGACTTGCGGTCGAGCAGGTCCATCGGGACCGCCAGGCCGCGCGCGCCCGCGGCTTCGATGGCCGCGACGGTGGTGTCGAGGCCGCCGGGCAGGACCGTCTTGCCGTCGTCGAGACGGGCGGTTCCATCCACGACGGTCCGCGCGGAGACGGCGACGTCGAAGCCCGCCTGGGCCAGAGCGATGGCGCTGGCCCGTCCTATTCCTCGACTTGCACCCGTAACGAAAGCGATTCTTCTGGACATCGGGGGATCATATCACCACACGGACGGCGGATCGAAGCCGATGGTGGAATCGAATCGCGTGAAAATCGGGTGCAAGCATCCGCGCCGGGATCGGCTCGATCGGAAAGACCCGATTTCGTCCCTTTAGTGAGCCTCTGCCCGCGCCAGACCACCCGGGCGCGCACCCGTGTCGCGGCCGTTCTCGCGCGTCATCTGTCCGGCGACGAAGGTCGCGACGTAGCCGCGCGCGCCCTGGACGAGTCGCCGCCCGGCTGCCGGCAGGTCGTGTACGACGCGCGGTCGTTCGAGCTGTAGTCGTGAGAAATCGATCACGTTGATATCGGCGCGCAGACCTGCCCGGAGCAGCCCTCGATCATTGAGTCCGAAAAGCGCCGCGGTTTCCGCCGTCTGTTTGTGAACCATCCATTCGATCGGAAAGCGCGGACCTCGCGACCGGTCCCGAGACCAATGGGTCAGCAGGAAGGTCGGTACGCTGGCGTCACAGATCAGACCACAATGGGCGCCGCCATCCCCGAGGCCCAGCAGCGAGCAGGGATGATTCAACATTTCGTAGGCGACCCCATGATCGCCCTCGCTGTAGTTGGCGACGGCATGCAAGAGCAGCGCCTGCCCCTCGTCCTCGAGCAGCAGATCGTAGAGCACCTCGATCTCGGACCTCGATTCGCGCCGCGCGAGCGCGGCCAGACTGCGCTCGGGTCCGGGCTCGTAGTCCGGCACCGCTTCCAGCGGGAAGACCCGCTCCCCTTCGTAGTCGAAGAGCGCAGAAAAGGGATCGTTCTCGGGGGCGGGCAGGGGCGTTTCGGAGAGAATGCGCTGTCGCAATCCGGGGTCGCGAAGCCGCCTGACGCGATCGGACAGTGGCAGATCTCCCAAGGCGAGGTAGCTCGGTCGATAGGCGAAGGGATGTACGGTCTGCAGGCCCACGAGGACGGATTGCATGCGCCCGAGAGTCTGCGGGCGAAGCTCGATTCCCGCGGCTCGTGCGTCCAGGGCCCGGTCGTAGGCGAGCTTCCAGCGATCGGGACAGCTGTCGAGTTGGGCGAGCCCGAAGGTCACAGGGCGCTTCGCTCGGGCGGCGAAGTCGCGCATCCAGGCAAGCTCGCCTTCGAGCGCATCCGGATCGTCCCCCGCGCTACCCTGAAAGGAGAGTTCGATCACACCCCGGTCCTCTTCGCCCAGCACGTCTGCGAGGGCGTCGAACTCCGCGTCCAGAGCGAAACAGCTCGGGGTCGGCCGACCGTCACAGTCACGATCGAGTCGACTGCGCGACGTCGAGAGACCCAGGGCGCCTGCGGCGAGTGCCTGGCGGAGCCGATCGGCCATCTCCGCAATCTCGTCCGGTCGGGCTGCATCGCAGAAAGCGCGTTCGGCACCCATCGCGTAGACACGAAGCGCCGCATGGCCGACGAGCGCGCCCACTTCGACGCTGCGGGGAGTCGCATTCAAGGCATCCAGGTAATCGGGGTAGTCCTCCCAGGACCATCGAATGCCCTCGTCGAGCGTCTTCTCTGGAATGTCCTCCACGCCTCCCAGCAGGCGTTTCAAGACCGGACGGTCCGGCGTACGCACGGGGGCCAGACCAAGGCCACAATTTCCGATCACGACGCTCGTTACGCCGTGCTCGCTCGATGGGCTGACCAGTGGATCCCACAACACCTGCGCGTCGTAGTGGGTGTGGATGTCTACGAAGCCGGGCGTCACATAGGCGCCGTCCGCCGAAAACTCTCGTCGAGCGGACAGTGTGCAGCGAGTTCCCACCTCGACGATGCGCCCGGCATCGATCGCGACGTCGCCCGTCGTCGGTTCGCCGCCGCTTCCGTCGATGATCTGGCCGCCGCGAATCACGAGATCGATCATCGAATCACCTCCCCGTTCAGTCCAGCTGATCAGAAAGAAACGTCCTTCTGAGTTTGTTTGGTCGGGCTCGATCACCACCGAGGTTCTGACCCAAGGCGCGAATGACCTAACTCGTTCGCTCGTGGATCTGGGCGATCATCGCAGTGACATTATCCAACCCGCCGGCCTGATTGGCCACATCGATCATCCACGCCACCCCCGCGTGGGGATCCGGCGCGCGCTCCGCGAGCCTCTTCAGGTCCTGATCCGCAAGCATCGCGTAGAGCCCGTCAGAACAGAGCAGGAACGTGTCCCCCGAGCGAATCTCGACGGGGGCGATGTCGATCTCGACCTCCTCCCGGACCCCGAGTGCCCGCATGATCTGGTTTCGCTTCGGATGGTCCCTTGCCTCTTCGGGCGTGATCGATCCGTTGCGGACCAGGAGGGCCACGACCGAGTGATCCTCTGTGAGCGATACGAATCCCCCGCTTCGCAGTCGGTAGAGGCGACTGTCGCCAACGTGAGCCACGAACGACGTACCGTTCCTGCACAGCAGCAATGCGACGACGGTCGTTCCCATTCCCTTGAGCGTCCGGTCCTTGCCCGCGAGCCTGTGGATCTCGAAGTTGGCTCGTTCGAGGGCGTATTTCAGACGAGAATGTGGATCCCCGTCGGCTTCGCGACACAATTTACCGAGGGTGCCCACCGCCATCCGGCTCGCAATCTCACCGCCCTGGTGCCCGCCCATGCCGTCGGCGACCACGAGAAGGATCTCGCCCCGCTCCGGATCATCGAAACGATCGAAGGCATCCTGGTTGACCTTGCGGATCCGCCCGACATGCGTCGTGCCGGCGATCGCGAGTTCGAATTCGCCCCAGCGCTCTCTTCCGTCTTCGATCCGCTGCACGACCGGCAAGAGGTTCCATCCTTTCCCGCTTCACTCTCCCCCGTCACCCTACCGCATCTGGCTCTCCGAGTCCGAGGCGTCATTCAGCGGGGATCGATCTCATGGTTCGAGGGCCGGGTGCGCCACGGGAGTTCGTTGAAGGGATGACATAACAGACATCGAATCAAGGGTCCACGAGGCGAGGTGGCGAGATTAGCGAGGTGTACAGCCCAACCGTGAATCGGGTGTTACACTTGGGGTCATCGATCACGAGACTGATCTCCGGGTTGCGGGTAGCGCTCTCGGATTCACGGCCACGGTCATGGTGATGGTCACCGCGGCCCAGACGCGAGCAGGAATTCCGATTGTCCCGACTGTGTTGCTTGCTCCTCATGATCCTCCTCCCACTCTTTGTGGCGAATTCCGCGCATGCGGCAGTCGACGACACCCTCGAGATGCTCGAAGACGCCGCTGAGAACCCTTTTCCGGAGGACCCGGTTCGTTTGAGGGATCGACGGATTCCGCCGATTCGGCTGCAGCTCGATGAAGACGTCACGTGGAGTGACTTTCAAGGGACGGACGTCACGACAATTCGCACGAAGCTCAATGCACGCGTCATCCTGCCGCTTTCGAAGACCTTCATCATGTCGGCGTCGACCTACGGAGCCGTGACGAACACGCTGTTTAGCGGCCGAGGTAACGTGATCGAGACGGGCCGTACCTCGGGTGATGCATGGGATGAGCTCTACGAGTTTTCGCTGCGCCTGCAAGCCCGTTATTTGCTGACGGAGCGCTGGGGTCTTCTCTTTGCGAGCTGGATGACGTCGCGCTTCGAGCAGGGCGCATCGTTCAGGAGCGGCATGAAGGGCGCGGGTGCGCTGGCCATGACCTATAACTTTGGGGACCGTGTCAGTGTCTCCGCGGGGCTTGCCGTATCATCGCGGATCGTGGGCGGCGGGACGAGCGTGAATCCGATCGTGATTGCTTCGTGGCAGATCAATGACGTTCACGAACTCGCGACTTCGGGGCTGGGCGTCCGGCTGAAATCCAACTGGAACGAGACGTTGACCACGTTCGTCTAGGGCCGATTCAAGGGCCGACGTTGGCGGCCTGGACGACCGCGAGGACGGAATCGTCAACAAGGGAACACTCCGCGACCGCCAGGCCCCCATCGGTGTGGGCATTCGGTGGAAATTCCTGAAGAGGTGGAGCTTGCGAGGGGATTTCGGCCTGCTGGTCTATCGACAGTTGAAGACGACCAACGAAGACGACGACTCGATCAACACCCGGACCAGCAGCGGCCCCGGTGTCTTTGGAGGCCTGCTCTTGGCATGGAGATACTAGAGTCCGGCGCCCTGTTCGTGCGACTCGTGCGACCGACTCCGCTCACGAGCGACATCAAGACTTAGTCGGCAGGATCTCATGCCGAGGCCGCGCGTAGGTCCTCCCGCAAAGTCCGCGCCGCCAGTAGATTGAAAATCGAAGCCAGGGTGTGGGGGACGATCACGATGAGTAGCGAATAGCGCACGGCTTCGGCGCCGAAACGGGGATCGAGCCAATCGTTGAGGACACCGACGATCAGCGGCCCCAGCGCGGCGCCCACCAGGTTGAGCATGAAGATCACGATTGCTGCGGCCATCGATCGCATGTGGGGCTTCGCGACTCCCTGCGCCATCGCGTAGGTGGGACCGGTCCACATGTTCACGGCCCATCCGCCTAGCATGTAGCAGCCGACGGCCCAGTAGAGATCGGGAATCAAGAGAAAGCCCACCAGGAACGGAAGCGCGATGATCGAGCTGATGGCCGGCATCCACATGTACCAGCGCGGATCGCGTTTTCCCAGTGCGTCGGAGAGGCGGCCGCCGATGATCTGGCCGACCAAGCCGAGCACGCCGATGATCGCGCCCAGGAGGATACCGACCTCGGAGAGCGAGAGGCCGTGTACTCGGATCAAGAAGGTCGGAATCCAGTAGCCGGAGCCGTAGCTCGAGAAGCCGTGGAGCATCGCCGAGGCCACGATGAAGACGTAGGAGCGCCGCGTCATCAGGTAGCGGAGCACCTCGCGAAGCGGCTCTTCTGGCTCGCTGGCCTTCGCCTTCGGTCCATCGTACGCGCCACGGATCGGATCGCGCACCGTAAAGCGGAAGATCACGGCGGCGACGAGACCGGGCGCGCCGACGTAGAGGAAGGCTTCGTGCCAACCGACGTATTGGCCGATGTAGCCGCCTCCGAGGTAGCCCGCGATCGACCCCAGACTGGCCCCGGCCGCGAAGATCGCGAGCGCGGTCGCGCGGCGCTCTGGCGGAAAATAGTCGGAAATGAGGGAGTGCGCGGAGGGGGTGAAGGACGCTTCGCCGAGACCGACTCCGAGGCGCGCGGCGGCCAGCGCAGTGAAGTTGCGCGCGAAGCCCGAGGCGACGGTCATCGCACTCCAGACCGCCATCCCCAGCGTGATCAGCCATACGCGAGAATGGCGATCGGCCCAGCGCGCGAGTGGCAGGCCGGCCAGCGTGTACGAAATGACGAAGATCGGGCCGGTCAGGAGGCCCATCATGGTGTCGGAGACGCCGAGGTCCTCTTTGATGGGCTGGATCAGGATTGCGAGAATCTGTCGGTCGACGAAATTGAAGACGTAGACGACGAAGAGGGCGCCGAGTACGAAATTCGAATAGCCGCGCGTCGCGGGGAGATTCGGATCGCTGCTCTTTTGCTCGGTCACGCCGGCGCCGCGCCTTCGATGTCCGCCGCGTAGCGGTGTCCGGCGATCTCGGCTCCCTCCGCCTGGAGCCTGGCGAGAGCGATCTCGCGGAGAGATTCGAGCCGGATCTTGTTGTTGGCCGTGAGGTCGAGCTCGGCCTCGGTCAGGAAGAGCGTCCGGCGCGGCAACTTGTAGGCGGAGAGGTGCTTTTTCAGGAACGCACGAATTTCGGCCTGGGAAGGACTGGCGTTGGGCGCGGGCACGGCGCAGACCACTACGATTTCGCCTAACGTCGGGTGAGGAACCCCGACAGCACGCGCCGTGTGGAGGTCGGATCGGCCGTCGAGCAGTCGTTCGATCTCCCCGGGCGAGACGTTGGCGCCCCCGGTCTTGATCAGGTCACCGAGTCGGCCGGTCCAGTGCAGATAGCCCTTGTCGTCGAGATGTCCCCCGTCGCTCGTGGCAAAATAGCCGTCCGGACCCAGCACGGACTCGATATCGACCTTGTGATAGCCACGCATCAAGGTGATCCCGCGTACCTCGATTTCGCCGTGCTCCCCGTCACGAAGGACCGCACCGCTATCGGGGTCGACGATGCGGATCTGCATGCCCGGCAGCGGGCGGCCGTGTGTGGTGTCACGCAGGACCAATTTGGAATCCGATGGGATCGAGGCGCATATCGTGAAGGTTTCGGTCAAGCCGAACGACGCGCCGGGTCCCCAATCCTTGCGGTCGGCCCCTGCGAGCTTGTCGAGGGGACTGTCCGAGCTCACCTTGCGCAGACAGCGCAGGTCGCGGTGCTCGGCGGTGGGATGCTCGGCCAGGGCATGGGATTGATGGGCCCAGACGAAGGCGACGGATGCACGCTCGGACTCGATCAGGTCGAGCGCTTCACCGGGCTCGAAAACCTGCTGGAGTAACAGACAGCCTCCGGAGGCGAAGGTGCATCCAAGCGTCATCGAGATTCCGGCCGTCCAGAAGAAGGGCTGGGCACTGAAGACGCGTTCGTCACGGTCGAGGCGCAGTTGCTCCCTGAAACACCAGAATTGGGTCACCGCTGCACGGTGGCGATGGATGACACCCTTGGGCTGCGCCGTCGAGCCCGAGGTGTAGATCACGAACGCGTCGTCGGAGGGCTCGACCTCGTCGACGAGCGCGTCGACCAGCTCGCGGGGCACATCGCGTCCGAGTTCGCGCAGTGCGTCCCAGCTCTGGATCGCACCCTCGCCGCCGCCGTCGAGCGTGAAGATGTGGCGCAGCTGAGGCATCGCCCGGCAACGGATGCGACCGGGTGCGTCGCTCGCGATCTCCGGATGGCGATGTGTCAGTTCTTCGAGGTAGTTCCGCCCGACCAGCGAGGACTGCACTAGCAGGAAGGCCGCGTCGCTATGCCTTAGCACGTGCGCCCGCTCGGCTGGGGTCGCGAGGGTGCTGACCGGAACGAGGACGCCACCGATCATGCCCACCGCGAATGCGGTCGTGATCCATTCGGGGCGGTTCGGCATCAGCAATGCGACGCGCGTACCCTTGACTACCCCGGCCCCCACCAGCGCGCGCGCGATCTCGACGGCCTGTCTGTGGATTTCGCCGTAGTCGAAGCGTTGGCCCTCGAAGACGACGGCCTCGCGTTCGGCGTAGGCGTCCGCCACGTCGTTCAGGAAACGACCGAGTGTCAACCGGCTCGGATCGCCATCGATCGGTGCATCGGAGGCATCGGTCATGACCACGACTCGCGGGTCAGCTGCCCGGCAGCAGGACCTGTGCATCCCCCTTGGCCAGGATGACGTCCTGCTGGTTCGTCATGCGCACCGCGATATTCGCGATCGGACCCGCGGCATTGTTGTAGTCGACGCCGGTGACTTCACCGTTCAGGAAGGTCGCGTCGCCCGTGTGGGCGGGGCCGGTGTATTTCATGTCGGAATGGATCACAAAACCGTGCTCCCCGGCCCAGTTTGCGAGGTAGTCGAGGATCCATCCGCCCATGGTCGCCCCGTAGCCATAGCTTCGCGGCATCCCGATCAATCGAGCGTATCTCGGTTGTACGTGGCCCCGCGAAGGACCCCGATACAAGCCATCGCCCTCGGCGGGGTCGATCTTCTGTCCCTCGAGGTCGCGCGACATCTCGGGGATCCAGCCGGCCTCCAGGGTGGAAGAGAGCCCCTCGTCGTAGGTGGCCCCCCAGATGGTCATCGTGTAGGAGCGCCACTCGGTCGTAAAGCTGGCCACGGTATGCGGACCGATTGGGCAGGTCGGGAGCACCTCGCCCACCTTGGCCATCAAGCGCTTTTCATGGCCCATGTCGTGAAACGTTCGGTAGTACTCGAATTTCTGCTTCTCGATCTTTTCGAGATCTTCGTCCGACCAGACGGGATCCTCTCGGGCTTCGCCGTAGTCCCCGGCAATTCGTGCTGCCTCCTCGGCGAAATAGCGGATCGAGGTTGACCGCTGCTTCCCGATCACCTCGCCCCTCTGGTTGATATAGGTCGTGTCGCCGCGCGAGAACATGGTCGGGCCAGCAAATTTCGTTTTCTTCACGACGTAGTCATAGAGCATGCGGTCCGATTTGACGCGATCGCCTGGGCGTACGCGTGGGCCGTTGAACCACCACTCATCGCCGCCGAATAGCATGTGGGTGCCGTCGATATGGCCCTGGATCGCCGGGGTCGCACCGTGGCCGACGGTGCAGTTCACGGTGAAGGATTGGGGCGCGATGATCTCGCCGAATACACTCTCTGCGGCGAACTCGTTGTCGAAGTAGAGCGGATTCGGATTCTGCATGCCCTGCGCCCAGCGGCGAATGTCGTTGATGTGGATATCGTCGTGGAACTGGCCGCCGCCGAGCGGTATCCCCAGCCATTTGTCGACCTCGGTCGTGTCCATCGTGGTTCGGGGTTCGGAATCTGACATCGTTGCACCTTTCTCTGGGCTCTGGGTCTCTGGGCGGTTCTCTGGGAGCGGTTCTGTGAGTGGCTTCTTCCGGGAGCGAGCCGAGTCGTAGCGGAGACTTCGAGGCTTCGCTCGAGACTGTTCCGTTCATTGCGGCCTGCGCATGCTCGGCCAGGGCTTCTATTGAACCACGTTGGACCACGATCTGCACTCATATGCAGCCTTGCACCATTATGCAGAAGAATTTACCCTTCTTCGTGTGAAACAAGAGAGCCGGACGGAGCGGAACAAGCGCGAGGTGCGGGGCCGGATTCTGGCCGCTGCCGGCGGGCTCTTCGTGGAACACGGCATCGAGGCCACCAAGGTCGAGGCGATCTGCGATCAGGCCGATATCGCCCTGCGAACCTTCTTCAACCATTTCCCGAGCAAACGAGACGTCGTCCACCAGCTCGGAATCGACGCGACAGCCGAAGTGACGGCTCGTATCCACGCTGCTCACGAACGGGGCCGCTCGACACGTGAGCGCCTCTCGGCTTTTTTTGCCGACAGCATCGAGGTCTCGCTACATCGAGGCCCACCCCATCCCGAGCTGCTCGCCTCGCTCGTGGCGGTGCTCTTCGGTTCGGCGGATCTGCAGGCGGCACGGAACGCGATGATGGCGCTGCTCCGCGAGGGCGTCGCGGCCGGTGACGTCACGGCGCGATACCCGATCGAAACGCTCTCCGACGCGGTGATCGGAACCTTCTATCGGATCATGATCGAATGGGCGAACCAGGACGGCTACCCGATTCGCGAGCAGCTGCAGAGTGCTTGCGAATTCCTATGCGACTCGGTCGCATCGAGGTCGCAGACGCTGGGCACGCAAACGACCGATCCCGACTTAAGGATAATAGGGGAACAGGAAAATCGGCGAACAGGCGAATACGAAGGAGGACCGGAAATGACCAGCGTGAGATATGCGGCGCGACACGAGGATCCCGCGAGCGGAATTCGCTCGGCGCCGGTGAGAGCTACGGCGAAGGCACTCTGGGCCGACTACGAGACCGATGCCGAGATCATCGAATCGGTTTTGCCCCGTCCTCTTTCGCCCGGACTCGAACCGATTGTTCACCTCAGCATCGGGCAGGTCGAGATGGAGAGCGGTGCCGGCTTCGGCATCGGCAATTTCACGGTGCGCGCGACCCATGGCGACTTCCAGGGGGAGTACGGACTCGCGATGCCGATGGGAAGCGAGGCCGCCGTGATCGGTGGCCGCGAGACCTGGGGCGAGCCCAAGAAGATCGCCGACTGCAGCATCGAGCGGACCGGCGACGAAGTGGTCGCGAGAATCGTTCGCGGCGGCATCGCCTACGCCGAGTTACGCGGCGTCGTCGTCGAGACGCTCCCCGTCCCGCCTCCGCGCGAGACGCTCGACTTCTACTTCAAATTCATGATCTCGCCCGATGGCAAGGGCTTCGATCAGGATCCCGCCCTCGTGCACTGTCGGCGCACGTATACGATCAGTCGCTGGGAGCGCGTGGAGGGGGAGGTCATCCTGCGCGATTCGCCGATCGATCCCGTGGCCGACATCCCGGTCCGTCGTCTGGTTTCGCTCCACTATGTCGAGTTCGAATCCGAGCAGGTGGGCGAGATCGTCGAGCGCGTTCCGGGCGAATGGATCGCGCCCTTCGTGCACCAGCGTTATGACCATTTCTCCTGGAATCGTTGAGCGGGAGTCGAGCCGATGGAAGATCTGAGCGGACGCGTGGCGGTCATCACCGGGGCAGCGAGCGGTATCGGGTTCGCGATGGCCCGCCGCTTCGCAGAAGAGGGCATGCAGGTCGTGCTCTCCGACGTCGAGGAGGGCTCCCTCGCCGCTGCCGTCAAGTCCCTCGAGCAGGCCGGCCACCGCGCACTGGGCGTCGTGTGTGACGTCCGCTTCCAGGACTCCGTCTACGCGCTGCGCGACGCGGCCGTTCGCGAGTTCGGGGCCGTGCACGTGGTGTGCAACAACGCCGGCGTCGCCCGCGCGCCGGGGGGTGGCTTCATGTGGGAATACGACCTGAACGATTGGGAGTGGATCCTGTCGGTGAATATCATGGGAGTCGTTCACGGTCTTCGCGCGTTTGTTCCGCTCCTGCTCGAGCAGGGGGAAGAGGCACATATCGTCAACACGAGCTCGGGCAATGGTGGCCTGTCCCCCATGCGCGGTCTGCCCATCTACGCAGCCTCGAAGAGCGCTGTGACACAGATCAGCGAATGCTTGTGGGGTCAACTCGAAGCCGTCACGAAAGCGGTCAGCGTTTCGGTCCTCTATCCCGGTCCGAAAGCGCTCGACACCGGGATCTGGTCGGCGGAGCGCAACCGACCGACGGAGCTCCCGCGATCGAGGTCGCGCGAAACGCAGTCGATGGCGGGCCTGAAGGCCTTCATGTCCGACGCCGGCGTCGACCTCGAGGTCACCCCGCTCAGCGAGATCGCGGATTTCGTCGTGAGCGGGATCCGGCGGAAGCGTTTCTGGCTGATTCCCGAGAGCGAGAACAATGACGAGAGCATCCGCGCTCGAGCGGAGTCGATGCTTGCACGCGATGCGCCGGACTACATGGTCCAGGCCCGTGAACTCGTGCTGGGTGGAATCGGGGAGGTGGGGTCGTGACGACCGACAACTCGACCGCGACGACCTTATCGAGCGACACGAGCGAAGATCGCTACGTGATGATCTCGGCCGATTGTCACGCCGCCCCGAAGCTCGACGACGTGCGAGAATATGTGGATCCCGAGTGGCGTGCGGAGTTCGATGTCTGGCGCCAGAAGAAGGCTCTTCGGACCGACCGCCGGCGGATCGGGGAGCCGCTCTTCGACGAGGCGGCTCAGCAGGAGTTCCGCGATGCCGCTGGGGTCGACGACGGGGCCATGGGCGGAATCTGGGACTCCGATCGGCGACTGCGTGAGCTGCATGCGGACGGCGTCGTGGCCGAGGTGATCTTTCCCGGTGGCGCGACGACGCCGGACGGCGAGGCGGGTGACCTGCCTTTCGACGTCGGGATTGCGACCTACCAATACGAGCAGGACGCCGCCCTGTGGCAGGCGGGCGTGCGAGCCTACAACCGCTGGCTCGCTGATTTCTGCGCCGAGGCACCCGGTCAACGCGCCGGGGTGGGGCTGATCACCGTGGACGACGTCGATCTCGCCGTACGGGAAGTCCGGTGGTTGCGCGAGCACGGCGTGTTCGGTGGGATCCTGCTGCCCGGGGGTGCGGTGGGGATCGGAAATCTTCCCCCCGCCTATCACGATCCGCGTTACGAACCGCTCTGGGCTGTCTGTGCCGACCTTGGCATGCCCGTTCACACCCATTCGGGTTGGACGCCGGACTTCGAGGGGCACCCGGGCTCGACCGGCATCTACCTGTCCGAGATCATCTACTGGGCGCATCGTCCCTTCTGGTTCATGATCTGGTCCGGCGCTTTCGAACGCTACCCGGCGCTTCGCCTCGTGATGACCGAGCAGAAGGCGGAATGGCTGCTCGACACCCTCGCGCTGATGGATTCGCGCTACGAGCTCCCGATGTTCGCCCAGCTTCGCCGATCGCTTCCGATGAAGCCGAGTGAGTACTACGCGCGCCAATGCTATGTGGGCGCTTCGTATATGGACGAAGGCGAGTGGGAGGCCCGCCACGCACTCGGCGTCGGCCGTCTCGTCTGGGGATCCGACTATCCGCATCTCGAAGGCTCCTGGCCAAATACCGTCGATCACCTTGGGAAGGCCTTTGCGGAGGTACCCCGCGACGAGGTGGCGCAGATGATCGGCCTCACGGCGGCCGACGTGTACGGCTTCCGTCTCGATTCGCTGAAGGCGCTTGCGGCCGAGTACGGTCCGACGCTCGACCAGATCGGTTGTGCTCGAGGGATCCGCACCACGGGCGGTCCGTAAATGATTGGAGAGAATCCATGAGTCGTCTGCTTTTCGTATCGTCTGATTGCCACGCGGGGCTTCCGCCGGGACAGTACCGCCCCTACCTCGACCCCCGGTTTCGCGATCGGTACGACGAGGATGTCGCGGTCCAGCTCGAGATTGCGAAAGAGAATCGCAAGGTGATGCTGGTCGAGGAAATCAATGCGAAATGGCGTCAGGGGATCGAGAAGGATCTCACGGGGGCTTGGGATGGCGCGCAGCGCCGGAAGGTGCTGGACGGTGACGGGATCGCTGCCGAAATCATCTTTCCCGACGGCATCACCGAAGACAACGCGCCGCCCTTCGGAGCCGGACTCTCGGTGGGCCCGCTCGGCGGGGAATACGAAACTCAATGGGCCGGCGCGCGGGCCCACAACCGCTGGATTGCCGAACTCTCGCAATCCGCCCCGGAACGACATCTCGGAGTGGCCGTCGTGCCCGCCACCTGGGATGTGGACGAAGCGGTTCGCGAGGTGCGCTGGGCACGTGAGAACGGGCTGAGATCCATCATGATTCCGGTTTTGTGGGGGCCCCATGATCCCTACCACCACCCCAAATACGATGCACTCTGGGCCGTCTGCCAGGAACTCGACGTCGTGATCCACTTCCATTCGGGACCCGGGCCCTCGCAGGAATATTTCGGCCCGATGCCGAGAAAGCCTGGGCATCAAGACATGCTGGGCGGCATGGGGATCTACGTGTGCGAAGCGGTGTGGGCGGTCGTACGGCCGCTCACCTTCTTGATCTGGGGAGGGGTCTTCGAACGCTACCCGAAGCTGAAGGTGGTCGTGGCCGAGGCGACGACCACCTGGGCCGAGAACTACCTCGAACATCTGGATGACCGTTATGTCGATTGGCACGTGACGGCAAAGCTGGGCGACTACAAGAGCCACATGTCGATGAAGCCCAGCGACTATTTTCATCGGAATATCCGGCTCGGGACCTTCTATCAACGCAGGGAGGTCGATCGGCGCCACGGTGTCGGCCACGAATGCATGATGTGGGCCAGCGACTACCCGCATCCTGAAGGCACCTGGCCCAACACGCAGAAGGCCATGGTCGAGGCGTTTCAGGGTGTGCCGATCGCGGAGATCGAGACGATGCTCGGCGGCAGCGCGGCCGCGTTCTACGACCTCGATACCGAGAAGCTCGCGCCACTCGTCGCGCGGATCGGTCCGGAGGCGAGCCTTTTCGGGTGAAGGGTGAGCGCTTCCCGCGCGGGCGGGTGGCGTTCAGGCCGCGGGCTGCCCCATCGCGATGGGCGGCGTGTTGCACGAAACGGCGCCACGGGCGTTTTGCCCGCTGGAGAAGAAGACGAAATCGTAGACGCCGTCCTCCGCCAGCCGGTCCGAGCAGATCGCTTCGCCGACCCGGACTCCGTAATGTACGGCGACCTCCTGGTGGCAGAGCAGTGTCGTCGGCAGATCGTCGATCCCGACGCCGAAGAACCAGCTGTCGACGCCGATGATCGCGGGTCGCTTTGAAGCGAGCCAACGACATTCGCGCAATCCGGGTCCCGACTGCCGACCTTCGAGATAGCGGACGGGGTCGAGTTCGAGCAACTCGCGCCAGCCCGAGCGCAGGAGGACGACGTCACCGGGGCCGATGGGATCCGTCACGTCCTGCCGCTCGAGCGCGGCAACGATGTCTTCGACGGTGATCCGATATCCCTCGCGCAACATGACCCGACCGTTCGAGAGCCTCTCGAGGTCGCCTTCCTCGCTCGCCGCGACCTTGAGGCCGAGGACGTCGACCAGCACGCCGCGCGTCACGATCGGGCCCTGCGTTTCCTGACCGAGCTGCGTGGTCCCCCAGGTCTTCGCAATTTCGATCCCATCGACGCCGTTGTAGAATTTTCCGGCGATTCCCACATGTTGCAGGCCGTTGATCTTCGTCCCCATGTTGTAGGTGTACGAGACTCTTTCCTCGAGGGCACAGCCCAGCCAGGGGCCGAGCGGCTCGGTATCCGGGCAGATGCCCTCGAAATCGTCCGCGGGCGTGAAGCCGAGTACGGACAGCGTCTGTTCGTACTCTCGATCGCCGTTGGCCGGGAAACCGTTGAAGAGGGTTTCGGAGAGGTCGTAGGTCTCGACGGGGCGCGAAAAGTCCAGCCGCGCGAGCGACTCGGCCGTCTTTTTCGGAGTGACCTCGTTGTAGGTCCCGCGCTGATCATCCGGACCGTAGCGGCTCGGTAGCCAGACGCCCTGGGCCACGGCCTCGAGGTCGAAGGGTTCGTCGTCGAATTCGCCGCCATCGGCCTGTCCGGGTGTCATCGATCGGCTCCATCCTGCAGAATCATCCGTATGGTGTCACGCCCGTCGCCCGTCGCCGTCGAGCGCCACCCGAATACGAATTGAAGTTGAACGTCGGGTCGCTCATCATGATGGCGCATGTGGAACTTCACATCCGCTGGAAAGTGCCGACCTTGAGCGATCTCTTCGGTGTCGAAGGAAAGGTCGCCCTCGTGACGGGTGGGTCGCGCGGAATCGGCCGCATGATCGCGAGAGGGCTCGTCGCGGCCGGGGCGAAGGTCTATATCACCGCACGCACGGCGTGTGAGGAGACCGCACGCGAGCTCTCCGAGGAAGGCCTCTGCCTGCCCCTGCCAGCGGATCTCTCGGAGGAGGCTGGAATTCACAGCATCGTGCAGGCGTTCCGGTCCGCCGAGCCCGCGCTGCATATCCTCGTGCACTCGGCGGGCGCCCATCATGTCGCGCCTCTCGAGGAACATTCGCCCGAGGCCTGGGACAACGTCTGGTCCGTCAACGTCAAGGCCTTGTTCCGGCTCGTGCAGGAACTTCAACCCGAATTGAAGGCGGCGGCTCAGCCCGGCGATCCGGCGAGGGTCATCGCCTTGGGATCCGCGGACGGCACGCGCGTGCCGCAGATGGATGTCTACGCCTATGCGGCCAGCAAGGCGGCGCTGCATCATCTGGTGGCTCATCTTGCGCGCAGGCTTGCGCGAAGGGGCATCACCGTAAACGCGATCTCACCCGGGGCCTTTGCCACCGACATGTTGCGTCCGGCACTCGAAGAGTGGGGCGAAGAGACCGTCACGGAGACGGTCCCGATGCGTCGCTTCGGGGAGCCCAGTGATATCGAGGCCGCCGTTCTCTACCTGGCCTCGCGGGGTGGGTCCTATGTGACTGGCGCGATCCTGCCGGTGGATGGGGGTCTCGCGCTGGTCTAGCTCGGGACACCCACAGAGCACCTGGGCGTTGGGACGAATCTCGGGCGAGCGAACGCATGATCGACGCCTCGTGGACCCCGTGGACCTCTGGGGCGAGCACGAATCGATTGAATCGGAAGGAAAGTCCATGGCCGTTGATCTTCGCGAACTGCTCGACCCCGACTCGACGGCGGTTCTCACGATGGAGCTGCAGCGCGGCGTCGTGGGAGACCTGGCGGTGATGCCCCATCTTCGCGACGCCGTGGAGGCCGAAAATATTCTTCCGCACACAGCCGATCTTCTGCGAGCCGCCCGAAGGGTCGGCGCCCGGGTGATCCACTGTACGGCGATGTTCCGTCCGGATCGAGCCGGCTCTCCGGCGAATACCCCGTTCACCGCTGCCGCTCTGAAGAAACCGGTCACCCTCTCGGTGGGTTCACCCGCGGTCGAGGTGGTTCCCGAGCTCGAGCGTGCCGCCTCGGACCTCGAATCCGCCCGCATGCACGGCATGGCGCCATTCATCGGTACGGATCTCGATCCGATGCTGCGTGCCGAGGGGATTCGAAGCGTGGTCGCCACGGGCGTCTCGGTCAACGTCGGGATCTTTGGTCTGGTGCTCGAGGCCGTGAATTTCGGCTATCGCGTGGTGATTCCGACCGACTGTGTGACGGGTCTCCCAGCCGACTACGCGGCGGACGTCCTGACTAACAGCCTGGCGCTGCTGGCTACGCGTGTGAGCTCGGCGGAGATTATCCAGGCCTGGCGGGCGTAAGGGGGTCGAAGGGCGCTCGAGGGGCAGGGTTCCACGCGCTCCAGGCGTTGCGCGCGACGCCGACGGGGACCCACGATCCAGCGGCGATCGCCTCGTAAACGCGAATTGATTCTGAATCGCCTGTGGCACATAGTCTCGGGCGATGGGTGAATCGTCCGTACACAGCGAAGCCGACCTCCAGAAGCTGCGTCTGGAAGTGCGTCAGTGGCTCGATGAAAACTCACCCGCAAAGCCGGACTTCAAGCTTCCGGACAGCTTTCTCGAGGTCAGTTCGAACGAGCAATTCGAATATCTTCGGGCCTGGCAGCGTTCCGTCTACGATGCGGGCTACCTCGGGATGTCCTGGCCGAGTGAATTCGGGGGCCGGGGTCTTCCGCAGGCCTATCAGAGTGTCGTCAACGACGAGATGGCCGCCCGGAACAGGCCCTTCATGCTGAACATCGTCGGTCTGATGTGGGCCGGCCCGGTGATCTTGAAATTTGGAACGATGCAGCAGAAGAAGCGGTACCTGGCTCCGCTACTTCGAGCCGACGAAATCTGGTGTCAGGGATTTTCGGAGCCCGAGAATGGTTCGGATCTCGCCAACGTCCAAACGACCGCCATCCGAGACGGCGACGACTACGTGATCAACGGAACCAAGATCTGGACGAGCCTGGGCACGCAGGCCCACCACATGATCCTGCTTGCGCGCACGGATCCCAACGCGGGAAGCAAGTACCGCGGACTCACGTTTTTTCTGGCGCCGGTCGACGGTCCGGATGTGGAAAAACGTCCGATCCGCAAGATGACCGGTGAGTACGGTTTCAACGAGACGCATTTCAGTGACGCCCGCGTGCCGGCGAGTTGCGTGCTCGGAGAGGAGGGGCAGGGCTGGTCGGTCGCAATGGCCACGCTGGCCTTCGAGCGATACGCCGAGGGCGGCCAGGCGGGTGGTCTCGACATGGTGCAGCTGCGCGTCGCCGAGCTCGTGGAAATGGCGCGTGAGTGCCGGCGGGACGGCCGACCGGCGATCGAGGATCCGGTCGTGCGAGAAGAGCTGACACGACTCTCGATCGAGGAGCGCGCGATCGACCTGAACGACATTCGCCGCGACGTCCCGGGACTCTGCCGCGAGCGGCCGGATGCCATCGGTTTGATGCGGAAACTCGTCACCTCCGAGTTTCGACGCCGGATGTGTCGGTTCGCGGTCAGCCTGCAGGGAGAGGCAGCCAAGCTCTATATAGGAGACCCCTATGCCTACGAAGACGGCGACTGGCAGCGCCACTACATGAACGCCTACTCGGTTACGATCGGCGGCGGTACGAGTCAGATCCAGATGAATATCCTGGGCGAGCGGGTGCTCGGCCTGGACAAGGGCTGAGCGGTGGTTGCAGGAACTGAAATGTTCGCATTCGACGAAGAGCAGGAGTTGATCGCGAAGAACGCCCTCGACCTGCTCGGCGAGCGAAGTGGCTTCGACGACGTCCGGAAATGGATGCAGAGCGAGTCCGGCTACGACACGGAGGTCTGGCGGGAGCTCGCGGCGCTGGGTTGGCTCGGCATGGGCATTCCCGAGGAGTTCGGGGGCTCCGGCCTGGGCGTGACCGAGTTGGTTTCGGTCATCGAGTCGATGGGGCGCAAGATGTTCGGCTCGCCCTTTCTCGCGAATACCCTGGCGGCTGAGCTGCTCGGGCTGGCGGGCGGGGACGCTCTGAAACGACATTGGCTCCCGGCATTGGCCGCCGGCGAGAAGATCGGCTGTGTCGCCCTCGGTGAGGGCGCCGGCTCCTGGGATCTGGACGACTGCACCGCCCGAGCCGAGGCCGACGGGGGGCGGATCCGGCTCACGGGCGAGAAATGCTTCGTGCTGGATGCCCAGAACGCGGATTTGTTTCTGGTCGCGTGTCGCTTTGGTGGCGAGCTGGCGATCGTGGCGCTCGAGCGCTCCGAAATTCCCGACGACGCATTGCGCACGGAACGCATCGTCGACGAGACGCGGCGCAGCGCTCGTTTGCGTCTCGATGGGCTGGTCGTTTCGCAGGATGCGCTTCTGTCGGGAGGGGAGGTCGCGGCGGCACTGCACAGGATCCAGATGTTAGGGGCCCTGCTGGTCAGCGCCGAGATGGTCGGAGCCGCGCAGGGCGTGTTGGAGCTGACCGTCGAGTATCTGAAGACGCGGGTGCAATTCGGCAAGAAGATCGGAGGCTATCAGGCCCTCAAGCATCCGATGGTCTGGATCATGGTCGGTGTCGAGCACAGCGTCTCGCTGCTCTACCGAGCGGCGACGCTCTGGGATGCCGGAGAGGATCCCACAGAGATCGAGACCGCCGTGCGGATGAGCAAAGCCATGTCGGGCGATTGTTGCACGAATGCGGTCGACCGCTCGATCCAGTTCCACGGGGCCTTCGGATTTACCTGGGATTGTCATGCTCAGCTCTTTTTCCGGCGAGCACAGTGGGCCGAGTACACTTTCGGCGACGCAGCCCATCACCGCCGGCACTTGAGCGGCGTTCTGCTCGGCCCGCCCTCGGCGGCGGGCAAGTATTGAGGTACAAGGACCCCTGCGCCGGGCGTGGGTCGGAATCGGCGAAGGAATCGGTGGGGTAGATGGCACTTTCGCTCGGCTCAAAGCTCGACATCCGCGACGACGCGTTTCGAACGAATCGAGCCGACATGCTTTCGCTGCTCGCCGAACTCGCCGAGCTTCACGAAGAGGCAGCCGGAGGGGCGGCTCGGGAGCGCGGACACGCGCGCCTGCGTTCGCAGGGCAAGCTCCCGGTTCGAGAGCGACTGGCGTATCTCCTCGACCGCGACGCCCCATTTCTCGAGATCAGCCCGCTCGCCGGCCACCAGACCAACTATCCGATCGGTGGCACGATGGTGGCTGGAATTGGAGTCGTGTCGGGGACCGAGTGCTCGATCATCGCGAGTGATCCGTCGGTGATGGCGGGTGCCATGATCCCGGTCAGCGTCGACAAGTGGAAACGTGCGATGGAGATTTCACGCGTGAACCACATGCCCTATATCCAGCTCGTGGAGTCCGCGGGGGGTGACCTGCGCGGTGTCGAGGGAGCGGAGGCCGAACGCGCGATGCGGGAGGACCTGACCCACTTCGCCAGCTCGGGTCGACACTTCTACGAGGTGACGGAGCTCTCGAAGCTGCGGATTCCGGCGATTTCAGTGGTGTTCGGTGCTTCCACCGCCGGGGGGGCCTACCAACCCGGTCTCTCCGACTACAACATCTTCGTCGAAGGGGGGGCTCGCGTCGCACTCGGGGGACCGCCCCTGGTGAAGATGGCGACGGGGGAGGATGCCGATTACGAGGAGTTGGCGGGGGCGCGGATGCACGCCGAGAAGTCCGGTCTCGCCGATTACCTCGCTCGCAGCGAACCCGAAGCGCTTCGACTGTGTCGGGAGGTGGTCGAACATCTCCACTGGCGCAAGCGCGGTCCGGGCCCGTCGCTCGCCGCGGACTCACCCGTGCACGATCCCGAAGAGCTGCTCGGCATCGTATCCAAGGATCTGCGACATCCCTTCGACATGAGAGAAGTGATCGCTCGCATCGTCGACGGATCGCGCTTCGAGGAGTTCAAGCCACTCTACGGCTCGACGATGGTCTGCGGGTGGGCTTCGATCCATGGATACCCAGTCGGTATTCTGGGCAATAACGGGGTGATCTTCTCAGAGTCTGCCCAGAAGGCGGCGCAATTCATCCAGCTCTGCAATCAGATCGACACGCCGCTGCTCTTTTTGCAGAACATTACCGGCTTCGTCGTCGGGACCGAGTACGAGCAGGGGGGAATCGTGAAACATGGTTCGATGATGCTCAACGCGCTGTCGAACTCCGAAGTCCCACATATCACGGTCAACGTCGGCGCGTCCTACGGTGCGGGAACCTTCGCGATGAGCGGCCGCGCCTACGATACTCGTTTCATCTTCTCCTGGCCGACCGCTCGAATCGGAGTGATGGGGCCGAAGCAGATGGCGGGTGTGATGTCGATCGTGGCCCGGGCGGGGGCCGCTCGTAAGGGAGAGGAATTCGACGAGGCGGCGGATCAAAGGCGTGCCGCCGAGGTCGAGCACTGGGAGGATCTCCGTTCTCGCGCGACATACGCGTCGGGGCGAGTCGTCGACGATGGCATCATCGATCCCCGCGATACACGTCATGCCGTGGGCATGGCGCTGTCCGCCTGCCACAGCAACGAAGTCAAGGGCGCGCAGGGCTATGGCGTCTTTCGAATGTAGCAGGAGCCTCGTCACGTGAACCCGTCCAATCCCATCACACGGCTGCTCGTCGCGAACCGAGGAGAGATCGCGCGCCGAATCATGCGCACCGCCCACGCGATGGGGATTCGCAGTGTGGCTGTCTACGCCGACGGCGACGCGCATGCCCCCTTCGTTCGGGAGGCGGATTTCGCGATCGCGCTGGGCGGGCGGACGGCGAGTGAGACCTATCTGGACGTGGACAAGATCCTCGATGCCGCGCTTCGCAGCGGTGCCGATGCAATCCATCCGGGATACGGATTCCTTTCCGAGAACGCGGCGTTTGCGCGGCGCATCCGCGAGGCAGGTCTCGTCTTCGTGGGGCCGTCATCCGAAGCCATCGCCGTCATGGGGGACAAGCTGGCAGCGAAACGGAAGATGAAGGAGGTGGGTGTGCCCACGCTCCCTTCGGAGGAGATTCCGGCCGGCGTGGACGCTCGGGAGGCGGCCGCGCGAATCGGATACCCACTGCTCGTGAAGGCGTCCGCGGGCGGCGGTGGCAAGGGCATGCGTGTCGTGACGGCAGAGGCTGATCTCGTTTCGTCCGTCGAGTCGGCGCGGCGCGAAGCGGCTGCGGCCTTCGTTACGGACACACTCTTTCTCGAGCGATGGCTCCCCCGCACACGACACGTCGAGATCCAGGTGCTCGGTGATCAACACGGAAACCTCGTACACTGCTTCGAGCGCGAATGTTCGATCCAGCGGCGTCACCAGAAGATCATCGAAGAGGCGCCCTCCGCGGCCGTCACACCCGAACTCCGCGAACGCATGGGGGCGGCCGCACTCGCCGCGGCCGGGTCGGTCGGGTATTCCTCGGTGGGCACCGTGGAATTCCTGCTCGAACACGGCGTCGGGGAACCCGAATTCTGGTTCCTCGAGATGAATACCCGGCTCCAGGTCGAACATCCCGTGACCGAAGCGATTTGCGGACTCGACCTCGTACGCGAGCAGTTGCGGATCGCGCAGGGTGAGCCGCTCGGGTTCAGCCAGGCCGAACTCGAACACACGGGCCACGCGATCGAGGCGCGGCTCTACGCCGAAGACCCGAGCAATGATTTCCTGCCCGCGACGGGTCGGGTGCTCGCGTGGGAGCCGGCCACGGATGTCTCCGTACGCATCGATTCCGGAATCGAGACCGGGAGCGAGGTCGGGATCGAGTTCGATCCATTGCTGGCCAAGCTGATCGTCCATGCACCGACGCGGCGCGAGGCTGCGTTGAGTCTCGCGAGGGTACTCGAAAAGACGCGAATCCAGGGCGTCGCCACCAATCGAGAATTCCTGGTGGCGACGCTGCGCCACGAGGCGTTCCTCGCCGGCCAGACAACGACGGATTTCATCGAGACCCGGAAGCCCGATCGACACCGATTGGTGTCTCCCGACGAGCGGAGCCGTGCGGCGATTGCGGCCGCTCTGCTCGCCCAATCCTCGAACCGCGAGCGGGCACGGGTACTCGCGACGCTCCCGACCGGCTGGCGCGTCACTGCGGCAAGCGGAGAGGAGCGCCGGTTCCGTGATGCGGAGGGGGAAATCCTGCCGGTCCGGTA